>Ga0114918_10001983_pt1 | contig 18357 bp, 20 predicted proteins | sample LantaG_FD_87015 | JGI IMG/M metagenome (GOLD analysis project Ga0114918, IMG submission 87015) | Deep subsurface microbial communities from Baltic Sea to uncover new lineages of life (NeLLi) - Landsort_02402 metaG | ecosystem: Environmental > Aquatic > Marine > Oceanic > Sediment | place... | reverse complement strand
TAGTTTGGGACTTTAGAGAACCTACTCCAATGCAATTCTGTTATGATGTTGCATCATCTTCAGAAGCTTGTTGTGAATGTGTAACCCCTCAATAAAATTAAATTATGCCAAGTACAGTAAATAAATACATAAATTCATCTAATTTTTCTACAGCGACAACTGTGTACGATGATATAAATTTAACAGTAGTATCTCCAGATGGATTCTATCAATTTAATAACGAATATAGAAGTCAGCTAAATGGTGTTTTAGGCCCTTTATTTCTTTGTGAGACTTGCGGTATTCCATGCGGAGAATATTTAACTATTCCCAATGGAAACCAAGGCTTATATCAGTTAGAATTAACTGCAGGCAATACTACGAATGACGTAGGTGCTGTTCTTATTTACTTCAATCCACGCAGTTATCCTGATGGAATAAGAGTTTTATATGATGGAGTGTATTACAATAGACTATCAAGCTTGACAGATGGAAATCTACAATCAACTAGTGGTGTCGTAGGTGCTTTTACTATACTAGGAGACCCAAATAACACATGTGTACCCCAATCACCAAACACTACTTCTTATCCGTTTTTCAACGGATATAGTAACGGAATATGGAACACAGGGACTCCTTCCCCTCAAAATATAACAATAAACTCAGGAGACGACATAAGAGGAGGTCAAGAACAATATAACTTGTTGGTTATCCCAAAACCAAACGCATACCCAGGGATTGTTACTATACAGGTATTAGGACCTTGTGCTGGTACGGCTTGGTATCTATCAGTAGATTGCCCTGCTCTATTACCAAGTTTTCAAGGTAAATCAATAATAGATACAATTTGTACTACGGCAGATACGGCTTATTATTTTGCTAGATTCGAAAACGCATCTAATACTTATCCTGTAGTAAATAATCCTGTTTTTAGCGATGCTAATGGAGAGTTTAGAGTTTCTGATGGAAACTACTATATGGACAATAATACGGTAGCAACAGTAACCGCAGGAGTAGTAAGCAGCATAGTGGCTTGTATTTAATAATAATAATAATAATAATAATATATGGCATTAGGAAATTATACATTAACGTTTAGTGAATCAGTAAAAGGGTGGCCTTCTTTTTATAGTTACAATCCAGATATTATATTAGGAATGAATCAATATTTATACTCTTTTATTGGCGGTAGCTTATACAGGCACAACACGAATGAGAGAAGAAATAATTACTATGGAATTGATTATGATTCTTCAATCACAGGTGTCTTCAATCAAGAACCTACAACTGTTAAGGTTTTTAAAACAATCGAACTAGAGAGTAATGATTCGTGGGACTGCTCTATAACCACCAATTTAGGTAGTGGCTTTATGGACGAAACTTATTTCGAAGAAAAAGAAGGTTCTTGGTTTGCTTTTGTAAGAAGAATCGGAGGGTCTCAAGATTTCAAACAAAGGTCTACTCAAGGAATAGGCACATACAACACTACTTCGGGTGCATCACCAGGAGTTATTACAATAGTATTTAATATATCAATAAGCTCTATTATAAATTATGGTGATTCTGTTTTTTATAAAGACAACATAATTATTGGTGAGATAGGGCCTATAACAAGTATAAGTACTGATAGAAAAACAATCACAATCGACGCAACTAATCTACTACCTACAGGCTCAGTTGTACCTGTGGGAGCATATATATTTACCACAAAAAACAGTGTTGCTGAATCATATGGTGCAACAGGATATTACATGGAATTTAAATTAACAAATAATAATACAAATCCTATAGAAATTTACTCAATTGATTCAGACGTATTCAAAAGTAATCCTTAGATTTTTGTATATTTGCATTAATGGAATTTAATATAAGAAAATTAAACGCATCAGACTACGAGTATATTTTAGTTAAATGGTGGAAGGATTGGAAATGGACTCCACCACCTAAAGATTTCTTACCTGAAAATGGTGAGGGCGGATTCATTGTATATGATGATGATGTTCCTGTTTGTGCAGGATATATATATATCACTAATTCATCAGTAGGATGGTGTGATTGGATTATATCTAATTTTGAATACAAAGATAAGGATAATAGAAAAAAAGCCTTATTAGAGCTAGTTAAAACCTTAACATATACTTTAGAGCTATCTAATTGCAAATATGCATACGCTCTAATAAAGTCTAACTCTTTAATAGAGTGCTATAAAGACAATGGTTATATTGAAGGAGATAAATATACTAAAGAAATGATAAAAAAAATATAATATGGCAGCATTTACAACAATAGCAGCGGCAACTATAGCAATAGGTGGTTCAGTATATAAAGGAGCACAAGCCTCGAAAGCATCAAATGCTGCGGCTCAGAAAGCAGGTGAGTTATATGGTGAGCAAAAACAATTAGAACAGGACGCAGTGGCTAGATTAGAAACTAATTACTATGATGCTGTTAGAGCCACTACAGATATTTATGATAGACAACTGCAAACAGCAAATGCAGTATCTGGACAAATAATAGAAGCAGCGGCTGAAGGAGACCAAAGAGGTATTTCAGCAACAGCAGGTAAAGTAAAACAAGCCTCGGATGCAACTACAGGTGCGATTGCAGATAAGTACGCAGCGCAAAAACTAGCAATTGATAATAATCGTGCTGAGGCTTCTGAAAAAGACGCTTCTGAAATAGCTGATCTGTTTGACGATAGAGCAGCAGCAGCAGGAGTACAAGCAGACGCATTAACAACACAAGCTGACGACCTTAAAGGACAGGCTACAAATGCTTATATTACCGCAGGAGCTAGTGCCTTAAGTTCAAGTATAACTGCTTTTGGAGGAGGAGCAAGTAGGCAAGGTAAAACAGCAGATGCTATTGCTGAAAAAACAGGAGGAGATCGAGGAGAAATATTAAAAAGTATTCAAAACGGTAATTTTTCTGGTCAAGAATTAAGACAGATGGGAAGGTCGGGAGATATGTTACCGATAAATGCAACGCCACCCACAACTATTGAAGCAGAAAATAATACATCAATGATTAACGTCCCTGGATTAGGGTCATTTAATACATCTCAGTTAGCAGCTTTCACAGAACAACAAAATGCTATAAAAGCAGAAGAACAAGCTGCAAAAGAATACGCTGCTATGAGTTACTTTGATAAAACTATGTATGACATAAATAAAAATGCATCAAATTGGGGTAACCCATATGGCACACCTCAAGACGCATTTAAAACTAGATAAACAGATATGGGTAACGCATTAGAAGCAGCAAAGTTCTCAGTACTTCAGGGCAATACAGGAGTTGGAGACAAAAAAACCACCTTAAAAGCAATTGACGATGGTATGGCCAGCGTTAAAGCTTGGAAAGAAAACATTGACACTGAGAGGTTAAAGTTAAAAACAGATACAGCAACTTCTTATAGGGATGCTGAAAAAGATGCTCAAAAAAAGATAGATGAGTTAGCTCCTTCTAATAAAACTGAAAGAGATATTATTGTAAATGGTTTGTCTGATTATAAGGACCGTCTTTATAATAACATGAATATGGTGAAATCAGGTATGATTAAACCAAAAGATAATGTTATTTTTCAGGCAAATGGGAAGCAATCTTTTGAAATAATGACATCAACTATTAAAAACATTGCAGCAGAAAATGAATTAACCTTGAAAAGAGCAAGAGGTGGTTTATGGCCTGATGAAGAAGGAGGGCTAGATGTTCAACACGACCCTACGGCTAAAGGATATGAGGCAGCGTTGCAAAGAATCCAAAGTACTTTAACTAATCCTGAATTTGTAAAAGTTAATTTTGGGGAAGATGGCATGGGTACTGTTAATTTCTACGAAACACAAGTCAATGAAGAAACTAAGATAAGAGAATTAAAAAGAGATAAAGATGGTAACCCTGTTATTTTACCAGGGAAATCAGGAATAAGTCTATTGGCTTTTCAACAAGGACGTAACCAAAGAGCTGATTATTTTAATTTAGATAAACACGTAAAAGCATTTACTGATCCAACCTCTAATTTAGGGAAGGCGTGGCAAACAATGGTAAAAGACCCTAATGGTAAGATTTATGGTTCTATACAGGATTGGCAAGGGGACAACCCTGAAGTTAAGGCTTTATTAGACAGTGCTATAGATTTAGCGACAATAACTACTGAACAAAATACAAGTATACTTATTGATAACGGCCCTTTAAAAGAGCGTTCTGAGTTGCTAACTCCTTCTGAATGGTTGAGTGCTAAAAAACAAGGTAAAATCAACCTTGACGAGAAAATAAAATATACCTATACTGATGCTTCAGGAGAGGAATTGCCAGGTGAAAAGTTTAAATATATTCAACTAGTAGTTGGTTCAAATAATCAGATTGTATCTAAATGGAGAGAAGGTGATTTAGACGCATCAAGAAGACTAGTAGGAACTGTTTTATACGCATCTTTAAAGAAAACCTTGAAGATAGGTACTAAGAGAAGTGAGTTCAAGAAAACGGAATGGGATCCTCTTAGACAAAATAAAGTAAATAGAGACAATCAAACTACTGAGGCTATAGGTCGAGTTGATTTTGCTGTAAGAATGGCTCAAGGTGATCCATCAGCTCTAGAGGAGCTAACAGCTAGTGGAAGATATACTTTAAAAGATGAATTTAACGAAATTTTAAGTAACAGTAAGGTTCAGAAAGTAGATCCAAAAAACCCACTTCGTGAAGGTCAAATCTACCAGGTTTTAACTGAGGATGGTGTAGAGCCTAGGATTGTTTACCATACAGATGAAAAGGGAGACACATTATCACTAGAGGAAAGAACAAGACAAACTATTGCTCTTATTGGTACAAATCCAACTCAGACTAAAGATTTATTCAATACATATTTAAAGGAAGGAAATAACTTTGATGACGATTACGATAAATCTGCTTTCAAAGCAAGTGTTGTAGGAACAGCACCAACTGCTAAATTAAGTTTAGAAACTGTAGTTGAAGGTACAGGAACTAAGGCAGTTACTATGGACGCTAGAATAAACGAGGTTATTAAAGCAGCTGATGATGCAGTTCCGTTTTTTGGTGTTAGTGAAGATAAGCTTGACCAAGGAATTGAATCTGTAATTAATGCAGCGTTACTTAAATCTGGTCAAAAACTAGAGGGTTTAAATGTAAGTCATTCAGGTAATAATATAACTATAAAAGCCAAAAACTCTAACGGTAAATTAATAAGCGTTACAGGTGAGCAGTCATCAACGACAACGAAACCAATGAGAATTGAGGTGAAAGCAATTATGAATGAGTTTTTTCAAAACTTAGATTCAGATAAGGATTATAATAATACAGGGAAATCAGTTGCAACAACAGGAGCAACTTCAGTCAATTACTCAAATAAATAAAATATAAATATAATGGATCCAGAAGTATTAAAAGACTTATATGAAAGAGCAACCTCTCAAGGCTACACTAAAAGTATAGAGGAATTTCAGCAATTAATAAGTTCTGACCAAGAAGTTTTACAAGACAATTTTGAATATGTAAAATCTAAAGGTTACGGAAAAGAAATTTCAGAATTCTCAACGTTAGTTGGTTTTGGTGAAAAAAAAAATCCTATCGTTACTCCTTCAAATGGGGAAGAGGTTCTTACGGAATCTACTACAGAAACGGAAGTACAAGATGGTGTTTCGGATTCTTTAGAAGTAAACGAACAGCCTGAAGTAATTGTAGATGAACCTGTTATTATTCCTAACGCACCTAATAGAGAAGGTGTACTAAATAATGATGATGGATCTGTATCTACTCATAAAATGAGAACAGAAACTGACGGTCAAGGGAATTGGTTTTCATTTCCTACAATATTTCAGAATGACGATGGTTCTTTTGTTGATATGTCCGAATCTGCTGAGATAGATTGGATGCCTGTATACGAAGAAGCTAAAAGAAGAGGAGAGGTTGAAGAATTTTCAGACGATAAAGAAGCCGCACTTGCCTATGGTAAAGGGAGTTGGAAACCAGCATATGAAGCTAATAAAAAAAATAAGTTATTATCTGACTCAGGGTTTTTAGCCTATGAGGAATCTGGTGAAACAGATATAAAGAATACTGATGGTTTAAGTCCTTTAAAAAAACGAATAGATTCTGGATATATAGTATCAGAAAAACAGTACGGATTTATTAATCCTGAAACAGGAGAGAAAGAATATAAGAAAGAATCAGAACTTAGTCCAGGTTTATTAGATGCTATTGAAATATACAACACAGCTACTAAAGATGTAGGATTAACCAATTGGGAGAACGTTGAATTAGATGAAAACATTTTAGATATTGACAACACATTACACAGTGCTATTCAGAAAAATGAAATAGACGTAAGTGATTATTTAAAATGGGAGAAGAAAAACACTAGGAGAGAAACTGGTGTATACAAGTGGATGAAGAAATTACTTCCAAATGAAGAAGGTGACAAGTATTTAGAAGAAAAAAATGCTTTCGAAAAAATTCAATCATATAAAACTTCAAGACTTAACCACACAACTAAACAAATAGAAAGAAATCAAGCTCTCTTATCTTTAACATCTAAACCAGAGATGATTGAACAGCTAAATAGTGAATCAAAAGAATTACAAAAAGAATTTTACGACCAAGTAAGTGATATCACTAAGACTATTAAATATTTCCCTCTGTTAAAAGAACACACAGAGGACACTGATTTAAGAAGAAGAAAAGCAATGTACAATGCCTCTCAGAAAGGCGTATTAAACGTAGGCGGTCAAGGACTGGTTGAATTGTCTTCAGCAGCTATTAATGCTGGTGCTGGATTTGCTATGGATGTACTTGCTTCTATTCCTGCTTTTGTTGACCAAAGAGTTTCACTTATAGGTGAGAATGATGATAAATTTGATGGGAAAGGATTTTTTAAAGGGCTTGAAGAGATGTTTACAGATTCTTCTGGAAATATGGAGCTGGAAACAGGTGCTGTAAATAGACCTGCTTACTTAGAAGGTAAAGAAGTTATGTCGGCAGGTAAAGAATATGTTGTTGATGAAAATGGAACAGTATATGACGCAGGAACAAATATTAGATTAGATGGTATTATTTCTTCTGAGAAATATAAAAAAATACAGAAATTATCTAAAGATATTACTGAAACATCAACTAACTGGACTGCAGGCGCTGTTGCTCAAGGAGGAGTGAGTGCTCTTGTTAACTTATTTGCTTTGATTCGAACAGCAGGTAAAGTAAAAGGAGGATTAAACTTAAAAGGAGCAAAAGGTGCTGTAGCAGCAATGGGAGTTACTTCGTTTGCAAGTGGTATTGCAGGAAACGTAGAAGACGTAAGGTCTCAATTAGTTGCTTCAGGAATGAATGAAAAAGAAGCTTGGGAAATAGCCGTAAATTCAGGACAGGCAATATCTACTTTAGATGGTATCTTTTCAATGTTAGCTGGTGGAAATGAAAAACTACTATCAGGTTTTACAGGTATTAAGGAGCAGATTAAAAACTTAGCCTTGAAAGAAGGTGCTAAGAGGTATACTCGAAAACAATTATTAGATAAAGGTAAAGGGTTAATTAAAGAAAATGCTAAAGAACTTTTCATTGAAGAATTTCCAGTATATTTTGCTGAAAAAGGAATAAACTACTTAGTCAATAAGCATATTGGAAATGATGTTTTAAACGATAAAATCACAAAAGCAGGTTTGATTGAAACTGCGGTTATGACTATAGGTGAAACAACAGATTTAGGGGCTAGAAAGTTATTGACAGGTAATAAAAGGGCTGACTTAGTTAGGCTTGTATCTGCTAATGTAAGTGACTTGCAATCTACTTTAGATGTTTTAGTTAACGAAGGATCTTTAACGGCTAAAGAGGCTTCAAATGCGTATACTGAGGTATATAATATGCAGAGTGCTGTGTTAAAAACTCAAGGAACTATAAAGGTTTCTGAAAACTTAGAACCTGCCTCTGACTTACTTACTCAAAGACAAAACTTAATAAATAAAAAGCAGGAATTAGAAGGCCCTGGTAAAGATGTTATTGATAAAAAAATAATAGCATTAGACCAACAATTAGATGCTCTTTATAAGAAAGACGAACAACAAGTTCAAGAACAATTAAAAACAGAGAAAGATGCAATTCAAGAGTCAAGCACAGAGGAGCAAGTGTTACCAAATGATGGAGCAAGCCAAGAGACAGGGAAAGACTCCGAAGTGGAATTGCGACCAGTGGCAACAGGAGACACTAAATCAGATACCGATCAGGTTATCGAAGAAGGTAGTACGAAAGCCGTTAAGCCTACAGACACAATTGAAGAATCAAGCGTTGAACAGGTAACTCAAGACTCTTCTGAAGTAGAGGTTATGAGTGTGAACAAAGAAAGAGTAGACTCTATTGTAGATGGTATTGTTAAGAAGACTAAGGACAGGAATGTCGGTGAGAATACTAACCCTAAGAAGATAGCAAACAATGCAATTGAATACTTAAAAGGGTCTAAGTTGTTTCAAGAAGCAACAGATATAGAAAGAGAAAATATTCTTATAGATGTAAGTGCTAAGTTAGGTATTGAAATTAAACCACCTACAGCAAAGAAGTTGTTAGGTATAAAAAGAATGGGGAAACCTACGACTATTAAAGTAAATAGTGATTATGCCGAAATGAAGAAAGACCTTCGAAAAGAGGCTAAGGTTGCTAGAGATTCTAAGAACGATGTAAACAAAAGAAGAAGTGGATTACAGAATGCTATAAATTTAGTTTTAAAAGCAGGAAATATAAGCACTAAGAAAGCAAATTCTTTACTGAAGAAAGTTTCTAATGTAAATCTTTATAACGCTAAGAAAGTTCAAGATGTAGTAGATTTCGTTGAAAGAGCAATGAATGATGCAGAGTATTCTTCAAAGTTGACCAATGCTAAGAAGATTCAAAAAACTATTAAAGGTAAATTAAAAGGAAAAGAAGCTGGGCTATCTGATGCTGCAAAGAAATTTTCTGAAGTTAATCCAAGCAATGTAACTGACATTGATTTGTATTTAGAAAACGCAGAAGCGATAAGTAAAGGATTACAACCAACTAGGAAACCATCTAAAGGAAAACTTAAAGTAAGTAAGCCTTTTGATATTAAAAAGGTTGAGGAGTATTCAAAAAGAGAAACTGAATTAGAAATAGAAAGAAACTATGAACTAGCAAAAGAATCTTTTCAAGAACTAACAGGTCTAGAACCAGGAGAATTAACTCTTGACCAGATGAGGGAAATGATTTATGAGATAGAGGGTAAAGAAACGAATACCGAGTCTGATAATGAAACGTTAAAAAAGAAAGAAGCTATAATTGATAAAGCAATAAACAATGCTTTTAAAAATACGAAAATAAATATAAAGAGAGCTATTGAATCAGGGGATATAAAACTTAGTAAGTCTCAAAAAACTTTGATTAGTAATTTCTTAAATATGGATTTAAGTTTAATGACTACCAAGCAAAAAATGGAAGCATTAGATTCGATTGTTAATTTTGAACTTAACCAATCTACAGGTAGAATGGAGGCAGCTCTAATGAATCAAGTAGGTGTTGTTAAAATTACTCGTATAAAAAACAAAGGCATTAAAAGTGCTAATAATAATACTCTGTTTGGCTTAGGTAAGTTTTGGAATAAACAGATATCTACATTACCTAATGTGTTTGAACTTACATTCAAATCTCAACAAAAGGCAAGAATGGTTATGGAAGCTTTAGGTCTTGACGGAATAATAAATGGTAGTGCGAAAGCTCAAAAGGAAGGAACTGTAGTTGAAGTGGCTTATGCAAGTACTTTTGCAAAAAAGAATATGCAAGAAGGTATATACTTTGATGAGAATAATGATACGGAAAGAGGAATATTAGCAGAGGTAAGAAGGTATACTCCTGGAACAGAGACTGAGCAACAAAAAGAATTTGAAGACAGTAAGAATCTTGTTAAGGAAACTTATAAAAGACTTATGGCTTCAGGTGATAAGGTGCAAGTAAAGATGGGTGAAGTAGTTAAAGCTAAATACGATAAGCTTTTAAAAGACTCTAACTCTATAGCTGATGTAGAGTCAAAAGTAGATCCTGTGAATTTAGAAGGTGTAAAATATGTTACTGAAGTTTGGGGAGAAAGATATAATGAATTAGCAGAGACATCTTTAAATGTATATAATAAAAATCTAGGGAAAGATACTAATTATACTCCTAGAAATATTCAAAGTCTTAAGGAGAAAAAAGGAGAAAGAGATATAACACAACCTGTTTTTAATCCTGAAGGGAACAAAAGAAAAAATGCTTATGATAAAAAGACAGGTGTATTAAAAGAAGCACAGAAACCAGATAGTCTAGGTGAAGGAAAAGTATTGAACCTAAGTTTTGATGCTCAGAATATGAGTAATTATAAAGCAGCTTTAACTGATATATATACAGCGCCATCAATACAACAATTAAAAGGAGCTAGAGAATCAAAATCTTTTGATGAGGTATTTACAAACGAATCATCTAAAGAAATAATTAAAGACAGAATAAATGGTTATGTGGATTCCAAAAGAGGAAAGAGATATGTTGATGGCTCAACAAGACTGGCTTTAAAAAGATTAAATAAAGTTGCTACACTAGGTGTTGCTAGAGTTTTAGGAGGTCCTACACAGTTCTTAAAACAGCTCATGCCTATTTTTAATACCGCTACAAATGCAGGTGTTACAAATACAATAAAAGCAGCTAAGTTAATTTTAAGTTCTGACGTTCAAAAAGCTATAAATGATTCAGGTCTACCTATTGCCAATAGAGGAATGTCAGCACAAACAGATATTGAAAACTCAACCAGTCGAATGGAGAAGAAGGCGAAAACTAAAACAGGTAGAATCATTGACGCTACTGATTCAATAAACAAAAAGACTCTTGAAATATTTTTAGTTTATCCAGATGTTAAAATAGCAAGAGCTTCTTTTATTGCATACTACATTCAGCAAATAAAAAAAGATGGTGGTGATACTAATCAAATTGATTGGTCTAAACCATTAGATAAAAAATCTGCACAGTATGCACAGCAACAAGTAGATAGGCAACAAAATACATCTGATCAAGATTTACAAGGAGAGTTATTTACTAGTACAAATTTCTACGCTCAAGTTGCTCGTAAAACATTATTCCCATTTGCTAACTTTTTACTGAATCAAAAAACAAGAATGTATTCAGATATAAATACTTTAGTAAATAATCCTACTGCTCTTCCTGGAGATAAGAATAGAGCGATTAAGTCATTAGGTGGATTAGGTGTAGAGACAGTGATGTTTAATGCTATTGGATTAGGTATAACTCAAACTTTAGCAGCTGCTGCAAGATTAATATCAGGAGAAGAGGAAGACACGAATCTAAATAAATATAAAAATGAAGAGGAGAGAGTAGAGAAAAGAGATAAAGAATTTAATCAAAGATTAAGAGGAAGGTTAGGAAATATGGTTGCAGATATCCTTGTTCCAATACCAATATTAAATGACGTGGTATTAGATAAGATTAATGGGCTGATGGGTATCTTTCAAGAAGATGAGGAAAATCCTTTTAAATTTTTCGCTAATACAGATAAAGATATTTTAGATCAGTTAGGCGTATTAGGAATCGCTGGCAAAAAAGCTGGTATACTTTCTGATATGATTAAAACAATTGTAACAGGAGAAAAAACCACTGAATATATGGGTGTAAAAAGTAAGAGAGAAATAGATCCTGAAAAGTTAGATGCTTTGAAGTTAACTACAATGGCTTATGCTATGCATTTAATCGGTGTACCTGGATTGAATTCAAGTGAAGTAGGATATATTTCTGAAAGAGCTTTTAAAGATATAGGTAAATCAAAAGTCATAGAAGAAAAACCTGACTATGAATCAGACGCTATATACAAATTAAAAGAGAAAGGTATTCAAAATCCTTCTAAAGAATCTATAGATTATGAAGTAAAACAATTAAAGAGAGAGGCTCAAGGTAAGGAACGTAAAGTAAGAAAAACAAATAGTAAAAGTAAAAATGACAAGTCTTTCTCACCAAGTTCTTTCGGCAGTGGAAAAGATAAAAGTAAAAAAGGAGGTTCGTTTAATCCTAAATCTTTTTAGGCATAAAAAAGAGATAGACGTAATGTTTATCTCTTTGCCTAAATTTCTTTTAATCACTTGCTTTATTTATTTTATCTTTAGAAGCTGCATCAAATAACTGTTGCAGCTTCTGTATTAATTTATAGTCAGGTCTATCTTTTAATTTCTCTTTAAGGATTTGTTCTTTAATGTGATTCATCATCTTCTATTTCTTTTTGTAAACAAGCTAATGCTCTCCAGGCTACTTTTGCTGTATGACGAATACCATCGGTGTCAATTGTTCCAGCTTCAATAAGGTGTCTAGCTAATGCATCATAGTCATCATTAGACTTATTTCGATCCCAATGCAATGGTTTATCTGGATGGTGCTGTATGTTTCCTTGTAAGGACACATTTGCTATCTCCATGATAGCGTCAGGGAAATATCTTAATACACCTGTAAACACAGGTCTACTTTTTCTTTCTTCTACATTCATATTATAATTTTATTAAAAAATGTGAGTTAGTCTTGCTACTTGACCATGTTCTTTTGAATGTATAAAACCTTCAACAGCTTTAACGCCACCTACACCGTATCCTTTTCTATGATGCCAGGAGTCTGAACCACTAGGAGACCTAAGTGACTCAACGGTTATGCCATGGTAATCTTTACTAGACTTATGATGTATGTGGTGAGTATAAACATATCTATGTTTTGTATCAGCCCATTCTCTTGAAAATTCATTAGCCATTATTAACGGTAGATCAGCAAGCTTTGCTCCATCTCCATGTGTAGTTCCAATTAAATTTTGACCATACTTAAAACCTTTTCTATGAGCTATACTACAATCAAAGGTTATGTTCTTAGACTTCCTAAACCATGACTGTATTGAATCGGATAACATAAATCCAGACATATAATCGTGATTGCTTGGGTTGTAAACAAAATGAACATCAGCAACTGTTGCTAATGTTTCTAATATATCTACATAAAGTTTTTTCGCTGTAAGAAAATTCTCATACCACATTCCATGTGTATCTTGTGGTGTTCCTGCTGTAGTAACACGCTTAGGTGTATCTATATGAAGTATGTCGTTACCTCCTACAAAAGTATCTTATCTATATTAAATCCATTTGATTTTTGAAGTATACCTTCCACCCCCTTCTTAACTCTTTTTACTGCTATTTGCGAATCATAATCTTCACCTGTCTCAAAACTAGTAGCCAACTTTCCAATATGAATATCTGCAGGATCTATAACTAATAGATGTCCATCTTCACTTTTAGTTCTAGGTATTTTCTTATAAGAAGGCGAATGTTTATCCATTGCCTCTATTATACCATCTCTTAATTCTTCAGGAGATACGACTTTATTTTTAACATGTAGTGAAAAGTTCTGTCCTTTATGCCAATAGTGATCGACATCTTTCAGAGGAATACCCATCGCTTCACATTCTTTTTGTAAAGCCCTATGTTTTTTAATTAAATCGTACTCTTGTTCATTTAGCCTGGGTCTAGATTTCATCTTCTGTAAATTTTTGAGTATCACGAAGAACGGACTGAAGTTCTCTGATGCTATAATTTAAGGATTGATAATCCTCATCCATTAAAGACTCATATATTTCATCGGTTAGGTTATTGATGTTTTTCATCAATAAATTAATAAAGTTAATTGAGTTCCTGCTGTTTCTATGAATTGACATTTATAATATTGTTTCTGAAATTTACACTTTATCTACCTTATAAACTAATATAATTTATCAATTGTTAATAACTCTTTTTGTAATTCTTGTATTTCGTACAGTATTTGTTCTTTTCTACAATCCATAACTTTCACTCTTTCAATAGACTCTTCATATGCTATCTTAAAAAAACGATCTGATTTAATCAAGAATTCAACATCTCTGAGCGAGTGCAAAATAGTTGCGTGAGTTTTATTAAATTCATCCGCTATTGTTTGTAATTTCATTTTAAAAACTTCACGAAGTATATGATAAGCTATTCTTCTAGCGTCTACTATTTCTCTTTCTCTACTTATGTTTTTTAAATCATCAACTCCTGAGCATAATTGCACTGCATTTATGACTAGTATAAATATATCTTTATTTTTCATTTAATATGTTTGTTTAAATTTATTGAATCTAGGTATTGATTAACTGTTATGTCATATATATCTATAAGACGAATAGGACCTTCTTTTTCTCTAAAATAATCTATACAAAAAAATACAGGATTTCCATTGTTATCATTTACTTGTCCTGTTTTATTTTCTATATTTCCACTTGTATGGCATACACCACTTATCCTATCCACAATGTCAGCAATTTTATTTTTACTACCAAATTTAAAATTATCTAATTGTTTTAAGAAGAACTCATCTACTTCAAATTCCTCCTCTATATATTTCTGTTTTGACTCCATGCTTATCTAATTCTTTTAGTCTATATTCTTGTATGGCAGACACCCTGCCATTTGGCTTCTTAACTTCTGAAAATATAACCCCACAGTTTGGAGGTATTGCAATAAGATCAGGTATTCCATTTTTATTAGTCTTAATTAGCTTAATAACATAATAACCTTCAGCCTCTAACTGTTTAATTCTCTTTGATTGTATTTTCTGTTCTGTCATTTGTTTTTATATTTAATTCACCAACATTAAAACGTTGGACAACAGTTGATAAGAAGCATTAAAACGCTTTCTTATCTTGGTGTTAGCATTAATGTTTTTGCCAACACTGTATCCAAAGGTTTAACCAAGCTATCTGTATATCTATTGCAAAGTGATAGTTTCCAATATTGTTTTGTTTGTTAATTTTTAGCATTAAACCAAAGTCATACCAATCCCAAATTAAATGGGGTTTAAACAACTTGGCAAAAAAACTAATGCTAACACCGTATATAGAAAATTGCTTATTGTCTATATATCCTTTAAGTATTCTAATACCTTTTATTTTTTTCATATTTATTAATTTATGTGTTTAATTTACGCAACTAACTTTAACCTTATAAGTTAGGAGTGAATTCCTCCGTCATTCCATCTTAAAAAATTCAACATACTGCGATAAATACCTGTTTTACAATACAAATACCTGTTTTTCATAAATAATTATCACTATATGTTTTTATGTATAATTAAAATAGATTACTTTCTACGCACTCATGAAGGATAGTCGCTTATATCTATTACGTCAACCTTTATATCATCAATTAGTTTGTAGTTAATTCTACTTAATACTTGCTTTATATTAAAAACAATATCATTTGCTTTAGCATTATTAGTAAGCCCACCACTATCTGCTAGGTTTAGGTATTGTATCCAATTTTCTTTATTAAGTAATTGCTCTTTATTTTTCATTTTATTTAGTTGTTAGGTTAGCAAATAATTTGCAATTTACATAAACATTCCGTTTCTCCAAGGAATTCTACTCATTATATTAGGCATTTCTTTTTCCATTGCTTCTCCCATTAGTGTTGCAATGTCTTGAACTTCTTTCTGTGCGTGGATATCACAGCGAACATTCAAGAATCCTAACAAGTCTCTAAATGTACCTGTAATGTGAATTGTAGTCCTAGTACAAAGAGGTAAGACATCCCTTGCGCATTCTTTAGCCACTCCTTGTCGTACAAGTATATTGTATAGATTCTCAGTAGCTTTTAAGTGTTCTTTGATAGCAGTGTTTGCATCTTGTGTGTACGTCTCTCCATCGTGCCTTCCTCCCCATTGAATTTCTTCCCATTTCGGATTAAAACTTTGAGTACTACTTTGTCTATTAGTAGGATGCTCTCTTCTAATATCAATCTCTTCAAAACCTAATGGTTCTGCATATCGTAAAGACCATTCTTGACCATTTAAACTTCTATGCCTAAATATCTGTGCTGATATACTTCTACGTGTTTCAATCTTAAATCCAAAAGATATGTGTTGTAAAGGACTCCAGTGTGCATTATCCATTAAGTACTTAATAAGTTTTCCTTTATCGTCTTTAATAGTTCCGTGCCTTGCTATTGCAGCTATTATTTCTTCTTCGTTTAAATTACTGTAAGAGTTTAACCCTTCTGTTTTTGATATTATTTCTACTTTACTCATAATTAAATTGTTTTAATGATTGTGAACACTAGAAATCTCTTTTGAAATGTCTTAGTGTATAGTCTTTTTTCTTTGTAACGGCTTTATATATTTCAGGTTCAATACCTCCTTTTGTAAATATCCATATAACTTTATTCTCAGGCCTGTCTTTAGTAGTCATTCTATCTCTTGACTGCCAGTAACTTGTGGCACTAAAGTCTATGTTATAGTAGAGCAGGAGTTCTGCTTTCCTTAAAGAGATTCCTTCACGACCTGAAACTATTTGTAATGCAATTGTTTTATTAGTGGTATTAAATTCCTCTAACTCAACACATAGTCCATCACCATAAACTTGCTTTAATGCATTCAGTTCTTCTTTAAACTTATAGAATATCCCTATTTTTTTCATACAGAAATTATCGTATATGAACTGTGCTTTAAATGTATCTATTACCATAGACTTACCGCTTTCAAACTTAACAGTGCCACTATACATCTGATGTAGTTTCTGCATTAGTTTAACACCTGTGTCTGCCAGTATAACATCTTCCTTTCCTTCCACAACTAAATCTTTTTTAAGTTTGTTACAGAGCCTTAAAATCAATTCAGGAGGTTCAATGTATATAACTTCCTCTTCTATAACAGATTCAAACCCTGCTTCTTTTTGAGTATAAGAAATCATATATGGTTTCATAACGGTTAAGATACTATCCTTACCTTGAGAATAATCATTAACCATAAATCCACCGATCCTTCTTGTATTTGGAACGACATAATCTTTAGCGAACTTATAGAAGTTAGTATATGATCTAAAAGGATTAGAAGCAATACCGTATATCTGATGGTATATCTGACTAAATGATTCTGGAGTAGGAGTTCCTGATAGTAGGATAACGAAAGGATTGTTTTTCATTATCAAATCCTTTACTTGCTTTGCTCTTTTGCTTGGTTTAGGAAACGCTCCCATACTGTGTGATTCATCACATACAACAGCATCCCATCCTTTTAAGTCTATTTTATGTAGTGATTCATAGTTTATAACGGTTAGTTCAATTTCTGGTTTTAGTAAATCAAAATCAGACTCTATACTGCTTATTGCTTTTTTCTTTGTAATGAATAAAGCTCTATTTACGTTAGTCATTTTATCTAATATACCTAGAGCCGTTAGTGTTTTACCTGTTCTAACCTCCATAGATAAGTATACGAACTTATTATCATTAAGGTATTTAACTCCTTTTGATATAATATTCTCCTGATAGTCTCTAAATTTTATCATTTGTTTTTATATTTAATTCACCAACATTAAAACGTTGGACAACAGTTGATAAGAAGCATTAAAACGCTTTCTTATCTTGGTGTTATGTGTAATTTAATTTTTAGGGTAGTCTTGTACTTGGTATCGTAGTTTACCCATCAATTCTTTTTTCCTTTTTTTATTTGCATTGAAGTAAATATATCTATGTTTCAAACTGCTATAATATTCCTCAACATATTCCTCACCATATTGCTCTATTATTTTGGCTTTAGGCATTCTTTCTCTACGTCTGTACTTTGTTCCACCATTGTTTTTGGAATCGCTTTTTAGCCGAAAGTATTTTTGTTTTTTAGATTCACCGCAATAAAGCCAGTTTGTAGCTTGGTAAATATATCCAATATGTCCTTGTTCAGTATCAGCAAAAGAAACTATTATTTCAAAACCACATTGCTTTATTGCTCTTGCTACAAACCAACTTTCTGTATTTTTTGGCATCTAACAAATCGGCTTCAATATCTTCCAACAAGTAGTCTTCTTCTGTGGAAATAATTGTCAGTCTTTTTTTTAATTCTTTATATGGAATTTTATTTACTCTTATGAGTCCACCAAAAATTTCCTCTAAAAAAGAGGTTCCATAACCAGCTGTTCCATCTAAGTTTATTTCAATTTTGTTGTCATTTTCTATTGCCTTTAGTACTGCTGGAGCAAAAATAGTTTTACGAAATAGTTCTCCAGAAAACTTTCCTTCCTTTTCATATCTTGAACCAGGGGTTTTAGAAAAATCTTTAGCAATATTTATTTTAATCAATTCCATTTTTATTTATGTTATCTTTATTTAATTCCCAGTATACAAATGTTCCACTAAATTTATTTGTTAAAGTCCTAAAATCACTATTCTCTACATCTGCAAAAACATCATTAGAGATTATATGTAATTTGCTGAAATCGTCTTTTCAGGTTTACCTGTTCTAATTGCAAACTCTTTCGCTCCCATTTCTTTTTCAGATAATATTTCTGACAAAGTAGTTCCTGGG
>Ga0114918_10001981_pt1 | contig 18360 bp, 42 predicted proteins | sample LantaG_FD_87015 | JGI IMG/M metagenome (GOLD analysis project Ga0114918, IMG submission 87015) | Deep subsurface microbial communities from Baltic Sea to uncover new lineages of life (NeLLi) - Landsort_02402 metaG | ecosystem: Environmental > Aquatic > Marine > Oceanic > Sediment | place... | reverse complement strand
TTGGAAAACTTAGATAAAATTAAATCTAAGTATATTGTATTCACCATTATAAATGGTAATGAAAGCGAATTACTTAACATGGGTTCTATTAAAAAGTATTTAATCAATCCATAAAAAATATATACTAAATGACAAAAGAAGAATTTAAATCTCTATTCTTAGAGCTAACACAATATACAATCCCTTTTGGTGAAGAGTCTAGGTTAGAAAACCTTTTACCTAATGGTTATAAGAAAGATTCGGTGGGGAATTATTATTATGAGATAGGTGAATCTGAAACACTATTTACTACCCATCTCGATACATATTCAGATAAATATGAAAAAGTTAATCATGTTTTTGATGAAAAAGATCCTTATATCATAAAAACTGATGGTACTACAATTCTAGGTGGTGATAATAAATTGGGATGTTCTATTTTAATTGGGATGATTAGAAATAATGTACCTGGTACTTATTACTTCTTTCTAGGAGAAGAACCAATTTTAAGTGGTGGGTTATATGGGTCTAAAAATGCTTTGGATGAAAGACCAGAATTCTTTAAGAAATTCAAAAGATGTATTGCTTTCGATAGAAGAGAATATGGATCTATTGTTGTTAGACAAATGGCTAGAATGTGTTGTTCAAAAGAGTTCGCTACCGCTATGGCTGAAAACCTAAAGAGTATTGGTGATATTCATTGGGATGAAGAAGGTGGGTTTGGTTATTATACTGACACTGCTACATTTATGGATGTTATAGAAGAATGTACGAACATAAGTGCTGGTGGATTCAAGGAACATTATAAATCAGAATGGGTTAATTTGAATTATACTTATAAAGTATATCAAGCGGCACTCAAAATGGATTTTGAGAATTTACCGACAGTTAGAGAAATTGATGAGAGATTTAATGATGGTAGCTCACAGAATATAAGTAAGTATGATAAATTTCTACAATCAAAAAATAGAAAAGAGATATCGGATATTTTTAATATACTTGGATTGTCTATAACTAGAGACATGGGTAGGGATGATAAACACCACATGACATTTTCCAAATGGTTGGAAGATTATGATTTTGATATTTATTTAAATGGTGCTAAAATATTACTAAATGATGAGGAAGTTTCTATGGATGTTCTGAAAAAACAAATAGCTATAACATTCTCTGATGATATAGTAGGGGAAGTTGAATATTACCTAGACTTAATTGAAAATGGTAATAAGAGAGCTATAAAATCCCTTTGGAGCATTTTAAATGTATTTGGATGTAAGGATATTGAGGAATTAGAATCACTATTAAATAGTTAGTAAAAAGAATATTATCAATCAATAACTATTATGTTTGGATAAATTACTAATTAATAAGAATAATTAATTATTTGGAATATTCACATTGCCATATAACCTCTTGGTAATATATTTATCCACCTTACTTAATTTCCTATTATAATAACCATCGTTTAACATTATAATATCCTTTTTTATCATTTTTCGTATAGTATCTTCATCCCTAATTACATTTACTGTAGATCCCTTCAATATCTCTTCTATTCTATTACTAGCTTCGATGTACCAATATTCACTTTTAGAATTTAGTAAGTCGAACATTTTCGATACAAGTAGAGATTTTGATTTCTTCTCTTTTATACTGGTCAGTAAAGTTATTTTATTACCATAAGGAGTTTTCTTATATGATATAAATCCAGTTGGTTCAACATCATTTATATACAATACAAGGATATTAGAATACTTCTTTTGGAACTCTTTAGGACCACTCGCACTAAGATCCATTTTATTTTCTAAATAAATCTTCTTGTATAGATTCCACAATTTATCCAAACTATATTTATCTATGTTGGATAGATTAATATTTATCCAATTTTCTCTAGAGATAAACTCATTTATGGGGAGTATATAATTCATATTATTATATATTAATTATTAATATAATATTTAGATATATACTCCATATATAAATAAAATAATAGTGGTATGGAATCTAATTCTGATGGTAAATTTCTGACAAATGAAGAGATCGAAATTCTAAAAAAATTGATATCCGAGGGGTATAAATTACATCCTTATAATTCTGAATGGCGGAGTATTCTGGAGAAATCTGATTTAATATTGAAGTCTAAATAGTTTGACTTATCAATTTTATTATCTATTTTAGTTAGATATAATAAAAATTGATGAAAATGAGTAAATTTAGAGTTTCTAGAAAAGAGAAAAAAAGAATTAAGAAGAGTGGAATTCTATTATATCCCCCAGATAATAAGGGGAATTCGTTAATGGCTGACCCATTATATAAACAAGAAGATCTATTAGCTTTTAGAAATGGGGAACTTGAATCTATTTGGACTAGGTCTAGGACATATGATTTATTCGACATTTTAAATAGAGAGATAGATACTCCATTTTCTGATGATCAATTAAGAGAATCTGTTAATTATATCTTCGGTGAGCAATATAGAGAATCTTCTTTCAATTCCTTAAAAAGGGCTTTTAATTCAACTAATAAAAATAAGTATTATATACAGTATGTAAATGCTTATTTAGAAACCATTAGAGAAGGTGGTGAGGATCTTAGTATAACTTGCTGTCTCATTGTTGATAGGATAGATAATAAATATTAAATATGTATATTTGTGAAGAACACGGAGAATTAGATAATAATTGGTGTGTAAAATGTAATAAAATTAAATCTTGTGATTGTTCTAAGGTAACATCCACAAGATTTAAAGATCTTATATATGATTGTGATGATGGTGAGAGGACTATAACTGTCTATATAGATCATTGTGAAACTTGTGGTGATGTTATTTCTATCAGATAAATTATGTTTAATGGTTAATAATATTTATATTTGTTTTATTGATTAATAATATCATTAAATAAAATAAAAATATATGAAAGGATTTAAGTCATTTATACTAATAGTTATATTATTATTAACCTCTTGTAGAGTTACTAAGGAATATTATAATGTAGAAACTGAGGTTATATTAGTAGATGGTGTCAGAAAAATACCAGCAACTCACTTACATGAAGATAATGGTATTCATAACTACTGTTTCTATATTGAGGAATATATCTATAGATACACTGATACTATTCACATAGAGTGTTTTGAATTAGGGAGAAAGAGAACATTTAAATAATGATATTATTAGTATGATTAAATTCTATTTAAATAAATTCCATAAGAAATTGCAATTTCAAATAATTGATCAAAATCTCAGTGATAATTTATTGAGTAAGCTAAGAAATGGTGGAGTAACATTTGAACCTAAAGGTAAATCTGGAATAAGGATTCGTATATTTGTAGCATCTGCATTCTTTCGAGCCTATCCCCATATTTACAAAAATACTTACGATACGGATCGCGGAACATATGATATTTATCTTAGGGGGGCTAATTCTAGTAAAGATCTTTATGTGGTTCTGATTGATTGTAAATCTAATGAAAATAGAGATGATTTATACGATTCCATCTTGTATGCTTTTACTGAACTAAAAAAACTAAATTGATAAAAAATATGGCGACAATATACATACAATCTGAAAATGGTTCAGTACCTTCTATATTTGATTCGTCATCTGCTATGTATGGAGCTATAGAAACTGGTCAGAATTATATTCTAATAACAAATGATGAGGTGGTGTCTGGTAAATGGGATAACCTAATAAGAACCAATTTGTTTGTCGGATCAGTCGAATTTATGAGAAATGTTTTTAGCAGAGTTGGATTAGATAATATTAGAGTTCCATATAATTCAAATAGAGATCATATAGTATCAACTATATCAGAAGTAAGAGAAAAATTCGAAAAGGATGGATTGGATGTTTTCATAAAACCATTTAAAATAAAAGAATTTACTGGATTTGTCTTGGATAAATGGACTATAAGTATGTTGAATCCAATGCCTGATGATCTTGAGGTTATGGTATATGATAAATTCGATCATAAAATAGTATCTGAATTCAGATGTTATATCCATAATAGACAACCAGTTTATATAGCTAACTATAGTGGTGGATTATTCTATATGGTTGATGAGAAGTATCTAAATGATGTTATATCAGATAATGATAAAAATAATTTCCCAGTTTCATATACAATAGACATTGGTATATTGGAGAATGGTGAGAATGTAGTTATAGAATATAATGATATGTGGGCAATCGGAAACTACGGGATGCCTAATGATGAATACCTAAGAGCTCTTAAAGATAGGTATTTTCAAATAGTTAAAGGTAAATAGTGTGTTATGATTAAAATTAAAAAATACTTACTTAGAATATTATGTTTAATTCCGATTATAGGTTGTTTCCTAATTGATAGGACTAATCAAACAGAATGGTATAATCGGAATAAGCGATCATATGATATATGGTTCTCATCAATTTCCCTATACGTTATATTGATTATTTCAATTATTTTTTTCATATATTTATTCCTTTAATGAAATAATTATATTAAATTAGTAACTGATTAAAATTAAAGATATGACTAAATATATTATAGAAGGTGAGGTTGTAGATACCTATGGTGGTGATTATACATACAGAGATGTGTGGTGTGAATTCGAGGATGGTGAATACATTTTTTATGAAATGTATTACGGATCTGGTCCATCGGAGACCGAAAGAATAACTGATGAAGAAGAAATAAATAAATTTATGTTAGAAATAAATAGTGATTTAAAGATTAATTGATTTAGGTAGATATGATAGAATTCCATTTAAATAAATTTGATAAAAGATTAGATTTTCAAATAATAAAACAAGAAAATATACATACTGAGACTCCTGGTAAGAGCAGAGTATACTCTTATGAATGTGACGATTATAAATTCTTTGTATATATGTCCAGTAGACCAGAACTTAGAATTATGGATGAGGATGGTGATCGAAAGTATAATGGGTGTGGTAGAGTATTTATTAAAATATTTTTAAGAGGAAGTTCCGTTGATAAAGATTTTAGTATATGTTCTTATGTCTTTCGTGATAATGAGGATAGAGATCTTATCTATAATTACATATTAGATGGTTTTAAGAATTTCACAAGAGATAAAAAATTAAGCAAGATAAAAAGATAAATATGATAAAGTTTCATTTAAATAAATTTGAAAAGATGCTTAGATTTCAAATAATTGATCAGACTAGAGAGTGGAAGTCTGGTCTATTATATGAATATAAAAATGATTATAAGAAAATTGAAATTAGAAAGGTAGATTCTCCAGAAATACAAATGAATAGTAATAAAATATCTATCTATCTTAGGGGGAGAGAAAGGTCTATCAATGATTTTAAAATCCAATCTATTGATTTTAGATCTAATGAAGAGAGAGATTTAGCTTATAATACAATTCTCGAAGCCTTCTCTGAGATGAAATTAAATAAACCAGAATTATTCAATAATTAATAAATAATATAAATAAATAATAATGGAAATAGTTTTTTTAGTAGCATCGATCCTAATTAGTTTAATATTCATCTATTCAATTGGTAGAATTTTATACTCACATAAAGAATTAATAGAAACTTATAAGGATAGTTTCCCCATCATTGTAATTCATTCAACCATGGGAATATTCATGACTATTTTATCGTTCGTAGTCCTATGTGCTCTGAACAATACTCATTGGTATTTACCATACTTGTTTGTGTAAATAATAAACAAAATGATTTAAACATAATATAAAAATATATGATAACACTGTATAAGAAGGATATAACAAATCAGAATAATAGAAAATATAAGATTATAGAAAAAAGAGGTTTATTTATCGTTTATATAAATTCTATTTATAAAGTCAGAAAACTTTTTAAACCCATGGTGAAAGTTGAAGAATGGGATGTAGCATTTAAAGCTCTCTACTCACCAGCTCACTTTAAAGATATAGAAGAAGCCAAACAATGGATCTATCTACAATCAAAACCAGATATTGATCATGGTACTTTCCCCATTAAATAATTAATATGTATTACTATTTCGAAATTCACAGAACTCCAGAAGAAATTTCTGATAAGGATTTTATTATTACTGATGATAATATACATTTCTTTAATGAGTTAAAAAACAAACCAAGGACTAATAGTTTGGGTGTTTGGTCAAGTGATCATTATCACAGTAAAATTAACACATATAAATATGTTAGACAATATTGGATAGACATTAGTAAGTATAAGATTAGTGGTAAATCTGAAATAGACTTCTTGGTTCGGGAAATTAAATTCGGGGAATTATTAAATAAATGTTCATGTGAAGATGGTATTATAGTTTGTCCAGGTTGTGATGGAGAGGAAAGTAAATATGGGATATGTGCTGGATGTAATGGTAGTGGAGTGAGAAATTGTGGTAAATGTGGTGGTGAATAAATGAACACTTCAAATTTTAAAGTCCATGTAATTCTATAATACTATAGACATTTTTAATTATAACTAATACTATAGCTACTATCAGTGTATAATTAAAAATAACAGAACGATCTTCTTTTATCTCCAAACTTAACTTAACTATTACACCAATTAGTAATATTATAGCTAATATAGATCCGATTATCAATAACACTTTCATATTTTATTTATATTTTATTATTTTTTTGAACAACTAGGTCCCATACCTGTTTCGATAGAAGATGGAACTGTTAATTTCCTACCACATTTACCACATTTACCTTCATGCCAAAATTCAATCTTATCAAATTTCTTAACATTACCTGATGATATAACATCAAATATCCATTGGAATGTTTTATTAACTTGTGAATCTTTATTACATCTAGACTTCTGTGAATGTTTATATTCTCTACCATTGAAAATAGTTCCCAAGAATTGATAACTAGAACTATTATCACTTCCGTTTAAATACTTAACGAAAAATGGTGAATTATCATTTTTATTTAATCTCTTAACTTTAAACGTATATCTTTTATTAGTTTCTTTAGAAACCACAGTGAATGTTGAATTACCAGCTAGTAAAAATGTTTTAGATGACTCTATATTTAGTATTTGTTTCCCTTTCATTTTGTAAAGGTAATAAAAAAAACTAAATATTATTATAATTATAAAGATTATTTTAAACCCTTTAGAATATTTAAAGTCCTTTCCTCACCTATATCATTTATTAATTTCGGCTCTACCTTAGATAATAATAAATTTCTCGATTCAGTTAATTCTGGTGAATTCTTAAATGGGTTAGTGACGCTTAGATACGCGAATAATACTTTAGCTTCCATATTATCATAATCTAAATTATCGATTATTGATGAAACAGATTCAAAATCTTCATTGAGTAATAAATCAATCAAGGATTCAAACACTTTTTTTATTTCTTTTCTTATTGATGACATTATAATTAGTACTATTACATTTTATATTTTTTGTTTATAAACTAAAATTCCTTATATTAATACTATATAATAAATAGTAAAATATGAGTAATGGAAAATTAGATCCCTTTAGAGGATATTTAACTGATGATGAGTGGAGTGAAATGGTAGCATTGGAATATGTTATAACTTGGGGATATAGTAAAGAAGGAGAATCTGAGAAAGATTATGAAAGGTATAATGAATTAAGGAATGGAGTTTCTAATCCAAATAATATTGCAGAACTATGACCATATATGAATATATGATCGATGAGAAATTCAAAATATCATTGGGAGAGTATTTAATTAGATATAATATTTTCATTTCTGAATATAATTATAATAAAAAGGCTGGACCACATTGTTTCAAATTATCATCCCCTCATTTGTATTTAGGTCGTAGAAGAAATTTCGTGATAGAAAAGGATACTGATTTGAAATCATTAAAAGTTATTCCAGTTAGAGAACTAATAGAATCTTTTATAAAATCTTATGAAAGAGAGAAAAGATTCGATAAATTATTAAATAATATATGTTTGAGTTAGAATTAGATATCACTAATATAACCTGTCATTCTGGTGGAGCAGAAGGGTCGGATACTTATTGGGAAACTATCGGAGAGGAATTTGGAGTATCCACAAAAGCATGGTCGTATAAAACTAAATATCACAAGTCTAAAAACAAGGTAGAAATGTCTATTGAAGATAACCTTGAGGGAATTGATGAAATAAAAAAGGCTAATAAGTTTCTGAAAAGAACTGGTATAAATAAGTATATGAATATACTTTCTAGAAACTGGGCTCAAGTTAAATACTCAAATGAAATATTCGCAATAGGGTATCTAGATATTAAAAATAATATAGTAAATGGTGGAACTGGATATGCTGTTCAAATGGGAATAAATAATCATAGAATAGTTTATGTTTATGATCAGAATTGTAACCATTGGTTCAGATGGTCTTACCCATCACTTAGTTTTATAAAACTAAGGGAATCTCCTAAAATAAGTTGTCAGAATTTTGCTGGAATTGGAACTAGACAAATTACAGATGATGGAATAAGATCTATAAGGGAGGTATATGAAAATACATTCGGGTAAAGTTTTATATATACTCTTATGAAATATATAAAACTTTTTGAGAATATACAAGGTGATATTAGATCCGAAAAAATTAACATCATCAATTCCGGTGGGGAACAAACCGAAGATAATATTTATGAATTATTGAAAAAGGATTGTCAGCCATTTCTAAAGGAATTAACTAACCAAAAATATAAGAATTTTCTATACAGATTTATCGATCAATCTGATGATTTGATAAGATATAAAAAAACAAGAAAGGATAGACTACCTAAAGATACTCCAGATGTTACTAATTATCTTATGAATGATATATGGAAAGAATTACATGGTGAAATTCCTAGAAAGGAAGGAGTTTTTGTCACTAATGATCCAAACTATTTGGGAGAAGATGAAGGTGGTAAAATGACCATTTTCTTCCCAATTGGTAATTATAAATACTTTTACCACCCAGATATTGATGATCTATACCCATTCATAGCTGGTGGGGGTCAGTATGATGTTGGTGATGATATTGATTATTCCAAAAAGATGGATGAATATTTATCTAAACATAATCTAAGTATAACTAAGCAGGATATCGCCGATGCTAATAAAGTTAATAGGGTATTAAGTGGATCTGATATGCCCTATGAAGAATTATTGGATAGAATTCATGATAAATTAGGTGAAGATCCATCCGAAGAGATACTTGAAGAATGGGCTGAGTCAGTTCTTAGAGAACTAATGGAACAACTTATATCTGAATATAAGTCGGATAACATATTCCATTGTCATTCAAAGATAGAAGCTACATTCCTATGTGATAGTTACTATCTAATAAACATATATGATGTCGATCAGTTTAAATTAGATGATCTAATTTTTGGTAAGTAATTTATTTTTAATATCTTTATCTGAAATTAAATTGGAAAATTAAGATGGAGGAAATTTTAGAAATAAATGATAAAGTTCTTGAGTTATTAAAGGATGGTAAATTAGATGAATCAATTAAAATTGTCGAATCTCTAGATCAATATGGTCTTAGTAGAGTTGCTTTACACCTAATCGATAATTTTCTTGTTGAAGATGAAGAGTATGTATTTACCGAATCTGTACAGAGTATGTTTAATACTTCTATAAACTTAATGGATACAACCAAACTAATTAGGGAATCTATCGATATATTGAATGAAGAAGGTTATGGTGATAAAGAGTATCCTAAAAGAGTTACAAGAGAAGATTATGAGAAATATGATAGGGATTTTTATAATGATAGATGTCATATAATTTCACTAAAAGTAGTGGAAATTTCAAACAAATAAGTAAAATAAAATTATGAGAAAATTCAAATTTGAATTAGATGAGAATAAATGGTATGTAGTTCTACCCGAGTGGAAAGGAGAAAGGGATGAATTAGAGATGGTACTTGGTGCCGATACTATGTTGGATATTATATCACAAGGAGAAACAACAGTAACCTTAACTATAAGTGAAACACCATTAGACGAGTATAGATTTGCTTTACATTATAAAGAAGATGAATCTGGTGGAGCTATGTATCTTTTAGTTTCAGATATGTATGAGTTTGATGTTTGGTTATGTCATGTTACAAAATTTGTGTATGGGTATTTACCTAAATCTCTTTATATATGTTAAATACGAGTAGACCATCAGAAAAAATAGTTTGTGCAGCAATTTGGTATAAAGAATTACCGACCGCTCCCGCAAATGGGTGTAAGAATATTGATAAAGGTATTGTTATTTTTGGACTTAGACACGGGCACGTTATATCTTTATGTAGAACATTGACTGGTAAAAGAACCGTTACATTTGCGGAAGATGGTGTTGGAGAACATGAACAGGGATTCTTAACGACTGAAAATAGATTTGTCGATAGGGAAGAAGGATGGATAATTGCTGAACGTGAGGGTCAGTTGATTGGATGTTCTGGTGGTAAGGGAACTTTATACTCAGAAGATCTTTATTAGAAATTAATTAAAATAAAAATATGAGTTGGAAAGATAAGACATTTAAGGAAAAGAAAGTATTCTATAAAGAACGTCAGAAATTCTTTGATGCGGTTAAAGCATGTAATAATGGTAATGATAATATTACTATTAAGTATAATGGTGAAATATACAGATTGGTATCCACAAATTCTTTCTCCGAATATATAGATAACGTAAGACATGGATATGCAGTCATTTTTAGTAAAGCTTATAAATCCAATACTATAATTGTTTGGAATTATGGTAGTCGTAATGGATTTAAGTGGTATACTGAAAATAATAATTACGTATCAGGAGATAGATCTAAGATACTATGCTTTGCTGAGAAAGTAATCCCCATGAGTGATTATATAGAGAACAAAGACTAAAAAATTATTAGATTAATTTCATATATGTACCATTCAAGTATAGTAAAATGTTTAATATTCGAAAGGGGGGATATGGTGTATGTTAAATCAATGGATTGTGTATGTGAAATATCACACGTTATGTATCTTCCTCCACCACCCGAGAATGTTGAGCGAACCATAGAAAATTTCATTAGTTACTATTATATTAAAGATAATACTATTGGATTGTATCCAAAAGATTGCATTTCATTATTTGAATATAGAGAGGAAAGGCTTAAGAAAATTTTAGATAAATAAATATTTTACATATATTTGTTTTGTGAAAATTAATAAAAATACAAAAGCTACCCAACGGAATGTCACAAAGTCAACATACGATATATAAATGGAGAGGAAATTGACTCGCAGAACCTAGAACTTTAGTATTGGGGATAACAGCAAAGTATAAAACAAGTAATTGAAAAATGAAAGAAAGTAAGACAATATTAGAAAACCTTGTAAAAGGAGATATAACAATAGAGGAAGCAGATAAGCAATTATTTGATTTATACATTGTTAGCGGTTGGTTGGATATAGATAAACAACAACCAACTGATGATGAAGATATAATATACTTATGTGAATTAAACACTGCAAGAAAAGGCAGATATATTGGTGATAAGACAGTAGTAAGGATAAAGGGTTACGATAATTTTAAATGGTGGCGACCAACTTACCGCTAACATATCAATAAACATCACAAAAGTAAATACAAGATACATAATAGAGACGGGGTGTTTCGGAGAAATTAAAAATATGTATTGGAATCTTGAGTATGATAAAATAATTTTCAGAATAGAAACAGTTGGTGGTTGCTTTTATTAGCATTTGTCTGATTGGATTTTTATTATTCTTCCCTATGGCTCTGTTTCTAGGTTTATATTCAGCTAATCAAATAATGGATAGCCTTGTCTTATTTTGGATGGATATTTATTCAAATGTGGGGAATTTAAAAAAAGATTATGAAGATAAGTTAAGTAAATATGATTGAGAAGAGAAGAATAATTAAAAGGGGTGATATTGTATATGTACATACTTTGAATAAAGTTGCTCATGTATGTGAAGTTCTGTACTTCTCACATAAAAATATACTCGGTCCTAGATACCAATTATCAGTTGATATTAATAACCTATATTCAGAAAATGATATTTGTAGTATAAGTGTTTATAGAGAAAATAGATTTAAAAAGATATTAGATGTTGGTGAGTAAAAAAAATATAGATGATTTTTTTGATAACTTATCTGACTTAAAGTATATAATATTAAGTCCTTTAAATAATACGGACTATCCAGAAAGGTATGATAAACTTTTAGATAATATTAAAAGTATCGAAGATGAATATATTAGGGAAGATATGATAAGATACCTTAGTCGTAGGGTTTATACCTTCCACCGATTTCGATAATAGATAATTAATTTAAATATGATTATGAATAAAAATAAGTATTATAAAATAGTAAAGAGAGAAAACGTATCTAATGAAGTTATGTTTGTTGTTATGGGGTGTGAATCTTGGATGGGTAAAATGTTTTCTTGTTGGAGTGAATATGCGAAGGAACATAAATCTTTAGATTCAGCAAAGAAACACGTTGAATTTCTATCCAAACACAGAGTATTAAAGGAAAAAACAATCCTTAAATTTAAAGCTTTCAAATATGAAGTAGATAAATGAAAAATGATCGAAATAAATATCTAAAGGGATCAATATTAATATTGGGGGGTATTATGTTAATGGGATTACATGATAGAATGGGAGATTTAGCCGTCTTAGTTCCTTACATAATTGGTATAGGTATCGGTTATATCTTAGGATTGTATAAAAGTAAATAGTCATTAAATGAATAATATTCTGTTCCATAAAAAATCAACAGGTCTTTTTAAAAAAGACTACTATGGTCGTTTAGATGCTGTCGGAACTAATGTTAGAATATATCATTATATTTTACAAGAAATCGAGATTGACTATTTAATATTCAAGAAAAAAAAGTTTATAAAATTATATAAACAGTCTAAAAATGGAGAGGGAAAGATTGAATGTGGGGCTTGTGATAAGACTGGTGTTGATAATGAATATTTAAATATTTGTAGAGAATATAAAGTATTTTCAAGAGAGAGAAGACTTAAAAAATTATTAGGTAATTATGGATAATAAAGATGTGACAGAGGGTAGTGTTAAGCACCCATATGACTGTGTGTGTTTTACTTGTAGAACAAAGAAAGATAAATCGAAATCGAGTGTAAAATGAAATTCTTTAATGGTGATGAGGTTTTTTTATTAGATGTTGAAGAGTTCGGTACGATAAAATCTGTCAATTTCCCGCAATTATATTTATTTGATTGTGATGTTAAAAGAGATGAACTATCAATAGGAAGTTTCGGTGAGGTTGATTCAGTAACAGCTACTTATAATATCTCTAAAAGAGATGGTTCAATAGTTCGTAATATCGAAGAAGAAAAAATTATCTTTTTACAAGCTCATAGGTCGAATAGATTTGATAAAATTTTAAATAAAAATAAATGAAAGAATATTTAGTTGGAGATATAGTCTATATTCCCAGTAAAGACTGTGTGGTAACTATATCAGAAAAAAGACAAAGTATTTATACTGGTACTTACCTATACACTGTTAAGAATAGTGATGATTGTATCATATTCGATTTCAATAAGAGAGATAAACTTCTTAAAGATATGTCTGATGTTGATCTATTTATCACCAAATTATATCCAGAAGTAATAGATGTCCTCACATTCAAAAGTGAAGATTTTATTGATATATTAGAGTATAGAGAGATGAGATTTAAAAATATATTAGATAAATAAATAGTATAAAATATGTCTAAGTATAAAGATATCGTAGTTAATGAATTGTTATTCAGACCAACAGTAACAATAAACCCTGTGAATATATTCGGTTTAGAATTCGCTGGAATTGACAAATCACCAAATGTATTTGTTATTGAAAAATCAAATGATATGGATCTGGATAATTCAGAATTCGTAAGGTTTGTGTTAAATGGTTTATTATATGAATTGGATAACGTTATTGTACATGAGAATGGAGATAGAATCTTCCTAGAATGTAGAAATTGGAAAGAAGAATATATTGGTTAGTAGTATGAATGAGATAGAATTACATATACAGTATCTAGACTTACTCATTCTACACTTAGATGATATTTCCATTTTAGATCCATATATAAAGGATCATATATCCTCACTGAGTGATAAAATGATTGATATGGCAAATTGCTTACATGATAAAGATTACTTAAATAGTGATGAATTAAAAGAGAAATTTAAAATATCATTGAAGAAGATAAATAAACTAGAATCTAAATTACATAAACTTGAATATAAAAACTCTGAGAAGATTAGTGATGCACTACTAAGTGATATGGTTTCTCTTAAATCTAGAACAAACATATTAAATTCTTTGAAAAATTCTTAGATATACATAGTATATTTTATGGGAAATTATTCCTATATTTGTATTATGTTAAAAATATACGTAAATAAATATAACCTAACATCTGGAAGAGCGGGTAGTAATCGTGATTATGTATTAGTATCTGATATTGAACCAGATATAGATAGTAATACCCTGATGGCTTGTTCTATAAAGTCTATGGGCAGTTTGGGATTTGGTAGATGGGCATTGTCTAATTTTATGGAACTTGGTAAGGGTGAAGAGGTTTCTATAGATTTAAATATAACAAGAAGTAAATTACTAGCTGGTAATAAGATATATGTTGAAAGATTAGGTCCAGAAAGATCAAATTGTATAATTGACCTAAATAATGGGAAGCTCATATATGAAAATTTAGATAACTATCTAAATGATAATATGGTTAAATTTAAGTTTAAAATTAACAGTAAGAGTAAATTCAATTTTTTCAAAATTCCTTTAGAAAGTGGTTCTATATCACATAGATCCGATTCCGATATATTGATATCAGATGGTTTTGGGCTTGATAATAGGATTAAAGGGTGTATGATAAGGGGGTTTAAGAATAGATTTGTAGATTATGGATATTCTGATCAATGGGGACATAGATACTTCGAAAAGGTTGATGAAGGAACTCATGAGATGACTATCCACCCATTAGACTTGGAAGTAGTTAAAAATAATAAGATCCTGGTTAAAGGAGTTGATGGTAAATTGTTAGATTGTGTAATTCATATAGATAGTGGAGAGATTGAATCTATAAATATAGATGGATATAAGAAAAAAAATCCACATTTAATAAAATTAAAGAGACATGATTAAAGTATATGTGAATAATAGTTCGACCTTTCATAATGAGTATGATTATGTCTTAATCGCTGATACCGATAGTATAATAGATGATAACAATTCCATAAGTGGATGTGCGATAAGATGTAAAGATCCAGATAAAATAGGATATTTGAGAGAGTGGAGTAAAACTTTTTTCAGAGAATTGAGGGAAGATGAGGAAGTATCGATTAATATAAATAGTAAAAAAAGTAATGGTGTTAAAATATTAGGTAATAAAATATTAGTTAGATCAGAAAAAATGAGTAGTAACTATCTTAAAAGAGAAGATTGTATTATCGATATGGGAAAGGGTGAATTAATAGTTGAGGATATTAAAAATTATCTTATTGAAAATCCATTAAAAGTAAAACTTGTAAGTAAAGGTGGTAGAAAAGGTTTGAAATTATTCAATCAATTTGTAGGTGAATCAATTGTTATATCAGATAAAACTACGAGTGGTAGAATAAAAGGGTGTATTTTAAATAATAGATTTGATCTTTTCGGATATCTATCGTTAGATAAATCAAAGTATGTCGAAGTAAATAGAAATGAATCTTTGGAAATAGTATTTAACAATGAATGTATGGATATTATAGGTGGTAAATTATTAATCAAATCAATCTCATTTGGAGAGGATTGTATAATTGATATGAAGAATGGTAAAATCGAAAAAGTAAATTTATCGAAATATAGAAAAAATAATCCATTTTTGATTACGTTAAAAAATAAGATTTCAAAAAGTGTATAAGGTAGGTGGGTAGATCACAGATTGGGAAATTTTAATTTGGAATATCTAAGAAAGATAAGTAACAATTTGAAGGTTAGGAAAGATTTAATTGAAAAATTAGATACTTAAAACTAAAGTCTCGAACTTAAATAAGGAGGAAACATTAATGATGTATCCTCAAGATCACTATTCAATACTAGAAGACAATTTGAGTCAGTGTAGATTTCATGTCCATGATCTATTTTAGTATCCCTATTATAGTTAATTAATTTAAATCCATTTATGTTTGGGTCCATCCACTCATCAAGTTGATTATAGAAATCATTAAATCTTAATTTATCTTTAACTATTTTAGTAGCTAAGTTTATAATATCCCATTCGAAATGATTAGGATTGAAGTCATTGGAATTCAGTTCTTGAATCTTTCTGATAGTATCAGTAATGGTTTTTCTGAAATGTTCATGATTATTAGAATCGTCATAATCAAGGTCGAAAGCTCTACCTAACCAACCATTAAATGATGCTATTGAATTAATCTGTTTATTGGAGTTTAGTTTATTTAAGTTGTCGAATAAAACAGGGAATGATTGAAATACATCACTTTCCGGACATACGACACACTTAGAATCTTCTTCCAATGGGATCACTCTATATACCGCTCCGTAAGCAGAAGCTCTATTATAATCCGTGGAACAGATTATAGATTCACTTCTTTTGGGATATCCTTTCCAATATGGAGAGTTATCTAATATATTTATGTAATAGTTATCTGTATTCCTAGCAATCCTTTTATGTTTGGATGGATCTATAAGTAGAGATTTATAAAGTTTATCATCTCTATCTCTGTATTTATTCCCACTTAATCCTCTGTATATAGGAGTTATATCTTTAATATTCTCTAAATACCATGGAGCTTTATCCTTAATTATCTCTAAGACTGGCTTATCAGAAGCTAACGGATTACTTCTAGTATCATCATTTGGACTATAATACTCATTTATAAAATGTTCATAATTATTTATATGTTTCATATGAACTTATATATAAAATTTAAGTATATATTATTATTATGAGAAGAATTAAATCATTTGACCAACTACCAAGTAAGTTAATAGATGACCTAGGACTAGATACATCTCAAAAGGATGACTATTCTTGGGAAGATTGGGAAGAGAAGATTATATCGATGATAGGAAATAGATCAGGATTCAGATCCAAAACTAAACGTATATCTGATTTTTATTACCATAGAACTAAAATGAGATTCGGAGGAACTACCGTGGTTGCTATATCAAAGCAATATATTAAAGATTTCCCAAATACGGTATGTTATCCAGAACCACATGGGTTATATAAAACTAGAATAGGAATTGGTGTATATCTAAGACCATTAATGTTATTTAGATAAGAATGAGTTAAATTTTAATATTTTTCTCTCTGTAATTTCCTCAATTTCCACATCAAACCAATGGGTTAAGAAATCGATTATTTCAGATTTTCTCTTATCAACATTAAATATATCAACATTGAATTTTCCGGATTCTATCTCATCTAAAGTTTTATAGACATCATTATCTAACCAAGTCCTTGACATATAATAGAACTCATCTTCCCTACCACTTATATAATCTTCTCTATCAAACTTTTCAGATATATCAACACCTTTCAATAATTTCCAATCTTCAATAGTTAGAAAATCTCTATTATTCATATCCTTTGTTCCGAATGTCGTAACGTTATATGCGTCTAATATAGGAGAATCATTGTAGTCCATTCGTAATAGGTTCATATGTATTCCTTGATAATCATCATTCCACTGAGAATCATTAAGGATTTTAAACCATACTAATTCCAGATCTTTAAAGTCATCATCAAATAATATAAACTTATCACCATTATCACTTTTCTTCATCCATCCTTCATTATAAACTGATCCCTCTCCACCTCTACCATTCCAAGACTCTCTAGTAAAATTTAGATCATATATAATTTCTCCTACAGCATCTTCTTCTAAGATATACTCATCTTCCATTTCTGAATAAACACAATCCTCTCTATTAGCATACTCATTCATATAGTCTAACCAAGTTATATCACTATGATCTTGTGGGTAATACCCGCGATTTTGACTACTCCCCACTTCAACGTAAGTCGAATTGTATGAGTATATATAACTTCCTAAAGGATCAGACCAAACACTCTCATCTTCTGGTATATTTTCACTCTCATAATCCGACCAAACCATATTTGATTCAGCATATCCACCATTAGTATCAGTTAGTGTATATCCACCATGATCTGATTCATCATTGTTAAATAAAGTACCATCTAGAAATTCAGTAAATGTATCCATATATGGATATTTATTATACTCATCACTTGATAAACCAATTGACATATCCACTACATATCCATTACCTTTATAAGTGACCTTTCGATGTGATGAATAATTATTATAAGTTTTTCTACCCCAACCATTTTTCTCAGCATATTCGTGGAATTTATTAACATCACTATCTTTACTAGTATACA
>Ga0114918_10001980_pt1 | contig 18362 bp, 16 predicted proteins | sample LantaG_FD_87015 | JGI IMG/M metagenome (GOLD analysis project Ga0114918, IMG submission 87015) | Deep subsurface microbial communities from Baltic Sea to uncover new lineages of life (NeLLi) - Landsort_02402 metaG | ecosystem: Environmental > Aquatic > Marine > Oceanic > Sediment | place... | reverse complement strand
TGTGTGTGTGTTTTTTTAAAGAGAGCGCAAAACACAGAGTGCTCTCTCCCTCTCTCCACCCCTCTCTCTCTCTCTCTCTCTCTCTCTCTCTCTCTCTCTCTCTCTCTCTCTCTCTCTCTCTCTCTCTCCCCTCCCTCCCTCTCTCCTCCCTCTCTCGACCTCTTCAAAAAGAAAAAGAAAAAAAAAGCTCCCTCCTTCTCTTACCCGGAGAGCTGTACTGCCTCATCCACATGTTGACCGCGAACGCCCCCCCGGGGCCCAGAGGCACGTTGGGCAGCAGCGCCGCGGCGTCCCTGGAGGGGGAAGAAGAGGCGGCGCCGGTCGCGGAATCCAGGCCTCGCGAGCACTCGAGCGCGGTGCCGAACGTCGAGTCCTCGACCCAAGCCGTCGTGTTTGTGAGGGTCAGGTTCCTCAGCGCCATCTCGGGGACGGGCCAGGCCGCCGAGCTGTAGTTGGAGAGAGGGAAGTAGGCAGAGGGCAGAGGCACGGCGGCGTTGGAGGCGAGGTATGCCGCCGCCGCCGCCGCCGCGGCGGGAGAGGCCGGCGACGAGGGCATCGCCGCCACCGCCGCCGCCTTTTCGGCGTGGGCGGGGTCGCCCGCCTCCGAGGGGAGGAGGCTCCCCTGAGGCCTGGCGCAGACGCCGGCGTCGCCCGCGGCGAACGCGTCCCGCGCCTCGTCGCTCGGGAACGGGCCCAGGCGCGCGACCTGCGACTTTGTGAGGCGCGCGCAGACGGCGGACTCGCCGCCGTCGCCCCCCTGGGGGCACGCTGTCGGCAGCGGCAGCTGCGGGTCCTCCTTCCCCGCCGCCCCCGAGGCCGGAGCCTCCTCCTTCCCGCCTCCCTTGCGGCGAGAGCACAGCGCCACTTTTCCGTCCGGGCCGGCGACCAGGGCTCCCCCGGGGGCGTTGACGTACTGGTCCAGGTAGGAGCGCAGCGCACCAAACCTCTCCTCCAGCTCGGAGTCGGAGTCCGCCGCGGCGCAGCGGGAGAGGTGTCCCGCGGCGTCCTGGCAGAACGAGGAAGCGCCGCCGTCGACGGCCGAGGGCACGCACTCCCAGCGCTCGAGCCCCCCATAGTTGAACGGAAAGGAGCAGGGAGCCCCCGAGACTGTGAAGACTGGCTTTCTGGGGGACGCGGAAGGGGAGCTCGCAAGGAGGGAGACGGCTCCCCCCGCGGGCTGCTCCGAGACGGCGGCGGCGACCGCGGCGTCCGCGGGAGAAGCAGCAGCAGCAGCGGCGGCGGCGTCAGCGTCGGCTCTCGCCGCCTTGGCCGCCGCGCCGCTGCTGGACGTGGCCACGGGCACGCTCTCGAACAGCGCCGCCGCCTCGGTGGAGTCCAGCGCCTGGTCCCAGAAGCCGACGTGCGCCACGGAACCGCTGAAGAACCTGTCCCCCGCGCCGTCGGACCGCCCGCAGAGGTAGACCGAGGAGTTGCCGAGGCCGCTGGCCTTGAGGGACCCCCCGCCGTCGGCGAAGAGCGTCTCCCCCGCCGGGGATGCGCCCGGCGGCGCGGGCACCTCACCGCGGAGCCTTCCGTCGACGTAAAGAAGGAAGCCGTCACCCCCCTCCGGGCGGGAGGACACGACGACGTGGTGCCACGCGCCGTCGTCGGCCTTTGCCGCGGGCTGCGCTGAAGAAGCAACGGAGGCCAAAGAGGAAGGGACCGCGCGGTCGCCGTCGTCGTTGACGCGGCCGTCGCTGTCGAGGAAGCTGCGGCCCGGGACGTCGTCGGCGTCTTTGACGACGGCCCGCACGAGGCCAGTGGCGCCGTGCCCGCCGCGAGGCAGCATGACGTGAACTCCGGGACCGGCGAAGGGGTCCGAGGGCGAGAAGGCGTCTGCCGAGGCGCCCGCTCCGTGCGAGAGGGCGTACTCGAAGAGCGACGCTCCTCTGTCGGACTTCTCCCCGTCCAGCGTCTTCTTCCCCGCCGCCGCCGCCGCAGCCTTCACCCACAGGGAGACGGCGAAGGCGCCCTCATCGCCGTAGCGGACCGGGTGCAGGAGGACGAGGTCCCTGTTGTCGCGGTCGCAGGAGACGACAGAGCCGAAGAGGTCGTCGGGGGTCCACCTTTTTTTTGTGTTTTTCGTTTTTTGAGTGTGTGGTCGTGAAGGGAGCGGCTCGTGTGAGAGGGAGGTGGTGCTGCAGATGCAGTGTCGTCGCCGCGGGGGGTTCCGGCCTTGCTCGTGGGGCGGCGGCTGAGGTGGCCACAGCGCGAGGAGAGAAAAAGAGAAGAGGTCGGCAAAGAGGAAGGAGGAAGAGAAATGGAAGAGAGGAAGCAGCTGCTGCGACGACCCAAGGAGAACGTGATGGAGGGCCTCTCCTCCTGAGTAAAAAACGCTTCATCTCTCCAATGCCTTTCTGGTATGTATCGACGACTCTCGAGAGCAGCCAGGAGGGGGTGGGGGGTGGGGGGGCACAATTTTGGGGAGGGGGCGTAGGCGTCGCAGGGGAGAGAAGGGCGGAGGCGAGATTCCGCTTTTTTGCGCTTTTTTTCCCTCGTTCGCCGCGACAAAAAAAGTGTCGCCGTCGCGGCGGCGACGAATGAAGGCGCGTGCTCTTTTCCCTCCCTTCTCGCGCTCTCCTTCGGATATCTCTCGCTCCTCGTACGAGAGGCAAGGGAACAACGACGAGAGAGGCCCTTCAATGTCGACAGAGAGACCGAGTCCCTGGAGAGAGAAGAAGAGGCGGCCAGCGAGAAGAGCAAGACAAAAAAACCAAAACCCTGAGATGAGAGACGAGACGCTGAGCAAGCACACATCCAGTCTCCACCAACCCATTCATATTCACCTCGCCGTCGTCGTGTTGATCTTCCCGGCGACCTCGCCGGACATATCGTCTACAAACGTCCCGGAGCCCTCGGTCAGGGGGATGAACTTGGCGGGCTTGCCCAGGAGGGCCGGCGGAGGGAACACGACGCGGTTGGATTTCGCGGCCGGCGCCGCCGCGGGGGCGACGACCGGCAGAGGAGGAGCCGCTGTTTATTTTTGTTTCGCGATAAAATTTTTCGTCGAGCCCAGTTGGCGTTGGTGAGCGTTACGAAGAGTTCAAGGTACCCTCCCGAGCTGGATTGGTCGCAGTCGAGGGGGGAGGGGGCGAGAGAGGAGCGCCTCAAAGAAAGGGAGAGAGGCATGGCAGGGTGGCATGTGAACACCAATCGAGAGACCGCACCTGCGTCGTCCGTCGCGGCCAGCTCGGCTGCCTCCTGCTGCCCCCAAGCTCCTCCCCCGCCGGAGAGCACCAGCAGGATTGTCGCCGCGCAGAGAAGCGGGAGCGCGAGCGAGTTGAAGCGCGCCATTTTGTTCGGGAGAAAAAGGGGCGCCGTTATGCAAGACTTTTTTTTTGTGTGAAAGAGCGCAAGCTCGCTCGCACTTTTTTTTTCTCCGAGAGTTTTTGATAGTTTTTTGTTTCCAGATAGTTTTTTTACACGTTCGTTTCAGGAGCAAGTGCTTCTTTTGTTTGGCGTCAGATAGTTTCAGGAGGAAGAAAGGACGGACGCGTTCAGAGAGCGGAAGGCAGGGAATGAAACGGAAGCCGAGAGGAACAAGAAAGAGAACGAAAGAAAACAGGTTTTTTTTGTTGTTGGTCACGCTGTCGCCCCTCCGCACGAAGGGCACGTTCCGCAGGACAGCCCCCCTTCCTCGACGTCGCCGCGCCCCTCTTCCGCCGCGACGAAGCCCGGGCCCGAGGAGGAGACCGCCGCGATGAGCGAAGGAGGATGGTGACGGAAAGGCCTGCCCTTGCTGCTCTCACTCTGCTGCTGCTGCTGCCGCCTCTGCTTCGCGCCGCCCTTGTCGCCGTCGCCGCCACCGCCGCCGACGCCGCCGCCGCCCGAGACGCTGCTGCCCTCCCGTCCGACCCCGCTCCCTCCCGGCCTTTCTCCCCCCGGCCCTCCCCCCCCCCCCCCCGAACCCCTCTCCGGCGTCGTCCACCTCCGGCTCGCGAACGACCACACCAGCGGAACGACGTACCAGGCGACGACGACGTCCACGGTGTAGTGCTTCCTCGACGCGACGATGAGCAGCGACAGCGCCGCCACCGCGGCCCAGAGCGCGGCCTTGACGGCCCTCGAGTTGCCGAACGCGGCGTAGGCGAGGCAGCCGACGAGCGCAAAGGTCGTGTGCGAGCTGAAGATCAGGTCCCCGCAGCCCTTCGTGGCCTGCTCCCCGACGTCGACGACCAGGTGGCCCCACCAGCGGCGCGGCATTGCGAGCGTGGCGGCCGGGCTGCCGGCGCGGCAGTAATAGTTCGGGCCCGGGAGCGACGTCGAGAGGAAGCTGAGGGCGCGCAGCAGCTGGCAGGCGCAGAGCGTGGTGAGCACGCGACCGTAGAGGACGGCGGTGTGGAACCTGGGGGGGCGCGGGGCAGGGAGGCGGTCGCGGAGGAAGGCGGGGAGGATCGGAGCGGGAGAGGCGGAAGGCGGAGGGGGAGACGAAGCGCGCTGCTGCTGCTGCTGCTGCTGCTGCTGCTCTGCTGACTTTGCGCTTCCGTTCCCGCCTCCGTCTCCGTTCCCACTGTCCCTGAAAAAGGGACTGAACGACCACGCGACGAAGCTCGCGAACAGCGCCGAGAACACCAGCTCGCTCGCCCACTCTCTCGTCCCGGGCCCCAGCTCGGGCAGCAGCGCGAAGCCGGCGTCGGGCAGCGGCCGCGGCAGGGGGCGCGAGTGCAGCCGGTGCGCCAGCTGGCTCAGCGCTCCGTGGAAGTACTGCCAGACGCCGAGGGCGAGGAGGAGCTTCCAGCGGGTCTTGAGGAGCGGGAGCTGTGGTTTTTCCGTTGGAGTTGAGGGGGGGAGGAGGGGGCGGAAGGGAGCGACGGGACGAAGAAAGGGAAAGACAGAGAGGCCCGTGAGCGCGATTTTTGTCTTCGATCTCCCCCTCTCGATCTCCCCCCTCTTTTCTTTCTTTTCCTTTTCCCTCCGTCCGTTTTCTTCCTTACCTCTTCCAGGAACTCGGCCCTGGCTCTCCGACAGAGCTCGAAAATACCGAGCCTGATCCCAATCAGGATCGAGAGCGAGAGCTCGACGAGCCTCGAGGGAGGACGGGGCTTCGGAGAGGAGACCGACGTCATCGGCAGCAACGAAGGCGCAGCAGCAGCGGTGCCACCGATCGCTCTCACCGAGTCTTCCTTTTCCGCCAGCCCCTGCCCCCGGCTCTGTTGTCCCATCTTCTCCGGGACAGAGATATCAGTCGGAGACGAAGAGCCTGCTCTCACAGGGAGAGGCTTTCAGTAGCCCGTTTAGGTGCAGCGCCGCGGCATGGAGCGCGGAGTGTTTTGATTTAGAGAAAAGCGAAAAGAAGAAAGAACCGACGCTCCAGTGTTTTTTTCATGTGCTCGCCTATGCCAAAAAAGAAAAAAAGAAAAAAAAAGAAAAACTCCGAAGATTTGATTTGAATAACACACACTCTGTTACCCCCCTCCCCCTCTCTAGCAGCGAACGTGAAAAAGGAAAAAAGACATAATTTAAAAAACAACAAGGGAAGATGAATGAAAGGCGCGCGTCCAGAGAGGGCAGATGAGAAAAAAAAAAAAACCTGTTTCTCTCTTCTTCTGCTCGTTGTCTCTTTTTTTCATCCTCCACCTTCTTCCTTTTCCCCTCCTTACGGCCCGCCTCCGGGCACCGCCGTCCCGGCCTTGGACGCCAGGATGATCCCAACGATCAGCCCGTACAGAGCCAAGGCTTCCGCAAAAATCAGAATCAGGATCATGCCCACGAACAGCTTGGGCTGCTGCGCGTTGGCGCGTACTCCGGCGTCGCCGACGACGCCGATCGCCATGCCCGCGGCGAGGCCCGCGAGCCCGCAGGCGAGCCCCGAAGCCAGGTGGGCGTAGCCGTCGAAGAAGTAGTAGGGCTTATCGGCGGTCTGGTTGACTGTTTTTTTGAGAAGGTGAGAAGTTTTTTGTGCGGAGTTTGTTTCGTTTTTTTTTCCAGCGGATGTGAGTTGAGGAAAAGCGGCGGAGGAAGAAAGCCCTTAGAGAAACGAAAGAGCGAGAAACAACTTCTCCCGCTCCCTCCAAGACTTCTAACTCACTCCCTGTCGAGATGATGACGGCGATGATCAGGCCGTAGATTCCGAGCACGCCGGCCATGACGACCGGCACGATCGACTTCATCACCAGCTCCGGCCGCATGACGCCCATCGACGCGATCCCGACGCCGGACTTGGCGGTTCCATACGCGGCCCCAAAGCCTTATTCAGACGTGAAAGTTTTTTTGTCGAAGGGTTTTTTTCAGAGAGAGGGGATGTTGGAAGGGAGGGAGGGAGGGAGAGAGAGAGAGAGAGAGGGAGAGAGAGAGAAAGAGAGAGATGTGAGGAGGGGCGAGGAGTTTCGGTCGTGGTGGTCGGGGTTGAGATGAGAGAAGGAGAGAGAGAGAGAAAGGAAGAGAGACGAGGGCGCGATCGCCGTCGCTCGCTCGCTCGTCGGGTCGGCCTCCCGCGAGTGGAATAGCACTTTGTGCTTCTCTTTCCTTCCCTTCGCCTCTGCTCTCTCCCGCTCGCCTCGCCTCCTGATCGCAGAGAGCGACCTCGAGAGGCGGAGAGAGGAGGCGGAGAAAGCGAGGGAGGGGGAGAGAGGGAAACAGAGAGGAAGACGAGAAAGCTCGAAGAAGACATTCAGCCATCATCTCGTTGCATCAACGATGAAGGCCGAAAGAGAAGAAAGAAAGCAGCACGCACAGCTGAAGACGAGCGCCGCCGCCGCGCCGATGAACCCGAAGAAGGGCGCGACCGCGTCTCCGGCCCACGTTGCGACCATGATTGAGCTTTTTCCTTGACGAGAGATACGAGAAAGAGCACGAGAGGGGGGGAGAGAGAGGAAGCTCGAGAGAGGAACAAGAGTGAAAAAAAAGAGTGCGAGAGAGAGAGCAAAAGGGCGGAGAGCATCGGCCATCACTCTCGCTCACGCGATGATGGCTTCGTCTTCCCGAGCTTTCGTCCTGCTCGCTCGCTCATCCTCCTCCTCGATACGACGAGATGCGGGGGAGCTTCTCACCTCGGGAGTGCGAGCGGTAGCGGCGACGCTCGGGAGGCCCCTCGGACTACCGAAAGAGTTTTCGTCGTCTTCGAGACTGCCGACCTCGACCTCCTCGACCTCCTCCTCTTCCTCTCCCACGACGACCCCTTGCCCTCCTTCCCCTCCTCCCCCCTTCTCCGTCGACGCTGCCTCGGCGGCCCTCGCCCTCCGCTCCAAGCCCGCCTCGGACCTCCTCCGCTCCTACCTCGTCCTCTCGGCATGCCGCTGCCGACCCCTGGTCGCGCACGGGGAGAGGCTGCTGAAGGTCGCGAGGGCCCTCCCGCCGCTGCGCGACCTGGTCGTCGATCCGATACTCAAAAGGACGTTCTTCGCGCAATTTTGCGGCGGCGGCTCCGAGGAGGAGCTGGGCCCGTGCGTGGCGAGGCTGCGGCGGCAGGGGGTCTGGGCGATCCTGGACTACGCTGCCGAGCCGGAGGAGGGGAGCTCCTCGTCGGGCTCCCCGGGCCCGTCGGGCTCCTCGGCCTCCCGTCCCCCTCCCCGCCGCTCCGCCGCTCCCTCCGCCGCCGAGGCCGCCGTCGCCGCCGCAGCGGCCCCTCCCTCGCTCGCCGTCGCGAGGACGCACGAGTACGGAGACGAGGCGCTGTGCGACTCGAACGCGGGGCACGTGCTGAGGGCGATCGAGGCCGCTGCCGCTGCCGCTGATGCCGGCTCGGCGGAAGGAGGAGAAGCAGGAGGCGGCGGTGGAGCAGCGGAAGCGTCGGAAGCGTCGGAAGCGTCGGAAGCGTCGGGCGCCGCCTTTGCCGCCGCCGCAGCTGCCTCTTCTTCCTCCTCCTCCTCCTCTCCTTCTTCCTCCCCCTCCCCTTCCGCCTCCAACAACGACCTCCCCTCTGGCTACGCGGCGGTGAAGCTGACCGCCCTGACGGATCCGAAGGTCCTCGTCAAGCTCTCCGCCTGCCTCCGCGAGATAGAAAAGCTCTTTGAGAAGTTTGACGCCGACGCCGATGGCAGGGTGTCAAGGTCGGAGTTCGAGGCGGCTTACAGGGAGACTTTTACGGACGGGGACGCACCCGGGAGGCTCGACGAGCTGTGGAGGTACCTGAGCAGAGGGGGGCACGGAGAGAAGGAGGGAGGGGAGGGAGCAGCAGGAGAGCAACGACAGCGGGTGGAGGGCTTTGTCGACAAGAGGACCTGGACGAGCCGGGTGAGGCTGCGGGACGTGCCCTCCATCGTCCCTCGCTGCCGCACTCTCGGGCCCTTGGCCGCCGCCTCCCCGACCGACGAGGAGCTCGGGAGGCTGGAAAGCCTCATGGGGAGGCTGCGGCGGCTGGCTGCCGCGGCCAAGGAGAAAAATGTGAGGGGGGAGAGAGAGAGAGGTTGACTTTTTGGCCTGTCGTTTGTTTTCTTCTCTTTCCTTTTACCTTTTCTTTTTTCCCTCAATCTTTCCCCGCTCTCTCTTTCGTCTCTTTTTCAAAAAACAAAACAGGTCCGGCTCCTCGTCGACGCAGAGTACACAGCCGTGCAGCCCGCGATAGATGCCGCGGCCCTCGAGCTCATGCGGGAGTTCAACAGCAGCGATTCTTCAACCTTTGCGGTCCCTCCGACGGTTTACAACACGACGCAGTGCTACCTCCGCGGCGCGCGAGAAAAGCTCCTCGGCGAGATCGAGCTCGCCGCGAAGGGCAACTTTGCCTTGGGAGGGAAGCTCGTTCGAGGGGCGTACATCGATTCCGAGAACAAAAGGGCCGCCGCGGCGAACCAGGTCTCCCCCTGCTGGCCCTCGCTCGAGCAGACGCACGCGTGCTTCGATGCCTGCGCCCGGATCGCGTTCGAGGAGGGAGTCTTCGCCGCTCAGAAAGGAGAGGCGCTCCTCGCGACGCACAACAAGGCCAGCGTCGGCAAGGCCGTCGACCTCCTCTCGAGGCTCGAAAAGGAGCACGGACACCCGGCCGGGGGAGCCGCCTCGTCGCGCGTCTCGTTCGGGCAGCTCTACGGGATGAGGCAAGTTTTAACTTTTTTTTGTTGGCCTTTTCTCGCTCTGACTTTTCAACTCTCACCTCGCGTTTTCTTCTCTTCATCTCTTCTGTCGGAGAAAAAAAAACGAAAAAAAAAACAGCGAGTCCCTGACGCTGGCGATCGCCCGGGCTGGGAGGAGGGCCTACGTCTACCTGCCGTATGTTTTTTGTTTTTTTGTCTCTTGTTTTTTTCGCACCCTTTCGGGTGTCCCCTCCTCTCACGCTTTCCCCTTTCCTCCTCCCTCCTTCTCGCGCACATAAACCAGCTATGGCCCCCTCGGCGACGTGCTCCCGTACCTTTTGCGCCGGGCCCTAGAGAACAGTCAAATGCTTTCCGGCGGCGGGAGAAAGAAAGAAAACAGAGAAGAAGGAAAGAAAGAAGAGCAGAGCGAGCTCGACGCCGTTCGCGGGGAGCTCAAGGCAAGGCTCGTGGCGGTCTTCTTCCCTCGGGACAGGTGAAAGAGATTTCTCTCTTCCTTTTCTCTCTCCCTCTCTTTTTTGTGTGTGCATCTCTGAAAGAAGGCTGCTGGGACGAAAAATTGACAGTTGCTGTTGTAGAACAGAAAGAAACGATTCGGAAGGGAGGGGGAAGGGGGATAGTACTTTTTCAATTTTCGTTCCTCTAAAAAAAGGGGGGTGGGGGAACAACGCAGCAGCTTCTCACCGCCCGCCGCCGTCGCCGACAGCAGCCTGTGCCGCCGCCGCCTCCTCCTTCACCGCCGCAGCGGCGCCCACTGCCGCCGCGTCAGCAGCTGCAGCAGCGCTGTCGGCGACAGAGGCAGCCTCCTGCTCCTCCTCGGGCTGCCGCAGCTCGTCCCCGTCGTCGCTCAGCGAGCCCCCCGCGCCGACCCCGGTGCCCCTCTCGACCCCCGCCTCGACCTCTGCCGCGCTCCCCGCGCCGCCGCCGCCGCCGCCGCTGCCGCTCCCTCTCCCGCCGCTCCTCCCCGGAGGCCTCCACGGCTGCCCGCCCCCCGCCCTCGCAATACTCTCCAGCGGCGGCGGGGGGCCGCAACGGCGCGCCTCGAGCCCCAGGGCCCGCATCTTGGTCGGCGAGTCGATCTTGTGCAGCACGAGCCAGGGGTCGTCGGTGCAGAGGTCATAGACGACGGCGTCCATCACCTTGACCTTGGCCGGTCCCTCGGAGCCATCCCTGCCGCTGTCGTGCTCGAGCGTCTCGAAGCAGCAGGAGGCCGCCCAGGTGTAGAAGCGCTCGTGGTCGACGTGCCGCAGGTCCATCGCCATCAGCCAGAAGCCGAGCGTCGCGTCCTCGATCGGCGTGAACTTGAGGCGCATCGCTCGGTTCACGCCCACGAGCGTGCGCGCGACATCTCCCGAGAGGACGTAGCCCCCTCCCATGGCGTACTTGGGGTAGGTGCGCAGCTGGAGGTTTTGACGTTCAAAAGTTGAGAGAGGAAGGGGAAGCAGGGAAAAAAAAGGTAAGCGTTTCGTCGTCTCTCGTCGGGGCGTTAAAAAAAAAAAAAACGCTCTCTCGACTCACCCCGGTGTGGTTGTAGAACACGGCGTTGTTCCACTTGTGCCCGGGGGCCAGCAGCACCTCGCTCTCCTGGATCATCCGACCGATGTACAGCCTCTCGGCGGAGCAGTCCCGCGTCTCGCAGAGCGAGCCCAGCAGCCTGAGCAGCGGCGGCACGTTGACAAACGCGTCGTCGTCCGTCTTGAGCACGAAGGCGACGTCGTAGTGCTCGACGGCGTACTCGAAGATGAAGTAGGTCTTGTAAAGGATCGACTTGTAGTTGGTGCGCTCCTTCACGTACACGATGTCGCCGAACTCGGCCTCCTCCCTCGCGACCTGCGGCGTCGCCTCGTCGGCCGAGAGCACAAACTTGGACACCGCCGCTGGTGGGTGGTTCCCCCCGGCGGACCAGGCCTCCCGCACGGCGAGCCTCCGGTGGCGGTACCCACGCCCAGAGAGGATGCCGATGAAGAGGAAGACCTTGGGTAGGGAGGACGCCGGCGCGAGGAGGCCCTTGGGGCTGCCGGCGACCTCGGCCGTTGAAGAGGCGGGGTTGGCGCCCGCTGCCGAAGTCGAGCTCGGCATCGGCTTGCTGCTGCTCTTGAGCAGCGCCGCTTTGGCCGAGGACGCCATCGCCTTGGCTGCTTCTTCGCCGAGCTGCACCCTGCCCACAACGCGGTCGATGCCCTCCTGCGAGATCGTCCTGCGGCCGACGGCGGCGCCGCCGAGGGCCGCGAGCGAGAGCAGCGCGAGCAGGCACAGCAGCTTCGCGAATTTGCCGCCGCTTGCGCTCCCGCTTCCGCCGTTGTTGTTGATTCCATTGAAGCCGCCGCTGGCGCCTGCTCCGTTGCTGACGGGAGACCAGCCTCCGGGAGACCGCCGAGGGCCTCCCCGAGATCCCGGGGGCTTGGGTGCGCCCGTCGGGAGCATGTCTCGGGCGAGAGGGAAGAGAGAGCTTTCGAGACTAGCAAAGAAGAGGGGAAAAAAATGCTTCGCTCTCCGTCGATGCCAGCTCACCCCCTCTCCAAAAGAGGAATGTCGATCGTCTCTCGAGCGAGGGCTAGTCCGCGGGGCGGGGCCTTTCTTGCTCATTCCAAGTGAACGAAGCGGGAGTTCCTGTTCGAGGCTCGAGCCTGCGAGCAGAAAGGAGGCGAGAGAGCTGAGGGAAGAGGTGGGAAAGAGGGCTCCGCTTGAGCGCTTGCGAGCCTCAGAAATTTTGTGTCCCTTGCTGCCGAGTAGCTTGAGGGTCCTTTTTTCTTCTCCCTTCCTTTTCTTGCCCCCTCTTCTTTCTCTTCTTCTCCGCGACCCCGGCCACGCAGTCGCATCTCGCACTCCGCTTCCCCCCTCTTCCTCTCTCTCTCTCTCACACACACACACACACATACGAAAGCAGAAAAGAACGCGCGTTCCATTTACAAAAATAAAAAAGGAAAGCTTCTTTGGACCCCCCCACCCCTCTCTCTCGCTGTCCCCCTCGAGTGGGGGAAGAAGGAAGAAAAAAAAAACAAAAATACCCAAGACCGTTTTCCCCTCTCTCTCTCTTTCTCTCTCTCTTTTTCACCGGATGAGCCTCGCGGCCCCGACGGGGGACCACGCGGGCCTCTTGCTCCCCTCAGCAGCTGGAGAAGAGTTGGCTCTCGGGGCGGCGGCGGCGGCGGCGGCAGGGGACCAGGCGTCACTCCTTCCTCCTCCTTTCGTCGTCATCTTTTTCGCGGCTTCGTTCTCGTCTCCCCCGCCGCCGCCCCCCCTCTCAAACGCCGCGGCGGCCTCCAAGACCTTCCTACGGGGAGACGGCGAGAACGAGGAGGGAGCCTTCTTGGTGCTCCTTGCGGCTGCGGCTGCGGCGGGAGAGGGCGAGGCCGCGATGGCGGAGGGAGGCGTCTCTTCCGCCTCTGCGGCGGTGGCGGCGGCGCGAACGTCGGGAACGCCAGCGCCAGTGCCCCCCTCCTCTCCCTTGAGCTTGCGGAGGACGTCGGCCGCCGCGCCCCTCTGCAGCCTCAGGGCACTCCTCGCAGAGGCCAGGTCCCTGCGCGCGGCGTCGAGCTCGCGCGCGAGGCGCGACCGCTCCCTCTCGGAGGCCTCCAGCAGGGACTCGAGGGCCGCCACTTCGGCGGTCGAGCCGCCGTCGCCGTCCGTCAGAGGATTCCCGGCGGCGGCGACCGAGGCCGCCTCGGAGTCTTCCTCCCCGTCGCCTCCCTCCTCGGGTCTCCTGCTCCCGACCCCCCCACGGGAAGAGGCAGCAACGCTGCAGTTGCCTCCTCCTCTCCCCGATCCAGCCCAGTCCAGCACGGAGGCGACGAGTCCCTTGGAGGCGGTCGCGGGCGCCGAGCGAGAGAAAGAGGCCCCGCCCGACGGCGTCGAGCAAGCCCCGGCCTCCTCTTCTTCTTCGCCGTCGTCGAAGCCGCACTCGCCGCAGCCCTCTTCGATCTCCGGGGCGTCCTCGTAGCTCGAGGAGACAGCAGCCGCGGCAGTCGTCGTTGCAGCAGGAGCATCAACAACAGCAGCAGCAGCAGCTTCCTCGCCACAGTCGAAAAAGTTCGGCTGCCGAATGCTTCGGCCCTTTGCCGCCGCTGCCTCTGCGGGGGCCGGGAAGGACGCCGCCGCTTCGACTTCGCCTTCGTCTTCGTCTCCTCCGAGATCGATCAGGTTGGCGGACGGCGACGCCGAGGCCGCATCCCTCCGCGGGGGGCGCGCGGCGCGAGGGGCAGTGCCCAGGGGCCCACCCCCTGCCGTCGCCGCCGCGAGCGCGGCCGCAAAGTCCTCTCCATTTCCTTTCGTGTCCCTCTTCCTCCCCCCTTTCTCGGCGGGGCTGGTCCCTCCGAGTGTGAGATGCCTGTCGATGTCGGCGAGCAGGGCCTCGAAGGAGCGCAGGGCAGAGGGGGGCTGGGCAGCGGCGGCGGCGGCGGAGGCTGTCGCTCTCGCCGCGTCGTCGGCCGACGAGGAAGCGAAGGCAACAACGGTCGCCTTCTTCTTCTTCTTCTTCGCCGAGAGCAACAGCTTCCCGACGCTCTGGGCGAGGTGCTTCCTCGCGGAGTGGGGAGGCGGCGAGTTCTCTCCCGTGCCCTCCACGAGCAAGAGGTCCTCATCCGGGACGTGGCGGCCCTCCGCGGCCGCGCGAGCCGTTGCCAGGGGGCCCGTTCTGTTGGTCATTCGCATGGGAGAGCTCGCAGCGACGAGCGCCGGCGGCGCGAGCGAATGCGAGTGCTTCTGTGCGTCCTCCTGTCGCGAGGGGCGCGTGGGCGAGGCCGGCCACTGCATGATTGGAGGGCGTGCTTCGGAGAGCCGAGCTGCTGCTGTCGGCGAGAGAAGAAAGGAGAGGAAAGAGCGAGCCCCGAGAAAGGCGTGACGAACGGTGAGGGCTCAATTGGGAGGAGCGCGAGAACAGTTTCGTTTTTTGAGCTCTCAAGCCCTTTCACTTGTCGATTCCTGCAGTCTTCGAGCGTCGAGCTTTTCTCTTTCCCTCTCCCCCTGTGTTGCTGCTTCGTTGCTTTCGCTTCTCTATCACTCTGAGCACACCGAGGGCGAAGACACACACTCCAACCTCCTCCTCCTCCTCGCCATGGAAGCGACGGCGCGCTGGGTTCCCCCCGCGGGAGCAGAAGAGGAAGGAGAGCAGCAGGCCGACCAATCGTTGTCGACGGCTGCTCCTGCTCCTCCTCTCCGCCTCTGCTTCCCAAACACCCTCGCGGGAGGCGCCAAGGTCCCCTTTGTTCCGCTCAAGCCCGGGCGCGTCACCTGGTACGCCTGCGGCCCCACGGTCTATGACTCGGCGCACATGGTAAGCACAGAAAGAGAAGGAGAAAAGAGAGAAAACAGCTGAAGAAAGTTTTTTCGTCCGATCGCTCGATTGAAAAAAAAACCCTTTTCGCTCACCCCTTTTTTCCGACCTCGACCCTCTCCAAAAAAAAACTCAAAACTCTCTCTCCCCAACAGGGCCACGCCCGCGCCTACGTTTCCTTCGACATCGTCCGGCGCGTGCTCGAGGACTGGTTTAACCTGGACATGCACCTCGTGATGAATGTGACCGATGTCGACGACAAGATCATTGCTCGAGCGAGGCGCGGGGTCGTTTTGGAGACCTACCTCAAAAACGGAATCTGCGGCCCCGTCGGCGACGGAGATAACGGAGCCTCTTCCTCTTCCCCTTCCCCTCCGCAGGTGAAGAGGGATGCGTCGGCGGCCCTGTCTCTGGCTCTCGAGAGGCAGGAGCTCCGGCTGAAGAGGGCGCAAGAGGCCGCCGAGGCCGAGGGAAGGGGGAAGGAAGGAGGGGCAGGTGAGCGCAACAAGGCGAGCGGCGATGGCGGCAGCAAGCCGGAAGCCGAAACGCCGACGACGCTTCCCTCTCCTTCCCTCGACTGCCGCCTCGCCAAGGAGCTCGCCGAGTCCGTCAGCGTCGAGGAGCTGAAAGCAGAACAGCTCCGCCAGGCATCGCTCAAGCTGGCCTCGGCCTCGGAGGGCGACCTCCCTGAGATCCTGGCGGCGGCCGGCGACGTCCTCGCTGAGCACCTCGACCGTGAGCGGGGGCTCGGCGCGGCGGTGACCGACCCGGCCGTGTTCCGGGAGCACGCCGCGCGGTACGAGGCCGAGTTCCTGCGCGACATGGAGGCGCTGAGGGTCAGGCCGCCGAGCGTGCTGACGCGCGTGTCTGAGTACATGGAAGGTGAGGAGAACGAGTCGAAAGTTTCAGACCTTTTTTTTTCCCCTCCAAGAAAGGACGCGGAAAACAAAAACCTGTTTTTTCATTTTCCTCTTTCCTTCTTCCCTCTTTTTCTCACCTTTTTTCCCCCCTCTCTTTCTCTCTCTTGTGCCCCGAACAAAAAAAAACGAAACTCACAGAGATCGTCGCCTATGTCTCCCGGATCGTCGACTCCGGCTTCGGCTACGCGGTCCCGAGCAACGCAGAAAACTCGAGCTCCAATTCGAACGACGTTTCTAGCGATGTCTACTTTGACGTCGCCGCGTTCAGGGCCGCGGGCTTCCCCTACGGCCGCCTGCGCCCCGAGGCCGCCGCCGCGGGCGCCCCCGGCGAGGGCGACGGGGGCCCCGCTGCTGCCGCTGCCTCTGCCCCCGCCGCCGCTCCCGCCGAGGCCTCGCCCAGCAAAAAACGCTCCCCGGCCGACTTTGCCCTCTGGAAGGCGGCCAAGCCGGGCGAGCCCAGCTGGCCCTCGCCGCTCTGGGGCCGCGGGCGCCCCGGGTGGCACATCGAGTGCTCCGCGATGGCGTGCTCCGTGCTCGGAGCCGCCATCGATATCCACTCCGGGGGGGAGGATCTGGCGTTCCCGCACCACGAGAACGAGATCGCGCAGGCGGACGCGTTCTACTCGAGGGGCGGCCACGGCGGCGAGAGCGAAGGCGGCGGCTACGTCGGCTGCTGCGGCGGCGACGGCGCCCCCCGACCCTCCTCCTCCCCCTCCTCTCCTCCTCCCGGTCCCTTCCACCGCCAGCAGTGGGTCAACTACTGGCTCCACGCCGGGCACCTCTCGATCGACGGCCTCAAGATGTCGAAGTCGCTGAAGAACTTCGTCACCATCAAGGACGCGCTCGCGGACTCGACGCCGCGGCAGCTGCGCGTCCTCTTCGCGTCCTCGAGGTGGGACAGGCCGGTCACCTTCGGTCCCGCCGCGGCAGAGGAGGCGAGAAGGAAGGAGGGGGCGCTGAAGAGGCTATTCGCGACGGCCGCGGCGGCGCGGCGGAGGAGGCGGGGAGGAGGAGCGGGAGGAAAGGGCGGCGGCGGCGGCGACCAGGAGCCGGCGCGGTGGGACGAGAGGGACGCGGCGTTCGAGGCCGCCGTCGAGGCCGCGCGCGACTCCGCGCACGCGGCCTTCTGCGACGGTGTCGACTCTCCCACCGCCTTGGAGGCCGTCTTGGAGCTCGCGAGGGCGGCGCAGCGGTACGTCGCGAGCTGCGAGGCTCCGCAGCAGCAGCAGCAGCAGCAGCAGAGAGACTCCCTGGCGCCCGGCGCCGCCTCCTCGGCCGCCCTGCCGCCCAGGCACCCCCGCGCGCTCCTCCTGTCCCGCGCCGCCTCCGTCGCCACCCGCATCCTGGGGTGCCTGGGCATCTCCTCGTGCGGCGCCGGAGGCGACGAGGCCGGCCTGGGAGGGGAGAGGGAGCTGTCGGCCGCGGCGAGCAGAAGCGTCGACGCCGTCGTCGCGCTTCGTGCAGCGGCGCGCGGCGCCGCCAAGGCCGCCGCCGCAGCGGCCGGGAAAAATGGGGCCGAGGGGGCCGAGGTCTCGGCCGCAGCCTCGAAGTTCGCTTCAAGCCTGCGGGCTGCCGCTTCTGCGGCCGAGGACGACGCCAGAGCGCAGCTCGGCGTTGAGCTGCTGCTGGAGGAGGGCGGCAAGGCCTGGGCGCCGCTGCCGAAAGCGGGAGCATCGTCGTCGTCAAAGAAGGAAGACGACGACGACGGCGGCGACGACGGCGACGACGACGTGCAAGCCTCCGATGACCCCACCGCCGCCCCCTTCCTCGACGCCCTCTCCGCGATGCTCTCTGCCGTCAGGATGGCCGCGGCGGAGGCGGCAAAGGCATCTACTGCTGCTGCTGCTGAGGAAGGAGGAGGAGGAGCAGGCGACGGAACTGCTGCCTCTGCTGGCGCTCTGGCGGTCTCCGCCGCCTCCTCAAACTTGATGAAGGCCGCCGACGGCTGCCGCGACGGCGCTCTGGCCTCCTCGGGCGTCCGCCTCGAGGACGACGCCGACGGTGTGGGCTCGTTCTGGTCCGCGGACGCGCCCGAGGCTCTGGCCGCAGAGGCCTCCGCGCGCGACGCCGCCGCGGCTGCGGCGCGGGCACGCAAGGCTGCCGCCGCGGCCGCGGCGGCGTCGCGCGAGCTCGAGAAGCTGGAGAGAGCCGAACAGGCCCCCACGGTCCAGGCAGCCCTGAAGGACAAGTTCTCGAGGTTCGACGAGGCCGGCGACCCGACGCACGCCGCCGACGGCACCGAGCTCGACGAGCGCGCGAGGGGCAAAGCGGCCAAAGAGGCAGAAAAGAAGCGCAAGGCGAGGCTGCCCTACGAGGAGGCCGTCGCCGCCGACCCGGAGGCCCTTCGAAAGGCCAGGGCGAAGGAGGTGGACGCCAAGGAGGCCGCTGCGGAGGCCGCGGAGGTCGCCATGGTGGCCGAGGAGGCCGCGAGGGACGCCGCGGCGAGGGCCAAGAGGACGAGGAAGAAGAGCAGTTAAAAAGGGACGACTCGTCGAGTAAGAAAAAAAATTGAATTTAATTCGAGGTAGCGCCGTCGGGCACTTACTAGTTTCGTCTTCCCATTAAGCGCTCATTCAGCGCTAGCGTCAGTCACTGCTTAGAAGACCCCCCACCCCACCCCCACCCTTCTCGACACGCCTTCGTCCTAAGTCATGGCACCCGGAGGGAAAAGGAAGAAGACCGTCCGGCGCGGAGGGTGGAACGCCTCTTCGTCGGCGTCGGCGGCCGCCGGCATCGGCGGCTGCAAGCTCGGCCCGCGCCGCGGTCGCGCCGCGACCGCCGCCGACGCGGCCGCCAATAACCCGTTCGAGCGCATCCGCGTGCACACCAAGTTTGACATCCTCGGGGCCAAGAAGACCAAGACGCGCGTGATGAGGAACGACGCGACGGAGAAGGTGAGATTGGAATTTGGAATTCGTTGAATTGAGGAAAGAGGCATGGCCGCCGACGACGCCACGGCTAGAGGACGAGACCTCGATGTTTTTCTTTAATTCTTTTGCTCACCCCCCCAGCCCCCCCCGCCGGCAGGAGGCCGCGCGGGGAGCGACGCGGCGGCCCCCAGCAAGACCGGCACGCCAGGGCGAGAGGACGGGGCCTCGTTGTTTTTTTTTAATTTTTTTGCTCCCCCCACCCCCCGCCCCAAAAAAAAAAAAAAACATCGAGGTCTCGTCCTCTAGCCGTGGCGTCGTCGGCGGCCATGCCTCTTTC
>Ga0114918_10001979_pt1 | contig 18363 bp, 26 predicted proteins | sample LantaG_FD_87015 | JGI IMG/M metagenome (GOLD analysis project Ga0114918, IMG submission 87015) | Deep subsurface microbial communities from Baltic Sea to uncover new lineages of life (NeLLi) - Landsort_02402 metaG | ecosystem: Environmental > Aquatic > Marine > Oceanic > Sediment | place... | reverse complement strand
GATCATATTCAATCGCATAATGCCTTTCAGCTTCTCGTCCGGAGTCTGATTCAGTCCAACCATCGCTGTCACGTGACCGTACTTCCTTTTGTCTTCGCTGAAGTGCTTCATCTTGAGAATTCCGGCTTCATATGAAGCGGCATCGGCTTGTGTAGCTGTAATGATGAGGCACTTCCGTATCTGGCTCAAACGTCTGAGAGCCTTCCAGGACTCGTTCTGTCGTTGTCGTTCATCGTTCGCTTTCAGGTCTTCGCTCGCAAGGATGTCTGCATAGTCGATGACAATGACGTCTGGAATGAATCCTTCATAGTGCTCCCAGATGTCCAACTGAGCTTCAAGCCCAGACACGTTGATTGAGCTGTTGGGGTACGCGATGAGCTTGAAGTCACGTCCTTTCAGCCGCTGGGAGAACTTGCGACCTGTCTTCAGTCCCTCTCTCCACGTCAGCGGTTCGACAGGTGGCCGCTCCCGATACCAGATGGCACCTTCAATGTCTCTGTCGCAGAACGAGCACGGCTTGTAGTCATCCGGAGCGTGAGCGAAGTCCAGCAGCTTCTCTCCATCCATTAGGTTCGAGCGGCATTCACGGTCCGGACTCCGACAGATGCCCGTCTGGTTGTGAACGCAGTCCAGAACCGGGACCAGGATGCGTCCACAGTACTTGGTCAAGTACGATTTGCCAGCAAGCCGTGTATGGAACCTTCGGATCATTTGACGCTGGCTCATGTCGCCAACCGCGAAGAAGGCGACATTGTTGCGAGCACGCGCAGCTCTGATAGCCGTCTCCATGAGCCACCAGGTCTTGCCCCGCTTCTCTGGACCCATGAAACCAATTAAGCCTTCCCGGACGAAATGTTCATTGAGCAGATGTCCCAACGCTCCGGGGAACGTGAACAGCGGTCCACTCTCGTTCTCGAAGGCATCCAGCACGGCATCTTTGTCGATGAACGGATTCACGTCATTAGAGAGAGGACGTGCAATACGCTTGTATCCAGTGAGCATCGCTTCTGCTGAGTCTGGTTCGCCTGAGGCCAGAGCCGTCTTCATATCCTCCGACAACGCTGCAAGGCTCTTGCTCCTGAATCGCTTCTCAGCCTGATCAAGAATGTACTGGGCGTTGAAGTGTTCCGTTCGCTCGTGTTCAGCTGAGATATCGGCCAAGAAGTCCTCAATGAGGTCAGCCAGGTCCTCGTCCAGTTCGTTCCGCTTGTGGCTCTTGAAAAGGTCCTGTATGTGGACCTTGGGAGCCTTGTTGTACTCAGCGAAGTACGTCATGCACCAGTTGGCAACCGTCCGCGCATATGGAACCTCCATCAGCTTCGGGTCAAACAACGTCTGTATCTCCTTCAGGACCTCGTCACTGACGATCATTCCAGTGACAATGTCGCGTTCAATTCCATCGTCCGTCTTCCGTCTCCGTTTGATCACGCTCATTTGGATTCCCTTCCCAAGATGTCTCGGACTGCTTCGAGCTTTCGCTTGAGTTTCTTCCGATCATACATATGTATTCTAGTTTTCAAAAGGTCTTTGAGTCCTTTCCGGGACACTGTGTCTCTGTATCCAAACAAAGCCGACAAAGATACTCCCGCATCATCAGCCGCATAGAGACCGTGAGCGGCTAGCATTTCAGTGAGGTGGAGAAGTTGTATAATCTTCGTTTGAAACTCGTCCAGTATCATCATTGATTGAGCAACACGGTCTTCTCCGCTTTCGTTGTTAATGATCTTTTCAAAAGCTTCCAATATTATTTTGGGTTCGTCTTGATAGATTATGGAGCCAGTACGTTGTCCGCATTTTCTCAATAGTTGTTCGCCAGCTTCCTTCCAAGCTTGGGCAATGCGATAGTCTCTGGACTTCTCAAGAAGGTCCTTCACAACTCTCTTTTTGTACCGGGACGAGGTCACAGAACGAATGAGAGCTGCAATGGTCGAATCATCTACTACAGGAGTATGTCGAACTGGATGACGTACTATGGAGAGACCCTGACCATGAGGCTTCATCCATCCTGTATCTTTCGGTAGTTCTTCCTCCTTGATAACGTCCGCAGGAGCAAGATACCAAAACTCATGGTTGGACTTTCGAGCATCTTCATTCTTCAAAGGCTGTTGAAGTTCTTTCAACCAATCAGATCGGGACACCTTGATTTCAAACGCAGCTCTTCTGAGACCGTCACTTGGCCAGAGGAAGAAAACCACCACATCAATCCAACTGTTCACACAGGCTCCTGTAGCGTTCGCAACCTGACTGGCGACTACATAACGCTGAGGGTCATCGTATTTCACTTCCAACCGATGGAACAATTCATCAGCGGTGTACTTTGGAGGTTTGTTCTTTCTCATATCGTTCTCCCTGTCGAGAAGTTCAGGCCCAGTCGTCTCTCCTCGTCTTTGATAAACATCTTCCAAAGTTTCCGCTCTGGGTGTAGGCTCCCCGGAGTCAGGTTGTTTAACTTGCGGCTCGAATCCGTGAGCCATTTTGCATACACCTCCGCAAACCGTTCCGGGCTGGTGTGGTAATACTTGACAGACTTCCGCGCAGACGTGTTCACCCTTCCCCGGCTGTCTGTCGCCTTGTCCACATTGGGGGAGGACGGGGAGCCGGGCAAAGTCTTCCACTCCAGTAGGATGGACTCAGAGGTCCCAATGAGCATTCCACGCTCCTCCTTGTCGAGCTTCCCGAAGACGAGTGACTGGAGGACCCCAAAGACCTTCTTGCTGTCGTCACAGGAGAGCTTGTCAGGGTTCTCCCGTTTGTCTGTAGGTATCTCGAACAGCCCTGTCCAGGAGCGTTCGATGCTCTGGTATAACATCTGTATGGCAACGTCCACCGGATACTTCGTGAGGAGTTTGATCTGACGTTGGGCCGTGGTCTTGTACACAACCTTGCTTTTCTCTCTCCGGTACTGCAGCCACTCAGACCAGGCCTCAGCAAAGTCTTTGGACGTGGAGAACGGTTTTGGGAACAAACGAATATGGGCTGATGATCTCTCTTTCTTTTTTGTAGTTTTTTTCTTTCTGTCCCGGCTGTTATGTAATATCTCCGTCCCCCCTAAATCCCCCCTGCTAGATGATTTGAACTTGTATGTGCCTGGAAAAAGAACCTTCACAGACCGTCCCTGTACCACTCCAGTATCGGAGACATGAACCACGTCCTGTATCAGCTCCAGTGTCTTCATTCGTTCCTTCACGCTTCTCGTCTTGGCACAGGACCAGCCCAGCTGCTTGGCGATGTACTTCATCGTGGCACGTTCTTGAATCGGTCCCCACTTGGCAATCTTGTAGTAACAGACCCACGCAGAAAGGAGGTCACTGGGACGGTCTTGTTTGAAGATGAAGTCAATGAGAGCCTTCGGCAGCGACAGCGGCTCAGCTGTTGAAAGGAAAGTAAATGCGGTGCGTGTTCTCATCGCGTACTCCCGGTTATGAAGGTGGGGAGAGACACACGTCTGGCGGTGGAGCACGACTTCCAGAAACCCGCTTTCAACGTGCGCTCTCCCCGATATGGGTGTTGCCTTCGTTTGCGATACTATACGAGACACAAGGGTGTTCGTGTTAGAAGTTCTTGTTGAAAAGTTCGTTCATCAGTTCGTCAGCATCGTCCTGCGACATCTCACCCGGGTCTTTGTCGTGCACCTCGATGATCTCTGTATTGCGATCAAAGGCTCCCAGTGCGTGTGAGAGTTTTTCAGCCTGACGTATGGCTTGGACATCGGCTGAGTCGAACAGAATGAACCTGCGCTTGAACGGTCTCAAGAGCTTCACCTGAGCATTGGTCCACTCGATGCCGAAGGTGGCCACGGCTCCCGGTCCCAGCCGCCATACGTCCGCAACTCCTTCCGTGATGACAACATCGGAGCCGGGGACGACATCCAGTCCATACAGACAGTCCTTGATACAGCGGACTTCCTCCTCACCTGGGGGAGCTTTGTATTTGAGCTCAGAGCGGTTTGTTATGTCCCTGCCCTGGTAAGTACACAGGTGTCCCCGGTGAGTGATGGGTATGATGATCCTGAACTTGTACTTGCCAGTGGGTCCGGTTCCTTTGAGGTCCCAGACCCGTTCCAGCATGTTGGGATCATACTCACGCCTGTCAAGATACTTCCGGTGTGCTGCTGTCATTGGACCCGTTCCCGGAGGGAGGGTGATGGAGGTGGGTGTTGGACTTCGCTCTGTGCTTGGCCGCTCCACTCCGGTCCCGGGTTGAAAGTATCGTTTGAGGACATAGCGTGCTTCATCACGGGAGTACCCACCCAAGGACTCGATGACCTCAAGGTGGAGATGGAACCCACAACGCCAGCAGTTGAAATAATCCTCCGCAATGTTGAAGCCCAGATGAGGTCCCACACACATCTCCTTCGGACAGAACGGACAGTTGGTCTGGATCCATCCTCTGGAGCATTGCTTGTAGCCTTCGGTGATAATGGCAACGCTGTGGTCCACGCTGAACTTCTCGAAATCAAAACTCATCGCTCAGCTCCCTTCTTCTGGTCCCAATAATCGTTCATGTGTTCGCAGTACAACGGTCCGCAAGGACTGAAGTGTTCAGGCCATGGCCAGTTGTCCTCGACAATGCTGACCTTCGTTGCGAGGTCTGCCAGCTGGAGTTCCAGGCCTGTGTCGCCTTCCGTGTCGACATCGTTCTGTATCTCCAACACGGTGATCTTCGCGTTCAGTTTCCCGATATGCATCCCCAGCAGTCCCACAGAGGTCCCCACCACGAGGAGACCCACCGCCATTACCATCAGAGCTGTTGTCTGTAGCTTTGTCATTGTTCCGTTCCTTTCATTGTGACGAGTATCTTCACGCCCCAACCAATCCAGAGACACCCGAAGGCTATCAGGTGAGCCCAGATCATTACTGCTACGAACCATCCTGCAATTGTCGTCATCATTGTCGTGCTCCTCAATTGCGGCTTTCAGGTCTTCGGGATTCACTGAACAGACTGTCCAGCATATCCTTCGTTGCACCCGCATCAACTTCGTTTTCCTTCCCCAACGCTTCATTCAAGAACTGCTCCACCGTCTCCTTCACCCGTTGGAGAAGTTTCAGATGACCACGGCACCAGTCCTGGAACTTCGGAGTCCCAGCAACAGCCGTCACCATCTTGTCCAGAGGTCTTGTCAGGGACTCTTTGTATTCAATGAAGCAATGAAGGCATCCCGTTGCAGCCGCATACCGGGAACCCTGTTCATGGAGGAACAGCAGAGCCGTCTTCAGCTCGTTCGCTTCAACCAGTTCACCTCTCAATACGCTCATCACTATCTCATCTGTGCTTCTCATTCGTACTTCCTCCCAAACCGTTTTGACTTCTGTTCTTCGTTGCAGACGGGGCAGATGAACGTCATCTGGTCTGCCCCGTCAAATCCTTCTTCGATGTTGAGGACCTCCACCAGGTCCTCGTTGATGAACTGCTTACACTTCCCGCAGTACACTTCAATCACAATGAGTCCTTCCTGAAACTGCTGAACAGCTCCTTCAACATTGAGTCTCCTTCGGCTTCCTCCCCGTCCAGAACCCGGGTGAGCACCTTCCGCTTCTTGTCGATGAGTTCAGCAATGGTCTCCTCAATCGTACCTTCAGCCAGCAGGTAGTATGCGCCCACTGAATTGGACTCCTGGCCGATACGGTGAACACGGTCCTCTGCTTGATCGTGGTCTCCCGGAGTCCAGCCCAGCTCAATGAAGCAGGTGTTGCTTGCCGCAGTCAGGGTAATACCCACGCCAGCGGCTTTGATGTTCCCTACAAACAGCCGCACACCTTCCTCGTTCTGGAAACGGTCCACAGCTTCCTGCCTCATGTTCCCGGTGACGGACCCGTCCACCTTGACAGCGACATCCGCGAACTTCGTCATCAGTGTCTCCACTATCTTCCGATGAATGCAGAATACCACCAGCTTCTCTCCGCTGTCAATGAAGTCCTCAATCCAGTTGACGCAGCTCACGAGCTTCCCTTGGACTGTCAGCTGTTTCAGCTTCTCAATCTTCGAGAGAGCCTCAGCACGCTTGGCGGACTCAACAGCACCGTCCTCGACATCCTGGCCTTCCAGCCAGCCGATGAAGTCAGCCTCAGCATTGTCGTACTCCTCCCGGTTGATGATGTCCAGAGGGATGACCGTGCGAACCTTCGGTGGCAGGTCCTTCAGTACATCCTTCTTCAGCCGTCTGAGCATGATGGACTTCTTGAGCTTGTCGTGAAGTTCCTCCGTGTTGGAAGCTCCGTTGAAGTTCCAGCCGAAGCCATTGTGCTTCGCTCCGCAGTACCTCTGAGCGTACTTCCAGAACGAAGGGAACATGGCTGGCTCAATCATCCGGAGAGCCGTGTACATCTCGATGGGACGGTTGACAATGGGAGTTCCGGAGAGAGCGATGACGTGTGCCGCCATCTTCCCCAGAGCCATCACAGCCTTGGTCCGTTTCGCTTTCTGGTTCTTGACGTAGTGACACTCATCAAGAATCATCGTGCGTGGTTTCATCTCTTTGAAGTACGGCATCCAGGCTTCCAGTATGTCGTAGTTGATGATGAATATCTCTCCTGGTACGGGCATGGGAGCTTTCCCGGAGAACACTGCCACCTTCGGCTTGGGCATCCACTTCTCAAGTTCCCGCTTCCAGTTCAGCTTCACTGTCGCTGGTACAACAATGACGGCTGGTCTGGCTTTGGGGTTGAGCTGGAGCCAGCCGATGGCTTGGATCGTCTTGCCCAGTCCCATCTCGTCTCCGATCAACGCACGTCCCATTCGCTGCTCGATGAAGCCCACTCCCTCCTTCTGGAAGCCGAACAGTTCGTGCTTCAGCCCGGGGACCTCGATGTCACCCAACTTCTCCGGTGGGGTGGTTGCTCGTTCGTACCATTCAGTGACCTCCGGAGGGATGATGAACTTCCAGTCCATCAGTTGGGCTACATTGTCAACCGTCTTCGGGCAGGTCCAGAACTTCTTTGTTCCATTGAACCGTCTCCCCTCAAGCCCACGAACCTCCTCCACCCGCTTCGCGTTGTAGGTGAACAAGAGTTTGAGGGTGTTGTTGTCCAGCATCACCACCGTTGGTTTCTTCGGCTGCTGGTCCTCCTTCTTCTTCATTGTCACCGCAGGAGGACGTATGGGCAGCGGTTCTACCTTCAGCTGTATGAGCTGATTGCGAACGTACTTCTGGAGCTTCTTCTGAGCGAACGCAAGCTGGCGATCACTGAGCCATCCTTTCCGTTGGTACTGTTCCGCCATTGACGAAAGGAACTCAGCGTCACAAGCGTTGAAGCCCATGTCGTTCTGTTCCACCGTTTGCTCTGTCGCCTTCTCGTTGACAGTCTGGAAGGAGTACAGGCGCATGAGGCACCCAACAGCGAACTCCTTGTCATCCTTGACGCGCTGTATCATCGCTTCCACTCTGGTCTTCTTTGTCATCGGTCTTTCCGTTGTTGTTGGCATTGTCGTGCTCCTTGGGTTCTGTTACCAGGCCTTGCGAAGGCTCTGACGAATCTCTTTGAATGTCCGTCCTATCATCGGACCGCTCCACCCTTGGTCCTTGAGATGGAGCTTCATTTTGCTCAACACGCTTCGTCCGCTCTCTCCTCCAACGTCCAGAGTCCCACCTGGTCCTTCGAGGATGATGTCCACAACATGCCGGGCTTCTTCGGAGAAAGCATCCAGACAGTCCTTCACCGCAAGGCACTTGAGTGGGTCAGGTTCCGGGTCCTCCCATTCCATCCCCTGTTCCAGGAGGACATCCAGGCTGACTGACTTTCGTTCCCATGCTCCGTGATAATCTATCATTGCTCTCACCAGTACCTTTCTGAACCACGTTTTGAACGATGCTCCACCGTCCTTCTTCCACCTGTGAACCTTCTTCACGAAGATGAAGTTGGCAAGGCTGACCAACTCGTCCCGTTCAACGGGTGAGCTGGAGAACGATATGGCCGTGAACTTGATCGTGTCTCGAATGGAGTCATACAGTTGCTGTTTGTTGCTCATCCGCATTGTCGTGCTCCTTGCGTTCTTTCGTTTCTTCCTTTTCACACCACTTGGTTACGATGACAGAGAGTACGTCCACAGTTGTCATCCCTTTGATCTTACAACGGCCCACAAAGCGGTTCCTGAGCTTCGTGGGGAAGTGCGGTACACTCCACATCTTGGTATCTTCTTCACTCATTTCCGGTCTCCTTCTTTTGTTCTGTTATCGCCTTCGAGAGCACAGCTAGTTGCTGCGAGAATCTGTCGCTGGGTTCCTTCCTGTATATTCGTGTGTCTCTCCCGGGTCAGCCGTCCTCCGGGTGAGTAGGGCTGTTTGTGGGGGTTTCTGGATATTCTGCCCGGGTGGGGATGCATAAACATGTCTAATTCATGCGAGGTGATGTGATCACCGGGGCACCTGGGTATTCGTATGTCTGCATTGGGTTCGTTCGCTCTCCGGGGAACCTCGTTGAACCTACACATATGAGGCTCCCCGGGTTCCCGGATATATCCGGGAACTGAGCTGCTGCGGTATCCGGGGAGCCGGGAGCCGTTCACGTGAGCTTCCTCCTCCAGATGATCCGATTGACTTCAACACGCTCTCTGTCGCAGCGTTTGAAGAAGTCCTCCAGTGCGTCTTTCAACGTCCAGAAGTATCCACCGCAGTGGTAACCTCTGTCATCAAGATTATGGATGTGCGTGACGAACTCCTCCTGCTTCTCTCCACTGGGACCGTGCTTGAAGTGAGAGCGCAAAACGATCTGACAGTGGGCCGTCATTCCGTCTCCTCCGAAGATGGCTGATTCAGCTAGACATTTCATTGGTGTTCTCCTTCTGCGCTTCCAACGCTCTGCGGCGTGACGTCAGCTGGATGTAGCGGTCAGAACTCTCCTGCCGCTTCTTCACCAGCCGTTCAATCTCACTTCGGACCTTTGACAGTCCCATCCGGTTCACCTTCATTCGTTTCGGTTCCTCTCTGTTCTTGCTACCCATCGTTCAATCCTCCTCGTTCATCTTCGTTTCGAGTGCGTGTGCGAACAGAATGGCTTTGTTCAGCTCGTGGAACAAGCCGTGCTTCCCTCCATACGCGATGTCAACAGAGAACGTCCACTCACCATAGTCCGCTCTCTCAGTCTTGATGATGACCATGATCGTACCTTTGGAGACCTTCGCAACCTCATGGATGTCATTGAGGTCATCCATGTCCAGTACCAGTATGCCTTCAACGGTCTTCATGAATAGACTCCTTCAGCTACAGGCAGCAGCGGCTTCCAGCCGTGTCGCTTCGTCCGGAAGCCTGTCGCATCCGTCTCCGTCATACAGGCTGCCAGTGTCAGTCCCTTCTCCTGGTTGTCGAGTTCCATGAAGCAGTCAACGGCACTCGTCAGCTTCCGGAACCGCTTGTGAACGTCTCTCCCCCAGAGGACCGTCCAGAAGACAGTCCCACTTCGTTCGCCTTCATAGAAGACCTCACCAGGAACCTTCGGCAGGATAGAACGAGCCATGTCCATACCAAGGGCAATGACTCGTTCCTTCGCTTCGTCCGGGTCCGGGAGTATCTTGCGCTGGACCACTTCACCGTCCGGGAGCCGTTCAACATACTCGAAACCGTTCAGACAGTTCCAGAGTTCCAGAACGAGTCCTTCAAAACAAATGCTCATGGACAAATATCCGTTATGATACATGGTTCACCTCTCGTTTCCGTACACATTGAACTTCTTACCAGACAACCGGACTATCATCACAGCCAGCTGTCGCTTCGTCTTATCACTCGTGTTCTTCTTTGCGAACTCACGAGGTGTCTCTGGTTGAGCTTCAATATACTTCTCAATCAGCTCGTCCCTCGAATGTTCGCGCACGAGGTTCCCAATCAGTCTTCCCCAATCAGTCAGCGGCATTGTTTCGCTCCTCAGAACAGGTCGTGCTTCTTGTCAGCATACTTCCGCAGGTTCTGGATTACATAGTGGTCAAAGCCTGTCACAACGTCTCTCTGTCCTTCCCGGTCCCAGTGTTCGCAGAGTCCCCGAAGCTCGTTCGAGCCGTGAGACACTCGCTGCTGGACCAATGAACGCTCGATGTATGAGCAGAAGTCCTCGCAGACCTGGAACACGTCCAGCTCCAACTCAGGCTTCTCAATCATCGTCTCCAGGCAGCGTTGGAACTCGTTCATCCATTGCTCCTGATGCCAGGACATCGCAAGGCTCTCCATCGACTTGAACCCTAATTCAAAGTTCTCCCGGAGAGTCTCCACAACCTTCTCCAGAGTCTTCACATACATGTCGGTCTCGCTGTCCACCCACTCCACGAGCTTCTCCACGTTGTACCTGACTCTGTTCGCTTCACAATACTGTTGGAAGGCTTCGTACATGTGTCCAGTGACCTCCACAAGGGTGGTCTTGTTCTGGACTTCCCGGAGCCTGGTCAGGTGAGCCGTGTCGTCTGATGTTCCTTCTTCTGGTACGCCCACCTTGTACGCGACCAGGTGGCAGAGGTCCACCGACAGTAGGACATTCACGGTCTTCTTCAGCTCGTTCATCCCCAGCTCCCGGAAGGAGGAGTGACCATTGATAGTCTTCAACAGCTCCTTCATCGACAGGGTTACATCGACACCCTGCCGTTCCTTCCTTGAGCAGAGTACGTGCACGATGCGCTTCTGGAGCTTGGTGAGACTCGTGTACGGTCTTCCAATGTGGTCCATCATTGCGGTTTTGTTCGTCACGTCAGCTTCAATCTTCTGTTTCAGTTCGTCATTCATTGTCGTACTCCTTCGTTCGTTTCGTCTTCAGTCCATTCTCAGCGGCATCACTATCGCAATCAGCTTCTCTCCGTCCCAGGCAGCGAGAGGACTCAGCGTGTCAGCCGCTTCCAGTCGCAGTCTGGAACCTATCAACCACTCAGTGTAGTGGGCGTTGTATGAAGGTCCGGTTTGCTTTGTCCCCAAGCTGAGGTACTTCCCGGTGACAATCTCATACTCTGCTTTCCACCTTGTGTCTTGTTCCATCTTCCCCATCTTCACCAACGTGAGCGGGAGTCCCATCCCAAGCGTTGGCATGATGACATCGATGTTCGGAGCGGGAGCGAACCTGACCAGCTTCTTCCCTTCGGCTTGCCAGCTCCCTGTAGCCTTGGAGTCAGCGAGAGTCTTGATGGGCTTCCATCCCTCTAGCGTCACATCCGTAATACAGACAGCCACTCGTTTGTCCGTGAACCATCTCCGTCCGTCCTTCGCTTCGCAGAACATCACTCTGGTCTTCGGCTGCGTGAATCTCTTTCTGTAGTAGCTGGGGTCACATCGGAAGACCAGCTTGGGCTTCGCGTGTTTCGTTCGTGGCATCGTTCTTCCTCCTCGAACCGGGAACGGCTCCATGTCCGCTCCCGGCTCCGTCTTGTGGGCTCTCTGAGCCGCTATGCTGTCGGTGGGTATGACCCTGGCTCTATGCCTGGGCCAGGTACTCGTCATTGAGGAGAACCGCAAGAAGCGTACCAGTCAGCATCTGTCGCTCTCCACCATTGAACAGTATCGCCTTCTGCTGGGGAACGTCCTTGTTGGAAGGAGTCCTGCGCTGGATCAGGTCGTGGTGCACCTGGATGTCGATACATTCCGGAGGAGGCACCAGTGACTTCGCGTTCTCCCGGGGAACAAAGGAGAGCGTCACAAGCCGTCCGTTGAAGTTCACCGACAGTGTCACCGTTTCCTTCGTCTGTATCTTCGCAAAGACGTGTTCACCCTCGTTGAACGTCTTCATCCCCAGCTCGTGCGCCTTGTCAACCGCTTCCTCAGCAGTGGCGTGGTGGAGCTTCATCGCTCCCATGTCAGCGTAGTCAGCAACTGTTTCATCATTCGTCTTCGTTGTTCTGGTCATCGTTCTGTCTCCTGTTTGGTTCGTTCGGATTCAACATCAGCCCCATCGTGTAGAGCTTATCACGCGTGTAGTAGTCACTCCCTGTAATCTCCGGCATCCACCACTGTCCGTCCTTCTGTCTTGGGTAGTGCAGCTTGTACATCCGCTCATCGTACTTCGGATTACGTCTGGTGGTCCGCACTATGAAGCAGAGAGTACCAGTGCTGCTGATACAGGCAGTTCCGCTCTCCAGTACGTCTAGAAGCAGCGTGTCATCGTTCGTCTTCGGTTCCTCCTCTGTTAGTGTTGGCTTCGTCCGTCTGCTGGTCGCTGGCGGCTTCGTCCTTCTCTTGGTTGGCGGCTTCGTTCGAGTCATTGTCGTGCTCCTGTTCTGTTACTCAGCTGTCATCAGTTCGCGTTCGCACCGCTGACAAAGGTCTCCGCTCGTGATCCTTCGTCCGCATTCCTCGCAACGCTTCCCTTTGCGGTCTCCGGTCCTCTGCTTCCTTCTGTCTTCACGCTTCGTCATTGTCGTGCTCCTCGTAAGGGAGGGAACCGTTGATCTTCTCGTTCACTGCATCCAGTTCAGCTTCCAGGTCCTTGGCGAAGTCCTGAACCGTTTCAAGCTGGTGCTGGACGGTATGCTGGCTGACCCATATCTCCTGACGTCTGGCTCTGAGCTTCCTGGCATCCCACTCCTCTGATTCAACCAGCTTCTCCTTCAGGTCCATCGCCTTCATCCGGAGCTTCTCATGATCCAGCTTCGAGATGAACACGCCTGTGATAGCCGGGAAGTCATTCTGGATATTCGATACTACACGCTCACGAGCTTCGATCAGCTCAGTGAAGTAACTGTTGATGGCTCCGTCCTTTCCAACCGTGTCTATGAACTCATTCCACGCTTTGATTTCGTCTGCTTTGTTTACCGACATTGTCGTGCTCCTTACGGACTTGAGACCGTCATTGGTCGCATTACCGGGGAACCGGAACCGCTCCCGGCTCCCCGTCTCTCTGCGTTGTTTACTTCTTCAGGAAGACGATCAGCACGCCAGCCAACTCGTCTTTGCCCTTACCAGCACTGCATTTCCCGTCCAAGGCTCCGGAGAGCTTGATCAGGTCCTTGATGTCCTGACGGGTCAGCTCACCCAGAAAGGCTTTCTTGTCTTTCGCCTTCTTGAGCTTCGTGAGCTTGGCTTTCGCTTCGCCACTTACGGGACGTGCTGCCCTGTTCGCTTTCTCTTTTGCGGGAGCCTTCTTGGCGGCTGTCTTCTTCACGGGAGCCTTCGGTGCTGCTGTCTTCTTCACGGCTGCGGCTTTCTTGGTCACGGTCTTCTCCTTGGTGGCTGTCTTCTTCGGTGCTGCGGTCTTGCTTGCTGCGGTCTTCTTCGTTGCTGTTGTTGTCTTCTTCATTGGGTCATCCTCGTTTCATTCGTAGTGGTGACGCTTTGCCACCTGAGTCTTCGTACAGGGGAGGAGCCGTCATGACTCCTCCCACACATCCTCGTCTCTCCTCGTCTTCCTCTCGTGTCGTGCTCCTTTCAGTTACTTGATACGCTTGTTTGATCCGCTTCCACCGCCCACTCCCTTACGGAGAGAGATGGTGTTGGCTGCGCTCACACCGCTCCGGTACGCACCTGCGTTCCTTCGTTCTCCCGGGGAGCAGCGACCAGCTTTGAGCTTCATGTTCTCATCAACCCACTTATCCACCGCAGCCTTCCTCACCAGGACCATCGCTGTGCACTTGTTATCCTTCTGGAGACGTTCTTCACGGTCTCCCCGGACACGTTCAAGTATCCGGTGAACCGCACCCAGACAGTAGCTCAAGCGATACTCTCTGCGCTCTGACCACGTCATCTTCCGTCCCATCTCCTCTCGACACTCAAGGTCTTCCGCTTTGATCTCCACCTTGTAGATACGTTCAATGGCTTCCAGGAGATACTCGAAAGTCCACTTGAAGACTTCCACATCAGCCTCATGATCTACAACGCATAGGCTCTTTGTCTTCTTGCTCTTCATCTTCTCTGGGTCCCACTTGCGCTGAGTCCGTATGAAGCACACGCAGTCGAACTGACGTGCGAGTCCGTCAAACAAACTCGTCTGGTACTGGCGAAGCGTATTGCGTGCGAACAATCCGTCAAAGGACTTCGGCTTGTCACCCTTCTTCTGTTCGTCCGTTCCCACTTCACTCATCGTGAGGTTGTAAGTGTCGAGCAACTCCTGGGCTTTGGAAGCGGCTGCGCTTGCTTCTCCTTCGGAAGTGTTGCGTGCTTTGTCAGCCAGTGCAAGCAGCTTCTGGATCTTCTGAATGACGTTCTCTTTGCTTAGTGTTCCGGCCATCGTTCTTCTCCTGTCGTGCTATAAGGGAGGGAACCGTTGTGGCTCCCTCCCGGCTTCGTTTCGTTCGTTGTTACTTGATCGGCTCGCAGTCCGTTTCCTTCCAGTCTTTGATACGAGCTTCTTGCCACGTGATATACTCGTGACCACCCTTGATCCGCTTCCTCAGCGTGTTGGCGTATCGTTCGTTGAAGGTCCGGCAGACATCGGTCAGTTCATCGCCCTGTCCGTACATCTGGAGTTCCTTCCGCTTCTCGCTTCCTTCAACGTAGTAGTACCACGCCGTGTATTTGCTTCCTTCGCGTCTCAGTTCCTTAACAGGCTGGACCTTCATCCAAGTGTACCCGGACTTGTGACTCATCTTGAGCTGACCATAGTGGTGAACCCAAACGAAGTCCGTGAAGCCGTCCGCAGTCACCGTCTCAATCTCCTCCTGGAGAGCAACGATGTTCTGTTTCACGTCTTCAATCGCTTTGTCGATCAGGTCCTTGGACTTCTCGAAGGGAAGCTCATCAGAGCCGGGGCAGACTCCGTTGAACCATCCCCACTCAACCGTGTAGCCGTGCTTGCTCACGAAGTCACCGGGAAGTCTCTGCTGCCGTCCGCATACCTGACAAATACCTTTGTGTGTCGCTTTCTTCATTGTCGTGCTCCTCGTCTCGTTTCGTTTTGTTTCCGTTGCTCACCACGCCGCCGAGATCAGCTTACGCTCGGCATCCAGCTTATCCATCATTGCATCGTGTTCGGCGACTTTTCGTTCTTTGGCGGCCCAGGCTGGGTGAGACTTAACCTCGGCAATCATCTCGTCCACAATGCCCATTGCCGTCTCAGATAGGGCTAATTTGCCAATGCAACCGACAACGGTTGTGCCACTGCGTAACTTGTAGGCCGGGAACGCGGTTAGCCCGTACTGCGCCATATGTCCGGGTATGTAGGCAATTACCGGGCCAAGCTCGCAACAATCCACCGTCATCTTGTACCCGTCCGCGTTAATGGTCTTTGCTAAGGATAATGTGATTGCCGCCGTAACCTGCGTCCCGGCCTTCGTTGTCCAGCTCCTCTTTGCCGTGATTTCCTTCATCGTTTCGCCCTCCGTTGTTGTTTGTTTCGTTTTGTAAAGTGTTGCGGTGGACCAGAGCGGGTTTGAAACCGCTCCAGTCGTGCGTCCACCGCTTTTCCGTACACCATCAAAGGTGCCGCTCAGATTCTTACACGGCCAGCCGCTTCAGTTGCTATCATACTGACGCTCGACAACGTGCCGTTCAAACCCCTGTTGTTGGTCATACATCCGTTCCCGCTATGCTGGTGTTGCTTCTGCCGCTCACTCGTCAGACTTGAATCCTGCCGCCAGTCAAGCTGGTGCGGGGATTCAAGCAGACTCGTCTGTCAATACGAGCGGCTCACCGGGAACAGATCACCTCAAGTGGTTCTGTTTCTGGACTCACAGGTTGAATCTACAGCTGGCTGGGTCTCTCAATCTCCGCTCATCACGGAGTTGACTCTCACTTGCGACCCGGGCTTTCTCCGGACCTCGCACACGCTCTGTCTTCCCTCTCCGGTATCCCAGAGCGTTTCAGCTTCAACCTCTTGACTGTGGCTTCGCCTTCTTGTCAGGCATCTTCAGACCCACTCACGTGGGCGGTCATGAACTCCTCTGGATGAGACGCTCAGTGGACCATTACTCCCCTGACGGAAAGAACCGGGCTTCACAGCTGCTATGTAAAAGAACATGTCGGTGGTTCCCCCACCAACAATTCAGAATATAAGGAATATAAGAGGGACATATCAAACACTTTTTACAAATCTAACAAGTTTTTTCATAGACATTTCGACCCGATGCCTATTGGGTATCTTGCAGGCCACCTGGACTTCGCTCAATGATAGATGGCTACGATTCAGGTGTACCCTAAATCCTCAGTTCGCCCAATGATAGATGTACGGTCTTCACTTATTGCTGTGTTAAACTAATTTGCAGATTGTGCAGAAAGTTCTCCCGACTTTGGGCAATTCAGTTCCAAAAAGTGACCATGAGTTCGCGTTGATATACTTGGGCGATATGGTGGTGGTGGAGAGACACCTTCAGTTCGCGTTGATATACTTGGGCGAAAACAGGGTGTATACTAACCGCGACACAGCTACTGGAACACCTCGAAAAAAGCACACTGCCATCTATCATTGGGCGATATGACAATGTGTATGGTTTCGGCACGATGCCTATTGGGTACTATGCATCTGGGGTTCTCCGGTAGATGCATACACGACAATAGCCAAGCAGAGCCGAAACGAAGTGAACGAACAGACAGCAACGTCTTCCAGTACCGTTCACGATGTATGCAGCAACACGTTCGTTCGTTTAAGCGCAGCACACGTCCGCTGTCTTGTAAAATGCTGTGTGATAGGATATACTAACTGTTTGAAAAATCGTAACAGCGGATGCAAGGGAGCGTATGGAAACGAGCAACACAACGAGACAAAGACGATGGAGCGACAAACAACACGATGTCGTTCCATTTCTCGTTCGTACCAGCGCCACACCCCAGCACGAATGTAGCCGCCATACTTCATCCAGTACCTGGACAAGGAGTCACAATGGCGCGCACCAGCAAATACCCTGAAGTCTTCATTCAGCATTTCATCGCCATGGTCATCGAGAACGGTGGCAATGTAGAAGGTACTGCCAAGCAGTTAGGTATCCCACCCACCACGGCCAAGCGCATGGTCGCCAAGTACCCCATTGAGACATCCGTTGTCCTGGATAAGAAGCGGGAGGATTACGTGACCAGAGCCTGGAGTGCCACCATGAAGATACTCCGGCAGGTTGACAGACGGCTGACCAAGATCGCACCTGAGCGTTTGAGAGCATACGATGCGATGCTGAAGACACTAACAGAGTCCATCCAGAAGCTCTCTGTCACCTCAGGTCCCGGGAAGAAGAAGGTGAAGCGAACGGTCAGCGAAAGAACAACCGGACTCATGAACAACTTCGAGAAGGGCAATGGTCTGTCTGTTATGAACCCCAGTGGTGAGAAGATAGAACGAACGGTCACCCTGACTGAAGAGGAAGAATGACCCATGACGCTCCCTGAAACAGTAGTCACGACCTGCGCTGTATGCGGCAAGAGAACGGAGTCACCCGTCATAGTCGAACGCTACATCACTGACGAACTCCCCGGTGCCCTGCTCCCTTCGTTCGTCCAGCATGAACAACGCTCTGTACGGCTGAGCCCTGGAGCGGTCTGCGTTCACGATGTAGGACCGGAGGAGAAGCCGTGATGATCCTCCAAGCCTTCCTCAACTGGGTACGCTTCGAGAAAGCCCTGAGCACCCTTCATCGCATCATACACCCGTCCCCGTACCCATATGAACATCCGATGATCACCGATGTTACCAATGACCTTTTCCCTGTAACGGACGAACAGCCCGGAAGCCAGCGAGCAAACCTAGTCCCCTATACCCAGAGAGAAGAACCCTGGACCGTTCCTCAAGACTATCGTAACACCCTACTGCCCCCGTATAACGCTAGTGGCCTATGCCTTGGGGGAAGACCTGGCCCTGGCTGGCGCAATCGCTTCTCGCTGGCGGGAGGATGTAGCATGAGACGGCTGTCGGCTGGGGATGCATGGGGGTTGTGGCTTTGTCCCTGCGACACAACACACACAGACCACATGAAAAAGCAGGTGCAGATATTCTCAACACAGGCATGGCTGGCCGCTCACGTATCGCGTCACCGTGATCATCGCTGGACATCGTATCATCCAATGCGCACGATGCTCACAATGCTCACAATGGTCCCTCCCTCCCTCCCTTCAGCCGCTCAGAGCTTGAAGAAAGAAAACGAAACAAGAACCGTACCCCAGAACCCTTCCAGTTACCAGTCCTCACGTACCGTTCCCCAGGGCACCCGTCCCCACGTTCGTTCGTTTCGTAATGGCGGTGTGCACCCGGGCTGCGCGCATGAGCATGTATGGTTCATTGCAAGGACTTCATGTGCCCACGTGGCCTGGACCTGGTTCATGGTTTTGTCCCGGAAATTGCAGCAGCAGCAGGATCGTGGGTGTGTCCCGAAATTCATAACAGGACGCAGCCCGAATGACAGTGCATATTTTTTCGGACGGAAACAGGAACCACAATGGAGGATACCAGCATGACGCGCATCGCAATCGTCATCGCAGCATCGGCCATCGCAATGATGGGATGCTCACAGCGGGAAGAACTGCAGCCGCAGGACGCAGACCCGGGAGAG
>Ga0114918_10001978_pt1 | contig 18368 bp, 18 predicted proteins | sample LantaG_FD_87015 | JGI IMG/M metagenome (GOLD analysis project Ga0114918, IMG submission 87015) | Deep subsurface microbial communities from Baltic Sea to uncover new lineages of life (NeLLi) - Landsort_02402 metaG | ecosystem: Environmental > Aquatic > Marine > Oceanic > Sediment | place... | reverse complement strand
TTGTTGTTGTTGTTGTTGTTGTTGTTGTTGCTGTTGCTGTTGTTGCTGTTGTTGCTGTTGTTGTTGCTGTTGTTGTTGTTGTTGTTGTTGTTGAGATTGAGGTTGCTGCGGCGGAAGGAGCGGCGGCGGCGGCGCGCGCGGAGGGAGCAGCAGCAGCGGCCGCGCGCTCCCGCTCCCGCTTCGGATCCCGATCCCTCCTCCACCACCTCCTCCGCGCTCGTCGATGCTGTCCCGGAGCATGGGGGAGGAAGACAGAGCCGCGGCCGCCGCGTCCGCGGCAGCGACAGCAGCAGCAGCGGCAGCGGCAGCCGCGACGGAGGAAGAAGTGGAAGAAGAAGCTCCTCCTCCTCCTCCTCTTCCGGCGGCAGCGGAAGCAGCAAGCAGCAGCCCGCCGGTCGAGGCCGGGCTGCCTGCGATCCCGGAAGGGCTCGCCAGCCTCCGCAGCGCCGCGAGCACCGTCTCTTCCGGCTTCAGCAGTCTCGCCAGACGCAGCTTCAGGGCGCGGAGCTCTGCCCCGGAGAGAGGGGCTGCTTCGGCTAGAGGCCGGTTTTTCATTTCGTCGTCGCTCTCGTCGTCGCTTTCGCTTTCGCTCTCGTCCGAAGATGAAGAGGAACCTCCTCTCCCGCCGCTTCCGCTCTTCTTCTTCTTCCGCCGCCCCCGCAGAGCAGCAGCCGGCACGCCCTCCATCTCCCCGGCGACGTTGTCTTCGTCATCTCCTTCTTCCTCCTCTTCCTCCAATTCGTCGAGCCCTTCGACCCAGGCGTCGCCCTCGGCCTCTGCCTGCTTCCTCGACTTCCTCGTCCTTGTCCTCCGCTCGTCAAAGTGGATGAGGTTGCCTCGCGCGTCCACGAGCCCCTCTCGCCGCTCCGAGGCCATGTTGAAGGGCTCCAGGGGGACGGCAGAGGGCCTGGTCGAGCCGGGAGCCGGGGCCGGGACCTCGGCCGCTCGGATGTCGGAGTAAGGGTCAGGGTCGCGAGCCCTCGCGATTCCTTCGTCGTCGTCGTCCATCGTCGTCGTCGCCTCCTCCCGCTCCTCCTCGGCGAAGCGCACCCTCTTCATCGTAACTTCGAGAAAGCTCAGGCTCTAAGCAGACCGTCGATCGAGAGGCTCCGAGCCTGCGGTGAATGGGGTGCGAGAGAAAGGTCGGAGAGGCCGTGGCGGGTGTCGGAATGGACGGGAAGAAGGAAAAAAGAAAGAAAGAAAGAAAGAAAGAAAGAAAGAAAAAACGCCGATTCTATCTATCGCCCCCGAGCGTCGAAAAAACTCGAGCAAAACTCACACTCGAAAGAACCGAAAAAAGCTAGTCCTCTCGTTTTCTTTTTCCTCCTCCTCCTCCTCCCTCCGCATCGTCAGTCAACGAACTACGAATGCAGCGCCCGCCGATCCGCTCGTCCGGCAGCGGCTCGCGCCTCTCCAGGCTCGCCTCGGACCTCAGGCGGGTCTCGCTGAGCGGCAAGGGGAGCGGCAGCAACCTCGGCAACAGTGCTGCCCTGCATCGCCCCTCTTCCCGCTCGCGATCGAGGGACCCGTCCGTCCGCAACGGCGGGCGCTCTTCCGCGGTGCCCTCCCGCTCCAGCACGCCGCTGAGCTCGCAGGTGGACGCCCTGGAGAAGAATGGCGACGAGGACCTTCTCGGTGAGATCGAAACTGGAGAGAGCGAGAGAGCGAGAGAGAAAGAAGAGAAAGAAGAAGATGGAAGATCGACATTCGTTGGAGACGACGAACCAAAACCTCTCACCCCGAAAAAAAAAAACCCCAACCTCAAAAAAACCTTCCTTGCCAAAAACACAAACAGAATTCATCGCCGCCTCCCCGTTACTCCCTTCGACCGGGATCACTTTACCTCAGATCTCGTCCAACCTGCAGGAGTGGATCTCGCTGTCCAAAACCTTGGCGAAATCGCTGAAGTTCGACTCGGAGGACGACAGAAGCAGCTGGAGCGAGTCCCAGAGGAGCCGGGTCTTCCACTACTACCTCCCGATCTTCTTCTGGATCCGCGCGCAACTCGAGGACAAGAGGGAAAGCTCCTCTTCCGGCTCCTCCTCTTCTTCTTGCCCTCTCGTTGTGGGGATCCAGGCGCCGCAGGGCTGCGGGAAGACCACGCTCGTCGCCGAGCTCGAGGAGCTCCTGGCCGCTGTCGGGCTGAAGGCCGCCTCTGTCTCCGTCGACGACTTCTATCTGACTTTCGGGGGACAGCAGAAGCTCGCGGACGAGTTCAAGGGCAACCCCCTGCTGGAGCTGAGGGGCAACGCCGGATCGCACGACCTGGAGCTGGGATCGAAGACGCTCGAGAAGCTGGTCAAGGGCCAAGAAAACGGGAAGGAAATCCTCCTGCCTCGGTACGACAAGTCGCTGCATTCCGGGAGGGGCGACCGCGCTCCCGAATCTGCCTGGCCGTCGGTCTCTACCCCTATCGACGTCGTCCTCTTCGAAGGGTGGATGCTGGGCTTCAGGCCCGTCGGGGAAGAGGCCGCGGCAGCCGTCTCCCCTCACCTTCCCGCCGTCGACAATTTCTTAAAAGAATACGGAGGGGCGTGGGACAGCTGGTGTGATTCTTGGCTTATGATCAGGGCCACCAACGGCCCTTCCTGCGTCTACAACTGGCGCCTGCAGGCCGAGAGGCAGCTGCGGGAGGCCACCGGAGGGAAAGGGATGACGGACGAGCAGGTGGCGGACTTTGTGGATCGCTTCCTGCCTGCTTACTCTGCCTACCTTCCAGGGTCGGCGGAGCTCGGTCCTCCGGGGAGCCAAAAAGGGAAGGTGCTGGTTGTGGGAGTTGAGGACGACAGGAGCCTCTCGAGGGCGCAGCCCGGCCCCCCGAGGGGTTTGGCTTGAATTGGGATGAGAGAGAGAAAAGAGAGAAAGAGAGACAGAGAAAGAGCGAATCGAGAGAGAAACGAGAGAGAGAAAAAAGAGAGAGAAACGAGAGAGAGAAAAAAGAGAGAGAACGACTTTGAATGCAAAAAAAAAAAAAGAGAAGAGAAGAAAGATCATTTTTTTTTACACGAGACCCCCTCTTCCTTCGCATATTCTAGCGCGGGCACGGCTCCATCTCCGAGTGCAGCGGGTAGTCGAAGGGCAGGCGCTCGGCCAGCAAATGCCCGTAGCAGTTTCCTCCCTCCTCCACGGTTCGCATCAGGGAGCGGAACACCTCGGCGTTGCCAAGGGGAGAGAGGTGGAGCCCGTCGCTGAGGCAGCGGTTGCGGCCGCGTCCTTCTCTTCCGACTGTCTCCATGTCCCTATCCTGGCCCTCGAGCTCGCTCCAGAGGTCCAGGAACGCAACTTTGGGCGGCGGCAACCCGGCGCGGCGCCCGCGCCTGTGCCGCCCTTCTTCTCCTCCTCCTTCTCCTCCCGCAAACGCCTCGGCGACCTCCCGCGCGGCCCGCGAGTAGTCCCTGGCGGCCTCGTTGGTCCTCTCGGGCGGCGGGAAGCGCCCCGCGACGGCGGCGACGGCGCCGGTGGCGGAGAGGAGGAGGTGCTCCGACCTCTCCGCGTCGTCGACCGGAGGGCAGGAGATCAGGACGACCAGCCCTCCGTCCTCCACTGACTCCAGGGCCGCGCGCGTCATCTTCTCGAGGTTGCGCTTGAAGCGAGCGAGAGGAACGTGCTGCCTCGCGGCGGAGCGGTTCGGGAGCGCGGCGTCGTTGGCGCCGAAGAAGATTGTGACGAGCGCGTTTGGTCTTTTGTTGTCGTCGTCGTTTTCGTTTTCGTCGTCGCCGTTTTCGTCCCCGTCGTCGTCGTCGTTTGCAGCAGCAGGAGGAGTGGGGGCCCCTCCGTCAGCGTAGAAGACCTCCGGGATCAAAGGGAGGGCCCACTCGGTGTTGTAGCCGCTGAAGCCTCGCAGGACGACGTCGGCCTTCGGGGGAGAGGGAGAGGGGGAGAGATAGGAGCGAGAGAGAAAAGGTTTTGGGTTTTTGAGTTTTGTTTTGAAGTTGGGTTTGTTTTTCTTCCGACCTCTTTTTCTCGTCTTCTTCTTCTTCCTCTCTCTCTCTTCTCCCCCCTCTCTCCACACCTCCTCACCTTCCGAGCGTAAGCGTCGGCCAGCCTGGCCCCCCACCCGCCCTCGGCGAACGACTGCTGCGTGATCGAGTCGCCGAAGAGCACGAAGCGCTTGCGGCGCCGGGGCTGTCGTTGTTGAAGTCGAGGAGGAGGAGGTCGAGCAGCAGCGTCTGTCGACGACGACAATTGCTTCTTCTTTGTCGTCGAATCCCTCTTCTTTGCCTCTGCTTCCGCCCGCTCGCCCGCTCTCTGTCTCTTGGGAGGCATCCCTGCTGATTAGCCTTTTCTAGCTACAGCTTGGCGCGGACAATTGGGTCCGCCGAGGCGCGGGCGCGCGCGAGAGAGAGAAGCGCGCCTTTTTTCTTTTTGAGTTTATGTCGTCACTGTTTTGGACGAGAGCGCCCCTCATCATTTTTTCTCATCGAGCGAAACAAAGGTTTTCGTTTTCCTCTCTCTCCCTTCTTACTTTCTCTCTCGCTCGTTCTTTCACACGAAGAGCTTCTCTCGCTCCTCCGTGCCTGCCTTGTCTCCTGCCTCCTCGCACACGCGAGAAGGAAGAGCAAAGAGAAACAGAGACAAGAAGCCAGAAGAGAGAGAGCGCTTGCGTTTTCAACTCTCTCTTCGCGCGAATCGACCATCGAACCATCGATTCCACTCGTTTTTTTTCCTCTCTCCGCCATCGCCCTCTTTCCTCTCCTTCCGGCGTTTCCCCTCAATAGCTTCTAATGGATGACGTCGCCCCCGCAGCAGCAGCAGCTGCTGCCCCTTCCCCTCCTCAGCAGCCCGACGAGCGCGCCGCCGCCATCGCCGAGTACCGCCGCGTGCTCGTGCTGCACGCCGAGGCTGACGCCCGCGCCCGCGCCCTCCGCGACGCCGTGCGCAGCCTGCGCAAGGACCACGACAAGACCGAGGACGACCTGAAAGCCTTGCAGTCGGTCGGGCAGATCATCGGGGAGGTGCTGAGGCAGCTGGACGCGGAGCGATGTGAGTGTTGGTGGAGCGGAGAGGGGGCGGAGAGAGAGAAAGAGAGAAAGAGAGACATCGATGGACAAGCGTTTTTTTTTTTCTTTCCGATCGACCTCCTCTTCGACCTCGACAGCAGAGCAAAAAAAAACTCACTCCCCTAACCTTCTTCTTTCCTTATTTCTCAACCTCCACACCTCAACCACCACCAACAACGAAACAGTCATCGTCAAGGCCTCCTCGGGTCCCCGCTACGTCGTCGGCTGCCGCCCGCGCCTCTTGGCCCAAGGAGGCGGCAAGGGCCTCACACCGGGGACCAGGGTCACCTTGGACATGACCACTCTGACGATCATGCGCTCCCTGAAGAGGGAGGTCGACCCGGTGGTGCACAACATGGCAGCGGAAGACCCCGGGAAGGTGGACTACTCGAGCATCGGGGGGCTGGGGGAGCAGGTGAGAAAGAGGAAGAGGAGGGGAGAAGTTTTCTTTTTCTTTCCATACTTGATTACTCTCGGCAGTCTTCTCTCTCAACCTCTTCTCCATCTTTTTCTCTCTTCCTCTTTCTCTCTCCCTTTCAAAACAAACAGATCCGCGAGATCCGCGAGTCCATCGAGCTCCCCTTGCTCAACCCGGAGCTCTTCGAGCGCGTCGGCATCAAGCCCCCCAAAGGTGTCCTGCTTTATGGCCCCCCGGGCACGGGCAAGACCTTGCTCGCGCGCGCGATCGCCGCCAACATGGACGCGAATTTTCTCAAAGTCGTCGCGTCGGCGATCGTCGACAAGTACATCGGCGAGTCCGCTAGGCTGATCCGGGAGATGTTCGGGTACGCGCGGGACCACCAGCCGTGCATCATCTTCATGGACGAGGTAAGAAAGTTAAAATGTTCTTTTTTGGAAGAGAAGAAGAAAAAGAACCCGAGTTTCGATCTCGGAACGTCGAAAACAAAACTTTTTTCCCTTTTTTTCCTTTTGCCCCCCCCCCCCCCTTCCCCCCCAAAAAAAAAAAAAAAACGAAACTCACCACCCAGATCGACGCCATCGGAGGCCGCCGCTTCTCCGAGGGCACCTCCGCCGACCGGGAGATCCAGCGCACGCTCATGGAGCTGCTTTCCCAACTCGACGGCTTCGACGCCGTCGGCCAGGTCAAGATAATCATGGCGACCAACAGGCCGGACGTCCTGGACCCGGCGTTGCTCCGCCCCGGCCGTTTGGACCGTAAGGTCGAGATCCCGCTGCCAAACGAGGCTGCCAGGGCAGAGATTCTGAAGATCCACGCCGCGAAAGTCGCCAAGTCCGGCGACATCGACTACGAGGCAATCGTGAAGTTGGCCGACGGCTTCAACGGCGCCGACCTGCGCAACGTCTGCACCGAGGCCGGGATGTTCGCGATCCGCGCTGACAGGGACTACGTCACGCAGGACGACTTCAGCAAGGCGGCGAGGAAGATGGCGGACGCGAAGAAGCTGGAGGGGACGCTGTCGTACGACAAGGAGAGCGTGGGAGGGGGGAGCTGAGGAGGGGGGAGATGTGAGGAGTTTCTGGAGGCGCCTCTTTGTTGCGTTTGTTTCAAAAAACTCGGGGTTTTTTTTCTTCTTGACATTTTGATTTTTTTCTTTTTCCTTTTTTCCGTGCAAAAAAATGACCAGTTCTTCCTTTTAAGAATTCCCCCCTATTTCCTTCTCCTACTCGAACGCGACGCCGCGGGCCGCCTGGGAGAGCTCCCACCGGGCGCAGGCGATGGCGGAGAGAGCGGCAGCAGAGCTCTTGTCATTGCAGTCGTCTCCTTCGTCCTCGATTCCGTCTTCTTCTTCTTCGACGAAACAGTCGAGGACGACGACGCCCGTGGGAGGTACCGCGTAGGGCCTCCCGCGCTTCGAGGAGTCGCCCCCCGTCAGCCTCGTGGCGGTGGAGACGGCCTCGCCGTGAGTGACCACCATCGTTATCGGCGGTTCGGGTTCTTTCTTTTTCTCTCCTTCCTCCTTCCCCTTCGCGACAACAACAGCAGCGAGCGCTCTCGCCGCGACGCCCGCCAGCGCGACAAGGTACCTCGTCCCGGCCTCTTCCTTCGTCTCCGGGTAATTCGGAAACTCGGAGGAAGATGCCACGAGGGAGGTGAGCTCGCGGGGCAGGCCCGCGGCCGCCGCGGCAGAGAGCAGGCGCCGCTCTAAGGTGGTTTCTTTTCCTTTGTCTTTTCCGTCTTCTTTTTCTTTTCCGTCTTCTTCTCCGCCTTCGCCTTCGTCTTGTTCTCCGTCTCCTTTCCCCCAGGCCCAGCGGCTCGGGTCCGGGCCGTTCGGGGGGTCGAATCCTCCTCCCATGCACTCTCTCGAGAGGACCTCGCAGACAGAGAGGTCGATCTCGATCAGCAGAGGAGGCGGAGGCGGAAGAGAAGCAGAAGGAGAAGAGGAACAAGCGCCGCCGCCGTTGCTGCTGCTGCCTCCGTTTGCCACCTTTGCCTTTGCCTTTTCCTCTTCTTCCTTCTTCTTCTTCTCCAGGATCCTGCGAGCCACCCCCGCGGCTGTCTGCAGGCACCTGCTGAAGGGCGAGACGACGAGCCTGGTGACGCCCAGGGACGCGGCGAAGTCGCCGAGGGAGAGGGCCTGAGAAAAGAAGATAGTTGTTTTGTTCTCAAGGTGAGGGTCTCGAAGTCTGTCAAGGTCGTCGATTGGGAGATCGGAAATAAGCTCTTCTCTCTCTCTCTTTCTCTCCCCTTCCTCCTTCCTGATTCACCTGTTCCTTCCCCGTATCGCTCAGAGGCGGATCCCACAGGCGAGCCAAAGGGTCGGACTGCGCCCACGAGGGGTCGTCGTCGGCCCTGGCGCCGTGGCGAGCGACGCAGAGCTTGACGATAGTCGAGCAGGGCATCGGAATTTTTTTTCGCTTTCGACGAAACAGTGAGCGGATTTTTTCACTTTTCAAAAAACGTCGACCTCCTTCTTCTTTTCTCCTTCTCCTTTTCCTTCCCTCTTCTTCACCCTGACGCCTCCTCCAAGCTCCTCCTCCTCCTTCTCTCTCTTCCTCCGGGCGTCGGCGTCGGACGCAGGGAGGAGAAGAGAGGTGGGAGGCGGTGGCGTGCTGGAGGGTGAAAAGAGAAGAGAGAAGTAGAAGAGGTTGGAAGAAAAAGTAAAGAACAAGGCTAGCAAACTAAAAGAAAGCGAAAAAAACGAAAAAAAAAAACGAAAAAACGATAAAGACCAATGGCGCCTTCTCTCCTCAACGCTGGCGCGACTGAATACGTCCCTCTCTCGCTCGAGGCCGAGAAGCGACCAGAGCTGACACCGCCGCAGGTGGAAGAGCAGCTCCCGCCCATCGAGCGGGTCCCGAGAGACGTGAGCAGAGAGAGTCGATGTTTGAGTTTTGAGTTTGAGTTTTCTTTTTCCTCTTTTCGAAAAAAAGAGCGAGTCAGCAGCAAGCAATTCCCCCCCGTCATTCCGCGGCGTCTCGCAACGCCTTTCTCTCCCTCATTTCTTCGTCTGCTTGCGGTTCGGATGAGTTCTTGACGTGTTCTAGGCTCCTGTCTGAACAGATTGCGTCGAAAGTGACAGAATGGAGTCGGCGCGAGCATTCGAATGTCGCAGAGCGAGGGCAAAACAAAAAAACTTGGCGAAAAAAAAAACTCAAAAACCTCAACCTCCTCCTCCTCCGACCTACCTTCCCTCTCCTCTCCCTCTCCATCTCCCCGCGCCAAACCCACCTCTCCTCCTCCTCTCTCTCAGATCCTCGAAACCGTGCTCTCCTTCCTCGAAGACCCCCGGGACGTCGCCTCTGCGGCAAGGACCTGCAGGCGCTTCGCCGAGGCGGCGGAAACGGCGCCGCTGCGCGTGGGGCTATCTCCGCCGCGGAGGAGGGCGGCGGCGCGACGATCGGAAGAGGAGGAGGAACGAGGAGGAGAGAGGTCTTTTCCTCCTCGTTCTCGTTCTCCTTCGCTCCCTCCTCTTTCCGTCGCTGCCCGCGTCCGCTCTCTGGGGGCCTGTTGGGCGGGGACGACGGCGCTGCACCTGGGCCCTGGGCCACCGGCTGCCGACGACGTCGCCGTTTCTCTGGCTCTCAGGGGCAGAATCAAGAAAGACTCTAAAAAGCAACAAGGAAAAGAAGAAGACGACGAAGAAGATACAGAAGAAGAAGAAGGGGAACAAGCGGCGAAGAACAAGAATCCCGAGAGCGGGTTCCTGCTCCCTCGCCTGGCGGAGCTGCGCCTCGACCGCTGCACCAAGCTGACCTCCGCCGCCTTCGCCGAACAGGACGACGACGAAGAGCAGGAGGAGGAAAACGAAGGAAGAGGGAGAGGAGGGACCCCTCTGCTGCCTCCCCTGTCGAGGCTGCGGCTGTTGGGGGCCGACCGCTGCTTCTCGCTCTCGGCAGACACGCTCACGCTCGCGCTCCGCGCCTCGGCTGCCGCCGCCGCCTCTTCCTCCGCTCCCGACCCTTCTTCTTCTTCGAGCAGCTCCGGGGGAAGGAGGAATAGGCTTTCCTCCCTGGCGCTGTCGCATCTGGACTTGGCGGGGTGGTCCGCCGTGGCTGCGGAAGAAGAAGAGGGCGAGGGCACGAGCTCTGATGAAGAAAGCGACGGAGAAAGCGGCGAAGAGAACGAAAGCGACAAGAGTGACGAAGAGAGCGAAACCGAAACCGAAACCGAAGCCGAAGCCGAACCGTCTTGGAACGAGGCCTCTCTCTCCGCCGCCGTCGACAACGACGAGGCGACCCGCGAGGAGAGCGCTGCCCTGGCCTGGGGAGACGCCGGAGCTCTGGAAGAGCGGCAGCGAAGGCGGCGGAGACAAAGCAAGCTTTCGTCGCCGCCGCTCCCGCTCTCGCGCAGCGGCGGAGGGAGCTGTCGCCCCTACCCCCTCCCCTCCGCCACCACCAACCTCCGCTGCCTCGCCCTGACCAACTGCTCCGGGCTCACGGTCCGCGGGCTCCAGGCGCTCTGCGAGGCCGCGCCGCTGCTGCGCGTGCTGGCGCTGGGGGGTTCCTCGCTCGCGGGGGCCGCCGTCGCCCCTGCAGCGCGGCCGCTGCCGCCGCCGCCGCAGCAGCAGCCTTCAACTTCGCTTTCGCTCTTCTCTTCTTCGCCGCCTCTGTTTGACGACGGAAACTTGTCTTCCTCTTCGTCCTCGTCCTCCGACGCCTCGGCCTCCGCGCTCCGCGCCGCCCACATCGGCGCCGCCATGGCGGCGCTGGCCTCGTCGCGAGGGGCCGTCGCGCACGTGGGGTCGCCGGGGACGCTCTGGCCGAATCCGAACTCGGCCTCGACCTCGACCTCGCCGCCGCCGTTTTTCTCGTCGTCGGCGGCGGGCGCGCTCCGCGGCGCGCCTCTCGCGGCGCTTCGAGCCGCCATCGTCGCCGAGATCGGAGGAGGAGGAAACAATTCTTCATTTTCTTCCTCTCCTTCTCCTCGCTGCAACGGAAGCGGCGGCGGCAGCAGCAGCGCGGGCTCGCTGTCGCCGCCGTCCTCGACTGCCGGAGGAGGGCCCTGCTTCGGCAACAACAACAACTCCGACTCCTTCCCTTCTTCCGAGGGCGCCGTGCTCTCGGGCTGCCTCCGCGGCCTGCGCCGCCTCCGCTGCGTCGAGCTGACCTACTGGCCCCGGGGCACAGACTCTGCTGTCGCGCGCTCGCTGGCCGCTGCCGCTGCGGCGACGGACAGAAAGAGGAGGAGAGCGCCCGTGGTTTGGAACCTCGCCCGCGCTTCCGACGCCGCCGCCGCCGCCTCGGCCGCCGCGTCCCCTTCCTCTGCCGCGGCCCTGCTCCGTCTGTCCGACGAAGAAGAAGATGACGAGATCGACGAGGAGGAGGCCCAGCTGCTCTTCGAGGGCCTGCGCCTCGCGCTGGCTGCGGCGGCAAACTGCTCCTCCACCCCCGGACGCCAGTCGCCGCTGCACCTGGCTGCTGCCGCTTCGTCTTCGTCTTCGTCGTCTTCCTCAAGAGAATCGACGACCTCTTTCGTCTCCGCGCTCGTCTCCCTGGGCGCGCAGCCCGACTCCCGCGACCGCTCCGGGGCCACCCCGTGCTTCGTGGCCGCCGAGGCGGGACGGGACGGGGCTCTGCGGGCCCTGCTGACGCGCGGCAAGGCCGACGGGCGGGCGAGGAACTCGGCGGGCGAGGCGCCGCTCTACATCTCATCGCTGCGGGGCCACGCGGCCGCCGTCGGAGCTCTGTTGGACTCTTTCAGGAGCGAAAGGAGGAGCAAGAAGAGTTCTTCCTCTTCTCCTTGCTGGACCGACCCTTCTCTGTACGGTGACGGGTGGACACCAGTGATGGCCGCGGCCCTCGGGGGCCGGAAGGAGGTCCTGCGGGCTCTGCTCGCTGCTGCGGCAGAGGTCGACGACGAAAGCGGAGGAGACGACGAAGGAGGAAGCGACGAAAGAGACGGCGGCGGAGAAGAAGAAGAAAGAAAACCCTCTCAGCACCGCCGCGGAGGGGGCAGGGCAGCGCAGCTCGTTCGCGCCGCCAACCGCTACGGCCAGACGGCGCTCCACATCGCCGCCAGGCGCGGGTGCTGCGAGTCGCTGCGGGCGCTGCTGGAGGCCGCGAAAGGCAACGACGAGGACGAGAACGAGGGAGAGGGATCGAAGAAAAAGAGGTCGCCGTCGCCGTCGGCGGTTTCGTTCGCGGCGCTGCGCGACGCGTCGGGCGACTCTGCCGCCGACGTCGCGTCCCGCGCCGGCCACTTCGAGGCCGCGGCCCTGCTCTCTTCAGCTGCCGCAGCCGCCTCTGCTCCTTCTTCTTCTGCTCAGGGAGCGCCTGGAGACTCTGAGAACTCCAGGAAGAAGGTGGTTAGCCCGAAGTGGCGGCCGAGCGACAGCGTGCTGCTGAGCCGGCGGCGGCGCGCCGCCTGGTGAAGAAAAAAAGTGAGAAAAAAACTTTGCTCTTTCTCTTCTTTTTTCATTTTCTTTTTGATTTCATTTTTTCCCCCTTTTTGTAACAGCAACGATTTTGGCACTTTCTAGATAAAATTACTTCTTACAAGGCGTCGAAGCGCGCGGCGAGCCTGTCGGCGGGGGAAGGGCCCCGCGAGGAAGCGCTCGCGCCGCCGCCGGACTCGTCGTCGCCGCCGTCGCCGTTTTCATTCCTCGTCCTCGTCGTCGTCGTCGTCTTCTTGCCTCCTCCGCTCCCGCTCCCGCTCCTCCTCTTATTCCTCCCCAGCACCGTTGCCTCGGCGTAGGCCGCGTGCGCCTCGAGCCACGCGTCGGCGTCCTCGTCCAGGTAGGACTCTGGCGAATCGAAGTTTGAGATCTCTCGAGCTTTCGCTGCTTCGGCCTCGGCCTCGGCCTCGGCGGCAAACGCCTCGGCCGCGGCCCTCCTCGCGACGGTGGCTGCGGCCCCGGCCTCCCTCGCCGCCAGGGAGGCGGCGGCGCCCGCGGCAGCCGCCGCCGCAGCGGAAGCAGAAGCGGAAGCGCTCTTGCTGCCTCCTCCTCCTCCTCCGCTGCTGTAATAGCTGGGCTCGAAGCGCAGAGAGGCCTTGGGCGTCGGCTGCTGCTGCATGTGCTGCTGAGACCAAAAGAAGCTGCTGCTCCCAATCCTCTCTTCTTCTTCTTCTCCTGCTTCCCTTCCCCTCCCGCTCGCTTTGTCCTCCTCCTCTTTGCTCGCGCTCAGCACGATCAGGTCCTCCACCCGCCTCGCCAAACCCTCTACCTGCCTCCTCAGCGGTGCGACCTCGGCCTCTCTCGCTTCTTTGGCCAGCTGCTCCCCCGCGGCGCGCGCTCTGGCGAGCAGCAGCTCCGAGGCGTCCGCCCTGGCGCGCTCCTCCCTGAGAGCGGCCAGGAGCTCCCTGGCCCTCTGGGCGAGCCTGGCGGCGGCCTCATCGGCGGGGGTCGTGGGAGTCGGAATGGGAACAGAAGAAGAAGGAAAGAGGGGTTCGCTGTCCGCGAGAGGAAGAAGAAGCGCGGCCTCGATGGGAGCGACGACGCGGGCGAGGGCCCAGCTCGAGACCCGCGACAGCAGGTCTTCGGCGAGACTCACGCCGTTTCCTTCTTGTTCCTCTCTCTGAAGAGGAGGAGGAGGAGAGGCAGAGGAGGTGGTCTCGGCCGGCACCGACAGAACCGCGTCGAGAGCCGCGGAGAGAGAAGCCTTAGCCGACAAAGCTGCGACCCCCTCCGCCTCGGCCTCGGCGGCCCGCTCCGCCGCCGCGAGCGCGTCCGAGGCCGCAGACCTCGCGGCGCCCTCGGCCGCGAGCGCCCTGGCCCTGGCTGCGTCGACCTCGAGCGCGCGGGCGGAGGCGGTGGCCAGAGAGCGCGCCGCGGCGTCGCGGGCCAGCTCGAGCTCGGCGAGGGCCGCCGAGGCTCTGGCGTCTGCCGACGACAGGCGAGCGGCGGCCGTCGCCGCAGCGGCTTTGGCTCCCCTCTCGCGCGCCGCGACCTTTGCCTCGGCCCGGGACGCCCGCAGCTCTGCCTCCCGCGCGCGCTCCTCTGCCTCGCGGACCTTCTCGTCGGCCTCGAGGCACGCGCGCTCGAGGGCTGCGGCGGCGGTCTCGACGGTCGCCGTCGCCTCTTCTTCTCTGCCGGCCCGCTCGAGCGCCGCCGCCTGCTCCGCTCCCTTCAGGGTGAGCTCGGCGGCGGCGGCCCTGGCCTCGGAGGCCTCGAGGGCCGCGATGGCCTCGGAGGCGAAGAGGCGGGCCTCTTTGAGCTGCTGCTGGAGGGAAGAGATCTGCTGCGAGGAGGAGGAAGAAGCGGAAGCGGCATCGGCGGCAGCAGCAGCAGCAACAGCAGCAGCAGCGGCGGCGGCCTCAGTCGCAGCAGCCTCCGCTTCCCTTTTGACGCCTTCGAGCTCCTTCTCGAGCTCGGAGCCGCGCAGGAGAGCAGCAGCGGTCTCCTGCTGAGAAGTCGAGAGCGAAGCAGAAAGAGCTTCCTTTTCTTTCTGCAACGCGGAGAGAGAGAGCGACAGCTCCGTTTTTTCTCTCTCGGCTGTTCGTCTCCCTTCCGCCGCCGCAGCCTCTTCCGACTCCCGCTGCCGCCGCTGCTGCTCCTGCTCCCGCTCCTGCTCGCGCTTCTGCTGCTCTTCCAGCGCCCTCTTCGAGGCCTCCGCGAGCTCCGCCACCGCCTCCCTGTGCTCCTTCTCCCTGCTCTCCAGTAAAGCCCTCAAACGCTCTGCTTCGCTCGTGGCCTCCTTCGTTGCTCTCCGGGCCGCGGCCGTCGCCGCCGCCGCCACCGCGCTGCCCGCGTTTCTCGCAGCCTCCGCCGCTCTTTCTGCTCTTTTAGCCCGCCGCGAAGAGGCAGCCAGCCTCGAGGCGAGCTCGGAGCGCTCCGAGCGGAGGCGCTCGACGTCCGAGGAGGCCTCTTTCAGGGCAGCGAGCGCCGCGCCGGCCTCTCTGTTGGAGGCGGCGAGGAGGAGAGCGGTGGCTTCTTCGTCTTCTCCTTCTGCTCTCTGGTGCGAAGCAGCACCGGAACCAGAAGCAAAAGAGCCCCTCCTCCTCAGCGCCGCCACCTCCGCCCTTGCCGCGGCCACCTCCGCGTCCCTCGCGGCGGCAGCCCGCGCCGCGGCGGCGGCGGCCCTGCCGGCGTCGGCTGCCTGCGCCCTCAGCGCGGCCTCAGCGGCGCTCGCGGCCCGCGAGGCGTGCGACGCCCGCGCGTCGGCGCGCGCCGCGGCGGCCTCGGCGGCCTCGGCGCGGGCCTCGGCGGCGGCGCGGTCCCTTAAGGCCGCTGAGGCCGCGGCGGAGGCGCGAGCGGCCGCGGCCCGCGAGGCCTCGAGCTCCCTCCCGAGGAAGAGGGCGGCGCGGGAGGAGGAGGAGACGGAAACGGAAGAAGAAGGGGTAGTAGAGGAAGAGTTGTGGTTGTTTTTTGAGGCCGAGAAGAAGGGCGTCGAGCTATTGTTGTTGTTTATGTCGTTCTCGTCGGCGTGCCCGTCGGCGGACTGGTGGAAGGTCGAGAACGGGGAGAAGGGAAGGTAGCGGAGGAGGTGAGGAAGAAGAAGAAGAAGAGGAGGAGGAGGAGAAAAGAGGGAGACGAAAAGAGGGCGGCAAAACGAAAACGAAAAAAAGATTTGCTGCCCTTTTTATCTCTCTTTCTCTCTTTCTCTCTCTCTCTCTCTTTGTTTCTCTCTTACCCATCGCGATGCGCCGCCGCGGCTGGTGACCGAGTCCTTGTTCGCGCTACCTCCTGCCAGGGCGGAGAGGACCGACGGCGTGGCGCTGAGCGGCGTGTGGAAGCGCTCTCGGTGGCGATGGTGATGATGGTCGTCGGCGTCGACGACGTTGACGCTCGGAGTCGCCGCCGTCGTCGCCATCGCCTCCCTCGCGAAGCCGCCCGCCGCCGACGATGGGGTCGTCGTCGCCATTGGATGGCGAGCGGATGATCAAGCTCCTTCTGCCGGCGCGATCGGGGGCGCGAGAGGGGGATCGGACAAGAGGGAGAAAGGCAGCGCTTTTTCGGGATATCAAGTGCGTCAAGATGGATTTTGAAAAAAAGAAAGAGGCGGAGAAGAAGAGCGAAGAGAAGAGCAAGAGCCCCTGAAGGCACTCTCGCGCCCTCTCTCGCTTCTCGCTCTCGCTCAATCTTCATGCTAGTGGCGCCCCCTCGCCGCCCGAGTCCTTCCTTGAAGCGGCTTCCGCAAGCCCCCTCCTGCTGCAGTAGTGCTCGTTCTCTCTTTCCTCTCGCGACACCGAACGGAGGCTCGCTAGCAGGGAGCAGCAAGAAACGCCTCGCCGAAAGCTGCCATCGAGCCAATCGCTCGAAGAACAAACCAACTTCTCTTCGTCAATCGATTGCTCCCAAGGCGGCCGCTTTCTCGGCCTCCAGGTGAGCTCCAGCTCTCTTCTCTTTTGCTGGACCCCGCGCTCTCATTTTTGTGTCTCTAAGAAGCTATCAAGCCAGAAAACGGGGGATTGGAATGCGGAGGAGGTCGGGAAACGGAACAGAAAAAAGCGTGTCCATGGAATCCAGATCTCGGCAAACTTTTCTCTCTCTCGTCGACTAGACGTCTCTTCTCACTCTCTCTTTTTCTCCTTTCACCTCCCTCCGAAAAAAACAGCAGCAGCAGCAGCCTCCCCGCCACCACCACCAACACCAAAATGGGCACGGCCACGACCCTGGACTCCGCGGGAGGCGCCAACTCCAGCCGCCGCCGCCGAGGGGCAGCGGCGGCCGCGGCAGCTTCCCCCTCGAGCTCCTTCTTCGAGGTCGACCACGACGCGAGCCGCGGCGCCGTCTTTTTCCCAAACCCCGCCGCCGGCGGGGAGCTCGAGATCATTCTGGCGCCCAGCGCCGCCAGCCGCAAATTCGCCAGGAGCGTGACGTCGAAGCCCGCGCCGGCGGAGAGCATCCCCGGGGGCATCGTCCTGGGCCTGAAAGTCGACATAGAAGAAGAGAATGAAGGCGGAGAAAAGGGGAGCTCGAGGCTCGACGTCGTCCTCGGCGCGCTGCAGTGCTCTCGGTGAGATTTTTTTTTCAGGTTTTCCAGATGTTCACGCGTTCTGTTCCCCCCCGTTTCTTCGCGAGGGGCTGTTGCTGCTTCTATTGAAGAGAAGCGGCGCTGGAAGGATTGGAAGCGGTCTTCTTCCTCTCGTTTTTGTTTCTCTCTTTTTCTCACTTTTTTTCACCTCACTCACTCCTCTCTTCTCTTTAACCTCAACCAAAACCCCCCTCACACACACACAGCTTCCTCTGCTGCTCCCGCAACAAGATCTACTGGATGACACCCGAATGGGGCTCGCGCTCCTCGGACCTGCCCCCGGAAACCCAGTTCGTGCTCGCCCAGCTCCGGAGCCTCAACAACAGCGCAGAAAATTCGGCGCCGACTTTCGTCTGCCTCGTTCCTCTCATCGATAAGGGCGCCTTCCGCGCCACGCTCCGCCCTCCTTCCTCTGCCTCTTCTTCCTCTGATTCCTCCGACGACCTCTGCCTCCGCATCGAGTCCGGTTCTCCTCTGGTCAGGGCCTCCTCCTTCGAGAATGCGCTGCTGGTCGCGGCGGGCACCGACCCGCTCGCCCTCGCCGACGCTGCCGTCGTCGCCGCCGCGTCTCTCTCCGGTGCCGCCAGGCCGAGAACTGCCAAACAGATCCCGGACTTTGTCGACCTCTTCGGCTGGTGCACCTGGGACGCCTTCTACTCCTCGGTCTCCGCCAGGGGCGTCTCCGACGGGCTGCAGGCCCTGAAAGAGGCCGGGGCTCCCCCTCCCGGTTTCTTGATTATCGACGACGGGTGGCAAGTGACCTGTCTCGACGCCGGTCCACTTTCGGAAAACCATCACGCCGCCACGAACCCCGCCGAGGCCTCCAGGGCAGACGCGGAGCTGGGCGTGCTGATGCAGGGAGCTGCCGGGACCGTAGGAGGAGGAGAGAGCGGGCTGCTGGGCCCGATGGCCAACGCGGCGGCGGCGGAGGCCGTCGTCGAGAGGGAGGTCGCGGAGGCCGCGGCCGAGGAAGGAGCAGGAGCAGGAGGAAGAGGAGAAGAGAGCAACCTCCACCACAGGGCGGCCCTGGCTCACCTCCCCTCCGCTGCTGCTCCTGCTGCTGACGGCGACTTCGCTTCCAAGCCTTCAAAGGCCAAAACCATGGCCGCCTCGGCCTCGGGCTGGGCGAAAGGGAAGGCCGAGCTCGCCCTGGCCTCGGTCTACGGGAAGCTGGTCGAGAGAGCGCCCGCCGGCTCCCTCGGGCACAGGGCTTTCGGGGCCCTGGTCGCCAACGCCGACCCCGGGGCGTGGAGGGAGAAGACGGCGGCGAAGAAGAAGGGAGGAGAAGAAGAGGAAGAGGACGAGAAAGAAAAGAAAAAGAAGAAAAAGGACGGGCCGCTGCGGCCGGCGCTGCTCGGCTTTTACGCCTCGACCAGCGACCACGTCCGCCGCCTCGCAAGTTTCCGCGCCAACGAGAAGTTCTCCCGCCCCGGGGCGGGACCCGCAGAGGCCATGCGTCCCGGCCCCCCCGACGGCCTGGCCAGCGTCGTGCAAGACGTGCGGGAGCGGTTCGGGGTGAGGAGGGTGCTTGCGTGGCATGCCCTGCACGGGTACTGGGGCGGCGTCGCGCCCGACGGGTCGGGTTTCTTCGTTCAGGAAGACAGAGACGGCGACGGAAGCGAAAGTCGTTCCGAGTTCAAGGATTCCTCCAAGGCTTGCAACACGGCGCTCGTCTGGCCCGTCCCCACCCCGGGCGTGCTCGACGTCGACCCGCCTTACGCGTGGTCGCCGCAGTGCCTTTCCGGCGTCGGCCTGGCCAGGGACCCCGCGGCGCTCTTCAGGGGGCTGCACGGGTGAGAGAAAGAGAAGTTTTCCTCTTTTTTTTTTCTTTTCCCGGAGAGGTTGAGGTCGAGAAATAAGAGAACAACAACAACAACAAAAAACTCACCCTCTATTCTTCCTCTCTTTTCTCCCTCTCTCCCCCCCCCCCCCCCCCCCCCCCCCCCCCCCCCCCCCCCCCCCCCCCCCCCCCCCCCCCCCCCCCCCCCCCCCCCACCCCCCCCCCCCCCCCCCCCCCCCCCCCCCCCCCCC
>Ga0114918_10001976_pt1 | contig 18389 bp, 19 predicted proteins | sample LantaG_FD_87015 | JGI IMG/M metagenome (GOLD analysis project Ga0114918, IMG submission 87015) | Deep subsurface microbial communities from Baltic Sea to uncover new lineages of life (NeLLi) - Landsort_02402 metaG | ecosystem: Environmental > Aquatic > Marine > Oceanic > Sediment | place... | reverse complement strand
GTGTTGGTGACCTCTGTGGAGCGGGTAAGGGTGAAGATGATCTTCGCTTGTCTCGGTTTCAACCTGGTTCAGCTGGGCAGGCTGGGGGTGGGCGGGTAGCGTAAGCATTGGATCTGGTGGTGGAGATAGGTGAAAAGCGGGTGTTTGTGGAGTAGGTGAGAACTGCTTGGTGGCTCTGGGGTCGGTTGGTGGGGAGTGAAGAGGCGATTAAGCCGGAGATGTTGACCGGTTTGATGATGCTTCTACCTCAAAAATGCATAAAAGGACGGTAGCTGAGAGAAAACAAAGAAAATCGGAATCCTCTGAACATTACTTCGAATTATTTAACCACAATGACATTACAAACTAAATGCTCGCACGTGATATAACAACAATCTCTATTGTAAAGGACTTCTACTTTCATTAAGACAATGTTCCATTAGCTCGTGGATATTGGCCGTCCCCACACACATGACCGTGTCTGCACCTCCCCAATAGATCTTCAGGGTACCATCCTCTTCCGGAACTGCTGCACAGGAAAATACAACGTTGGGAACGTATCCAACCCTTTCCCACGGATCCTCAGGCTCTAAAATCCAGTTATCTCCAACGCCAATGATTTTTGCTGGATCCTTTAAATCATGCAAAGCCACACCCAAACGATAGACGGCTCCAGCCATGGTTTCAAAGACACCGTGATAGATATTCAACCACCCCTTTTCGGTTTTGATCGGAGGTGCACCCGGCCCCAACTTCATAGCATCCCAACGATAAAACTGGGCTCTCATTACAACCTTGGACCGCCCCCAGTTTATCAAATCCTTGGAATAGCTAATCCACATTGACCACCGGGTTAACTCTGTATGAGGGCGATCGAGGCGAACATAATACTCCCCGAACTTCTCCGGGAAGATGACTACATTCCGCATATCAGGCTGAGTTATATAAGCTACTCTTTCAACTTGGCTAAAATCTTCGGTGCGGGCTAATCCAACGCGCACACCATAACGGGAATAAGCGCTATAGGTGATCAAATATATTCCATCGATATAGGTAATACGAGGGTCTTCAACACCATACTCGTCATATTCATCAGAAGGTGTCATGAACGGCTTGGGATCAACTTTGAACTTATATCCATCACTACTACGGGCTAGCCCCAGAATACTCCGACCGTTCAAACGATGAGAACGAAAGATCATAATATACTCATGACAATGCTTGACTACTGCAGCATTATGAACAGTTGCCACAGGGTATGGGACATCCTCTTTTGTTAGGATCGGATTCCCAGAAAAACGGGTGATCAATTCATTCATTTTAAACTCACCTGACAGATTTCAATGCTTCTAGCTGAAAGATCTGATGGTACACATTTTCATAATTCTCAACCATGACATCCAAAGAAAATTTTTCTTCCACCCGCTGACGACATGCTTGCCGGGAGATTTCAGGGATCTTCTCGACAGCCTTAACAGCCTCGTCGACATCGTTGACCAAAAATCCTGTCCTTCCATCAGCAAGGACCTCCTGGCATGAGCCGAGGTCCATGGCAATCACAGGTACGCCGGCTGCCATAGACTCTGCTATGACAAGCCCAAATCTTTCGGGGATCGTGTTTAGATGTAGGACAGCATACGCTTTTTTCAGAAGGTCATCACGCCCCTTGTTACTAACAGTACCGACATATTCAATGTTCTTCCCATCAACATGAGGTACAATTTCTTCCTCAAAATAACGCCTATCCTGAACAAATCCCGCGATGATAAGACGGCGGCCGGTTTTTTTGGCAACTTCAATAGCCAGATGAAAGCCTTTCTCTGGGTGGATACGTCCATAAACCAGTAAAGCATCACCAGGAGTATCAGTAAAAGTAAATTCTGAAAGGTTGATGCCATTGTATATTGTAGCAAGATAGTTCAATCCCTCAACTCTGTCAGAATCACTGATAGAGACGAAATAGTTATCCTTGTACTTGTAATAGACAGGCATTATCTGCGGAGAAGAGAAGCCGTGAATTGTTGTTAATACAGGTGTGGACACCAAACGAGAATATGTTAGAGGTAGAAAATCAAAATGGTTGTGGATGAGATCGAACTCGCCGGCGCGTTCGAAGACCTCGGATATGTGTAAACAGCTGACAATACGAGGATCAACGCCGCTATCCTCCTCATAACCTTTGGATATAACAGCAGACAATTTGGCAGTAGTAATCGAATCAGCTGTAGCAAAAAGAGTGACATCCCAACCTCTTGCTACTAACCCCTCTGTGATATTGCTAGCCACCGTTTCCCAAGCTCCATAAGCCCTTGGAGGGGTCCTCCAAGCAACAGGCGATAACATCGCGATACGCTTCCCTTCTAAAACAACCATACATCAAACGCCTCTAAACAATTAAGACCACGTGCGCGATTGTGTATCAGTCTTACGGACACAAGAAAAAGTTTTTTCGGTTTTTCAGGCGCGTGCGCGAAGACTGGCTATCGCAATATTATATTTATGCGCGCATATACCTGTAAACACGTAGTATTGGCTGATGATCCCTATGATTCAAAGTATAAGCAACAATAAAACTAAGATTAATATTGACCGTTCCGGAGGTTTTAAAACAATTTGCGCGCGCGGGCGAATTCAATAATTGTGAGTGTTTAACCCAGTGAGGTGCGTTTCGGCAGTCTTCTAACTCCTTCTCAAACGATCCAGCTCAAAACTCATACGACCACCGTCGACAGACGACTCCAAACACAGTGTACCCCTCACCGACACCAAGAGACACATGAAACCATCTAGCATATCCCTCCATCCCCGGCTCCACCCTCAAGCAAAGAAGGCCATGCTCTGCCTGAGCTCAGGCCTCCCAAGGCCATAAGCGGCGATACAGACAGCGTAAACAACCATAAGGACGAGGCTCACGTGAATCGAGGCGTTCCCAGCCCCTGCCACGTAAGCCTGCTGTAGGCAGCACGGCTCTTCGCCCTGCCGTTGAAGCCCTCCACCACAGCCCGGAGCCGCTTATAGATAGCCTTCTTCCACTCCGGGCCCTCCACGTCGATGCGGTCCTTCACCGTGAGCACATCAGGCGGGTTCTCCCGGCTCTTGAGCCGCCTCCAGGCGATTATGTGGCCTATCTTCAGCGAGTCGAGGAGCTGGAAGATGCTCTGGGACTCGAACTGGCTGTCGGCGGCGAGGAGTTCCACCTCCAGGCTCTCACCGAGCACTCGGGTCAGCAGCGCTTCGACCAGCTGTTTCTCGTTGACGTTCAGCGATGCCTTGACGTGGCCCAATGGGAATCCTTCTATGTCGACGAGGAAGAGGCTCTGGTATCCGAGGAGGAAGCCCTTCTTGCCCCGGCCTAGCCGGGCGTCGGGGTCTCCGAGGCCCCGTCGGGTGTCGTGGGGGTCTCTGCTGCTCCAGGCGGGGAGGTCTGTGCCGTCGAGGCCGGTGGCTTGGATGAGGCCTGCGGCGGAGAGGGGCTGGCTTCTCCTGAGCTTCAGGGCTTCTCTTCGGAGCCAGGCTTCTATTATGCGGAAGCCGTCGGCTCCGATTCGTTTCTTCATCTGGCTGAAGTGGGCTTCGCAGGGGGCCCTGTCACCGTAACCGCAGGCCCGCCTCAGGTAGGCGTTCCTCCTGAGGCGCTTCACGAGGTCTTTGACGTAGGGTATCTGCTCGAGTTGGCGTAGCATCAGGGCCCTGGGGTCCCACTCGGGGTGGTACTCTACTGGTCTTCCGGGGCCTTGTTTGTGGAGGCTGGTCCAGAGGATGTGGTGGATAGGGGTTAAATCCAGGTTCTCGAACAGTAGCATGGGAGAACCTACCTGTTTCATCCTCTTCAAGATGATTTGAGGTAGTTATCCCAATTAAACTTGAATTATTGAATTAGCCCGCGCGCCAGCTTGTTGTTATAATGGTTAAAAATGGTTTTATTCCTCCTTTTCCACCATACAGATTGAAATGGACTCCTTTGATAGAAGAATAATCGAGACTCTAATGGACCAGAAACCCAAAACCTTCCACCAGATCCTCACCGTAGTGGGCTTCACCCACAACACCCCAACAGCACCTCGACCAACTATTAGAGCGGGGCCTATTAGAGAGACATAAACAGCCCCAGGCGGGTCCAGGGAGGCCCGTCTACATCTACAGCATCCCTAAGAATCTGATCGGTAAGTCCATGTCGGCTATTCTGAACCCGAGGACAGGGCTGGTGGTTCTTTCCTTTGATGGGCTGCGGCGCTTATGCAGGCATGAGAAGGGTGGTTACTGTAAAGAGATCAGGAGTAGCTGTGATGCCCGGGATTGCCCTAAAATCATGAGATAGGGATTAAAACCATTTTTCTCAGAATATAGCAACATCCTGGCGCGCAGTAATTAGTGTTTTTACGAGAGGTTTTTTTCTTTCAGTATTAGATACGCGAGATAATACGATATCGTCGATTCACCCCCTTGATTTCGATTCAAACCCTCCGAAGTAATCCCATCAAAACAGGTGTTTGTCTCCTCGTTGTAGATGTCAACCCCTTTAATGTTCCTGCCATGATACCATTCAAAAACCAACTTCGCAATTTTACGATACTTTTCATCGCCCGTTATGTTAAATGCCTTGGTTGCTGCATCGACCATGCATGAAGCCTCGATGGGCTGCTGGTCGAAAAGGGCTTTTTCGCCATTTTTCAAGTACCAACCCTTAGACCCAACAGGAACGAAGATATCATCAACCATCTGCACCTCAATGAGAAAATCCAACGAACTCAGGGCAACCTGAAGATAAGATGGTTCCTTGGTAGACTCATATGCAGCGAATAGGCCTTGGGGCAGTCTGGAGTTTGCATAGGTGATACCGGACTCGAACCATCGCCAGTCATCATCAGATTCGTCTCTATATTGGTCCACCAAACTTCTCGAGAATCTCTTTATGCTTTTCAGAGCATTTTGATCGTCTGGGAATGTTTCATGATAATGATGAAGGCCTAGAATCGTGAATGCCTTGGCCCTTGGTGATGTGAAGCTGTGTGAGTGTGGTAGACCTCGGTCGAAGATCTCCTTCGCAACTGCTTTCATCTGCTTTGGGGCATCGAAGCTCAATGTATATCCACATGACCAGAGGGCGTGACCCATGCAGTCCTCTGTGCCAACCTCGTCTTTGAATCTCCGGTCGAATCCTAGAAAATTATGGAAGCGTCCATCCTCTCTCTGCATATAGAGTAGAAAAGCCAGGTATGTATTGGCTAGGCTGAGGGCGCTTTGATTCTTGTAAACCCGGTGATGCCTCAAAGCTGCGATTAGGGCACGGGCGTTGTCGTCTGTGGTGTATCCTTCTTTAAAATCAATTGTCGAGAATTTGGCGTGCTGAAAAATGCCAGTTTCATCTGATAAAGCCTTAAGTCCATCTAGCGGTAAGTTAGTAGGTTTCAAGAATTGCCCTCAGATTCCAAGTGCCTTGTAGAATAAGTTTATGTGCTCCATTGCGATGTTTGACCATATCATGTTCCGGCTATATCTATAGGCTTTTTCCTCGAAATCTGTCTTCATATCCTCGTTATTTAGCAGTGTATTTATGCAATTGGTTATAGATTCAGGGTCTCTAAACTTGCATTCCATGGCACATCCTTCAGATATCACTTCTTTGGCGTGTAGGAAAGGGGTGGAGACGATGGCTTTACCCGTACTCAATGCGTATGCGAGAGTTCCACTGCTTATCTGATCCTTGTTGGTATATGGAATCAGGTAGACCTCTGTGGCTTGTAGATATCTTATCAACTCGCTTTTACGGAGAAAACGGTTCTCAAATCTTACGTTTTTACCCAGTCCTAGGGAATCAACTAGTTCAACCAACTCTTTTCTATAGGTTTCACCCTCGTATTTTCTTACTTCTGGATGTGTTTCACCTATTATAAGATATAGAATTCCTGGATGATCTTTAACTATAGGAGGAAGACTTCGGATGCCATATTCAATTCCCTTTCCTCTGTTAATCAATCCAAATGTAGACAGGATGATCCTATTTCTCAGGCCTAGGCGTCGCCTAAGAACTTCACTGTTGACAAAAGGAACATTGGGAGCTCCATGAGGAATGCATTGGATTTTATCATACACTTGCCTGTAAGAGTTTTCCAATATAGGTATGCCAGTTCTAGCTATGACTATAACATAATCGCTCCGCTGAATAATTTTTTCCATTATCTTTTTGGATTCTAGGTTTGGCTCTGGTAACAAGGTGTGTAATGTAGTGATGATAGGCTTCTCAAGCCTTTCAAGAAAGGAGATGATATTCTCACCCCATACCCCTCCGAAAAGGCCAAACTCATGTTGGAGATGAACCACGTCGATGTCAGAATCATTGACATATTCGGCTGCCTCTCTGTAAGTTTCGATGTCTTCCTGCTCTATTTGGAACTTAACCATACGCTGATAGTTGTAATGTCCGCCTTTATCGTTGATCGCTATAACAGCTGGAGGTCTGAGTACTCGGAGCCTTATGATGGCATCTACAAGATCCTTGGTATAAGTGGCTATCCCGCACTCACGTGGCGGATAAGTACTTACAAAAGCAACTCTCTTTTTTCCAAGAACTTTGGTGAGTGTTGCTTCGTCGATAACATATTTTTCCATCATTTTATCAACTGGAGGTATCAACAATAAATCGTCATACCTGCTTAAAAATGGATGAAAAAAATTTTAATATTTGAGGATGAAATTGAATGCGCTTTTCTGCGCGTGCGCGCGGGCGGATTCAATAATTCGTTATTCTTATTGGGATAGCTACCTCACATCAATTTGAAGGTTGATGAAGGAGGTAGGTTCCCCCAAACTACTGTTCAAACACCTAGATTTAACCCCGATCCAACCCATCCTCTGAAAAAACCTCCACACAGAAGGCCCGGGGAGACCCGTCGAGTACAACCCCGAGTGGGACCTACGGGCCCTCATGCTCCGCCAACTGGAACAAATCCCATACATCAAGGACCTGGTGAAGCGGCTGAGAAGAGAACCGTATCTCAGACAGGTCTGCGGTTACGGTGACAGAGCCCCATGCGAGGCCCACTTCACCCAGATGAAGAAACGAGTAGGCGTCGAAGGCTTCCGCATCATCGAAGCATGGCTAAGACACGAGGCCCTCAAGCATAGGAGAAACCAGCCCCTGAGCGCAGCAGGCCTAGTACAGGCCGCCTGCATCGACGGCACCGACCTACCCGCCTGGAGCAGCAGAGGCCCCCACGACACCGGCCGAGGCCTCGGGGACCCCGACGCAAGAGTAGGACGGGGCAAGAAGGGCTTCAGCCTCGGCTACCTGAGCTTCTTCCTCGACGACATTGAAGGCTTCCTGCTGGGCCACGTGGAGGCAGCGCTTAACGTGAACGAGAAGCAGCTCGTGGAGGTGCTCCTCCTCAAGGTGCTGGGCGAGTCCATCGAGGTGGAGCTGCTGGCCGGGGACAGCCAGCTGGAGTCAGAGGCCATATTCCGGCTCCTGGATGAGCTGAAGATCAGCCACATAATCGCCTGGAGAAAGCTGAAGGGCCGCGTGAACCCGCCTGATGTGCTCTCGGTTAGGGACCGTATCGATGTGGAGGGCCCCGATTGGATGAGGACCATCTATAAGCGGCTCAGGGCGGCGGCTGAGGGCTTTAACGGGCGGGCTAAGAGCAGGTTAGCCTATCAGCGGCTCACCTGGCAGGGGCTGGAGAACGCCTGCATCCATGTGGGTCTGGTGTTGATGGTGGCGTACGCTGTCTGCATAACCGCTTACGGCATTGGGAGGCCGGATCTCCGGCAATCTGTGGCCTTCTTCGCGTGAGGTTGGGCTAGGGGTGGATGGGTGGGCTAGAGGGTGCCATTCATCGAGAGGCGTGGAAGATGGGTTTCACGGTGCCTGAGATCCATTGTCGAGGGTTTCCTGGGGTGTTCTCTGGTTGAACTTGGCTGTGAGGTGGCTTATTTGCTTGTATAGAAGCACGACGTCAAGCCAGCAACACCGAATTATTGAATCCGCCCGCGCGCGCCTAGCGCGCGACAACATAATCATGGAATGGTACATAAAAATTATAAAGTATTATTATTATACGTAGTTAATTCCATGTCTCGTAACAAGGGCAATCCAATTCTGAAACCTATAGCTGAACATCCATGGGAGTCACGAATGGTGTTCAACGCAGCTGCAGCATATCTTGACAACCGAGTCCATGTTCTATATCGTGCCGTAGGTGATGACGGTGTATCAAGACTTGGGTATGCTTCCTCCCCAGACGGGTATCACTTCGATGAGCGATTACCGTCTCCAGTCTTCGAACCAGTCAATGCGTATGAGAGGTGGGGATGCGAGGACCCCCGCTTGACACCTCTAAACGGAAGATACATCATGACCTACACAGCGTTCCATGACCGCATCTTATGCGCATTTCAAATAGCCATGACATCCATCTCCCACGAGGATTTTCTAAATAAACGTTGGAACTGGGAAGAGAGATGGCGCCCGTTCCCGGGAGTTCAAAACAAGAACGCGGTGATACTCCCCCGTGAAATAAATGGCAGCTATGTTATGCTCCATCGAATCCATCCAGACATCTGTGTGACATATTCAAACGATCTTAGACATTGGCACGACATCAAGGCCGTGATGGGGCCCAGACAAGGGATGTGGGACTGCATAAAGATCGGGGCTGCAGGTCCACCGATTGAGATCGACGAAGGATGGCTCCTAATATACCATGGAGTGGATGCGAGGAGAATCTATCGTCTCGGTGTTGCGTTACTTGATAAGGAAAACCCTGAAAGGGTGATCTACCGTTCAGAGGAGCCGATCTTGGAGCCCAGCGAAGATTATGAACGTTTTGGGTTTGTACCTAACGTGGTGTTCAGCTGCGGGGCGATACTTCTCGACGGCCAGCTCCTGATATACTACGGCGGTGCAGATACGGTAATCGGCGTAGCCACCTTTGACATGAATGAAATCATTAAGTAAACTATGATTATTACTGTTTTTATTACATAGATTTTAAGACGCCTACCTTTTCTCTTAACGTCTCGTGCGCGCATCTATTTTTACATCTAACGAATTTCGCGCATGGGTTTTGTTTCGCCTTCAGCCTACAGTAATGTATAAGGGTATAGATAATACATTATATGTAGAGCGCGCAAGGATGAAAAAAGGAAAAAAAGAAGAAAATAATGCGACAGATATTCGATTTATAGAGGCAAATGACAAAAAACGGGGGAAAGAGGAATTTCTGGAGTTACTCAGGAGAGAAGGAACAGAAGAGTTAAAGATGCTTTTAGATAAAATGCTCAGGTTTCTCGCAGAGATGCCTGTTGATAGGTATCATGATTATAGAATCTTTAGACATACTGGTCTGAGGGAATATCTTATTCATCGATTCTTACGTGAGCAGTCGAATAAATAGGCGTCTCGCGCGCTCAACTATGTATCCTTTTTATATCTTATTTCGTAGGATGTGTGGTTAATATGGCACGGTTAATTGAAGTTGAAGGAATCGGTAAAGTTTACGCAGAAAAACTCAATGCAGTTGGAATCGCTACCACTGAGAAGCTTCTTGAAACAGGCGGATCTAAAAAAGGAAGATCCAGCATGGCTGAAAAAACGGGGATCTCAGAGAAGCTGATACTCGAATGGGTAAACCTCTCAGACTTATTCCGAATCAAAGGAGTAGGAGAACAATACTCTGATCTTCTAGAGGAAGCAGGTGTGGACACAGTCGCAGAACTCGCCAATAGAAACCCTGAGAACCTGTATAACAAGATGATTGAAGTCAACGATAAGAAAAACCTAGTAAACAGAACCCCATGGCTAAGCAGTGTTAAGAGCTGGGTGAAACAGGCAAAAGAGCTACCTAGAATGGTAGAATACTAGGGTATCCGAGATGTCTGAGGAGATCCTCAAAGATATTCTTGCAGAGGTCAGGGAGATCAAAGAGGTTTCGATACCAGCTCCTGCTCCACCCGCTCCGAAACCAGAGGGAATGGTTGAAGAGTTCAAAGTATTTCTCTCAAAATATGGCGTAGTAGGACTAGCAGTAGCCTTAATCATAGGCGGCGCCGCTGGAAGGTTGGTGCAAGCCCTCGTAAATGATATACTGATGCCGATAATCACCTTCTTCATACCCGGTGGTGCATGGCAGGAAGCAACCCTTACACTAGGCCCCATTGTGCTGCTGATCGGTCACTTTGTTGGTACGATTATTGATTTCCTGATAATAGCATTCGCCGTATTCTGGATAATGAAAATAATAGAAAAAACACCACTAAAATAACCCACTTTTTTCGAGTTTGCTAGGAAATAATTTTTAAGCGCGCTACTCCTTTGCCATGAATGCATTCTATATACTCGTGGGACGAAGCTTCGTGGGGACGTTGTCTGGCGGCATAAGTAATCCACCGGTTAATCCAATGGTTATCTGTAGCTTCTGGTTAGGATTAAAACTGTTTGCTTGTCAATGTTTGTGGGGTTGTACATATATTATGATGAATGAGGGATTAATTTTTTATTGCGTGTAAATATTCTAGTTCAGGGTTTCATATGTGGGGTGAGCCGAGAAAGAGGACTCTAAGTAGTCGTGATCGTCAAATATTGTGGGAAAGAGCAGGACATAAATGCGAAGCTTGTGATCAACCAATTACTTTTATAGAAATGCAAGTTGGTCACAAGACTGCTTACTCTAAAGGAGGAGGAACCACACTACGCAATAGTGCGTGTCTTTGTTACAAGTGTAACAAACTTCAAGGAACAGACTCTTGGTCGAAGTTCCTTAAGAAACTGGGTAAAACACGTCCATCTGATGAAGCAAAAACCATTTTGAAGACTCTCACGGTTCCACAGCTCAAGGAGCTAGCAAAAATGTACCATATTTCAGTCCGAGGAAAAAAGGTAGAAGGCTTCTTTGAGGATACCATCAGACCTCCTACTAAGGCTCAGTACATCTCCGCAATCGCTAAGAAGGTTTCACCGCAAGACATCAGTTCATCCATTAAGGATATTCCCACGCCTGTTAAACGAAAGAAAAAGAAAAGAAGCACATACTAATCAGAAGAAACCTGCACGCGTATAGCCAATTGGCAATATTTTATATACATCTGAATATCTAACTAAGAGATCATGAACCTCAAAATGGACCTATCTAAGAAAGGTCTTGATATGTTCTTTAAAGACTATCAGCTAGAAGCCGTCAAAGTACTGTGCATTCTTAAGCCTCCCCGGGGAGAAGAAGCCAAATTCAATGATTTTCCCTGACGTTCATTAATTCATATCAACAGCGTTACTTGATAGTCAGGATCACTCCGCAAGATGCTTATTTAGTAGGAATTTGATCAGCTTCTTCGTATCCTCGGGACTCTTGACTTCTTCACATTGGATGTTCATATCTTTAACAGGTCGGTCGTTCCCCCCAGGGTACAAGGCGTCCCCGACGAATAATAGGTCACTAAGTTTATAACCGTAGAGCTCCATGAATTTGCCTACGCCAAAGGCCTTGTCTATGCCCTTTCGCGTGACATCTATGGACGTGGTTCCACCGAGGCGGACCTCAAACTCCGGGATCTTGCTGTCAAGCAGCTTTTTAATCGCTTGCCGTTTTCTCTGATCTGGGTCCCATTTCTCCTTATGCTCCAAAGGCGCCTCTTGCCCCAGGGCACTGAAGGTGATCTGGGTCTCCCGGTCTTCAATCATCGGTCCATATGTTGTTTGAGGGTTGTGCCCGTAACTAATGAGGGCCTCGTTTAAAGCAGCGATGATCTTGGTTTTCTCAGCTTCCACCAGGAGGTTCTGGAACACGGGCGTCCACTGTCCATTCTTATAAGCGTACATCCTGCTTCCACAGGTGGGTAGCAGGTACAGGTTTTCGTACCCTAAAGTCAAGTAGGAGACCACTTGCTTCATGAACTGCTTCAATGAGGCCCCGCTGATGATGGCCACTTTCTTGATCCTGAGCAATTTTTCGAGTAGTAACGCCATCTCAGATGATAAAGGCGCTTTACTCTCAGCGAGCACCCCATCAAGATCAAAAACAAAGACAGGCTTGTCTGAATATTCTAGTTTATCAGCAAGCAGTTTTGTAGAATGACACATTCTAGTAGATTGCCTCGTTGATTCAAATATATTTTTTGGAAAATAATGAAAATAAATTGAGTCTAGGTGATCAGGATAATTCATTGGGCGCGCCAGGCTGTTGCGATATTTCTGGAGTTAACATTTCCGTGCAACAAATATCCGAGTATGGTTTAGACTCAGCTGAAGATGGAGAAACCTGAGGATGTAGCATCCATCCTCTCCAAGCTGAACCTCCAAGACATAGAAGAGACCATCTCCCAGCCCTACCACAAGACCGGCCCAGGAAAGCCCCCTAGAAGCCCCCTAGGCATCTTCAAAGCGTTGATCGTGAAGCAGTTAAAGAGTATACCCAGCGACAGGGAGCTATACCGCAGGCTCTGGAACGATGAAACCTTACGGGAGATCTGCGACATCGAGGAACACGAGAAACCCTACCACCCATCCCAGATCACAAGGTTCAGGAACCGCGTCGGCCCCGAGAGGCTTGAAGACATCATGACCGGCCTCCTAGAGGAACTCGTTGAAGAAGGCATCATTAAAGGTGAAGCGCTGGCCTTGGACGCCACCTTCATCAAGGCCTGGAGCAGCCTCGACCCTCACGACACAGGCCGAGGCTTGGGAGACCCGGATGCCCGTGTGGGGCGAGGCAAGAAGGGCTTCATGCTGGGATACCAGAGCCTCTTCCTCGTCGACATCGAAGGCTTTCCCCTAGGCCACGTGGAGGCACCTCTGAATGTGAACGAGAAGCAGCTGGTAGAGGCGCTCCTAGACAAGGTTCTGGGTGATTGTATCGAGGTGGAGCTGCTGGTCGGTGACAGCCAGCTGGAGTCCCAGGCCATATTCGATCTCCTAGATGAGCTTAAGATGAGCCACATCATCGCGTGGAGAAAGCTGAAGGGCAGGGTTAACCCGCCTGAGGTGCTCTCGGTGAAGGACAGGATCGACGTGGAGGGCCCCGAGTGGTTGAGGGTCATCTATGAGCGACTCCGGGCAGCGTCGGAGAGCTTTAACGGTCGGGCGAAGAGCAGGCTCGGGTATCAGCGTCTGACGTGGCAGGGACTGGAGAACGTGGGCATCCACGTGGGTCTGGTGCTTATGTTGGCGTACGCGGTGTGTATCGCCGCTTACGGGATTGGGAGGCCGGAGCTAAGGCAATCCGTGGCCTTCTTCGCGTGAGGGGTTGAGCCAGGAGTGGCTGGGTTGGTTAGAGGATGCTGTTCATCGGGTGACGTGGAAAAGTAGTTATATGGCGTCTATGGGCCCTTGTCCAGGAACCCGGGGTGTTCTCAGTTTGATTCTGGGGCGTGGCGGCTTGTATTTTGGTTCTAAAGACCCCAATCAAGCCACCAACGCTGAATTATTGAATCCGCCCGCGTGCGCATTTGAAATATGATCCCTAAAAAAATACTCACAAACCCAGAGTATATCAAAAGTTTATTGTCAGTTGAATTCCCTATTTATCAAAAAAATCCAATAATAAACAATAATGAAAATGGAATTGAAGTAAAAAATGTTCCTGGCATCCGATTTTGAGACATTGATAGTATCGTCTTGAAAAAGTAAGGGATATACTATTAAACTTTTTAGTGTTATTATAGATTGAATTATCTTCATTAGTTTAATAAATATGCATATAAAAAAATTACCACGCCTCTTTAAAAGCCAAAGCACTGGCAAACTTTTCTATCGAGTGATCATGTGCTATCTGGTGCACGCGCATCCAGCTACCCTGAGATCACCCTCGACACGGTAAGATCCCTGTTGGCAGAGACAGAGCCCCACCTATTCGCATAGAGCTACCTACGTGCGTGGTTGCGTTGATCTCTGTGGCTCCCTTCGATAGTGTGTGTAGGGCCATAATTTTATCCCCCACACACATATTTTTACAAGTAACATGAATGTTGAATCTCTCTTAATAATAACGTAATCCTCTTACCGAAGCTACGCGCGAGCAAACGTTAACTTACAGTAGAGAAACACTATATGCACGATGGAAATCGAGAAACAGGCTAAAGATTCATCAGAAGAACACAAAGAAAAGACCGAGAAAGTCGAGGATCAAACAAAGAAAATAATAGATACTCACCTTGAGAAAATTCAAAAAGAAATACAATCACAGATAGATGAAATTGAGAAGCGTTTCCAGCGTCAGACCGAAGAACAGTACGAGGTAATCAAAAAAGAGTTGTCAGTCATCACAACCACAGCAACAAAGATCGAAGGCATGGAAAACCGGCTCCAAGCCTTAGTTGAGAAAGAGCGAGGTGAAATCAAGAAGGAGCTCGCAGTAATGACTGCTTCTAAGCAGAGGATTGAGAACGAGTTAGGTGATAAATTAAGTGATAAGTGGAATATTGTTATTAAATTAAGAAGCCAAACCTACTATAAACTGATGAAGGAGTACAAGAAAGTTGAGGAGAACCTTATCCTCCAACGAACAGAGATACCCGACGAAACAATTGATAACGAAACTCAAGAAGATGAATAATGAACTTAATTCAAAGCATCTCACTAACAATTTTTCTCATAACCATAATCCTGATAGCAACTGATAGAATTGAAAGAGCGTACACAGCACTCTTAGCAGCGGGTGCAACATTTATAATCGGAGCAGTCCTGCCCCACGAGTTCCTAGACTTCATCGACATCGAGATTCTAGGCGTCATCATCGGCATGATGCTCTTAGTGAATGGCGCGGAGAAATCCGGTATCTTCAACAGTATCTCTGTTAGGATTCTGAAGGCATCGAATAGCCCAACATCATTCGCCATCATCCTACTTTCTTTCACAGCATTCCTATCATTGATATTGAACAACATCGGTGCGATGCTGGTATCAGCAAGCATCACTATCACGATGACTAAGGCCCTCAAAATGAGGTCGGAGACCCTCCTAATATTTCTAGCAATAATCGCGAACTTCAGTGGTATGACCCTGATGATGAGCTCTATACCGAACATCATTATTGCGGTTGAAGGGGGAATTTCCTTCAACGCCTTCGTCCTCAACATCGCCCCTCTCACCATGGTGCTGTTTATTATAACTACTCTTTTGTTTCTAAGAGTGTTTAAGCAGGAAACTCAGAATGAGTTGATTCAAAACAACAAGTTAGCAGAGCACAATGAGTTGATAGAGGTTGATATACTCACTGATGAGATGAAGGCTCAGGAGTTCTCAAATTGGATTGAACTAGCTGTCAGAGAGCTTCGTGTGGTTGAGAGTGGAGGAAAGCAGACCGTAGCTGGTCTTATTCTAGCTGGCACAATTCTTGGCTTCGCGATATATGATCAGTATAGTCTTACACCTGCATTCGTTGCTATGACTGGCGGTGTGATTATGATGATGGTCTTTAACAAGGAGCCAAGTGATGCTTTGAAAGAGATTGACTGGTCTACAGTGTTCTTCCTTGCAGGGTTATTCACTATGATCAACGGGATGGTTGGTATCGGGCTTATCGAGGTGATATCTGAAGGCATGCTTGGGATCGCTGGTAGGTGGCCAAGTTTCCTTCCCATTACGGTTATGTGGCTATCAGCTTTCCCTTCAGCTGTTATAGATAATATTCCGTTGACGGCTGCATTTGCGCCGATCATCAAGTTATGGGTGTCTGAGGGGCTCTCGACGAACACGTGGTGGGGACTTGTAGTGGGAGCTAATCTTGGCGGGAGCTTGACGCCCATTGGTTCACCGAGTAATATTATTGTCCTCGGTGTCTCGGAGATGGAGGGAAGACCTATTAAACTTTCAACGTTCTTCAGGTACTGCTTCCTGATTACCATGATGCACCTTATAGTTTCAACGATCTACATTTACATCCTATATGTGGTATCTTGAAAAAAAAGGCGCGTGCTCATTGACTTAACGAATTAGACGCATAATTAAATGCCCCAAGAGCTTCGTTGATATAGAAGAATATCCCTCCCATCAACTCTCAACTCGTACGACATCGCATCATCTGTCTTGGCTTCGATTAATATATTTCTAGGTCTATGGATGCATTTACCGGTGGTGACGTCGAACCTCGAACCATGAATCGGGCATGTCACGATATTACCTTCTAGGGAACCCTCGGAAAGGCTTCCGCCTTTATGGATACAAAGGTTTGCGATGGCGTAAAAACTTCCATTCACGTTCGCAATCAGGATCTCTTTGTCTTTAACTTTTACCATCTTCATTTTTCCATTGGGGATTTCCGAGGTCTCAGCAACCTTAGTGAAAGATAAGTCGTGCGTGCTCACGTCTAACTCAGTCCTTGAAATCATTGAGGTAAGACCTTTATAAAAACTGTATTCCTCGCTGCGTGTGTGCGCGTGCGATGTTTTTTTATCGTTTTCCTTGGTGTGGATGTGTATGATCGGGCTGAATTTGCTTCTTTTATAAAACGGGGCAATAATATCGCTTTTTTGGTTTCTACCGCCACAAAAACAAAGGGTTATGCGTGATAGTCTTAGCGCGCGCATGGGGTCCGAGATAAAAGAAATATACCTTAAAATAATATTCTTAACACATAGATAAACACAACAGCTCCTATAACCGAAACAATCAACGAACCAACAATACCGGACACGCCCAAACTCAAACCCAACAAATCTAGGAGAAAACTACCCACAGCACCCCCAATTACGCCGAGAACTATATCTCCTATAATCCCATAAGGGGCATCCCCCTTCATGATTTTCTGTGCAAGAATACCTGCAATTGCTCCAACTATTATGCCTACAATCAATGACATATCAATAAATATTATTATTAAACATAAAACGTCTTCTATAAAATAGAGTCTACTGCACAGCAATCATTTTATTAGCCTTTTTTAGTTGATGTTTGTCTGCTGAGATGCGCGCGTGTATGTGAACGGGATTAAAATATCGGTTCTATCTGCAATTACTCTGGTATATAGACGCTTCGCTTGAATGCGTCCGGACGCAACCTGAAACGAGCCATAAATAATTCGGGAGGACTTCCCTAAAATACAGGTTAAACGTAGAAAACCACCCCAAAATGCTTATTCCATGTAAAAGGTGGAAGATTTCAGTACGATTTCACATTTTATAATAATTTATTGTCGCACGTGCAATCTTCGTTTGAGCTCGCGCAGCCAGGCTTAATCAGGTGAGACGTCCGAGTTGACGGTTGAACTAGAAAAATCCGTTTCCAATGAACCAAGCCCCCCTGACGTCGATGGAAGGCCAGGGTCGGAGGGTGTTCCCTTGTTCTACGGGTTGATACCGAGCACGTTGATATTCGTGATCTTAATCGGGCTATACATCATGATCAACGGAATAAACAAAGGAAGATAGTCAAGCCCGAAAAATGCGTAATCGTCATAGAAGACATCCTACTCCCATGTGACACGAATATTGAACTTCTCAATATAACTATATTAGTATGAAAATATAAATTCTCTAGGGTTCGAACCCAGAATATATTTTTTATAAAGACCGTTTTGATAAATTTATATTTTCAATAACGATTTGGGCTAGTTCAGAAGGCGAGTTAGTAGATGTGTTTAAGATCAAATCAATCCATTTTTTATCATATGGATTATCAAGGTGATATAATCTATGAAATACCTTTTTTTCTTCAATTTCTCTATCTAAAATCTGTTTTTTAGCAGTATCGTGGTCGATATTACTCCTAATTGATGCTCGTATAATTCGAACATTTAAATCCGCAGTACAAAAAACCTTCAATATATCTTTACGCCCTCGTGCTAGAAAACAGGATAATCTTCCATCCCAAATTTTTTTTTCTTCAATAGACATTCTTTTTTTCATTATTTCATCGATTAGGATTAATTTCTCATCCGGTATAGAACCAAATTTCTCAATATCTAAATTATATTCGTTAGCTAACTTACGAAATTCTTCTCCAATCCTAATGTGTTTCCACTGCAGTCTTTCGGATAAGACAGAACTTAAAGTAGTTTTCCCTGTATTATTCTGACTGGATATTGCTATTGATGTAATACTATTCATATTTTGTCAAGCCTCTTTGGTTAGATACATTTTATTATGTAGAAATATATATAATTACATTAACATTAATGTAATCTATGCCCTTGGGATTCCATAATAATGCAATAGTTCTTAGTGGAGAAACAGGTACGAAATTAAAAACCAGCATTATTGCTGACTACTACCGTTTATGGTGGGAAATCACTAGTGGAAATCGTAGAAACAATTTTAGAAATAATACTTCCATTGTTGAAATGCATGCCGCAACCGGAGAAGTATACATTGAAAATACAGGCGAAACGCTACTAGGCTCTGCTGGGCATGCCATGCAGTTGAAATATGGTAACAATCCATGGGAAACAAGGAATCTTAAAATAATATGCGTTGAAGAAAACGAT
>Ga0114918_10001975_pt1 | contig 18390 bp, 20 predicted proteins | sample LantaG_FD_87015 | JGI IMG/M metagenome (GOLD analysis project Ga0114918, IMG submission 87015) | Deep subsurface microbial communities from Baltic Sea to uncover new lineages of life (NeLLi) - Landsort_02402 metaG | ecosystem: Environmental > Aquatic > Marine > Oceanic > Sediment | place... | reverse complement strand
GAGGGATGTGGGGGGAGGGGGGGGGAGAAGGGGCGGGGAAGAAGGAAGTAAAAAAAAAAAAAAAAAATGATGAAAGTAAAAAACATCCAAAAAAAAAAAAAAAAAAAAAAAAAGATAAACATCGAGTGGCTTGGATTTTCAGAAAGCTCGCTCGGAAAGAAAAAAGAAAAAAAGCGATCTTCGATCTCTCTCTTTTCTCTTCCCCTTCTTTACGCACTCCATCCATCTCTCGCGCACTGAGAGTCGAAAGAAGACGTTCTAGCATCCGTGAACAAAGAACAAGCACGAAACGCGCAATTAGCAAGTAGAAAACGATGGCCGCTCTCCTGCACCACGCCCGAGGAGCGACGACGATGGCAGTGACGGCAGCGTCGACGTCGTTCGCCTCTTCCGCTCCTACTCCTTCTTCTCGCATCGTCTCTTCGCCCAGAGCCGCTGCTCCCGTCGCGGCGGCTGCCCGCGGCCGATCGCGAGCGTCGATCGCCGGCGCGGCTTCCGCAATTGCCAACCAGAGGCCCTCGAACGCTCCTCGATCTCCTCGCGTTGTCGCCGCCGATTCGCGTCGCCTTCGATCTTCTTCTTCTTCGACGACGACTTCGACGACGACTTCAACGACCTCTTCTTCGACCACCACCGCGACCGCCGCCGTCGCGCAGGCCAAGCAGTCCTACACCACGACCGAGGGCCCCTTCGCCGGCGTGACCAACGGCGACCAGTTCGCCGCCGTGCTGAAAGCAGGTGAGGATGCTTTTTGAGTTTTTCAAACAAGAGAGAGAAAGAGAAAGAGAGAGAGGGGGGGGGTAGAGAAAGAGAGAGAAAGCGAAATGAAAAAGACAAAGAAGAGCGCCGCGCGACGTCGAAACTCACCCCATCTTCGTCTCCTTCTCTCTCTCCACAGGCGCCGCCGCGGGAAAGATCCCCCCGCAGCTCGTCGACGGCTTCCTCGACTTCTACAACAACTACCGCACCGCGGTCGTCAACTCGGGCGCCCCCGGGGCCGACGAGGCCGAGGTCGCCCGCGTGATGACGGCGATCGCCGACCGCGTCCTGGACCAATTTAAACAACCTTACACCTTTCCCAGCGCTCACTCCCGCATCCTGAGCCCCTATGACTACTATGCTTTCGGGCAGAACTACGTCCGCAACCTCATCGATTTCGACAAGAGCGCGCTGGGGCACTTGGAGAGGTTCCAGAAGATCGAAGCACAGCTGGCGGCCGGGGACAACGTCGTCGTCTTGGCCAACCACCAGACCGAGGCGGACCCCGCTGTCTGGGCCCTGCTGCTCGAGGGGGCCGGCCTGGGGAGGCTCGCGTCCGACGTGGCCTACGTCGCGGGGGACCGCGTCGTCACCGACCCGCTCTGCAAGCCTTTCTCGATGGGGAGGAACCTCTTCTGCGTGCACTCGAAGAAGCACATGGACGACGACCCCTCTTTGAAAGAAGAAAAGCAGCGCACCAACAGGAAGACGCTGGGGGCTCTGTCGAAGGCCCTGGCGCAGGGGGGCCAGCTGCTGTGGATCGCGCCCAGCGGCGGGAGGGACAGGCCCGACGCTGCGACGGGGGAGTGGTCCCCGGCGACGTTTGACCCCGCTGCCGTGGAACTGATGCGGCAGCTGAGCGCCAAGGCAGCCCCCAGAGGTCACTTGTGGCCCCTGGCGATGGAGTCGGGCGACATGATGCCCCCCCCGCCGGCCACCGAGAAGACGATCGGCGAGCGGAGGCTCACGAACTTCGTCGGGGTCGGCATCTCTCTGGGCGAGGAGCTCGACCTCGAGGCCCTGGTGAAAGGGATCGACGAGAAGGACCGCGAGGCCAGGGCCGGGGCCGTCGCGGCCGCGGCTTTTGCCGCCGTCTGCGAGCAGTACGACGCGCTGAAGAAGGCGATCCGTGGCGGTGGGGCGACCGCGGACGGGGCTTACTCGCAGCCGTGGAAGAACTAGGTAGAGAGAAAGTTTTGAGTTTTTTATATTTTTTTTAGAGGGGGAGAGATAGAGAGAGAAAAAGAAAAAGAAAGGGAGAGTCTTTGAGCTTTTTTTGAAAAGGGAGAGACGGCGCGCCCGCATCAGTGTCGTTCTCACCTTCTATTACCATCTTCGAGAGAAGAAGAGAGAACCACGAAGGAGAAAGAGAGAGAAAACAATTCGTGTGACTTGAGAGAGAGAGAGATACCAAAAAACCGTTTCTTTTTACTTTTTTTTTTTGCTTTCATTCTCTTTTCATTCACCGCGGCAGCGGCGTCGCCGCCCCCTGATTGCTCTTCCTCCTGCTCGACGCAAACAGCCTGCTGGGCGTCGCGGCGCTGGCTCTGGCCATGAGGCTCCTCAGTCGCATGGCCGCCGGGGAGGGGCTCGCCGAGGCCGAAGCTCTCGGGGCAGCAAAGGCGAAAGCAGGGGGAGCCGGAGCCGGAGAAGGGAAGGGCTCGAAGCCTGCGATGCCCCGGGCAGCAGCCGGCGTCGTCAAACTGGCTATGGGAGAAGAAGCCGTCGTCGGCGCAGGAGACGCCATCGCTGCCTCCCGGGGAGCCGGGGGCAGCGGCAGCGGCGGGGGCTGCTGCTGCTGCGGTTTCGCTGCCGCCGTCGTCGCCGTCGTTCCTTCTCCTCCTCCACCACCACCTCCACCACCTCCGTTCCCTCCCCCTCCTCCTCCTCCTCCTCTGTTCACCGCCCGCTCCACCGCCCTCGCCAGCAGCGTCCCGGCCCCGAACCCAGGCGCGAGCCTGGAGACCGCAGCCCTGAACGCGGCCCTCGAGGCGTCGAGCTCGGCCCTGGCTGCCGACAGCGCCTCGCCCTCGGCGGCCAGCGCGTCGGCCTCGGCCGCGAGCGCCGAGGCCCTCCTTCGAAGGGCGTCCTCCGCCATGCTGTTTCCCACGGCATCCGACCTGGAAACAGCAGCAGCAGGGGCAGGAGCAGTAGACGTATTAGAAGTAGAGGCAACGTCTTTGGCTTTGCGAGCAACTTCCTTCTCCTTGGCTTCGAGCTCCTCGTCTTTCTCTCGGAGCTTTTCTCCGTCGGCGCTCGCCCTCTCCTCGAACCTCCGCTCCTCGGCCACGACGGCGGAACGCAGGGCCGCTCGCTCGGCCTCCAGGGCCGCGCGTGCAGAGACGGCGGCGTCCGCGGCCGCGGAGGCCGCCACCAGCCTTCGCTCGAGCTCGCTCGAGGCCTTGGCTGCCGCGGCGGCTTCTTTTCTCGCGGCTTCGACGGCGGCGCGCATTTCTTTCGACGACGAAGAAGACGACGACGACGAGGAAGCTTCGGCGGCTTCAGAGGAAGAGCTCGAAGCCGCAGCAGCAGCCTTCTCCGCCTCTGCCAGAGCGGACACCGCGGCGCGGAGGCAGGCCGCGTGCGCGCGGACGAGGGACCTGGCGGCGGGGCCCAGCCCCGAACGCGCGCCTCCGCCCTTGTTGTTGTTGCTGTTGCTCTTCGCCGCCGCCGTCGCCGTCGCTCCTCCTCCTCCTCCGTCTGCCGCCTCTGCCGACTCTGCGAGCTCCGCGGCGAGGCGAGCGAGGTCCCTGGCCGCCCCCGGCTTGCCCGCAGCGACGGACTCGAGCATCCTCCGCGACGAGAGGAATCCGTCGTCGGCGGCGGAAGTGGCGGCGGAGGCGAAGCGAGGGAGCAGCGGCGAGCTGAATGCCCTGCTCGCGAGCGAGCGGCGGGCGTTCGTTGCAGCAGTGGAGTGAGGGACGACGGCGACGGCGACGCGAGCCGCGCGAGGGGTCATCGTCGCTGCGTTCCCCACCTCGATCTGCAGCCTGGGCTGCTGATCGCCAAATTCATCCTCGTGCTGCTGCTGGAACGAAATAGAAGAGGAGGAACAAGTTGCTCCTCCTCCTGCTCCTCGTTGCTTGTTCCCGAAGGAGAAAAAGCCTCCTCCTCCTCCTCCTCCTCCGCCCCCGCTCTCGCCTCCGGTCCTCCCTCTTGCTAGCCTCTGCAGCCTCTCGTTCTCTGCCTCCGCCTTCCTCAGGCAGACTTCTAAAGCTTTGACCTTCCGGGAAGACTCCGCTGCGCGGGCCAGGGCCGCGTCCTTGGCGGAAGAGGAGGCAGAGACGTCCCTGGCCGCGGCGGCGGCGTCGGCCGCGGCGCGGTTCTCCAGCGCCCCCCTCGCCCTCTCGGCCGCCGCCGCGCGCGCCTCGGCCCTGGCCGCAGCCGCCCTGCTCTGCCGGGCCTCGGCGCGGGCCAGGGAGGCGTCGGCGAGCGCCATCGAGGCCGCGCGGCGCGCCGAGCGGAGCGCGACGAGCGAGGCGTGGACGGCGTTGGCCGTGGAGGCCGCCCGCCGGTCGAGCTCTTCTGCTGTTTCCTCGTCGTTTTCGTTTCCGTCACCTTGCTTTTCGCTCTTTTCCGCCAGGGAGAGCAGAAAGGTAGAGGTTGAGAGCTGGACCTGGCCGCGGACGCCGAGCTCTGTTATATTTTGTTTTTGAAAGAGAGGGAGGACGAAACGGGGTGAGTCAAGGAGAAGAAAGAGGTTTCCGTTTACTCCCTCTCTCTTTCCTCTTTCCTCCTAGAGCTCTACTCTTTCCCACTCTCTCTTACCCTCCAGCGCCGAGTTCAGAAACTGCGCCGCCGAGGCGGCCGTGGCAGGCGTGGCGAAGGCGCGCCTGCCGTTGCCCAGGTGGCTGGCGTCGTTCTCGTCGTTCTCCTCCCGGTTGTCGCTGGCGCCGGCGTCGAGGTCGCGTTTGGCGGCGGCGGCGAGGTGCTCGGCGGTCGCGGCCTTTTTTGAGTTTTTTTGTTTTTTTTGTTGTTTCATGCAGTTGAAGGGGGTTGTGAGTGTTGTTCAATGCATTCTGGAAAAGAATGGACATTCCTCTTCCGTCTTTGCGGAGCAGGAGAGGAAGATGCGGGGGAGGAAGAGGGGCAAAATGGGATAGGCGAGTGGGACAGGAAGCATCGTCGCGTTTTTCAATTGGCGTTTTCTCCGGAGGAAAAAAAGAATGGTTTCATTCCGCTTGTCTTGGTCGTTCAGAGCGCGTTGCGGTCCTCTTGTCGTTCTCTCTCTACCTTGAGCGAGGACAGGGCCCTGTCGCTGCGCCGCATGGGGTGGATGAGCGAGGAGAACATCCTCCTCTTTGAAGTGAGGGCGAGAGGATGAGGAGAAGAGAGAGCGTCGGCGGCGGTGTCGGCGTCGCTCGGCGTCGAAGAAAAAAATGAGACCTCGGCCCGAGTCTCCGACCTGCCCACAAACTCAAAAACTTCCTCGCTCTCCCTTCTTCAAACAACTCAATCACGCCGATAAAATGAAGACGGTCGCTGCTTTCCTCCTGGTGCGTTCAATGGCATCCATCCGCTCCGGGCGATAGAGCGCTGTCTCTGGGCGAGCATGACGCTGCCAGCTCGGCGATTCGTGCTCGGGAGAGCGCGGTGCTGGGGCCGCGAAGAGACCCCCGACTCCGGTCGATCGCGCGTCAGTCGGCGGCGGCTGCTTTTTCGATCGTCGCTCTCCTTCTCTCTCTTCCCTTCTCTTGCTCACCCTCCTTTCTCTCTCCCAATTCCTCGTATCCAATGCAATCCTCCCAACAGGCCCAGCTCGGCGGCAACGCCTCGCCCAAGGCCGCGGACATCGAGAAGATCCTCTCGTCCGGTGAGTGCGCGTTGATGGCTTCTTCTTCTTTCGATTGCAGCCGACGGAAAAGGCGATGATCGTCGTCGACGTGATGGGAGTTTCCTCTTTCTCTTCCGGCTGCGCGTCGCTCTCTTCTTCTGCTTCTTCTTCGCATTCGCTCTCGAGACATGGCGATCGGGACATCTTCGGGGAGCTTCCTGAAGCACCCCACGAGACGCCCTCGATCGTTTGTCCCTTTTGTGGACGAGGAACGAAGGGAGTTGCAGTTGAAGGCGATCGACGCCCGGCGACGGCGACGACGGCGACGCTCTTGCTCTTCCTTGCATCGCTTGCCGCCCCCCGCCGCCGCGCCTCAGGCTGCTGCGCTGGTCCTCCAACTCCTCGAAGAGCATGCGCGACGTCGTCTGGGTGCCGTAGAGATCGAAAGATCGACTCGCGCGCGCCTCGAGGCGACGGAACGCGGGGCCGCTATTGAAGAAGAGTTGGTGGTGACTTGCAAGCAATCGGCCGCCGCTCCCTCCCTCGCTCGATCACACGTTCCGCGACCTCGACCTCCTCCTCGCTTCTCTCTCTCTCTCTCTCTCTCTCTCTCTCTCTCTCTCTCTTTCAAAACACATGCCCGCATCATCCCTCCCCGTCGTTCTCTCTCGCTCACCCCGCTCTTCCGAACCCCCACTCTCTGAAAACAAAAAACACAATCCCAATCCCAGTGGGCATCGATGCCGACGCCGAGCGCTCCGCCGCCCTGCTCAAGGAGCTCGAGGGCAAGGATGTCGCCGAGGTGGTCGCCGCCGGCCTGACCAAGCTCGCATCGGTCCCTTCCGGGGGCGGCGGCGGCGGCGGTGGCGGCGGCGGCGGCGGTGGCGGCGGAGGCGGCGGCGCTGCGGCCGAGGAGAAGAAGGAGGAGGAGAAGGAGGAGGAGGAGGAGGGTGACGACGACATGGGCTTCTCGCTCTTCGACTAGATTTAAGTTCAATCTTTTTTCTTAATCTAGTTTCTTCGTTTTCCATCTGACTGTCGTTTCCTTTTGCTTCTTCATTTGATCAAAGAGGACGAGGGAGAGAGAGAGAGAGAAAGAGAGATAGCGTGCTCTTATGCTCTGAGGTGGACGTTTTGATTTGTGTGTAAAAGCTTCGATTTGACGGCCACTCCCCTCCTTTCCGCTTTCCTTTGGAACCAAAAAAAAAATTAGATCTTTTGCTTTTGTTTCGTTTTTGCTTTTTTGCAGTTTTGTTTTTTCTTTCTCTCTTTTTTTAATTTACACGCTCCGACGCGGCACCAGCCTCACGGCGGCGTCCACGAGCCGGTAGTTGAAGACGGCCCTCGTCCGCAGCGGCGGGAGGGCGACAGGCGCGGAAGAACAGAGGGAAGAAGAGAGGGAGAGCGGCGCGAGCGAAGGCGCCGTTGCTCCCTCTCCTTCTCCTTCTTCTCCTTCTTCCTCTCCTCCTTCCTCCTCTCCGCCTCCTCTAACCGTCACCCCTCGCCTCGCGACCAGCACGCCGCTGACGTCGATCGCGGCCCCCGAGGCCAAGGGCCGCGTCGTCAGCTCGACGGTGGCGGCGGAGCGCAGGGCGGCGGGCCACGGAGGAGAGGAAGAGGACGAAGAAGAGGGCTTGCCCGCTACTCCGTCGCCGTCGTCTCCTTCGTCGTCGTCGTCTTCGTCTTCCTCTCCTTCGTCCAAACCTCCTCGCGCCTCGTCCCCGGGGACGCAATCCGTCCTCGCGATCACGCACGAAGCAGCCGCCCCCAGCACCTCGCGGGCGACGAACGCCGCCCACTCGCCCTCGCTGCGGGCGGCGGCCTGCAAGGCAGAGAGCGAGTCGAAGACGAGCGCGGTGTTTCCGCTCTTTTCGTCCTTTCTGCCTTTTTCGTCTCCATCTTCTCCGTCTCCTCCTCCTCCTTCTCGCTCGACTGCCTCCTGGATCGCCTCCGCCGCCCGTTTCAGTCCCGTGGCCCCGCACGACTGCATCCGCATCGAGTCGGGCATCCACAGGGCGTCGTCGTCCCAGAGCGGGACGACGGAAAGAAGCGAGGAAGAAGAAGAAGAAGAAGAAGATGAAGAAGAAGAAGTAGAAGAAGAAGAGGCCCTCGAGGCGCTCGGAGAAACCGAAACCCCGAGCTTCTTCAAGACCGCCTCGTGGTGCTCCCTCGACTCCGCCGCGGCCACCAGCACGACCCTCCGGCCGTCGTCCCTGAGGCACTTGATTAGCAGGTGCGAGACCACGAAGGCGGCGTCCGCGCCCAGGGAGTCGGAGACGAGGACGAGGCCGTGGAGCCTCGGGGAAGAAGAAGAGGAGGTCGAAGGAGGAGGGATGGCAGATGCTGATGCTCCAGTTCTCGTTCTTGCTGCTGCAGCTGCTGCTGCATCTGCTCCCGCGATTGCACTCCCGGCGCCGCAGAGGATGGTGCGCGGGAGCACTGCTGCGAGCGCTGCGTCCATTTCCCGGAAGTTGGAGCGGGCGAAGAGGGGCGCGAGGTGAAGGAGAGAAAGAAAAGAGACGAGCTAGTAAAAAAAAAATCAAAAGAAGAAGTGACGACGAAACGGTTTTCATTTTTTCGTCTTTTTTCCTCGTTGCATTTGCTCCTCTCGTCGGAGCTCAAGCACTGCTTTCAAAGACCTATCTCAAGCACTCGGCGCGACCTCCTTGACTCGCTCGTGACGCCACTGCTAGAGCACGGCGAGAAGCAGCGTCCAGCGTCGCGAAAACCGGAGGAAGAAAGAGCGAGAAAAAAAGAAGAAGAAAAAACTCGATGGCGCCGCCGACGCCATCGAGTTCGACGTGAACCTCCCCACTCCGCGTGCCGCTCGTCCCGCTCCCGGACGACGCGCCGCTGCTCGGTGAGTGCAGAAGAGGTCAGCCCGGTTCCTCCTGGAGTTTTAAAACCACTCGACTCACCTCCAAAACACGCTCGAAAACCCGCAAAAAACGCAAAACAAAAAACCATGCAGGTGGATTCGACGCCGACGACGACGACCTCGGCCTCGGCCTCGGCACGTCGGTCGCCGCAAGGCCGTGGGGCGCGCAGACCGAGAACAACGCCATCGACGACGACGACCCTTCCTTCCTTCCTCAGTACGGCAGAGGAGGAGCTGGAGGAGGTGAGGATGCCACGACGAGCTTCAACAACAACAGCAGCGGCAACCTCGAGCAGGAGGAAGACACCTCGACGGCGCGGGGCCTGCTCGCGAGCGGCGGGCGCGCCCTCGCCGCGGCGCTCGCCGCCGCCGCGGGCGTCCGCCGCAGGGGCCAGCAGCAGAAGGGCTGGATCCAGCAGCAGGAGCAGCCTGTTCAGCAGCAGCATTTCAGGCGGCGAAACAGCAGCACCTTCCAGCAGCGGGCCCGTCGGGGGAGCGGAGCGAGCGAGGAGACGACAGCGGCCCCGTGGTGGCGCGGCGGCTCGCACGCCAACCACGTCTTCTCCCGCTCGGAGCGCGCGGCAGCCGCGGAGTTCGAAGGGGTGGACTACCTGCCGCCGGACTCGAGGGTCTACAGGAGGTGGCTGGCGGCGCAGCCTCACGGGTAAGGAATTTGGTTTTTTCTTCTTCTTTTCGGGTTTTTCTTTTTCACTCATTCTCTCTCTCTCTCTTTCCAATTACCCTTCTTTTCTCCCTTCTCCGCGCACGCAGCCGCCAGTGGGACCGCTGGCTGATGATGGGCCTCATCGGCGTCTCCATGGGCGCCCTGGCCTCCCTGCTCAAGGCCTGCATCGCGGTGCTCTCGGCCGCGAGGTACCGGGGCCTCACCTGGCTTCTTTCCTCCGCCGCTTCTTCGAGTTCTTCAAGTTCTCCTTCAACACACGCTGCTCCGACCCGCCGTTCGGGAGCCTGGAGCCTCGCCCTGGCCTGGCTCTACGGCTCCGGCTTCACCGCCCTGTCGTCCACGCTCGCCGCCGCCCCCGTCGTGCTGTTCGCGCCCGCCGCGGCCGGCGCGGGCGTCGCCGAGGTCATGGCGTGCCTTAATGGTGTCGTCGTCCCCTCTGCCTTCTCCCTGCTGACGCTCGTCGTCAAACTGACTTCTGCGGCGTTCGCGGTCGGCGGCGGGCTTCCAGTGGGCGCGGAGGGCCCCATGGTCCACATCGGCGCGCTGGTCGGTGGAGGTCTGTCGCAGGGCTCGTCGACGACGCTCCGGGCCACAAGCCCCTGGTTCGCCCGGTTCCGCAATCCCAAGGACAAGCGCGACTTCGTGGCAGCGGGTACGGCCGTCGGCATCGCCGCGGCCTTTGGGGCCCCCATCGGTGGGTTGCTCTTTGCCTTTGAAGAACTGTCCGTCCCTTTCTCTGCGGCTCTGGCGGCACAGATCTTCTTCGCGTGCGTCGCCGCAGTCCTTACCGTCGACACCCTCCGCTCGGCCGGCGCCGCGGCCGTGAAAGGAGGCGGAGAGGGGCGCGCGCTCTTCGGCCTCTACGACGGCGCCGCATCGACGGTGCTGTTCGAGGTCAGGACGCAGCTGGCCAACCACGTCGCCTCGATGGTCCCGGCCGCCGCGATCGGCGTGGCCTGCGGGCTGCTGGCGGTCGCGTTCACGAGGGCGATCCTGCGTGTGGCGCTGTTCCGGAGGGAGAATGGAGGTGGTGGTGAGAGGTCGACGACGACGGCGAGAGGGAGCGAAGGAAACAGCAACAGCAGCGTCTCTCAGAGGAAGCCGCGGGTGAGGCTGGCAGAGGTCGCCCTGGCCGGGGCTCTCTTCGCCTCGTTCGCGATTCTCTTGCCTCTGCTCTTCGGGTGCACGAGGGCGGATTGCGTGCTTCCGGCGCTTTCGGGAGGAGCAGGAGGAGAAAGAAATGCTCCCTCTCCCTCTCCTTCTCCCTCTTCTTCTTCTTCTTCCTCATCCTCTTCCTCTTCCTCCTCCTCCGGTTCCCTGTTCCCGCCCCGCCGATCTGCCCCGTGCCCGCATGGGCCTCCGACGCCCGCGGTAAAGGCAGGGATGCCAAGTGGAGGGTGGTGGACGCCGACGTCGAGCCCTTTTTGTGCGGCGACAGGAGGAGGCTGCTGCCGACGGCCGGGAGCGGCGGCGGAGGAGGGGGCAGCGACGGGCCGACGACAAACGGAACTCTTCCGAGGCCTCCTCCTCCTTCTTCCTCTTCCTCTTCCAAAAACAACTCGACTGATGCCCCTTCCTACAACCAGCTCGCGACCCTCTCCTTGCTCTCGGGCGAGGGCGTCATCCGCAGGCTTCTGTCTAGGGGCACGCACCGGGAATTCGGTTACTTGGCGCTGGCCGCGACGGCGGCCTTGCACCTCTGCGGCGCGGCATGGGCGGCGACGGCGCCGCTGGCGTCGGGGCTCTTCGTGCCGATGCTCGTGATCGGGGCTGCCGTCGGGAGGTTTGTGGGGCTGGCGCTGGTCGACTTGGTGGCCCTTTTCGGGGGAGGTAAGGTTGATTTTTTTTGAGAGAGAGAGAGAAGAGAAAGAGCGAAGAAGAAACAAAAACTCACTTTTTTTTCGTCCTTTCCTTCGAACTCCAAAAAAAACAAACCAAAACCAGGCTCCCCCGGCGCCCCTCCAGGCGTCTTCTTGCCCCCGAGCCCCTGGGCCTGGGCAGACCCTGGAGCGTTCGCCCTGCTGGGGGCCGGGGCCTTCATGGGAGGGGTCACGCGGCTGACGGTGGCCGTCGCCGTCATCATGATGGAGGTCTCGAACGACGTGCGCCTGCTGCTGCCGCTGCTGGTGGCCGTTTTGGCCGCCAAGACGGTGGCCGACGCCGGGTGCGGCGAGCCGCTCTACCACGGGATGCTGTCGGTGAAGTGCGTCCCCTTTCTGGGGCCGGCACCGCCGAGGGCCGCCGCCCCCCTGGACCTGGTTCCGGCGGCGGCCGCGGCGGCCTCCCCCGTGGCCTGCGCCGCGGAGAGGATGCCGGCCTCGCGCGCTCGCAGCCTGCTGAGGGACACGGCGCATGCGGGCTTCCCCGTGGTGAGGCCCACGCCCGCGGGCGAGGTCTTTGTCGGGATGGTGGCGAGGGAGCACCTGCTGGTCCTGCTGCGGCGCGCTGCGGCGATGGCGGCTAGGTTTTCAAGTATCTCTAGTACTACGACTAGTAATGCCGCTGCTGCAGCAAACCTCTCGACTTCGTCCCTGCCCGACGTCCCCTACGAGGAGCTCAACAGGCACTTCGTCTCGGCGGAGGGCCGCGCGCTGCTGTCGGAGCAGCAGCTCGCGGTGATGAGGGGCCCCGCGGCGGAGCTGACGATGAGCGGCGTTGGAGAAGAAGGAGAAGGAAATATTCAAACTTCTTCTTCTCTTCCTCCTCACACCTCTTCTTCCCCGTCTGAAATCGACCCGGAGCTCGACCTGACCCCTTACATCAACACCTCCGCCCCCGCGGTCCCCCTGGGCTTCTCCCTGGGAAGGGCCTACGCCCTCTTCGTGACTCTGGGCCTGAGGCATCTGGTGGTCGTCGACGCGCACAACAGGGTCCGAGGGCTGCTGTCGAGGAAGAACCTGCTGGGTTTTCGGTTGGACGAGGCCGCGGCGAGGACGGCTGCGGCGGCTGCGAGGGCGGCGGGGGCGGGGGGAGGGACGGAAGAGGAGGAGGAGGAGATTGGTGGAAGAGGTGGTGGAGGAGGTGGAGCGGCGACGGCGACGCTACAACAACAGCAGCAACAGCAGCAGCAGCCTGCGAAAACCAGCGCTGCTCCTTCTCTCGCCGACGACGTCTTTTGAGCTTTTTTAGTGATCTCATCCGCTGCGAGCAATTGTAGAAAAAGAGAGTTACACGAATGAAACAAAGGATCGAAGAAGAATAAAAAAGGAAAAGGAACCGTTTTTTTTCTTCTTCTTCTTCTTTTCACCTCTCCTTTTGCTTCTCTCTCGTTCTCCTCGTCTCAAATTCTTCCATCCCTTCTCTCGTCCTCCATCAGAGCCACTTCCCGGTCTTCTGCTTCTTCCCCGCCAGGATCACTAGCAGCACGGAGACGATCGCCACGCTCACGGCGGCGCCGATAAGTTTTCCCCGCGTCCCTTTCGACTTGAACTCCTTGTCCCTTGCCGCCGCCGCGTCCTTCTCCGCCGCAGCCAGCGCCGCGGCCTCGGGGCTGCCCGGGAGCGGCGGAGCGAGGTAGGAGGCGGCCTGGATCGTGGCCTGGTCGACCTGCTGGCGCAGGGCGTCGAGGGACTGCGGCGGAGGGGGGAGGGGCGCTGTTGTCGTTGACAGGGCTGGGGCCGTTCCTCCCGCCGCCCCCGTTTCGGGTCTCGAGGGAAGAGCGACGAGTGCGGCGACCGCCGCCAGCAGCGAGCCCTTGTCGATCTCGAGCGTCCCGTTCCTCTCTCCGCTGCAGAGCTTCAGAGGAACAGCGTACTGCTTGGCCAGGGAGCAGAGCTCCTCGGCGCGCGGGAGCGGCGGGATCGAGGGTGTTCCTGTTGGTGAGGTTGAGGTTGTTGAGGTCGAGGAAGAAGCGAGGCGCGACGACGACGACGACGATGACGACGGCGAAGAAGAGTCCTGCTGCGCCGCCGCGAAATTCGAGAGGCACGGCAGCAGCAGGACCACGACGACGACGACGACGAACGAGAGAAGAGAGACTCCTTGCCTTTGACGACGACGAGCCTCCATCGTGATATTTGGAAGGAAGAACAAGAGCGACGGACGGAGGCGGAGGAAAGAAGAAGAAAGAAATGAAATGATTTTTTTTTTCCAAAAAGTAAACTCGAGAGGAAACGAAGGAAAAAAAAACTGAATTAAAAAATTTTTTTCAACGGTCCGCCTCCTCCACCACCCTGTTCACCGCCTTGACCCCTTCACCGCTTTCGAACAAAAAACCCGTCGCCGCCCCTCCCCCACCAACGTACGCCTTGCAGAACCCGGGAGTGCCCACCGGCAAGAAACCAAGCGAGTCTCTCTCGGGGAGAGCAGCGTCGGGTGTGATCCCCCTTTTGTTGATATCCTCTCCCGAAGGGGTCTGGTACCTCGCGACAGTCACCGCCACCGCACTGCCGTCGGACAGCGGCACCACTGTCTGGATCAGCCCTTTACCAAAAGTGCGTTCCCCGAGGACGATGGCGCGCCCGTTGTCGTGCAAAGCACCCGCCAGCACCTCTGCGGCGGAGGCCGTGCCCCTGTTGACGAGCACCGACAGCGGCGCTCCCAGCTCGGACGCGAAAGAGGTCGTTTTGTTCCCTTCGACTTCGCCGTCTCCTCCTCCTCCTCCCTCCTCCCCCTTGTTGACGATGCTCGCGTCGGTGGACTCGTAGGTGTCCCTGACTCCGGCAGAGTCCGCGATAAGCACGATGGCTTTCCCGGGGGGCAGCCACTGCCGGGCGACCTCGACGGCGGCGGGGAAGACGCCGCCGCCGTTGTCCCTGACGTCGAGCACGAAGCGGGTCGCTCCCTCTTTTCGCAGTTGCGAGAGGGCCTGAGCCGCGCCGGGGCCCGTCGCTCTGGAAAAAGAAGCGATGCGGATGTATCCCGTCTTGGGGGTGGCAGGGTTGCTGGAATCGGAGCAGAGCTCCGAGGTCACGGGCTTGAAAGCGACCTTCTCTCGAGTGAGCTTGACAACACTCGAGCTCGAAGAAGAAGAACTCGCAGCATTCGAGCTCCTCCTCAGGCTCAGCTCCACGCTGCTCCCTGCCTCCCCCGTAAGCAGCTCCCCTGCCTCGTAGATCGATAGCGGCGCCGTGGCGGTGCCGTCGATCGACTCGATGACGTCACCGGCGCGGACTCCGGCCCTGTCTGCCGGCCCGCCGGGCGCCGGAGCGACGACGACGAGCTCGTGGTCCAAAGAGGGCTTTTTCTCTTTGTCCTTCGCCTTCGTTTCGATCTCTTTGCCGTACGCCACCTCCACCCCGACGCCGACCACCTCGCCTGCCCTGCCCGTCTGCAGGGCGGCGGCCTTGGCGGGTTCCAGGTGCCTGGTAAAAGGGTCGCCCAGAGTGGAAAGCGCGGAGCGGATCGCAGCGTACGTCTCCTCCCTCTCGTCCATTTTCTCGTCCTTCAGGTACCGCTCCCTGAGCCTGAACCAGGACTGGCCGTTGAAGGTCTTGTCGACGTAGGCGCGGTCGACCGCCCGCCAGGCTTCCAGGAAGAGGAGCTGCTCCGCGGTGACGGCCTGAGCCGGGGGAGGGAAGAGGATCGAGGCAGCGGAGGAGACTGCGCCGAAGGAGAGGGCGAGGGCGAGAGCCCCCGCGGTCAGGCGCTGGAGGAGGGAGCGAGGAGTTGGTTTGTTGTCGTCGTTGTTGTCTTTGTCTCCTCCTCCTCCTCTTGCTGCAGTTGCTGCTGCTCGGGCGGCGAGAGGCGGAGGGCGGCTGTTGTGTTGAAATGGAAGCGATAGAGAGAGGTGTCGAGAGGTTGAGAGAGGTTGAGAAGAAAAAAACTAGCGCCGTGGTCGATCGAGAAGCAAAAAGCTGAATCCTTCATCGCCGCCAAAGAGCTCTTGAACTCGCGCATTTCGATCCCGGACCAGCACGGAAGCATCAAACACATCACGTTGATCCCGTAGCAAGATCGAAATCTCGAAATGGACGGCGCGACAAGTAAAGCAAGATCCGTTGAAAAACAAGGGCCAATTCTTCTTGCTCACCAAACGCCGCATCGATCATGATGACGATGCCTCCGCGTGAGCCCCGCCGGCGGCCTCGCTTCCCCGCCGCTGATCCCCAGACGTGAGGGGATTCGCATGGAAGCTGAGGTCGAGCGAAGGGGGGGGCAGAAGGGACGAAGAACGCCTTGAAATGAAGCGAGAGAGAGGAAGAGAGAGAGGAGAGACAGCCGAGCAAAAAAAAGAGGTGAACTAGTACAAAGATGGAGTGAAAAAACTCCACCTCCTCCTCTTTCCTTCTCCAACTCTCTCTCTCTCGCGCGCGCGCGCACTTATCTATACTCTCTCAACAAAGAAGAACAAATCAAAAACTTCTCTCTCTCCACTATCACGCGATCTCGATCGCCAAGGGAGTCCCCGGAGGCGCGGGAGCATAATACCTCGTCCTCCCCCCGAGCCCGGCTCCCCTCAGCTTCGCCTCGACCGCCGCGACACCGCCGTCGCCGACCTGCTGGATAGCGGCCGCCAGGGGCCCGCTCTGCTCGAACTCGGCGTTGACCAGCGGGATCAGCGCCGCCGGCATCAGGGCTCGCACGAGCTTGATCAAATTTTCTTCGCCCATGACGAGCGGGTAACCAGCCAATTTCTGAGACACGGCCGGGGTGACTACGGCGTCGACCCCTGCCAGAGAGGAAGAAGAGGACGAGCTTGCCAGCCCTTCCAGCGCCCCCTCTCCCCAGTCGCAGTGCGGCTCGTAGTAGATCCTCAGGGGCTTCTTGACCGTGCCGATCTCCTCGATCAGGAAGCCGTTCTCCCTCGTCGCCCAGGGGGGACCCACGAGCGCCCCCGCAGTCGCCGTGACCCTGACTTTGCCTCCCGCTGTCTCGGTCTTTGCACCGATCGCGAGAGGCGTGACGTCGGTGAACCCCGCTCCCCTGACCGCTGCCTCCGCCGCCGGGGAACACACCACCGGGATCGACTTGTCCGGAAGAGCTCGGAGCGTGGGGCCGTGCGCGTGGTCCGGCAAGGCCTGGGAGATCAGGAGCAGGTCCGTCCTCGCGCAGACCGCGGCGAGGTCTTGCTTCGGTAAAAGCTTTTTTTTTCCTTCGTACAGCCACGGGGTGTCTCCGAACGTCAAAGCTCCCACGAGCCAGGGGTCGACGAGGATGGTCGTGCCTGTGCGAAGAGGAAGAAGAAGAAGGTGGAGGGCGAAGAAGGTGAGCGCGCGAGAAGAAGAAAACGGAAAGAAGAAAAAACGCGCCACACGGCACAGCGAAATTCGGTTCATCTCAAATCCACCAACTCTCTCACCGCTCGGCGCCAGGGTGGCCTCCCAGCTGTTCCCCTCGTGTGTGGTGTAGACGATGCCCCGCGAGAGAGTCGCCGCGGCGTCCGATTGCGCCGAGGGCGCCCTGTCGGCGGTGGAGGAGGAGGCGCTGCAGGAGAAGGTGGCGGAGCGATCGGAGGAGATTGACGACGACGACGAGGAGGGGATTGATCGACCAAGCTGCAAGGCCGATGTTGTCGCTCGTGTTCTCCTGGCGAGCAAGGCTGGAGCGGCACGGAGGGAGCGGGACGATGGAGAGGAGGATGTCACCGCAACGCCGCCGCCGCAGCGCGGAGAGGCGGAAAGGGTGCGCTGGAGCGGCATGGTCGAAGGAAGAGAGGGAGCAAGAGAGAGAGTAGAGAGTGAGAGAGAGAGAGAAGAAAGAGTCAGGAGCTCTCGTTTTTTTTTAATAACATTTTTTCGATTTTTTTGTCTCTCTCTTTCTCTCTATCTGTTTCTGTTTCGCTTTCACCGAAACCCGAAACACCTCTCTCCCTCTCTCTCTTTCTCTATTCTCCTCCTCTTTTCAAAAAACAAAAAACAAAAAAAACAAAAATCACATCGAGAGCCTCGACACCGAAGCAGCCAGCGGCCCCGGGGACCTCCCCCCCTTGACGCGGCCATCGTCGTTTCCAAACCCGGCAAACGACAACGCGATGCCTTTCTCGTTCTCACCTCCGCCGAGACCGCTCCTCGCCTTCGTCCTCGCCCTGGTGGTCCCAGAAGCACCGATGAAAAAGTCCTCCTCGTTCTCCTGTTCGGGAGGGGGAGGCAGGGCGTCGTCGCCGTCGCCGTCGTCGTTGTTTCCTGCGCCCTGCGCGCTCGCCGAACTGCTGTTGCCGTTGTTGTTGTCGAAATCGAGCTCGTCCTCGTCCCCGACGCTCTCGACGTTTCCATCCTCGTCGTCGTCGAAAGCCTGGGGCGGTCCCAGCTCGTAGCGCACGGCGGAGGCTCCGGCGGGGGTGGCGGCGACGAAGGCCGCAGCAGCAGCGGGGTCGAGCGAGCGGCGGGCGCGGGACAGAGGAGCAGCAGCAGCAGCAGCAGCAGCGACACCAGCAGCTCCTCCCCCTCCTCTGACCCCGACCCGCGCCGGGGAGGAAACCGCCTCGTCGCCGGCCTCGGGCGCCTGCGCCTCCACCGCGTCCCGCAGGCAGGCCGCGGCCCTCCTCGCGGCGCGCATCGGGGACTCGAACGGCGGGCGAGGGAGGCGGGCCGGCGGGAGCCTCTGGGCTTTGGTTCCGGCGGGGACGACAGAGGTCGAGGCCGCTCTCCTCATCGTCATCGTCGTCGTCGTTCTCGGTTGGAATTGCTCTTCCGCTGCTTGCTGCTGCTGGAACCGCGGGGGCGAAGCAAAGACCGAGTTCAACGCCTCGACCTCGCAACCGGGCTGCTGCTCCCTCGCAGCAGCGGCGGCGGGGGCAAAGCTCTTCCTGCTGCTGCCCTTGCTGCTGCTGCCCTTGCCGCCGCTGTTCCCGCTGCTCCCCCTGTGCTTCACACGCAGCAGCTCCGCGTTCTCGGCCGAAGCCTGCGCCAGGCGCGACGCCAGCGCGGCGTTCTCGGCCAGGAGCTGCTGGTGGTGGTGGTCAGAGGAGGAAGAAGGCCTCTGAGTTTGCCGCTGCATTTGCGGCTGGTGGGAGGCAGAGGCGCAGTCAGAGGGGCGGTGATGTGCGGAGCGGAAGAGGCCTCCGTCTCCGTCGTCGAGCAGCTCCAGGGCGCGCTCGGCGCGCTTGTGCTCCAGGAGGGCCTCGCGCGCGGCGGCGGCGCGCTCGGAAGAGTTCGGGCCGGCAGCAGCAGCGGCAGCACTGGCGGCGGCGGCGGCGGCGGCGGCGGCAGCAGCAGCGGCAGCGGAAGAAGCCGCCCTTCGTGCAGGCGAAAGCTCTCCTTCTCCCTCTTCCTCCTCGATCGCCAGCGAGGAGACCGAGGCTCGCGCCTGCTGCTGCTGCTGCTGCTGCTGCTGCTGCTGCTGCTGCTGCTGCTGCTGCTGCTGCTGCTGCTGCTGCTGCTGCTGCTGCTGCTGCTGCTGCTGCTGCTGCTGCTG
>Ga0114918_10001974_pt1 | contig 18391 bp, 27 predicted proteins | sample LantaG_FD_87015 | JGI IMG/M metagenome (GOLD analysis project Ga0114918, IMG submission 87015) | Deep subsurface microbial communities from Baltic Sea to uncover new lineages of life (NeLLi) - Landsort_02402 metaG | ecosystem: Environmental > Aquatic > Marine > Oceanic > Sediment | place... | reverse complement strand
TCTCCTTGCACTGGTTGCAATACCAGATCATTTTTCAAACGATCGGCGAACTCCTCGGCGGTGCTGCCCTGTCCCAGGAACTCTTCCGTGTCTGCGTCAAACACATAGAAGATTCCCGAATACTCTTCGATCTTCACGCGCTTGTACACCTTGCGGATGGCAGCGATTTCGGTATCCAGTCTGGTCACAGTGTGCTCCAGATGCCGATTGGCAATGGTGGCCACCATCCTCATCGCCAGCCAACCCAGCAACAGATAAAATCCAAACTCCAGCACAAAATTCGCCGATTGCATCATGCCAGCCCTCGTTGGCGTACACCTTGTTCATACCACTCCGTGAGTGGTTCGGGTTCTTCATCGGGCTCAATGCCAAACTCTTCTGCGGCCATTTCCCAGTAGCGTTCAGGGTCCGTTCCATGATCCGCAAAGTCTTCGTCAAAATATTCGCCATCCCAGGCATGCCAGCCCGTGAACGCCATGCCGGTCTCGATGTAGATCAGCCGATAGGTCACCCTGCCATCCTGCTGTGCCCAGTGCCGGAATGCCTGGATAGGCGGCCCCCAGGCCGTGTCAAAACCAATGGTGATCGAATCCTCTTCGGTGTCGTCCAGCACCACAGGGTCGGTGATATCCCATTTGGTTCCCCAGTGGCCCACGCACCAGTCATACCAGTTGTGTTGCTGGTCTTCTGGCATGGGTCGCATCCACTTCAGCAACTGGTTCTGATCTCCGGCGAGTATGGCACGGATCTCGTCGATCACGGGCTTGGGGGCATTGATTGTGGCTGTATTTTGGCACCAGTTCGGCGATTTAGGTTCCTACCTTTCTTATCTGACAATGTACTAATGTTATATGATTTTTAGTTATTGGTCAATCTGGTGGATTAGGCTTCCTTGCACCAATTTGGAATAAATATCGTTATGAACTATCAAAAAATTTACCAAAAATTTATCAAATCACGCCAAAAATTGAACCGAGAGTTCCATACCGGTTGCGGATTCGAAAAACATCATATCATCCCTAAATCGCTTGGAGGTACCAATGAAAAATCAAATATTATCGTACTTACGCCAAGGGAACACGGATTCTCTCATATGGTGTTGTCTCGAATGTACACCGGGGAGCAAAAAGCAAAAATGTGCTATGCCCTTCTAGCATTGTTCAAATTGAGAAATAAGAATAGAAATATAATTAGTTCGCGAGATTATGAAAAATTAAGAAATGCTCATTATCGAGCTCTTCAAGATCCTGATTATCGTGCCATGCGGTCTGCCAACATTGCGAAACAATGGACTCCGGAAAGACGTGCTTCTGTAGCGGCCAAAACCAAAGCACAGTGGAAAAATGGACCTAAAAGAAAAATTTTCGCGAGCGTAGAGTATAAGACTAAAAAGTCCCAACAAATGAGACAGAGATGGCAAGATCCCGTTTATCAACAAGAGCAATCTGCCAGGGCACAATTGGCATGGGCAGAAAACGGATATTTGCGTAAAAGATCGAAAACATAAACAAAAAGGCTGCCCAGGGCGAGCAGCCTTTTTGACTGTGCATCCAGTAACGGATACAGTGAGTTTCTGTTTACACCAGGCCAGCAGCGATGGCGCGGTAGCCAGCGGCAATCAGTCGGCGGCTGGGTTTGCCGAACACATACTCAGTGACTGACACGCCGTTGGCAACGGTGCGGTTGTTGGTGTACACACAGAAGCCATGCTCACGGATGCGGCTCACTTCGGCTGACAGATTGCCCACGCCCATTTTGCGGGCTTTGGCAGGAGTTAGTGCTTCGCCCGAACGCAGGGCAGAAAACACACGGAACGTCTTGGTTTCAGGATTGATCATTTTCACAGCGCAGTGCCTTTCTTGAGTTAGAGAATCAGATGTCTTGCAACATCATGTACTAATACTACACACATCTAGCATGATCTTCAAGGATTTTTGGTGAACTATTTTGCCGTTTGCGTTAAATACGGCATGGATCCCTGCATACCTATGGCTGGACTGATGCTGAGATTTCGCTCACATGACGACAGCGACCCCGGAATCCATGACCAGCGCAGGTGCACGACCAGCGGCCCAAATCCCGTGAAACGATATATTGGTTGCCTTTGGAACCCTGAACCTGCCAAGTCTCACCCTGAGGTGGATTCTGATCCTCCACCAGATCGTCTATGGCAGCGAGGTTGAATCGCCAGGGATTCTGCGTGACTTCAACGAACTTGCGACCACCACGATTGATACGATTGGGGTTGGCAAAGTACTCGGGTCGGTCCTTGCCCCAGCGGCTCATGGCCACTACTCGATCGCCACTCATGAGATACACATGGTTAGGTTGCCGATAGGGAACTTTCCAGTCGGTCACTTCCTTCACGATTTTCACTGTCACGGCGTCATCTCGAAAAGAAAAGACCAATCATGTATACGCCCAATAGTCCCGCATTTACCGTGATCATTGCCCGATCCTGGATTCGCCAGGCCCACCACAGGAAGCAAGCACTACCCAGGTTCAGGAGATACACGTTCAAGGGATCAATCCTGAGACTGGTGCACAAGGCACCAGCCAGTGTGATTGCAGTGGCCGTCCAGGCCAGGCCACGGGTGAAGGTCATGCCATCTCCAGCATGTTGCAGGGCACACGGAAACGGTGACCATTGGAGAGCACTATGGCGTTCTTGATCTTGATGCTCTCCACAGTGGCCACCACGCGGCTCCCGTAACGGTTTTTGAAGTATACGGTGACACCGGGATAGATCTCGCGTTTGACCTCTTGCACCAGTTGGGCGCGAGCGAACTGGATGGCACGGGCCATGTCGTTGAGTTCCGAATTAGTGAACTCACCTGATCGGATCTCGCGCATGATTTGGTCTGCTGTCATTGTGTGCTCCTTGTTGTTCACTATACCCATATTGTACAGAATGGTGACTTTTTGGTCAACCGCCCGAAAAAATAGGACGGTTAGTGCCTAATGACCAAAAATCAGTAGAAACCATGAGTGATGTTGCACTGCATGGTAAATACCCGTGCGATAAAGGAAAAGAAAATGAAGAAATTTTGGAAATATATGTATTGTTTTTTTGAATCATTGGGTCGGGCCCGTGCCGCCAGTTCGCTTGCTCGCCAAGGAAACCACAAACTGGCCCAAGAGATCATGGCGGAGAAGTCGAAATGTTGTTGAAGTGGTGGCCTTACACCGATGAAGAATGGCAACGATCAACCTATCATAAATGCAGTCCAACTGATCAGCCCTTGATTGGATCTTTGGTTGCTGTCCTATTTTCAAAAATAGGCACGGCTTTTTGGCATTGGCGTTGGATGAATTGTAGACGCAACCATGAATTGTTATTGTGATTCACTTTGTGCGTGGCCTATAATTGCAAATCAAATATTTTAGCGCTGAGTGATTACCACGTAAATATCTTGTGAAATCCAACAAAAAAACTTTCTGTGCCGGTGCCTGGTTCCAACTGAGAAATCAGCAAAACGGTGAATATCGACCTTGCTGTGAAATCGAGCCCTCAAAAACACAATTTGAAGGCAAGGTGCAATATGCGTGGCCAGAAAATCAACCAAGTGAATATCTAGATAGTCCTTATCTGCAATACCTTAGAGAAAAGATGAACGAAGGCATCCGGATTCCCGAATGTCAAAAATGTTGGATCAAAGAAGACAATGACATCGTTAGTCTACGACAGATCCTAAATAACACTGTGACCAACAACCTGGCCAGCCAGATTGATAATACATGGCTTGATTCATATTTTGATAGAAAAACGGATTTTCACCATGATATTCTGTTGTCAGCAGACATCAAAGTTAGCAATGTCTGTAATTTCTCTTGCATGATGTGCAGTCCCACCGACAGCACGCAGATCTATTCAATTTGGACACAAAACGTAAATCACCCGATGGTAAGGGATGTCTTAAAGGTCGAACCGCAATATCTCATAAACATCAAACAAAACTATCAGTCTAAATCAAATTATGATCTTTTGGCAGCAATCCTGGATCGCAGTCCTCGGCATGTCAAAATCCTAGGAGGTGAACCTTTGCTTGACAGTAAAATGCTAGATATTTTAAAAGGACTTCCTACTCAAAAAAAATCTAGAATATCATTAATGTTTACGACCAATGGCAGCATAAATCTACGTGAATTCCATAAACAACTTGTTGATTACAAACAGATCAATTATGTTGTCAGTCTGGATGGCACACAACTGGTTCAGGACTATGTCAGAAGAGGTAGCACATGGTCATTGATTGAAAAAAACATAGATGACTGGAATCAAGACCATCGTCCTGTAGATGTGCATTGTACTGTACAGTGTCTAAACATTTTGCACGTTCCAGAATTGCTAGATTGGTGTGATGATCGCAAAATAAAAATCACTTTTGGGTTGGTGGAAAAACCCGATTACCTTTCATTATCCGCCTTGCCTGATGTGTTAAAACAAATCATTGCCAAAAGGATTGGTTGTCGCCACAAAGGTTTGGCAGATATTCTGAATAGTTATGTCCATGATCCTCTACTAGTATCAAAATTGCGAGATTTCCTTGATTGGTATGATCCCGAAAATCATTGGCGTGGAATTTTTCCGGAATGGCGTGAATTTTTAATTGATTCTTTTAGCAATCACAGAATCGGCTAACCCATATTCCACGCTCTGCTGGGCAGTCATAAAGGTATCTCGTTCCATGTCGGCGCGCAACTGATCAACGGTTTTACCGGTGTGAGTGGCATAGATGTCGGTAAGCACTGTTTTCCAGCGCAGCAGTTCACGTGCCTGGATCTCCACGTCCGTGGCCTGTCCTGAAGCACCACCCAGAGGTTGATGCATCATGTGCCGCGCATTGGGCAGTATGAATCTCTTGCCTGGGGCGCCTGCTGCAGCAAGCAATGAACCCATTGAGGCTGCCTGCCCCATCACAATGGTGTGAACATCACACTTCACAAACTGCATGGTGTCATAGATGCTCATGCCTGCTGTGACAGATCCACCGGGCGAGTTGATGTAGAACAGGACATCTCTATCCGGGTCGTCTGCTTCCAGGAACAGTATTTGGGCCACGATGAGGCTGGCCGAATGGCTGGTGACCTCTGTGTCCAACATGATGATGCGATCGCGCAGCAGGCGACTGTAGATGTCATAGCTGCGTTCACCCCGGGAGGTATGTTCTAAAACGATGGGAACTAGATTGGGCATGAGATTCCTTGTTGTATGCGCTGTCGTTGTTGGGCCACAAACTGATCGAACATTGATTGATTGTACTGGATCTTGGGCACAAGGTCAAGGTATTTGTGCTGCCAGTATGATGTACCCTGTGCACACAGTGTCGTGAGAAACGGCACCATGTTGCTGGCGTCACGCAGATCAAGATCAGTGATGTCGTGCCAATCATCCAGATATGTCTCAAATCTCTGCGCCTGCAGCCACTGTTCAGCACCGCCTGCGGCATACACCAGGAAAGGTCTGGCACCCAGCATGGGTTTGAATATCTTTTCGCTGACGAAATATTCAGCATCCACGTCAAACACAGTTTCTGTCACGATGTTCAAAAAATGCCTGCGCCAGTTCACGGCATCACCCAGGCTCACGATGTCGTTGATGATGCCGTGCTGATCCTGCGCACCGTTGGGCGCGAGATCGTTGCTGACCACTGTTTCCGGCAGCACACGCATGGCAGGTCTGCCGTTGTCGCCACCCAGGCTCACCAGGCCCCGATCCAGCAAGCTAGCCGCCACAATCTCATTGTACAGTCGCAGTCGATGCCAGTGAGGCTTGCGGTTCAGGCACATAAAAGGCAGATCTATGGCCTGGTCTCGGCAGGGCTGTATATAGCGTGCTGCCACTTCAGCCCAGAGCGATATATGGTGCGCGCCAGCATAGCTGCCAATGGCCAGCACAGGACGACCAAACTCTGCGAACCATGTGGCATCTGGAATTGGAGCATCGATCATGGAGATCAGCACAGCACAGTCCCAGGCATGGCTGCGTAGCCAATCCAGGGTCACAGCGTGTTGATGTTCTCCATACCAGGTGCTGTTGATCAAGACGATGCGTTGATCAGATCGGATCAACGGAGCAAGATACAGATCTGTGATCTCTTGTTCTATCTGCTTGATGGGCCATCCTGCACCCCATCCATAGTCATGGCAGTGAACAATCATAAGCCGGGCCGATGCTTCTGTACCAAACGAGCCAGTGTGCTGCGATTGTGTTCAGCATGCAGCATCACATCTGGCAGCACAGAATGCTGCCGCTGTTGCACATCCAGGATCACGCGCTGGATGGCCGAGATCCGGGCCGGGCCTTCAAGATCATCATAGGCCTCATCCCAGAGGTCTCCCCAGGTGCGGAATCCCAGGGCCTGCAGCCTGCGCAGGAAACCGCGTGGACCCAGCACTATCATGGGCTTGCCTGCTGCCAAGGGCCGCACTGTTTTTTCTGTGGGAAAAAACGTGTCGCCGTACACATAGGATTCGGCCACGATCTCGATGTGAAACTGATCATAGTGTGGCAACAGTGCAAGATTGGTGTTTTTGTCTGCGTCGTACTGATCTCGGATACAGGCACAGTCCAGGCTGGCGATGCCACAGGCATGATACCAGGCCGTGAGATCTGGCCGATCACCAAATTCTTCTGCGTCCACTAGCACGCCCTGGTCAGCACGGGGCACTGTGCCGCCCTGCATCATGCTCAACAGTGCCTGATCACCCTGGACCAGATACTGCAGCAGGATCAGTCTTGGCACAGTGGGTCGACCCATGAAAAACCCCCATAACCGGCCTTGCACACAGTGGATTGGCTCACCAGGACAATATCGATCACTCAGCCAGAAGAAGTGGCTGATGTCTGATCTGTTAGCGCGCCGGAATGGCACAGTTTCCACTGCATTGGACCAACGGGTGATGTACACTGTGTCAGCATTACGCTGTTGTTCCGCACAATGGGCGAGCACTGTGCCGACCACACCCAACCGATGCAGGCTGGGACCCTCACCTGAGAGATCCAGTACCAGATTTTCCGCAGGATTTGCCAGTGCCAGCGCAGTGCGAACCTGTTCAGGATTGAGCCAGTGGTCGCCTGTGACAGTGACGGGGATTGTGATCATCGTTTGTAATTATCACTATAAATACTGGATGCGCGACTTACTTGACAGACTAGACAGCATCGCCGAGGCCACGCTGGAACCCAGCCAGATCATCAAATACCCCGAACGCTTCGATGCATTTATTTCCCACATCGAGGATCGCAGACCCTTCTACACCGACGAAGAAGGTACCGAAGTGAGATTGGATCCTAGAGAAGCCAAGAGATTCTTGCAACTGCGTGATCAGGGCCAATTCCGCGGAGCGCTCAAAGCGCGCGATTTGCAAGGCAATGAATGGCCCTTGAGTGGTTTCCGTAAAACAGCAGAATTCGGCGGCGCCAGCGTGAAGCCCGGCGAAGAAGATGATCCTACCAAGATAAAAAAAGAAGGTGCCGCCCTCAAGCCCAGCCAGATTGGTATCACTGACAAGAACATTCCTATCCGTAACCTGGGCAAACTCATAGTGCAGAATCCTGTGCTAGGCAGCACCGACTATGGTCGTGCCGTGATCACCATGGCACAACAGATCATGTCTGGTGCCGCAGCCGCAATACCCGAAGAATTCCGTAAAAATGATCAGATCAAAAAAGCCATAGTAGACTATGCTGGTGAATATCTAGGCGTGATGTCTCTCTATTACGACACGACTGAGTGGTTGGGAGGTGGAGCAAAGAAACAGGGATTCACTGAGTGGCTAGGCGGCGACATTGGCAGTCTCACGGTGAATTTCCCCAGCGAATCTAACTCAGCCCTGGCGGACAGTTTTGCTGAGATTAAAAACATAGCCACAGGTCACACTGTGAATATCAGCAGCAAAGGCACCGGCGGTGGCGCACCTCCCAGCATGAGCAGTCTCAAGGTGCCGGACCATCTCAAGGACCGTCCTGAATACAAAACAGCGATAGATATCATAGAACTCACGCAGAACGAAGCTATTCCCAAGCCCAAGACCGTGAGCCAGGTCTATCTCATGATGAATCTTCTGCAGGAACGCATACCTGACAAAATACCCAAAAAGTTCAACAAGTTTCTGCCATGGCTGCCACAGATTGTACAACAGGTCACGGACAGTCTCAAAAATAGCACGCCAATGCCACACTATCAGAGTCTGTTCCGCGATCTCGAAAGCAAGGGATCTGATGGTGGCAAACTGACCTATGTGACCAAAACGGCCGTGATGGACATGATCAACGGTGGAGAGGTTCCGGAATTTGAAGCAGTGGTACTCGAGATCCTGGATTATAATTTCATCCAGCAGTATGCCACTTATCAAGGCAACAAAACAGGTATGGTGGCTTTCAGCACCCAATGGCCGGCCAAACTAGATGGCAAGGTCACGATGGAAAGCAAGAGTGGAGGCACAGATCCAACCAAGGGCGGATTTAGTTTTAAACTCAGTCCCAAGAACGCGCCTATGCCCCAGGCGGATGAACTCATGGGCGACGATGAAGCACTGGATCTTCCAACTGCCAGTGCTGGTCCCGAAGGAGACCTCTCCGATTATGAAACTCCTAGGACAAAAATAAAGGCTCGCAGAGAGCCTCAAGGTACTAAAACAGCGCTGGGCCGGCGTCGCCGCTAGGCCAGATCCGCTACATGATCGCATATGCCGTACTGCAAGGCTTCCTGCGCTGACAGATACACATCCTGCGGTGGCAACAACACTCTACGAATCACTTCATCATCTAGACCTGTGCTGAGCTTGTAGTGCTCGATCATGCGAGTTTCAGTGAGCTGGAACTCTTTCACAGTGGCAAACAGTTCGTGTGCCTTGCCGTGATTGCCCCAGCTGAACTGATGGCTCAGGATTGAAGTATTGGGTGTGAGCACGCGTCGACCACGCGCACCGGCCAGGAATATCATGAGTCCTGAACTGGCGATGGATCCAAGGCCCACGGTCTTGATCGCGACCTTGCTAGACCGCATCACATCGATCAAGGCAAACGCATCTTCCAGGCTGCCGCCCCCGGAACACACCATAAGCAACAGTTCCTTGTATTTCTTTTTTCGCACATGGTTTTCGTGCAGGATCCACTCGATCACGGGCCGCACAGTGTCTGCGGTGATAGAATCCATCAGCACATAGATGCCATGATCCACCAGGGCTTCGCCCGGTGACGCGTATTCAATGCTGCTTTTGTCAGGTGTGTTCATGTGGCCAATCTGCAGTGGACGATCACACAGTGTAGCACACATGCTGTGCATTGACCATGCGTATGGAGACTCATTGTGCGGGTTTCACATTGTCCAATTCACGGAACGCTTCACGGCTGCGTGTTTCGGCCAGGCGGCGCTGTGCCTGCTGATCTCGCCGAGTTTGTATGGCATTGGCCTCACCGGTGGGCAAGGCCACCAACACATAGGAACGGAAACGGCTGCCTTCAGACACTGTGCGGGTGTCCACCACTTCCACACCAGAAATGTCCACGCTGGGGCACACGCTGCGGATGGCCAGTTCACTGTGTTCGGTGCTGGCAGTGTCTGAATCCAGTATAAAGATCTTGCTCTGCTGGCTGACCTGGCCGCCTGCTGCCATGCAGATCTTACCAAATGCCATGGTCTTGGCCTTGTTCACGGCCATGCCCAGATCACGGCTCACGGCCGTGCCGTTCTGATACACAGCACTCTTGGATTGCGGCAGTTCGGTCATCCATTTGGGTGACTTGTCCAGCGCGCGTTCCACATACTGTTCTTGCCTCTCGCGTTCACGTTCCGCGCGTTTCTCGTAGGGGTCCGATGAGAATGTGCCACAGGCCGTGACGGCCATTACCAAGGGTGTTAGTGCCAAAATTCGTTTCATGATTATCGTCCTTTGATCCAACCGCCGACAGTTTTGAGGTCGTCGCCTGCACCCGATACAGCTCCACCCATGGTGCCGCAGGCTGCCAGCATCACGGTCATGGCCAAGATAGAAATCATTCGCATGTGTGTCTCCAATCAGTTATGATAACACCATTGTACTGCACAGTCAATATCCGGTCTATCTAGAATTTGTCCACTACCACCCACTGATTGGGCTGCGTCTCATATATGATGCCCTGGAAGGTACGCACATCGCGTCCGGTGAACACCGAATCAATGAACCATTTGCACTCAGTGCCGTTGTGATAAAAACGTCCAGTCATGTCTGGATGCGGACGGAACTGGCCCAGATCACCCACTGTGCCCACTGAGGCACTGCGCAGGGTGGTCAGTCGTGGTTCGTCCTTGCACACCAGGATCTTTTCACTCCGGGTCTGGCTCTGTCCAACGCGCTGTCTGACCGCGTCCTCGGCCCTAGATACAGCGATAGCACAGGCCTCGTTTACGGGCCGATCACCGGACCAGGTGTACTCGCCCAGGGCTGTGTGCCAGTCTGCACCGATGCGCACACGGAAATCCACGATGCATTTCTGTTGGTTGCCGAAGTAGGGCACCACGTCTCGGCGGATCACGCTGCGTTCCTGGATCTGCACTGCGGTGCGACTCACGGTGCGATCCTGCAGCACACAGTTGTCTGCGGCCCAGGTCACCACAGGTATCATGCTCACTGCCAGCAGCAGGCGTTTCATCAACAGTTCCTGAGTCGCATGAGATTTTGATTGATCTGCCAGTTGGTCATGCCACGGCCTATGTCCATGCGCAGATCACGATCGGGATCGCCTGTGAAAACCTGCCAAGGCTGCACCGCATTGCTGATCCGGGCCAAGACTTGATCATCCTGGCTGCTGCGCTGAGCCTGCAGCATGGCTATCTGCTGCTCTTTTCGGCTGCAGTCCACATGGAATCGATCCAGGTCTTGTGTGGCCCAGGGTTGGTTGATGGTGGGCACTGCACAGCCTGTGCTAAACACGCTGGCAATTATAACGGATGCGCCAGATACGAGCCTTGGCAGCACTGCGGGCATTTTCATGGTCCTGTGCTTTCTCTAGGGGATGTTGAGGTGCAGCGGCCACTGACTCCAGCCAGGCAATGATGGCATGGCGGTTGGCACAGTCGTCGGGCATGAGCCTGGCATCCGTGGGCATCCTGGGTGCCATGGCACAGCCGGCCACGAACAAAATGGGCAAAAGCAAAACCTTGTTCATGTGTGTATATTACACGAACAAGGTTTCTAGGTCAAGCTGACCAAAACTGGTGATTTTGGTTAGATCTTGATGGCCTGTTTCACAGCATCTGCGTAGAGCTTGGTAGCGAGAGCCTGGCTGCGCGCAAACTCCAGACTGGCGTCCGTGATGGCTGTGATGAATTCACGCGACTTGGCATCGGGCACAAACGCTATAACAGATTTGGTGTTTTTTTCCATGTGCTCGATGGCCTGGGTGGCGTCCAGCAATTTTGTGACGTCAAACTGGGAGAAGTCAAATTTGGTAAAGTCCATTTCAGTTTTCCTTTTAGTAAGCGAAAGCAAGATCCACAAGCCCCGCCCCATGCGGCAACTTGTTGTCTAGATTGTACTGTAATTTATGTTGCACCGCAATATATTAACTGCCCAGATAATGGCATTCTGGCTAGATGCGTTTGGCCTGGGCCAGACCCAGGATCTCCAGGATACGGATGTACATCCAACCGATGTCAAATTCCCACCATTTTTCACTTAGTTTGGGTGACGCTGGCCTGTTATGATGAGAATTATGTAACTCTTCGCCACCCACAATGATGCCCCAGGGAAAGATGTTGCAACTCTCATCCGGTGTGTCTGTGTTGCGATAACCCCACCAGTGTCCTAGGCCATTGATCACGCCGGCCGCCCAAAACGGAATCCAGATCATCTGCACGGCCCACATTGCCAATCCGGCCCAGCCGAACACAGCCACCTCGATCACCAGCAGTGACAGGAATCCCAGTTTGGGAAATCTGGTGTATACCGTGCGCTCAATCCAGTCGTCCGGGGTGCCGGCGCCGTACTGCGCCACCATGCGTCTATCTCTTTTGGCCTGCACATACAGCCAGGCACCGCCAAACAGCACGCGCCAGATGCCATGTGTTACCGGGCTGTGCGGGTCCTGTGCAGTTTCGCATCGGCTGTGATGCAGGCGATGCACGGCCACCCACTCTCGGGTCAGCATGCCTGTGGTGATCCAGAGCCATGCACGCATAGCGTGGCTGATCACAGGATGGAAAGTGATACCTCTGTGGGCCTGGCCACGATGCAGATACACCGTGACACACACAATGGTGATGTGTGTCATCACCAACACCAGCATGATTTCTAACAATTATTTTCCTTTGCGCACTTCGCGGGTTTCATCTGGCCACCACTCAGGATCGGGATCCAGACGGTTTTTGTAAAGAGCCTTGATTCTCCGTTCGTATTCTTCCTTGCTGCCTTTCACGCGCTCACTCACCACGTCTAGCACATAGTTCAGGGTGACAGCATTGGCACTCAGCGTGGCACAACGCGCCGTAACTTCGTTTTTGAGCAGATCCAACAGGATGCTTTCGGATGAGTCCGCCAGCACACGCACAAACCTCTTGGGCACATGCAGATCAACAGTGCTGTACACGAAATCGTAGTGTGGAGCAGGGCAGCAGTGCAGGATGTACTCATCCTGCACCTCGATACGTTTGAAACCGTCTCGATCGTACCAGATCATGCGCTCGGGGGTGCTTTCAGCTGGAGCTCCAAACTTCTGGATCAGGCCCCGGGCAAATTCCGCTGGTTCCGCATTGCCCCAGTCTTTGAGATAGTCACGGCTTTCGGTGATGATTTGATGGATTTTCATGGTCAGTTATTTATTTTTTATCCAGAAGCCCAGCCTGTCACCTGCAGCACTGGCATACCAGGATGTGCCTTCTGGCTGTGGTCCGGGTTGATCCTGCCACACCGGCCAGATTTCGTCTGCATCATGATTGGCGAAATCATCGTTGTAGCGCAGATGCACTTCGATCACGTGATCACCGATGTATTCCACATTGATCCATTCTTGCTGCTGTGTGAGTCCTGCGAGCCACACAGGCAAGGGCCGAGATTCCTGTATGCGGTGCCAACGGCAGAAACGATCCTGCCGGTCTACATCATCTCGTTCACCCTGCACAGTGAGTGCCTGCTGACCCCAGTGATAGTCCACTGACACATGTCGGCCACGCAGCACTTCGCTCCAGAAAAATCCATCCGGCACGGTGTCAGCATCACCGGCTGCCATCCAGATCTTCTGGGCTCCACGCCCCATCATGCGCATGTTCATGATAGGTCGCACGATGTACATTGCGCTCACAGGCACAGGTATGCCGGCTGGTGCTGCTCGGATGCCCTGCCGGCGTGCCACGATCAGTTTGTCAAAGATCCAGAGCCAGTCCACTGCACAGGCATCATACACGTCACGGTCACTGACAAAATGCATCACGGGTCAGTGTGCTGCCCATTGTATGGCGCTGATGTCAATGCCTTCTTGATGCATGTCCCACAAAGGACTCATGCCACGCAGTCGCGCTATTTTGTGCCGCACAAGATCAACAGCATAGGTGACTTCAGCAGCGGTGGTCCAGCGGCCAATGGAGAACCGGATGCTGCTGTGTGCCAGTTCATCATTGCGGCCCAGTGCGCGCAACACATAGCTGGGCTCCAGGCTGGCCGATGTGCAGGCTGATCCTGAACTCACTGCCAGTTCTTTCAGGGCCATGATCATGCTTTCACCTTCCACGAAGTTGAAACTGATGTTGAGGTTGTGCGGCACACGCTGATGCATGTCACCGTTCACATACACTTCTTCGATGCTGGCCAGTCCCTGCCACAGCATGTTGCGCAGCTCCAGGACACGAGCATTTTCTGTCTCCATCTCTTGCTGTGCAATGCGGAAACACTCTCCCATGCCCACACACTGATGTGTGGGCAAGGTGCCCGATCGCATGCCACGTTCGTGTCCACCACCGTGCGTCTGTGCTTCGATGCGGATGCGAGGCCGACGCCGCACATACAGTGCGCCAATGCCCTTGGGACCATAGGTCTTGTGTGCACACAGGCTCATGAGATCCACTGGCAGCGTGGCCAGATCGATGGCGACCTTGCCAGTGGCCTGTGCAGCATCCACATGGAACACGATGCCATGCTCCCGGCACCAGGCGCCAATGCCTGGAATGTCCTGTATAACACCGATTTCGTTGTTCACCATCATCACACTGATCAACACAGTGTCAGGCCTGGTGGCGGCCTTCAACGCGGCCATGTCTATGAGTCCGGACGGCAGCACGTCCAGATAGGTCACTGTGAAGCCTGCGCGTTCCAGTTCTCGACAGGTGTCCAGCACTGCTTTGTGCTCGGTTTTCACAGTGATGATGTGCTGACCACGCGCCCTGTAGAATGTGGCAGCGCCCTTGATCGCCAGGTTGTTGCTTTCTGTGGCACCACTGGTCCACACAATCTCGCGTGGATCGGCACCGATGAGATTGGCCACATGTGTGCGTGCCTGTTCCACTGCATGTTCGGCATTCCAGCCCAGACTGTGGGTGCGGCTGGCAGGATTGCCAAACTGTTCGCGCATGTAGGGCAACATGGCATCAACCACGCGTTCGTCCATGGGTGTGGTGGAGGAGTAGTCCATGTAAATGGGAAATGCGATCCTGTCAGTGCGGGGCACGGTGTTGAGCATGGGGAGATCCTTGATGAGACTGGTATTTACGGCATTGCAGCAGGGCTGTGCAAGATCGGCTGTTACTCACTGTACTTACGGCTAAGTACGAGACCATTGTTCAAAGGGAGATCAAAATGGAACTAGCAATCGCAGCAGCAGTGATCGTGGTAGTGATAGCTCTTATCGTTTTCAAGAATTCTGGTGTGAAAGGGTTGGAGGTGCTTGATGTCAACCAAGACGGCAAGGTAGACAGCGCCGATGTCACAGCCGCCGTCACCAATGTCAAACAGGAAGTAAAACGCACTGCCACCCGGGCCAAGGCACAGGTCAAGAAAACCGTGTCACGCGCCGCTGCTCGTAAACCTGCGGTGAAACGACCCACGGCGAAAAAGTGACTAGGTAATCCACATGCGTGCCAAGGCCACTGAGTCTATGGTGATCAGCAGCAGATAGTTTACCAGCATGCCGAAACTCTGCCGGGTCCATGCAGCCCAGGCATACATCACGCAGCCGATGATAAACCAGGGATAGATCCAGATCAAGGGTGGTGTGGGCACCGTGGCTGCCATCCAGAGGCTGCAGCCAATGGAAATGGCCCAGGCCAGGACCTCCACTGCGAACCTGAGCGGATTGCCCTGCCAGTCTTGGCGTATCCATTGCCAGGTTGCCTGTACATTTTTGCGGGTAATCATCGAGTCCTTTTCCGATGCCAATACACTAAATAAGTGTATGAACGAATACTATGTTTACCAACTTATCGATCCGCGCACAGATAAACCTTTCTATGTGGGTGAAGGCAAAGACAAAAGAGCATACAGTCATTTGAACTTTACCAGCGGGTGCAATAACCCTCACAAAGATCGTATTATAAAAAAAATACAAAAAAACGGCCAACAAGTCATTGTCGAAATTGTCAAAAGAGACTTATCCAAAGAACAGTCGATGAATCTCGAAGAAGAACTGATTAAAAAAATTGGCATTGAAAATCTTTCCAATATTTGTAAAAATGCCAATCCACCAATCTTGAGAGGTACATCTAACGGATTCTATCAAAAAACCCACACAGAGCAAGTAAAACAAAGACTTGGCGATGTAAACAGAGGCAAAGATATCAAGACAGATGAAGGCAAAGAATCTATTAGAAAGTCAATGATTGCTCGTTGGCAGGATCCAGCAAAACGAGAAAATCAAATCAATGCACTAAAATCTCGTCGCGGAGAAAAACGTAGTCCACAAGCCATCGAGGCTTACAAAAAGTCTGCAGCGACAAGAAATTCTAAAATGACCCCAGAGCAAAGATCTGCAAGAACATTGGCCGGTTGCGAAACTAAAAAAATAAAATACGCAGGACTCAAAAGAAAAGCCTATATTGACGAAGACAGTAAAAAAAGATTCAGATGGATTCTTTCCAACGACTGACCAGATCGAAGGAAGCCAGGTTTTTTCCCTTGGCTTCGACCATGATGTCAGCCCAGGTCCAGTGTTGTTGAGCCCAACGATTGACTGCCTGATTCCACATGAAATCAGAATGTGCTCGTAGTTTGGATTTCTTGTATGCTTGAGTCAAGAGATGATCGATGTCAAACATGGTTTCAGGATCGTGATCAACAAGATAGGATTCCCGGCTTTGACTATAATGCATCACCGGACGGCGATTCTGCCAACTTTCGATCACATGCTTGATACGATCATCATCGGCAGAAATATATTTATGGGTCTTGATCAAATGATGGTGTACATCCAACACAATGCCTACCTTGTCTTTCAGTGATACGAGATCGTCTAATCCAATTTGATATTCGTCATTCTCCAAAGTGAGACAATTTCTCAATTCAGGACTCATCTGAGACCAGGCTGCATCAAATCCATCAACCCCAAGTTTGCCGCTCAGATGCACATTGATCTTGAAATCCAATTTGGTTTTACCATATCCCATCCAACGGGCCATGTCTGCGTGGTATTCTAATTCCAGCAGACTCCGTTCAACAATGCCGGGATTTTCCGATACGATACAACAGAACTGGCCCGGATGAAAACTCAAGCGAACGTCCAGTTCACGTGCGCGATCACCGATGGGACCAAAGATCTTTTCACAATGGCGCTGCACGTCTGGCTGCTGCCACCAGGCCTTCCAGTTGGTTTCGGTGTAGCCCTGCAGCATCTCGCTACCCAGGCGCACCATCCTCAGTTCGGGACGCAGCGCACCCACTGTCTCCACCATGTTCAAGGCCGCACGAGCGTTGTGGTTCATGATGTCCCATTGGCGCTGCTCCGCTTCGTCTGCGTGTTCTCTCAGCCAGCGCATGGTGGTTGATCTGCCGTTGAGCTCATGGTTGGCAGCGTTGACCTTCATGCCGCCACATTCGTCCGGACTGGTAAGCCATTTGCAACAGAAACCCACACGACCAGTCATAGAGTGTCACCAGATGTTGTTTAAGTCAATAATTGTAGCACATTTGGCAGTAGATCACAAGTGAGATTGGGCAGAGTCTGGTAACTGCTGTGCAAATCCACTGTGTCCACTGCCACCCATTGTGTTGAACCGTTTGTTACCATGGCGCTGCGCATGAGCCCGTGTCGATTCGTCAATTTGTGCTGCACAAGCCGATCTGCCACAGGGTCTGGTATCCGGAGATCAAATCCCAACAACAACACGATGTCGCTGGTAGCGGCAGCAAGATGCATGGCTATGATGTCTTCTATGTTGTCCATGTCATGGTCAAAGGCACCGTCATAGAGGCGCACGCCCAGAGGTCGTGACAGATTTTCGTACAAGGATCTGGGCACATAGAAATTGCACACTGCCTGGAATGCACGATTCAAGAGATCTCGACAGCGCTGTTGTTCATGGCAGATCACATTGTCTGTGGCACAGGCCCGCCAGGTCTGCCATGAACCCCATATGGGCCCCACTGACTTGATTTCGTCCAAGTTGATCACAGGATCGATACGGTGTTCCGCGGCCACTACCCAACTGATCTTCATTTTGCGGATCTCAAGGGTTGCCATCGGAATGCACCCAGACACACCCAGGCAAAAGGTTGACCGTCATTGGGATCACTGTTGAACACCCAGTCTCCCCGCGTGCCTGAGTAGCCCGGCACCTGCGCTGCGAAACTCACGCGATGTCGATCTATGCGCAGTGTTTTCACTGTGACCATGCCGTCAGTGTCGATGTCCAGATAGTTCTTGCGATTCACACCCAGGCTGAGACTCTGGCCGCGCGCTGTGCCTATGAACGCATGATTCTGTCGCAGTTTGCCACACACCACGGCCACCTCTTCGTCCCATACACTCAGTGCCATTTCAGGATCCAGGGTGTTCACACCCAGGCGGCGATCTTTCACATGCACAGTACCGCAGAGATCCACGTCGCCGGCCACAGTGAGATTTTTCAGGGTGGCCACGGTCTGCAATTGGCTATGCCGGATACTGGGATTCAAGGCATGATCTTGCACCAGAGGTTGTTTGTCCAACAGCACCTGTTGGAATTCGATGCCTTGACCTTTGGCATGCAGCAAGACCTCGGCCACTAGATCTTGCCGCCATTGGTCTGTGATCAGGCTGAGAGTGTCCTGCGCGATGCGTTCACTAAGTTCGGTCCAGGATCTGTTGTCGGTGTTGATGCTGCCGCGCAGTATGAGATTGTTGACCTGCAGATTGCCCTGCACATCAGCGGAATCCTGTATGGTCAAGGTCTGAGCCTTGAGTTCATTGGTGACTGTGACTGCACCCGGCGACACAGTGAGCTCTGTG
>Ga0114918_10001972_pt1 | contig 18399 bp, 19 predicted proteins | sample LantaG_FD_87015 | JGI IMG/M metagenome (GOLD analysis project Ga0114918, IMG submission 87015) | Deep subsurface microbial communities from Baltic Sea to uncover new lineages of life (NeLLi) - Landsort_02402 metaG | ecosystem: Environmental > Aquatic > Marine > Oceanic > Sediment | place... | reverse complement strand
CAGACTCCGCTTGGGGACGCCTTACGGCGGTGCGGAAATGGTTCGACAGGCTCACCATCCCGAGCGAAGTCGAGGGACAACACCGCAGGTGTCTGCAAAATCCATAAATTTTTCTGTCATCATAGTTCGTACCGACATAAAATCTTCCTGTGAGAGTTAGTAGTGTAGGTTGACCTTTCGTCCTTAGTAGTACTACGTAGAATGGATTTTGTTTTCCCGAACGACTCGGGGCAACAAACATCCGGCAACTACATCGGAGTTGTCCCTGTGATGATGAAGACAAAAGCGTTTTCCGAAAAAACATCGGGCTCCAGACGTGCGGAAACGACACCGCAGGTGTTGAATGTTGGTGAGACGCTTGCTGAGAGCGGTGTTATTGCGCAGTCTTTCGACAGTTTTGAAGCCCGACCTCAGCAGGTACAAATGGCCAATGCGGTTCAGCAAGCCCTTTTGGATGGCCGGCATTTGGTAGTTGAGGCAGGCACGGGAGTTGGCAAGAGCTTTGCGTATCTTGTTCCCGCCATTGGGCTGGTCAGAAATAAAAATGGAAGGGTTCTTGTCAGCACTTATACCATCACGCTTCAGGAGCAGCTAACTGATAAGGACCTCCCTTTTTTAGGTGAGTCCGCCTGCGGCGGATTTACAGCAGCTCTGGCAAAAGGCAGGGGTAATTACCTTTGTAAGCGGCGGCTTGAGTTTGCGCTGCGCAGGCAAAAGGGTCTGTTCGACGAATTTGGCTCGGCGCTTGCAATGTTAAAGGGCTGGGCCAGTCAAACGAAAGATGGTTCACTGAGTGATGTTCCATTTGTGCCCAAAGCCGGAGTGTGGGATGCGGTCAAAAGCGAGCACGGCAACTGTCGAGGTCGGAAGTGTTCGCATTTTCGTGACTGCTTTTACTGGTGGGCAAGACGACGACTGGAGGGTGCTGATATCATCGTAGCAAATCATGCGCTTATGTTCAGTGATCTTGTTCTTAAGGAGCAGGGGCAAAAGTTACTGCCGGATTATCGGTATGTGGTTGTGGATGAGGCACATAATATTGAACATGTGGCAGAGGACCATTTTGGGATAGATATCAGCGATATCAGAATCAAGTTTCTGCTTAATGGTCTTTACAATCCGCGGACACACAAAGGCCTTTTGGCTTACACGACTGCAGAGAAGGCGGTTAATATTGTGGGCCGGACTATGCGAGAAGCAACGGCTTTCTTCAAGAAGGTTCGGGATTGGTATGAGTCGAACAAAGACGAAACCGGCGGTAGATGTTATGCTAACTTTGTTGATGATACTGTCTCAGGACACCTGAAAAATCTTCGGTCGGAATTGGTCAAGCTGGTAAAGAAGGCCGAAGATTTTGATGAAAAGTTTGAGATTATGCGGTTTGTTGACCGGTGCGGGGTGCTAGCGGAGGAATTGGATTGTTTTCTGAGGCAAGGCAAGGGCGATTATGTCTATTGGGTTGAGGCCAGAGGTAGCAGAGGTTTGGCAGTGGGTTCCCAAACGCAAAAGAAAGCGTTTGGGGTCCCAGTTAACCTCAGAAGCGCACCGCTGAACGTCGGGGAGGATGTGCGAAGGTGTCTGTTTGATAAATATGAGGCTGTGGTACTGACCAGCGCGACACTGAGCAGCGGCGGTTCCGATGAAAAAAGCGGGTTTGGATTCTTTGCTGAGCGGGTTGGCCTGGGGGATTTTAGTGCGCTCAAGCTTGGTTCACCGTTTGATTACGAGAAACAAGTTACGGTCTATATTGAAAAGGGTCTGCCAGATCCAAACGCGGCGGGTTTTGTTGGTGCTGCGAGTGAGGTGGTGAAGGAATACGTACGGCAGACGGGTGGCAGAGCGTTTGTGCTTTTTACCAGCTATGCGATGCTTGAAGAGATGGCCGAGAAGCTTCGTGATTGGTTGGCTGATAATGACATTGAGTTACTGCAGCAAGGAACAGGCATGGACAGGACGGCACTGTTGAAGCGGTTCAAGCGTTGCGAAACAAGTGTTCTTTTTGGGACGGACAGTTTCTGGCAGGGAGTTGACGTCCCAGGAGAAGCACTTAGTAATGTTATTATTGTTCGGCTTCCGTTTGCGGTTCCCGATAGTCAGCTGGTGGCTGGTCGACTTGAGCGGATAAGGGAACAGGGCGGCAACCCTTTTTATGAGTATCAACTGCCATCGGCTATTCTTAAATTTAAGCAGGGTTTTGGTCGACTGATTCGCAGCAAGAGTGATACTGGTATCGTTGTTGTCCTTGACTCTCGCGTAGTGAACAGGTCGTATGGTGCGAAGTTCCTGGAGGCGATACCCAAGTGTAAGATAAAGATTGTTACTCGAAAACCACGAGGCAATAAACGTCCGGAAAAAATACCGGAATTGTCCTGAACGACATCGGGTAACGGACATCCGTAACAACACCGGAGTTGTGTCACTTCTTCAACCGGCCTTTATCACACCCGCCTGCCGGCGAGGCAGGAATCAATCAAAAACGCGGGTGGCTACAGCGCAAAACATGAGTTTTTGAAAAAATCTTTAGTCCTTTTGTTACAAGGACTTAACCCAATATCTGTGGCCTGCTAAGAGTTTTTTTCGCATCAAACGCGCAAGTTGCTCCAAATGTGACGACGTGAGATGAAAACCAGTAAGAACGAGGAAGTTGGTATGGGATTTGACCTTGATATTTTTGGGGACAACCAGCTGCAAGCAGATTACATTGAGTGGCTCGTCGAGGAACGATGGGTGGATATTCAGACACACTTCGGCAAGTTATGGGAATATTACACAAATCGAATGTACGATATGGGGGCCTCTGGCGCATTTGACAGGAAAGTAAGCGAATCAGGAAGATGTTATCTGCAGGCACAGGAATATGGGCTGCCAGCAAGAATAACAGGACTTGTGCATTCAGCAAATGCGGGGGTCTTTGGGGGAAAAGCTATCAAGGATGTGCAGCGAAAAGAAGTTGTAATTGAAAACGATATTGCATGGCGGATTAACGCTGCAGTGGACTTTTTATTTGGAAAGCCAATAAGTTTCGTTTCCAAATCGCCGGATAGTCGTAAACGCATTGAAATTGAATCAATACTAAAGGCTGTGTTTTCGGCTAACAGTGGTATTGGATTTTTTCAGGATATGGCGGTGCTCGGAAGTGTTTATGGTTTCGTCGATTGTCTTGTCAGGCCTGGCGAGAAAATTACCCAACACACTTTCTCTTCCTCCCAAACTCTCTCATTTGATGATGTGCTGCAACTGGCGCAAACAATCGACTTGGAACTGATTGAAGCACCAAGGGCACTGCCTGTCCTGGATGAAGACGACTACAGAAAAATCAGATATTACGTTCAACATTTTTACCAGAAGAAGAACGCGGTGAGCAGGAAAAGCACTTTCCTGTCGAGGCTTCTGGGGCAGAGCAGCCGCGGCGATAGTCGCCAGACGGCAGCGGTTACAGAGATTATTTCGACGACAGCCTGGCAGAGGTATGAGAACAAGTCACTCGTTGCAGAAGATGAACTGCCGTGGGGATTTCTGCCGGTAGTACACATTCAGAATACGCTGCAGCCATTTTACTACGAGGGTATAAGTGACGTTGAGACACTGATACCACTGCAGGACGAGCTTAATACGAGACTGAGTGACAGAGCAAGCAGGATTACATTCCAATCGTTTAAGATGTATCTCGGCAAAGGGATAGAGGGTTTTGAGGACAGACCTGTCTCGCCGGGCAGGATGTGGTGCACCGACAATCCGGAGGCGGCGATTGAGGAGTTTGGTGGAGATGCATCAGCGCCAAGTGAAGGTTTGCACATCGCTGAAATTAGAGAAGCGATGGATAAAGGCAGCGGAGTGACGCCAGTGGTAGCTGGGGTTTTAAAAAATAAGCTCGGCAACCTCACCAGCGCGGTGGCTCTTAGATTGACGCTTATAGGAATGCTCTCAAAGAACGAACGAAAGAGATTTACATACAGCGAAGGCTTGAAAAGGGTTTGCTGGATGGTTTTGAGTATCCTTGACAAGGCGAACGTTTACAGGACCGCGGAGGTGGACAGACAGGTGGATATTATTTTTCCAAGTCCGCTGCCGGAGAATTTAATGGAGAAGCTAAAGGAAGCCCAGATCAAGAAGGAATTAGGTGTTCCAACCGAGCAGGTGCTCAGAGAATTAGGATACGAAAGTGCACAAGAGCATAAGAACAAAAGTGCATAATAACAGCAAAGGCGAGAGCGATAGATTCCTGCTTACGCAGGAATGACGTTCAGGAGGTTTTATGAGTCTGATTGATGCAGAAGAAGAAGTTCTGTCAGAGACAGAAGCGGGACATACTAATAGTGAGAGCAATAACTTGAAACTTGTTCCTGTTGGTGAGTCAATCCGTTATCGGAAGAGGGCACAGAGTGCTGAGAAGAAGGTTGAAGCTTTGGCGGAGCAATTGGCGCAGGCGGAGTCGCAGGCTTGCGAGATGGCTGAGCAGCTGCAGAGTCTGCAGGTTGAGCAGAAACTAATGCGCAAATTAGCTGCTGCGGGGGCGGTTGATTTGGAGACAGCGGCACTGATTGCCAAAGCCAGGGTAGAAGGCGAGGGGAAAGCGGATTTGGACGGTGTTATTGAGCAGTTGAGAAAAGAAAAGCAATATCTGTTTGCGGAACAAGCAAGCGGGGGTATGAGGGCGAAGAGGACCGCAGGAGCTAAAGACCGAGTGCAAAGCAGCCAAATGGTTTTGGAGAAAGCAGCTAAGGAAGCGGCTGTGACAGGGAGTAGAACAGATTTGCAGAAGTATTTAAAGCTGCGACGGAATTTTGTTTAAAAAAAGAAAGGCACAGGGAAGAAGAAAAACATAAAGGGATGTTAAAGAGAATAGACTCCTGCTTTTGCAGGAATGACAAGAGTGAATAGAAGGAGAATTAAGAAATGGCTTTTACAGGAAAGGCAACTTATTCAGCGGGTACGACTTTGCCAGAACTGGCTGAGGACGTATCGGATTTGATCGGGATAATTTCGCCCTATGAGACGCCCTTGTTAGATGCTCTGGGTGACCCGATGCGAGAGGCGGCGAGCACACATCATGAGTGGCTTGAGGATGAGCTGCTGCCCAACAAAGATGCTGTCAACGATGACACTTTTACCGACCCCGCAGCGGATACAGATTTCGATGTAGATAACGGCAGCAGATTCCGTGTGGGTGACCAGATTCAAGTGGAAGGCAGCGAAGAGTTGATGTTTGTAACCGGTATCAACAGCGATACGCTAACAGTGGTCCGTGGTTATGCAGGTACTACAGCGGAGGACTTGGCTGACAATCAGGTGATCAATATTCTCGGAAACGCAGCCCTTGAAGGAGCAGACAAGCCTGGGGCGAGATTTACCAATCGCAGCCGGTGCGGCAACTACACACAGATATTTGCCGCGACGGTGGAAGTGTCGGGGACTGATATGGCTGCGAGCCAGCTGGGTCTGGCTGACGAGATGGATTATCAGAAACAAGAGCGGCTTCGTGAGCTGATTCGCGATCTGGAAAATACTGTCATCAATGGCGGTCAGCCTGCCAGCGACCCGGAAGGCAGCGGCACGGTGAGAAGGTCGATGAATGGGGTTGTTCAGCATCTCTCGACGAATGTTCTCCGCGATAATGATACAGGTCATCCGTCGGATGATAACCTTGACGAGGCTTGTGTCAACTTTATGCTCAGGAAGATATGGGAGAACAGTAATGGCAACGTTGATTTGATTGTTGTCAATGGGTTCCAGAAACGGAAGATTAACTCTTTCATCTCGAGCAGCCGAAGCTATGGTGCAAGCGATACAACCTATACTGAGATGATAAGCGTTTATGAAAGTGACTTTGGGATTTGCCGGATAATCACTTCGAGATGGATGCCTCAGGATGCGGTTTTATTTTTGGATTCCTCGCGGGTAAATGTTTTGCCGTTGGCGGGACGAAGTTTTCACTTTAAGCCTTTGGCGAGCAGTGGTGACTACGAGTGTGGTGAGCTGATCGGCGAATATACACTGGAGCTGAAGAACGAAGCCGCACATGGGCTTATTCGGGACCTGACTACCAGCTAATAGTGAGGCGTGATTAGGTATTGCGGTGGAAGGTGCCCAAAGGCCGGAATGGTCTTTGGGCACCCAAAGCCGCTGGTTATGTGAGAAGGGAGCTGAAGTAGATGGCTAAGTTTTCAGACGATGCAGATATTTTGAAATATGAGCCGATATTGTTCGGTGAACTGCATTTGCCGGGACAGATATTGGCCTCGGGGACAGGGGGAGCGCTGAGCGGGACAACTTTTATGGCAACTGGCGCAGATTTTGTAAGTGCTCAGGTTTCGGCGGACGGCGTTATATATCTGCAATCTGCAAATGGTTCTCTGGAGGGGATGTTCGAGATAGTTTCGGTGGATTCGGCGACGCAGTTAACTGTTTCGGTTCTGCGGGCGGATTCAGGAGATGACGCAATCGCACCGCCAGCGGCTACAGATATTACTTACAGAGTCAGCACCCTTGCGCCACAGGCAACAGCAGTAGGTTTTCAGTTGACTGAGTACTTCGGCATTAAGCCGGGGAATCCAGCAAGTGATACAGACGTCGAGGATATTCTTGATAAGGATGTTTTAAGGTTGGCATCGGTCTTTGCAGTCGTGTCAAGTGTTTATGCGATGCTGGCCAGTAAAGCCGGAGATGAAAATTTCTGGAAGAAGAGCCATCACTATCAGAGACTTTTTGAAAGGGCACGAGAACGGTGTCGGCTGAGTATTGACGCCAACTCTGATGGTGTGGCTGATGTTACGCGGATAGGGGCGTCTGTAAGGCTGGTGCGGGATTAGCGAAGGTAAAAGAAATGAGTACTGCTTTGGATGGACAGAGGCTTTTCGACGAACAACAACTGGAGATTGAAGTCGGCAGTTTAGGGCGAGATTCAGTTGAGAGGACGATGTCGGGGCTGGATGGTGTGCTCAGTATCGATCTTGGCAGCCGGGGCAGGAAAATAAAACAGAGCGGTTCGTTACAGGCTAAAAGCCTGGCGCAGATGAACGATAAAATCGGCGCGATATCAGCTTATATGGATGGCGAGACACATAAATTGGTAACCAGCGGTGACGGAGAGTTTGATAATCTTCGGATGGATGTGTTTAGGGTTAGCAAGGAGCGTCCAAGCGGTGCAGGGTTGTGCTGCGATTATGAAATTGTTTATAGACAGTTAATGGCTTAATAGGATTATGTCGCTTATCAGCAACGGGATAAAGAAAGTAAGAGCGTTTGAATTAGCCGGCGGTGTTTGGGCGGATGGCGGTAGTTACGGTATGCCACGGACAGCTTTGGTGAAGTGGCAATCTTCGTGGAGCGATAAATTGTACCAAGTTTATGTCAGTGGTCAATACACCGGCACCACTGTGGAGACCGACCAGCGACAAATGGTTGTTCCGATGCCTACTTCTTTTGAGACGGCGGTTCGGATTGAAGTTTTTGCGGTTGAGGCTGAGGATGCGAATGTTGACTTTAGCAGCGAGCTGAGTTCATTGATTGGTGAGAGCGGCAGAGTGAAGATCGGGATGTTGCGTGATCAGGGGCTGCCGGCCGGCGGGACGGTTCAAATCTACTCTGATAATGGCACGGTGGAAATTGATTACGACAATGCTGTTAATGAGGACCCCATACGAGTTTGGTCAGCTTGGCAGGATAAGGGTGGATTTGGAATGAGCAGATTCGGCTCGAGTGACTTTGGGTATGATGGTGCGGCAGCAGTCGGCTTTGGAAAAGGTGGTTTTGGCAGCGGGCTGTTTGGTTTTGATGCAGAGGTATTCGAGTGGTTGAGCCCATCGTTAAGCACCGGGGTTTACAAGTTTGGTGTTAAGGTTAGCGACGAAGCTGGGAATGAGAGCAGCGGCAGCGAGACTGGGCAAATTGCGGTAATACCGGCGGCGAGACCCGCTGAAGAGCTTAGTGTATCATCGTTCGATAAGCAGACGAATGAATTAGTTTTGAAAATTGACTGACAGGAAGTGACAAGTCAAGACCCCACATAAAACGTGGGGCCAAATATCGAGAAAATTGAAGGAGTTTTAACTATGGCGGAAGTTTATCCATCCGACAATGAGTTGTTGAATATACAGTCTGATAGCGAGACCGGTGTTGAGTATATACCGACCGGCACATCACCTTATTATCTGCAGTTCAGGAAGTTGTTGTACCGTTTACTTCTTGCAGCAAGGCAGGCAAACGACTTGCGTGTTTACGATGAGGGTGGGTTGGATATTGGTGTAAGGAGCGGCAAGTTCTGGCTGGGTAACTCGCTGGTCAACTATGCCGGTTCATCAGGTAACACATTGGCTGGTGACAAAGCCAACATATATATTTATTTGAATTCGAGCGGTACTCTGGTGATCAATGAGTACAGTAGCTTTCCTGATATGGCGACCACACCGCATATTCGACTGGCCATGGTTACGACGTCGAATGGTGACATTGATTCGATAGTGGATTGTCGTGTGGGACATAATTTTGTGGTTCCCTATGGGGCAGGTGGAGTTAAAAAGACTATCGAAGAACATACGAGCGACGATACGCTTACAGCTGCTGAATCCGGCAGTGTTCATACGAATCTGGGGGCTACGGAGACAGTGACGCTTACTTTGCCGGCATCGGCGGCGGCAGGGACTGTGTTTACGTTTGCGGTCCAGGCAGCACAAGAGCTGCGTATCGATCCGGGCACAGCGACTACTCGGGACGACAGCGGCCAGACGGCGGACAAGTACAAATCGGCCGATGCTGTTGGAGAATGCGTTACATTGGTTGCAGATTCAAACGGTGACTGGGTGACAATAACCAAGAACGGCACCTGGACTGAGGAAACGTAGGAGGCTGGAGACCATAATGGCTTTTTCACTAGCCTGTGATGCAGGCAAGACAACTCTGCGAATAGAGGGAACTGATAGCAGCGTAACTTGGAATGATGTTGCCAATGCCGGAGCGGGCAGCGTCGCTGTCGATGGTGGCGGTACTGAAGACCCATCCTTCTTTGTAACCGAGCATATTGCCAATGCCGTATATCAGATACTGAAGAACATTCAGTTCGGTGATGGCACAAATGCTCTTATTTTCTGTTCAAAGAAGGAAATGGTATACTTTGATGATAATCAGACATTTGTGCTTCAAAGTAACGTTACGTTGCAGCTTGGTGAAAAGGTTGATGACTGGGGCAAGAATGGTTCCTATTGGAGGTTTAATTTTGGTTCATCTAGCTCTTATAATGTTATTCCGACCGGCCGAAGTAATGTGAATTTGCTAATTTATGGTTCTACGCTATTTTCGGCTGGTAATAAAGGTTTTCGTACATATGCCAGTACAAGAGAGTTTCTGAACTCTATTATTACAACCAGTGCCAGTACGTTTCAGTTTTATTGTTTGAATGCTAATAATTCTGTAATAATGAGACGCTGTTATATTGCGGGGGGGTTCAGTCTGCGTTTCTACGATAGTCCTGTAGCGATTGAAGATGTCCATATTCATGATACTACTTATGGTCTTGAATTTGGCGGTGCTTCAGGTAGTTATAGGAATCTTAGAATTACTTCAAGTGATACGCAAATTAGGCAGTTTGGGGGAACCGGTGTAATAGGTAATATCATAAATCCCGTTGGCAACATCACGGCAGTTGAAATCAACGAGGATGCATCAGCTATCAATGAGCAACGTACCTGCGACATTCACGTTGTTGATAAGGATGGCAACAATTTAGAGGACGTTACTGTTACCTGCGAAGATGAGGACAACAATGAAGTATTTAGTGTCCAAACAGATGTCAACGGTGTTATTGCCCAACAGACAATAACTTATAAGCAATGGGAGGGAACTGATGAAACTGAAACAGAATACAGTCCGCACAAGTTTATATTTTCAAAGAACGGCTACACGTTATTGGTGATGGAGAATGTTACCGTAGATGCCCGAATAAACTGGGATGTTGAAGTGAAATTCCCCGAACGCATACGGGCACGGATGGCAAATCCGGGCAGACTGGCAATTCTACGATAGGAGTCGATGATGGCAAATACTGCAATTGAAATACCGTTTTACGTGTCAAAGGATAGCTGTCCCTTGACCGGTGCAGCGGGGGAGATGAACTTTGAGAGCCTAAGGAAGCTGGACGGCGCCGATAAATCCGGTGATGCTCCGAGTATTAGTGAAATCGGCGGCGGCTGGTATAAGTTCAGCGTTGCCTACGGCACAACACCATTTGATGCTGGCGACCTTGTGGGTGTTATAGATGCCGACAAAGACGGCAATAACAGCTTAGCCAATTCCGAGCGGTATATTCCTGTTGAAGTTCGGCTGGACTTTTATGCCCTGATGCGATTAGTCAATAAAATGAGCCAGGACAAGCTGACAGGAGATATGCTGGTTAAGGATGGCGGTGGTAATACGATTTTGAAGCTCGATATAACTGATAGCGAAAGCACTCTGGGCCGCGAACCGGGAGTTGCTTAGTAGATGAACAGTAAATTTTTCGACAGTTTGTACGGGGGTGACTCAGCCAATGGCGTCAAGCTGGGTATGGGTCTTACCGGGGGAGATTTCTGGGCGCGTCCGGCGGGTTGTCAAATGCTTTATCGCGGCAACAGTATGGAGACTATAGACTTTGCAAAGATATTGGCTGTGGATGAGATTAATGCTTCGCGAATTAGTCCGCCTGATTATGTTACTCACGAAGCAAGCACAACGTATTTTTATGTGGTTCATCGGGTCAATAGTTACGGCAGTGAGGAACAGAGTTTAGCTGCTGCCGTTAAGGTTGTGATAGATGCCAATGGTGACTTAGCGGCGGCCGAACCTAACGACATTTTTCTGATAAAAGCTGAGCAAGTGGAAGGCAGTAAGGTAAAACTCATCTGGTTTTATAGCCCTCTTGAGCAAGAGAGTAAACCTGTGCGTTTCAAAATCTATTATGACAGGGGGACAGGGCATGTCGATTATCAGAATGCAATTGCTGCGATTACGTATGCTGGAAGGAAGTTTTACAGCTACCAAACTAATATGCTGCAGCCAGGTAGGTATTTATTTGTGGTAAGAGCTGAAGATGCTGACGGGATGGACGATGGGTCTTTCGCGGAAGTTAAGGTTGGAGTCATTGCCGACAGCCCTGCGGGGATTGATATTCTGAATGCTCAAGCGATGTAGATCTGAGCCCCACGTTTGCGTGGGACTAAATATTTGTTTTAGAGGTTTTTGATGTTTAATCGGGTTGACTTTTTTCAATCGGAAGAAACAAGCCTTGCAGTTCCAGGGACTTCGGTCTCGGTTTTGGTTGACGGTTCGTTATGTCCTTATCTTGAGGTTGTAGAGATTGTGCGTGATGACTGGCCGGAGTTTAGCTGGGCAAGATTAGTTTATAATCCGGCTGGCTATTCGCAGGACGAGCTATTTTCTGCCGAGAGCATTGAGGCCGAAGTTGGGATGGGCAAAAGCGTTCGCATTGAGCAGGTTTATAACGGTTTGGCACCAGGGGTATCGGCTTTTAGTTTTGCTATATTTGTCGGGCAAATAGAAGGGATTGAGACCAGACTCGACAGCGGGGGCGAGCTTGTTGAAATTGTCGCAAAGGATTTCAGTTCACAACTAAAACGGATAACGGTATACGGGCAAAGGGTCAGAAGCTCGGACGGTTCGAGTTTGTTTTTGGGTGGTTCTGATACTGCTTTTAGTGAAGACGGGAAGGCTAATGCCGCAATTGAGCCGATAGAGCATAACGGCAAGAGTTATACGGCATTTGCTGCTGAGCCGTCGAAAGGTAAGTTGTGGAGCTATGCGGAGGTAATTGAATATCTGTTGTGTGAATATCTGTCGGAGGGGCGACTGCAATTGCCGAGCGTTGAGCGGCTCAAGGCACTGACGGATGATCAGACGGCTCGTGACTTTGATGTCACAGGCCTAGATTTGTTAGAGGCACTGAGGCGATGTTGTGAGCGAACAGGGTTGAGATTCAAATTTGTGCCCCGGTTTGTGTCGACAGGGCCTGAGCCAGCGATTGTATTCTGTAAGAACGGTACGGGTAGGGTTGTTGAGTTAAATTGCCAGCAGGCAGGTAAGCGGTTTAGTATCTCGAAGACAACCATTTCGAAAGTGTACAGCAGAAGGAATTTCTTTCCCGTGACACACAAGTATATCGGTCAGGGTGACTTTAAGTTTTATGAAGCGACGTTTGAATTAGTAAAGGCGTGGGACCCTGCAGATGAAAGTACCGACTATGACACATTCTCGCCCACAACGAACCCGGACTTCTATAAGGTCAAAGACGTATATCGTAAATGGGTTCTCAATGAGGCGGGAGACTACAGCGGCCCACCGTACAGTCAGGGTGATGCATTTGATTTTTCGAAGATTTTCGAAAGCGGTAATTTCGTTCGGCATCGACGACGGTTCTGGCCTGCATTGACTACCGATAAACAGGGCAAGTCGTTAGGCTATTTTCTGGAAGTATCCTTTGATAACGGTTTGCACTGGTGGCAGTATCTTTATGCCTTTAATAATCTGCTTGATGAGTGTGGAGTATGGCTAAGCAGCGATATGCTTGATATTGATACGTGGATTGCGGCATTGAAAGGGGTGTTGAAGTTTAGAATTACGGCGTCGGTAGTAAGTGACGAGAGGTTAAGCTGTGTTGTTGCCGATGGGCCGGTGAATTCGGTTGTGCCTGTTGTCGACCATATTGTTGCGCTGTCGAGGCAGTTCAAGTATCGCAAGGTTTCAAACAGAAGTATCTTTGCTAATTCGTCAGATGAGTCTCTGGGAGCGCCGAATGAGATTGATGACACTGCTGTTTTGTATGAATTTTTGCGTAAAAGGGCTGGGTCGGCGTCTGAGATTATCGAAACCGTTGATGTGCAGACGCCTTACCTGGCCTTTGACTACAGGGTAGGTGATGAAGTGACGTGCAGTCCGGAGAGCCGGGATTTGTTGAGCTGTCGAGGTGATAATCGAAGCGTAAGCAGGATTACGCGGGTTCAGATGGATTTTCAAAATCAGTGTACGAATCTGAAGATAATGCGGCAGAGGAAGGTTAAGGTATGAGCGGCGCCGAAAATGTTACAGACAGTCAGCAGTTTCTTGAGCGGCTGAGCCGGCAGGGTTTGCCGGAGACTAAAGAAACGTTAGCTGTTATTTCCCCCGGGGCCAGGGTGACGGCCTGGGCCGTTAAGATAAAAAGTTTGTCATCCTACAATTGGTATAACGTTCGAGCGGTGGAGATAGGTGAGCCGGGTTCACTACCGGTCGAGTACGGCTCGCAGATGAAAGCGGTGAATTTGGCTGAGTCGTTTCTACAGCAGGGAACTCTGCCAGAAGGGACATACGTGGTAATGTCCAGAGTAGGTGATAAGAATGTCTTCTATGCCAAGCCGTGAAATGAGAAATGACAGACGAGAGACAAAAGATGAGGGACGTTTATCTGAACCGGTGCGATTAGGGCAGGTCCTTCGAGAAGTGATGGGAAATATAAAAAAACGAGTGGAAGCTAATAGCAAGATGAATGATACCAAATTTGAAAAGCCACGAAGCTGGGAGTTTAATCGGCAGATAAATGTCTCTGTATTGCTTCAGTTGGTATTTCTGGCCTCTTTGATTGTGGGAAGCTGGGTGAACCTGCAGCGTCAGCTCGATTTGCTGCAGCACGATGTGAGTATACTGCTGCAGAGCCAGAAGAGCTTTGAGCGGAATCTCGAATCACTTTCGGCCAAGAGCATTTCTTATGAATATCGCATCCGGGCAATCGAAAAGACTTTAACAAGATCAGATGTGCCCGAAAAGGCGTTCTGACTGAGTAATATTTGGTTTAATTTGGTACCAGCTTCGTAAGTTTGCTTTGCGGTGTATTATTATGAGTAACAGGTTGAGTGACTTTGTTCAAAATGAACTTTGTCCGAATGGCGAGTGGAAGTTATCTGATTATATGAAATCTGCATTGGAACGTCAGATTTATCGGCTGCCAGAGGCTGCAGTTTCAGAAACTGAGACTCGTTATCCTACCACCCTTGCGGGCATGCGAGCATTTTTGGATGTTTTCTTCACCAGACATTATTTTCAAGTTCAGGACAGCTTATTGGATTATATGGTTTCGGATGAATTCATGGATTCATTGGCGATTGGCAAGTTACGGATTCTTGATGTTGGGTGTGGTCCAGCCGTTGCTTCTTTAGCGATTACCGATATGCTTGGTTATATCCTAGAGTATCTCAGATATACGGGTGGCTTACCGAAAAGTCGGTTCTTAAATATAACATATGTGCTGAATGATACATCAGGTATATGTCTTGGGACAGGCCAACGTATGTTAACTGACTACTTCCGCATTTGCAGAGCATATCACAAAGGGACTATTAGGCTGCGGACGATTTGTATACAAGAGCCCTTTCCTTCTAATGTGAAGCAGCTCAGGCGGATAAGGAACAACTTAGACTCGTACAACATTGCTGTGTTTTCTTACGTCGTTGTGCCGCTGAGCGAAGAGGAGGGACTTAATGACTTTGTTAATGGGCTGTGGGACATCGAAGAGCTCTCTAGTACCGATGGGCGAATTCTTATTCTGCAAGACAAATTTCAAGCAGCTTTGGTGAGAAGAATGAGCGGGGCGATAGGAGTTTCAGCACACAAAGCAAAATTAACCCAAGCCATTTATCCGCAAAGAAATGCTAATGAAAGTTACACTTATTCATACTATCGGTGTTTGTACGCACCCAGAAATAGAGGGGTAGTCAAGAAGAGTTCTGTGGCATAGTTGTTACCAGATTACGCAGTTGCATTTCTTGGGTTCGCAACGCTCTTTGAAAATATTCCATATGTCCGTCGTTTCTCTACAGAGGCTGATTGAGACTTTGTGATTAAAAGCCCGGATGGTATCGATTAAGAAAGTGTAGAATTCGATACACTGCTTTGGTGGATAGCGGAGCTTACCATCTGAAGCTCCTTTAACAAAGTTTTGGGTGTAGAGTTTCCTGGCGCGATTGCCATAGGCTTGGGCAGCCAGGTGCAGGTGTCCGGGCAGCAGCCTTAGCATACCGAGCGTGATGTTCTCCGGTGCGGTGACGGTCAGTGTTTTGCGGATTAAATCGGCATATTCGGCCTGCCAGTTCGAGTACAGGATACCAGGGTCTATACGGAAACGAATTCGGTAGCCGTGTTCTTGGCATAGTTTGGCTGCCTTTATCCGCTCATCGAGGCTGGCTGTACCCGCCTCAAAAGTTTCGACCGCATATCGACTGTTCAAGCTCCAGGAGATAACTGTTTGGTCGTTGGGTTCGGCGGCCAGTAAGTTTTCAATGTTACAGCTCTTTGTTAAAAGCATAAGAAAAGCCCGTGAGAGACCGGAAAAGAAAGGAACCAGCGTTGTTGTTAGGTTGGTTATGTGGTCGAGCGCGAGACTGTCGAGCATTTCACCCATATTGAAGCTGATTTTGCCTTGGGAGTGGGTCAAAGTTTTTCGTATTTGCTTGAACATGGTATCGTAATTGATGTTAATCTTAATAAACGGAGCAAACTTACGATAAACATACGCGAGATAGCAATATGTGCAGTAATAGGGACAGCCGTTTGAGATGGGGACCAGTTTGTAGTATGGGCAGCAGAGGATATTTGGGCCTAACTGGCCGTCAAAGCGTCCGACAAAAGATGAAGTTTCGCCTATCATTAAGACTCTTTTTCCTGCCAAAAGAGCCTTAGCTGGCGACATATCCAAGAAAGTGGGTTTACGTTGATGTTTTATTAATTGGACATTTGCTGATGGGAACATTTTCACGATTCGCTGGGCTTCAGGATGTTCTGAGACCTTCTGCCACAGCAATATAGTCTTTGGTTTGAACTTTTTTGCGGTATCCACAGGTCAATTTCTGTTACTGATAACAAAACAGTATTATAACAGAAGAACGTCCGAAACGTTATATAGTTAAGGAGAGAAAAGATGAAAAAGATTGTTGCGATCCTAATTCTGTTGTGTTTTGTGTCAATTGGTTGTGAAGGTTTGCGGTTTGCGCCGAGCCAGGCTCAAAAACAAAACGCCTGGCTGCATAATCGAGCGACGGTAATAACTGCTGAAACTGCCAGAGGTGAAAACACCTCGGAAAGGCTACAGGCTTTGGCGAAACTCTCTGAGTTGCAAAGCAGGGCCTTTACCTCTTATTTCGGGCTGCCTAAGGAATTTCCGCAGGCTGAGACCGCTGAAGATATACTTGCGCAGTCGAATTTTGTACTTGCAAGGCAGGCTCTGACTGAGTCAGCAGAGCGTCCTGATGCGTGGCAGTTGGCGGATTCGGCGTTTGAATTAGCTATCGGCGTCTGTGCATTATTGGGCGGTGTGTACGGGACGAGGGCGGTAAAGTTCTTAAAGGATGCCCGGGCCAAATCGAAGGCTTTGAAGGAAATTATCGAGGGCAATGAGCTATTCAAAAAGCAAGCTGCTGCGGTACCAAACGACAAGCCAGCAGTCTTAGCATTCAAGGAGGCCCACAAAGGCCAGTCGCCCCAGACCCGCCAAATCGTTGCAGAAACGAAGACTAATGCAAACAGTTGAAATCCCTCTCGCAAAGCCTACAATATGGAATTATGATAGTCGGCGTGCTGATAGCTCAACTGCATTTGCAGGGGGTAAATTCACTCAAAGAGAAACGAAGCATTGTCAAAAGCCTTATCGGCAGACTAAAAAGCAGGTTCAATGTTTCAATAGCTGAAGTGGACCATCAGGATAATAAAGCGAGCGCGGTTATCGGCATCGCGGTGGTCTCCAATGACAACCGATTCGTAAATGAGCAGCTCGATAAGATAATAGATTTTATGCACAAAGACGGCCGGTTCTACCTTGGCACAATCGAACGAGAGGTGTTTTAGATTCGTACCCCAGTTTCTTTCAAAGTATCCTGTCGACGATGAATCTTGTGGCGAGGAAGATATCGACCGCCAGGGCTGAACAGAGAATAATCAGCCGAAGCGCGACGATACGCAATTTTGCACGGGCTATAAAAAATATGATTGCAAGTGCAATTGTGCCGACTGTGTACATTTCCGCAGCTGCTAAGAAGGGCTTTGCGTATTTATCACCGAGGCCTGCGAACATCTGAAAGAACTTTGTCGCCAGCAGTAGCGTCACGATAGAAAGCCCGGCCATAAAGATTGCACTGGCCAATATCCATTTTCTGTCGGCAAAGCCAGCCGAGCAAAGTCCCTGCAGACCTGCGCCGATAATTACCGAGCAGCACAGCACAGGAAAGCTAAGCCAGATAATCGGACTTACACCGAGTAGCGATTGATAGGATGCCAATATTGTCCCGAGGCAGAAGATTATTAGTACGCCGAACCGCCGAGCAGTGAAGAGCATTGAGAGTCCCATCACAAGTGCAGCTATTGGGACATGATAGAATCCGACCAAAGTTACACCTTGCTGAGCCGCGACAAGCGGAGCCAACAGGCCCAGAAGGTCAGCCAAATGCAGCCGAGCTTGTATTGGAACTGTAAATACTCGGTAGTGAGAAGACACTTGAAAGAACAACAAAATTATCAAAGCTGGCAGGGCTGAAAGCGGTATTCTCAGCCATCTCCACTTTGCTTTTGGCCCGAACGCAGCCGGGCAGAACAGCCACGGAATACCTGCTGCCAGCAGGCCGGCTGTTGGATGAAATTTAGCCAGCGAGAGCATAAAGGGCCCAAAACCATAGATAGCTCCCGCGAATAGTGAACCCCAAAAGCTCGACACCCACCGCCGACTTAGCACAAAACAGCCCAGCCCTGCCAAACAAACGTTCACCACAAAAAGATACTGTAGCGGCTCAAAGTTTTTGAAGTGTGGAAGATAGAGGTAGATAGCGAAACCAGCGTATATCATCATTGCAGCAACGAACTTGCTGATGCTCTTACCCATTGAATTCTCTGTTTGAGGACTCCCAAACGCTACTTATCACATTTGGGGTCCCTGAGAACTAATTAGAATAGGACTTTTGTTTCCACTGTCTTCTTCTTCACAGACGGTTTCTTCATATCCACTATATCTATTGTTGGTTTCGGAAATGCTGATCCTGGACATTCGCCCGTCCAGCAGTACAGACAGAGCTTCTCTTTTGGCCGACCGATAGCCTTAACCATATCATCCACAGTCTGATATCTAAGTGTTGTGACATCTAAATCCTTGGCAGTCCATTCTACCATTTTTTTGTATTTTTCAGAATTGTGGTCTATATATTCTGACACGTCTTCCAGGTCATAGCCTTCCAGACTGCGAGTGGCTTTACGGGCGGCAAGCTCGTGGATGGAACGTGTGGAAAGGTTGAACTTGCAGGGGAACATCAGAGGTGGGCAAGCGGGTCTTATATGTATCTGTTTGGCGCCGCAATCCCAGAGTTTTTTTATAGTGAAGTTCTTAAGCTGGGTCCCCCTCACAAT
>Ga0114918_10001971_pt1 | contig 18402 bp, 32 predicted proteins | sample LantaG_FD_87015 | JGI IMG/M metagenome (GOLD analysis project Ga0114918, IMG submission 87015) | Deep subsurface microbial communities from Baltic Sea to uncover new lineages of life (NeLLi) - Landsort_02402 metaG | ecosystem: Environmental > Aquatic > Marine > Oceanic > Sediment | place... | reverse complement strand
TGGAGCGTAACCCCGCAAGGGGATAGCTCCGGGTATTGGGAGCTTATAGTCCCCAATGTTCTGAAAGGAATATTTTTCTATGGATATTCCAACTATAATAAGGTGCGATTACACTCCTTTTGTTTTCCGAGTTCATAGTGGTTGTATAATAGATAGTTCTAATTAACCGGAACAACTACGGAGAAATTAAAGATGGAAAAATATGAAATCGAATCATTCGACATCAGGGAATTATGTTCAAGGCAACCAGATAGGCGAATGTATGAATTTAACAAGATGAATGGTGAAAGAATCGCAAATGCGATGAAGGTCCTTTCGGAGGAGATCGGAGAAGATGACTCGTACGCCCTTGGCTGGCAAGCGAATATCGCCATGTCCATGGTTGACAGTGGCGTTGACCACAAGACGGCCAACGAAGGTGCAGGAAGGTTCATGAAGCTGTGTTTCGGAAGGGATACTTCGGATCTTGTCTGATATTTTTCCAATAACGCCTTGACTTCACTAATATGTGCAGTATATTGATCTTAACATGGCCCGCGTATTGAGACCTGACGGAAGTGCGTCACGAGGAAAACTTGAACATTCCTCATGACGGACAAACATCATTTTTCGGGAAGTTCAATCTCGTTCTTAAGGTTTATAATATATCGGATTAAGGCCCTAATTAAAACTAGCGTCGATATGAGGTTCGACTCCTCTGCAGGCCGCCAAATATTTTAATATTCAATAAGGAGAGAACGATGAAGATAAATCCAGAGCCTGGTTGTCTCACGATATTTGTTTTCGCCATCATCGTCTGTTTGTTCATTTTTATATAGAGTAGATTTACGTAGCGCGGTAGAGCAGTCCGGTTAGCTTGTCAGAGTCATGATCTGGAGGTCGGTGGTTCGAATCCACCCCGCGCCACCAATCCCCCCCGCCGGTGGGGATACGAAGCATCCGCCATCCCTGCGGGTCGACATGCAGGGAATGTCCGAAACTTCGAACCGGCACATTTTACATTGCGGATTGGGGGAGTCTGGAGTCCCCGCGAGCCTCATAAGCTTGAGATCATCAGTTCAAATCTGATATCCGCTACCAATGGAATAGCCATCCATGACGGCCTGTGAAGAGGGCACCAAACTCTCGACACGAGTTCGTCACCAATAGGCTTGGACAGATAACCTATGGTTGAGAGTTAGCCGCTCGGAAAACGGTTATAGGTGGCAACCACGCCGAATCCATAGGCCCTGGAATTTTGCAGGTTCGAATCCTGCTATCTGTCTCAATGCTCCCTGATTCCTTGCAAGGTGTGCGGTGTCATGAACCGCATAGAGGGAGCTACCATTTATAGATTGCGGGTGGGCCGGTGCTCACCAGAGCCTCATAAGCTCAGGCTGCCAGGATCAACACCTGGACCCGCTACCAATTGTCGCAGAGGCCGTCCTAGGCGTTCACCCGTAAGGACGGAGAGTTGTGAGAGATCGTGAACGGATCTCCAGCAGTGGCGATTCACTGCCTGCGGCATCTTTTTCATATGCGGCTTAGGGAACGTACACCCCGGCGGGGGTGCCCGGACGCTCCATTTTAGGCAACAACAGGAGAAGAGAGATGAGCTGCAGGAAGTACGCCAGGTATTTCAAGATAAGACTTCGCAAGAAGCGTGTTCGCAACAAGGTCGAGAAGGAGCCCCTGTGGTACTTCAACAAGCTTGGCGTCAGCAAGTGGGCGGAGGGACTCGGGAAGTTCTTCTCGCAGCCCAACGAGGAGCGCGACGACACGCTGATCGAGAAGAACCAGTTCTTTCTCTTCGACTACAAGGAGAGTGAATGATGGACAAGTGCAGCGTGGTAGACTGCGACAATGATGCAGTCGAAGAAAATGGCCAGTGCGTCAAGTGCCGTGAGACTTCGGACAAGCTGTCCGAGGTGTTCAAGGAGAAGACGAAAGAGGTTGTCATCGACGGAGAGATCTACGTATGAGTAAGGAAGCGATGGACCAGTACGTTGAGATGACGAAGAAGATCCTGTCCGAGCCGGACGAATGGCAGGACACCGACGAAGGTGAAGAGCATCTCAACGAGATGGATGACGTCTGGTATCGGATGACCGAAGCCGAAACGCAGTTGGCACAGATCGAGATTGGAAAGATATGAGCGAAAAATCCAGAGTGGACATATATCTTGAAATGACCAGGAAGCTTCTGTCGATGCCGGATGCGTGGCAAGACACTGACGAGGGAATTTCTCATCTTGACAAGATAGATCGCCTACATGGCCAGCTGGCGGACAACGAGGTCGAACGTGTCGGCGAGGAGATCGAAAAGTTTCGTTTTGACTTTATGTTTGGTGATCTTGATGGGTAAGCTATCGAAAGTGAAAGGCGTCAAGAATCTCGGCGACGTCGATGAGGAATTTGACGCTGAAGCTCTCAGGAAGTCCCTGGAAGAGGCATTCGAAGCGGCGAAGAGGCACTTCGCCGAGTGTGCCGACAAGCGCGAGAAAGAGAAGCAGGACCTCATCGACAAGTACGGCGACATGGAGATAAGATAGATTTACGGCGACCCCTGCCGACCATTGAAGCTGCAGTAGAGCATATGTGATATGTCAAACGCTGCGGCAGAGGTGAAGTGGAGTGACATCCTGTGGAGAGACATGGGCCTAATTTTGGGACCATAGATCAATTGGCTAGATCATCTCGCTGGCAGCGAGAAAGTTCCGGGTTCGACTCCCGGTGGCTCCACCATCGCTGGTTCACCGGTACCGTTGACATGTGAACATCTTGCCGTGCACTCGTGGAGTCTCCCTGGCACGGGAATAAATGGAGACCTAGACGGTACAACTTTTTTGGCGACATGGTGTAACTGGTAGCACGATGTCGGTAGACACTCATGGAGCGGTCGCCGGCATAGGTGTTGGTTCGAATCCAACTGTCTCCACCAGAAGAATAGAAAAATCAGATATAAACTGGGGTCGTAGCTCCAATGGTTTAGAGCGACTGGTTTGCAACCAGTAGGATGAGGGTTCGAGTCCCTCCGATTCCACCAGTAGGTTCGCATAATGATTCCCGCGACGGCGGGGTAAAGGAGAGTAAATATGAGTAGTAGACCATGTGGATATGTCGCCAGTCCGTACACCAAGGGCGACCCGTGCATAAATACCAATTTCCAGATGAGGGTTTTCGACAAGATCATCGATGACGGAATCGTATTGCCGTACATGCCTCTCTGGTCTCATTTTCAGCACACGGCGTTTCCCCGTCCCTACGAGGACTGGATAGCGTACGACAACGAGATGATCGCGTCCCTAGACATCAAGTGGATACTTCGACTGACCGCCGAGTGCGGAGAATATTCCGAATCGAGATCTTCAGGAGCGGACGCCGAGGTCGAGCTTGTCAAGAAGCTCTTCCCCGATGCCATCGTCATCATCCAGAATGAAGAAGACGATCTGGAGACCGTCCTGATGGACTTGTACTCGTCCCTATAGGATCTCCATGATCCTTCCCGCGTTGAACAGCGGGTCGTCATTCTCCGTGGTGTCGATCACCACGTCGGGGTTCTCCGGATCCTCGTATGGGTCTGAGATTCCCGTGAAGTTCGGGATCTCCCCCGATATCGCCTTCTCGTAGAGTCCCTTGGGGTCTCTTTCGAGGAGCGTGTCGAGTTCGGCCTTGACGTGCACTTCAACGAACTTGTCGTGTCCTATCAGTTCCCTGGCGTCTTCCCTGGCTTTCCTGTACGGTGAGATTGCGGCGACGATGGCGGTGCCCCCGACGTCGGCTATGCACTTTGCGGCATACGCTATCCTCTTTATGTTCTCGTCCCTGTCGTGTTTCGAGAATCCGAGATCTGACGTAAGGCAAGTCCTCACCTCGTCTCCGTCCAGCACCTTGACCTTCCTTCCTTCCAGCGAGAGCATTGTATCGAGATCCTCGGCTATCGTCGACTTTCCGCTTCCCGACCATCCTGTCATCCATATGACCTGTCCTTCTGACCCTGAGAGGTGTCTGGCTATCTGTCTCGGGACTTTTTCTTTCCACGTCTCGTCCCCGTCATCCATCATCTTCCTTATCTGGGTGGCTGATATTCCCTCGATATTTTCCGGGGCGTCATATCTGTTGACGGCGTATCCCACTTTTCTTCCGATGTTGACGGACTCTATGTCCGGGATGCCGACCACTTTGACCGGTTGTCCTTTATAGACTGCCGATATCATGTCGATTCGCTCTTCCGTGGTGTACGGGTCGAATTCTGATATTGGAGTTTCCCTGCATGCTATGAGGACTTTCTTCCCCTCGTCGAGTGCGTTCTGTATGATGTGCCTGTGTCCGTTGTGGAACGGCTGCCACCTTCCGATAAAAAGTGCGTACTTGTCAGTCATGTTGTATCCTCTTTGGCTGTTTGTGATTCCTTGTGTTGATTTTACAACTTTATTTTCACTGTCGCTTGAAATGACTTCATGGAACGGTATATTATGTGGAAAGGAGAATATTTCATGCCATTGAAGATAACGATGACACAAGTGAAGCTTCGGGGGAAAGGTCCCGAGAGATGCTCCGGGTGCCGGTCACGGATTGACTGGGGTCACCTGAAGAGAGAGGGCGAGGCCCGTCCGCGAGGGGCATGGATGGTTGTCAGGTGTCACCAGTGCGACCACAAATTCCTATACTAGGAGAGAGACATTATGGGCAGCAGGTCGAAGAAAAAGCCAAGAAGTATGAGTGTATCGTCGAGATGCGTAGGCTATGGGACATGCCCGAGGAGGATCGCAAGATTGCCATGATTAAGAGACAGGCTCATCTCAATATGCTGTACGAGGCAAAGCAGAGACGACGCAAGCCGTACACTGTGAAGCCAAAGGCCAGAGGCATTTCCCACAGGAGACATTCCCACTGGGGAGGTGCCTGTAACGGCACTCTCTGCATGTGTTGTCTCCGCCGCGCGGGGACCCACCTTGTGAGGACGCATGATCACGAGCGTCTTGACGGCACGGAATACAAGACCTATGATTATGCGTGCAACAGGTGCGAGAGCGAGTCTCTCGTTTTCATTCCATCGATACCGAGGCTTCCGAGAAGGACGGCCAACAAGGGTGCGTGGAAGAGATTTCTAAAACAGGAAGTGCCCGTGTGGCTGCAGATGGCAGGCGGCATTCCGGAAGATTTCATGAAAGGAGTAGAATGATGGAATTGAAATTTGAAAGAGTCAGGGGTTTCGGCAGCTACAAGGGTGCCTACCGTGGAGTGGACGGTCAGCATGTGCGTTGTTTTCTGGCGTCTGACAGGAGCGTCATCGAGTGTGACGAGAATGTCATTCCCGACATTATGCTATATGACAGCGAGTGCTCCATCGTGACCGACTGGCACGAGGAGTCTAAGTTGTGCCACACGCGTCTTGACGGGCATCTCCGACGCCGAGCGAACACCCTCTCCAAGCTACCATTCGTCGATACTGTTGTCGCAGTAATGTACAACACTGTTGTTATCCATCAGGGAGACAGAATGAAGTGTTCGTGCATGTATAGCGTTGTCGGGTATGGCAAGAATCCTCAAGTGAGACGGCTCAGCGAGATATATGCTGAGAATGTTGGCCAGTATGTCTACTGCAATGCGTGCCTTGAAATTTTCGAGGATGACACTTTACGTGGTGGCAACAGTTTGTGCCCGTCGTGTGTCGACAACGGTGTCGAGGCTTGTCTGTGTCGCACTGCGAAAGGCACCTACGAATGTGCCGTATCTACAGTGGAAGAGCTCAAGAAGTCAAAGGAGAGCGATAAATGAGTAATGTCAGTAAAGATTCACGCGATAACGGCGACGTCATGATCGACCTTGAGGATTTCGAGAATGTGCTCGGTCCCGATGACATGAGATACATGATGATCCGCGGCGAGATAACCTTCATGAAGCTCAGCGGTGATTTTTTCACGGACTTATGTCAGAAGTATCTCGCCGACAAGCTGGAGGAGCTGATCAATTCGTCCGGTAATCTTGTCTTCCATGACTCTTTTGAGCTGAAGCTTGTTTATGTCGGTCTCGGCGATTCCCCGGACGACATATGCAAGGATGACGCCAAGAAGTATTTCGGCGGCTCGTGGGGTCAGACACTCCGCACGATGAAGAAGGGTATGGTTAAGGTCGAGATGAACGTCAAGACCGCCATCGCCATGGAGAGGGCGGGATTCAGGGTGATGTATACCGACGTCAGGTAGTTCCTGTTTTATTTCCCTCGTATTAGCTTGACATTTCAGGATGTCAGGCTATATTTGTTTAAAAAGGAGACATATAATGGAATTTCAGATAGTATCGGACATGCACATGGACAGGGGTCGCATGGACATGTTCGAATGGATAGCTCGGCCCGTTGCGGACACACTGGTAATCGCAGGTGATTTCTGTCACCTGAAGAACTTCGAGCAGAAGCGTGTCGCCAAGTTTATCGAGTACATGAATGACAACTGGAAGACGGTCATATTCGTCCCTGGGAATCACGACTACTGCGGAATGCTCTGCGGGTACGGCGCTCCTGTATTCGAGCATTGTCATGAGGTTGTCGGCAATATGGTCATCGCCAACAACACAACGGTCGACGTCGATGATGTCACTTTCGTGTGCACGACCATGTGGAGCCACATTCCCCCGAATGCGGAGTTTGCGGTCAAAGAGTTCATCTGGGACTTCAAGGAGATAGGCAATTTCAACGTCATGTTTCACAATAGGCTGAACGACATTGCCGCGAAGTACATCAGGGATACCGTCCCTGTCGCCTTAAAGGCGGGTCGCAAGGTTGTGGTCGTCACGCACCATCTGCCGACATGGCAGGTCGTCAGCGATCCCTACAAGAACGACGATGTTACCTATGCCTTCGCCAACACGAAGATGGACGACGTCATTATGGACAACGACATCGCGGCATGGGTCCACGGGCACAGCCACGACGCCAGGCACGACATTCTTGCCGGCACCCTCGTCATAAGAAATCCCTACGGCTTGGCGAACCAAAGGGGCAAGTGCGGTCATAATCCTGAATGTGTCGTTAATGTGTGAAAATTCCCGTTGTCGGCTTGACAATGTTTGTTTAGGAGGTATATTGACACAATGAATGAACCAACAAGATATATGATCGAGAGATCCTGCGGCGCTTCTTTTGTCCCGACAAACATAAGGAAGTTTGTCTTCTGCTGTGCGGACGATCGCCATTTTGGCATTACCGACAATAGGGGCCGGGAGCAGGCAATGATATGCTGCGAGGAAAATTGCGTGAGAGCCCCTGGTGAAGTTGACTTCGACAGTCTTAGCGGCGTGTGTCGCAAGAGGTACTGCACCGACCCCGTAAATCTCGACAAGAGTGAGTTTTTCTGTAAGTTCGACCGTTCTGAAAGTGACTGCATATCATTTCACCAGAGGAGAATCGGCCTGAAGGAATGGCCCGAAGTTGCTGATCTCTCCCCATGCGACGAGTCGAGATGCCCCCTGTTGAATATGACCGAAGAGGAACTCGACGATTTCAGGATGGACCTGCATCGTTGCCGTGAGAAACCTGACTATAAGGAAAAACATTAAAAGGAGTTTATTATGACTGAGAAAAAAAACTATGATTTGTGCATTTGACGGACTGGAAGAACATGTTGACCAGCGCTACTCTGAGTGGATCGACTTCATTGTCGAGAGTCAGCCGTATGTCAACTGGGCAAAAGATTTGGCGAAGCATCTACATGATGGCGACAAGTACGGCGACGAGCCATACATCTATCATCTTTACGGTGTCGCCCGTAAAACTCTCGAACTCGCCCCGTTTCTTCTCGAACACGCAGACGGCGATTACCAAACGCTCCTGACGCAGGCTCTAATGGTTGCCTTTATGCATGATTCCGTCGAGGACGGAAAAATAACCATTAGTGATCTCCGTATACATTTTGGCGACATGCTGTCAGAATTCTCATCTACGCTATCCATTGATGTCGATGCGGTAATTCAGGCCATCAGTAACCTGACCAGGAGAGACGACGAGACCTATCCGCAGTATATCCTCAATAAGATATGCAACAACGGATGTCACATCACCAAGTTGGTGAAAATAGCCGACCTGAGGTTCAACAAGGAACATAACCTGATTGCCATGCGAAAGGGCAAAAAGCATTTCAAGCACATGTACGACAAGTACTCATTCGCGGAGTTCATCGTCATGCAGAGCGTATACACTAAGATATAGGAGAGTCACATGTACGAGGTAAAATATTTGTTTTCAGCCATTCATTGGGCCGCACTTGCGAGTTCGTGGTGGGCGTGGGCCCTATGGGGCAAGTGCACCATGGATGTGCCGAACATTCTGTTGCCGATCATATTTACCATCGCGTCATGCTTGTTCCCGGTGCATTACGTTGCCGATAACTGGGGGCGTTCCAGCGTCAAGAAGAAAGGACTCAAGGAAATTAAGTGTCTTCTCAACGCCCTGTTCTGGAGTGCCTACGCCAGTCTATGGTGGGCTGGATCCCAATGGGGAAGATGGGGCGGCGACTCTGGGTTTGTATTCCTTTGGGCATTGCCTTTCGCACTGACGTTTGTGCTTGTGATTGCGTCAATTATGTACTGTACCGAAAACTGGAAAGAAGAAAAGAAATAAAGGAGACAATTATGGAACGTAAGACTATTGAAGGCGATTACGCCGGTAACATCACGTTCGGTGACGGCGAGGACATTCAGGAACTCATTACCGCGCTCATCGATTTCAAGAGAGAGAAGCGCCATGAAGGATGGTCAGATCTCAAGGTACATGCCGGACTCGGTGATGCCGATTATCCTGGTAGCGTATTCCTGTATGGTGACCGCAAGGAGACCGACGAGGAGATGAATTATCGCCGCAAGAGCATGGAAATGTACGAGGAAGTTTCCACCGAGGAGCTTCTCGCCAAATTGGATAAGGCCCGTAAGCACGGCCTTGCCCATGTCATCGGCAACATCAAGGATGCCTTGGAGTTCCGTGAGCACATACCGAACAAGCTGGAGCGTAAGGTTATTCGTCAGCTGCAGGCAAGAACTGGCATCAAGGATATGGCCGAGCTTCGTGAGAAGCATGGCACCGAGATTGCCGAAGCAGTTCAGGCAGGTCAGTAATGAGCGGTAGCAAGATAGCTCTGTTTGACATGGACGATACGCTTTGCGACTATAGCGGAAGGATGAAGGCGTGCCTCTCTCTCATGGCAGGTCCTGAGGATCCCGTTTCCGACCTGAGCAATCTGACGGAATATGAGAAGGCCCGTGCGGACGCGATAAAGTCAATGCCGGGATGGTGGCGTAATTTGCACCCTATAGGTCTCGGCGTCTGCATACTCAAGACTGCCATGGAAATGGGTTTTGAGTGTCATGTACTTACCAAGGGGCCGTGGAAGACTACCTCCGCATGGACAGAAAAGGTAGAGTGGTGCAGGGAGCATCTCCCATCCGAAGTCAAGGTGACGATCACCGAGGACAAGAGTCTCACCTATGGCAGGATACTTGTCGATGATTGGCCTGGCTATGTGGAGTCGTGGCTCGCCCATCGCCCGAGAGGTCTGGTCCTGATGCCGAAGTATTCCTACAATGAGGACTGCAAGCTGTTCCGTGTCACCCACTATGATAACTTTTCTCCCACTCAGGATATAATGAGAGTTCTCAGGGAAGCATATGACAGGGGAGATCGTAATGACCAGTAATATGAAAGCCATCTTAATGTGCACACCAGTGCTGTTTCTCTGCAACTTGGCATATCACAGGGAATTGGGCGCACCGCTACTTGCGTGCATACTGTTTCTCATTGCCTATGTGCCGTTTTTGTTGTTTTGCTCCTGGGCGATTGAGCGCTTCAAGTAGAGGATTCTCCCCCTGAAAATGAGTAACCTAATGGTATGAAGAAGTTTCTGAACATAGTCCTGCTCGCAGTCGTTCTTGGCTTCTCCCTCGTTGTCGCCGCATCCGTCAGGGTGATGTGCGATGAGATTTCCGAAAAGGGTCTCAAGAGGGTTTCCCTCGAGATCTGGTACGGACGCGGAAACGTGGTAGAATAGAATCATGAAATATACTGCAGGAGAGGTCTAGTAAAACCCTAACAGGAGAGACTAGACATGAATAACAAGCACGATCGTCTGCAATGGACAGACGACAGTCGTGAGTACAGGATTTACCTCAAGACCATAGTCATGCATGACGGATGGGACGAGAGGAAGGGTCTGTGTGCCTGCCAGAACTGCCGTGGATACTGGACACTGAAAAAGTATCACCGCAGGATGAAACGCAAGATACTCCGGAACTGGAAACAGTACCGCAAGACACAGTACAAGCCATGTTAAACAGAGAATTCTGTCTAAAATGGACTGACAGCAGCAGGGTGTATGCCCTGACGAACAAGTTTAATTCCGGCATGCTGTGGGACGAGGACTGGAACGGCATAAAATGCCACCGCAGGCGTCTCGGCAAGAGAGCCCGCAAGAGGGTCATGGCCGGCAGTCCAGACAGGAGCTGGAAGCGTCACAGGAAGACGCAGTACAAGATAGAATAGTGGGCCCGCTCGGATAGGCGTGGAGGTGTAGACCGACAAATGGAGCATCTCCACCGAGGGTTCGATTCCCTCCGGGTCCACCAAAATGGATTTAGTAAAGATAAGCAAAGAAGTGAAAGATCTGGCCGAAAGCGTGGGCTGGAAAGTTAACGAGACGAGCATTGCCGACACGGGCAGCATCTACATGGATCTCGTCAGGAAAGATGAATGGTGTGTCATTAGGGTCGCCAACCACAAGCAAGTTTACTTCAGGTGGATGGTGTACTACTCGATAGCCCCGGGAAACCTGTGGTTCGAGGATCTGAAGGACATACTGAAACGGCCGTACGGCGAAGTAGGAGACATACTGTGAACAACCTTTGTCCCATATGCTATTCGAAGCATGCAGACCATGAGGACAGGACAATGGATAGCATTAACGGTATCGTATGCGAGTATGAAGTGAAGTGTCGCAAGTGCGGCACGATCGTTGACTATTGGGCATACGGACATTGGCAGTCCGGGAGCGACCATCCCAACCCATTTTGGTTCGACCTGAAGCATAACAAGATGAATTACCTCAGGTGGAAGTGGCGCGTAGCCACACATCGTGATATATTTCGGTGGATTCAGGTGTTTTTTACGAGAGAGCCCTTGAAAATTGATATGGAATTATATCCTTGATATAGACTTTTCATTGTATAATCGTTATATAACACGAAACCCGCCCAGTCAGGCGGAAGGAGGAAGTCTCATGTATGGTGAAAAAATCGCCGAAGTAGTTCGTACGCTCATCAAAATCAACAAGAGCGTGATTCAGTCAAACGACAGACATGTCGAGTATTCGAAGGTGGCAACTCCGGTTGCGTATGCCAAAGAGTTCAAGACCGTCAAGGTGTCTGCCTGTCGAGGGGCGGGTCATTCATACTCAGTGCACAAGATAGCGTACGACCTGTATCACGATGGAAATAAGGTACTGGTTTTGTCGCCCAAGTTTGAGATATCAAAAATACTTCTGAAGTCATATCCGGGACTTGAGACGGTATGTGCTGTCGGCTCGGCAAACAAGATAATAGGGCGGGGCCGTAATGAAATTCCGCGTATGTCCGGTATCGTCGTCGATGTGTCCAGCATGATATCACCATCGATAATGAATGAAATTTATCAGGCATACGCCTATCAGGCTGTGTCCGATGACGATTTTTTCTTTGTTCTACTTGAATAGTCTGAAAAAATGCATATATTAACAGAAGTCAAGGGCTCGTCTGGTGACGGGCCCGTTTTGTAATTAATTAATAGGAGGTGAATTTGCACCGAATGAATTTCAGGAGATTGGGAGAGATGACACTAAGAAACATGAAACTGAGGGACCGTCGCGGATGGACCGTTCGGCGCCACAAGGGCCAGCCGGTCAGGAACACGATAAGAGCCCTCAGGAAGACCTGCATTCTAAACACGCTTAGATTCAGGCACCTGTAGATTTCCCAGTATCTGGGAAATAATTCCCGGATTCAGGGAATTATATGCTGCAGAATATAATATTCAGCCTGTAAGGGCATTTTTTATATGCCATAGGATATAATTCTAAAAAAGGAGAATTGTGATGAGCGAAGAAAAACTTACCGGCGAAATGGTCATGGACCGTCATCCCGACATATTTAGGGAAAGGAGCCTCTCCATGCAACAGACCTGCATGTGCTGGCGACTTGAAGTCAATGAAGGCTGGCTTCCCCATATCGACATGGTATGCACCCTTCTCGACGAGTATGCCAAGAGGACGGGGATACAGGTTGTCGCTGAGCAGGTCAAACAGAAGTTCGGCGATCTGAGCTTCTACCATCGTCTTGAGATTCCCGAGGGGATGGACGAGAAACAGGCCGAATTCCTCTCCAAGAGATGCAGGGAGATCGTCAATACCATGGGGACCCTGTGTGCATTCACCTGTGAATGGTGTGGAGCTCCTGGGTCGACTAAAGGTTCTAAGGGATGGATTAACGTTTTCTGCCCTGACTGTCGTGAGAAAAGGAATGAGGAACGCGGCGCATGATAAACTATAGAGACAAGAAGCTGAAAGCTGACGATGTGTGCATGGAGGATGTCACCGGAATGGCTTGTGACATGAGTGACATGGTTATTGCCGCTCTTCGCGGCAGGGGGCTCTTGACGCCTGGAATGGGGGATGTCCTTGAAAATGATGCGTATGACGACATGTGCGATTATTTCGAGAAGCTGTTTAACTACCCCGAGTATCGCAACCATAATTAGTTGATGAAATACGCTAATTCAATTTGATTTATCCATCGTTAGTGTTATATTGTCAGTAAACGACAACTGTAACGAAGGAAGAAAACGATGTCAAACAATGAGTTCATTCTGAAGGAGGAGCATTTTAAGCTCCTGAAAGCCGCCTGTGTATCTGAGAACAATTGCGAATTCGGCTCCCCCAGCATCGACTGCAAGCGTCCGTTCGGCAATTCCGACGTCATAGGCGACATGATCGAGATACTCGGGATTGACATCGGTGACGACGCTGGCAATGAGTACGATGAGCTCCGTGAGGAATTGGAACCTGAGTTGCTTGATCTCTATCAGGATCTCTACATTGCCGTCCCACTCGTTTTCAGTCAACTGCCAAATGTCCGTCTCGGCAGGTATGTCAATAAGAATACCCAAGGCTGGGGAGACCCAATATGGAAGTATGTCGATGAGCGGTAAGATATATATTATAAACAACACGGAACGGTGCCCAGCTGGGGCTGTCGACATCAATACCACGTCACGATCTAATTCATGGACTCGCGGACTGAGTCCGTTTGTCGTTGGTCCATGTGACTGTGCTTTCCCCAATTCCCGTTCATGGAATGTCGAGAACTCCTATCAAAGATCTAAGGTCTACGAGTGCCATGACGATAATGGGCAGCCGAATGCAGATTGGTTTTTATGGGCCATGGAGGGCTTTGCGAGCAAGAAAGCCGAGAGATATCCCATGGGAATGAAGATGGGCAAGGGGCAAGTTCCCCTGTACTCGTGGTACCGCGGCGAAAAGTACGGCTACATCGAGGCGAGGAAGGTAATCTACATGCCCCTGTATGCTCGCGCTGTCGCCAAGACCGCAGCCTATAGCCACCTGAAGGCAATGCACGAGATCGGCATTGACTTGGCCCTTCGCGACTTTGACGGATACAGGATAGATACGCTATCCGTCACCTACGACGACGTCATTAATAACCCCGGGTCCGCACTCGGGCACTCCTTTGTCATCGCCATGATGCTCGAAGGACACATTCATAACTACGTGGAGGATCTGAAATGTTGAAATGGAAATGCACCAGGAGGTAGTCAATGGAAGGTAAGATCATGATGTCCGGGCAGATGAGTGGCAACGACACGGCCTATACAGCTGATTGCCTGAGGAAGTCCTGCGATCCCGCCAGGGGTCACTACATAAAAGAGAGGCCCGACGGCCAGGTTGAGCTGTGTGCCACTCTCAATGTGAAGGCTTGCATGAGGTACCATCGTCGTCGGAACAGAATAGATACCATAAGAGAATTTGATGATCTCAAGAAGTTCTCGAAGATAAGGTTGCGTAAGAAGCGTGCCAAAAAGAAGTTCAAGAAGAGATTCGTCAGGTATGTCAGTGGCGACATTGCCGCCAAGTGGATGGGAGTATGCTTTTCCAGACTTGTGGCAAGGCCGCTGAACTATCAGAGTATCGGCAGGAAGTTGTTTATGGTCGAAGAGATTCCGGAAGGTGCCTATGCTCGCTACAAGGACGAGGTCGAGGTACTCAGGCTCACTATAAAAGGTGATCCCTCCATGCCGCCGAACAATGGCGGCGACAAATTTTAACTTTCTTTTCAGAAACAGCTTGACTTTACCTACCGCTAGGATATATTAGCGTTATTGAAAGACAAAACGCCAAAAGGAGAAATCACATGGCAGCACGAAAGACAAAAGCACAGAAAGCGTGGGAAACCTACGCAAAGCCGTTCGCAACCGCACTCGGCATCACCGTAGAAGAAGCTGCACTCGCACTGACCCCACTCGTGGGTAATGGCGAAGACGCTATCGACCTGCTGAAAAATTCCAACGACACTTCCGATGTGGAAGTTATTACATCCTTCCCCGACCTTCCGAAAGCAAAGGTCCGCAAGGCAGTCGCCCTTCTTCGTGAAGTGACGGAAGATGCACCTGTGAAAGATATTGTTGCCGGCGAACAAGCCGCTCCAGTCTCATATGCAATCCTCCCAACGGTTCCCGACGATGAGTCTTTCCTGACGAGTCTGAAGACCGGCGGCGTCCTGAAGATCGGTTCTACCGAAGTCATCTCCGCCGTCCGTGCCGCCTTGGCCAAGAATTCCGGTCTCTACGACGTGCCTAATAAGCTCGCTTCCAAGATGGAAGCCTTCTCCAATGAGCAGGAAGAGCCTTGTGGCGCTGAGTTCTACAAAATCATGAAGATGGTTACCCGTCGTAATTATGCTGAAGTCCTTTCCGCCATAGATGTTGACAGCAAGTATGTTAGTGAGGCACGCAAGAAGCAGTTGCTCGAGAAGATCGACGGCATTCTGTGGCCTGCACTGTCAAGCTTCAACGAACAGCTCGACAAGTGGCTCAAGCTCTGGCAACAGGGTGCTAACAGTCCTCTGGCTCTGGCTAGTCTCGTTCTTGGCACTCAGGGTCCCGGTGCGGCACCTACCATGCCCGGAATGGCTCCTCCCGAAACCTCCACCGTCCGCGACGCCGCAGACGGAGTCGTTGACAAGATCAATAAGGTCTTCGCAGGATACGGCATTCCGATTGCCCGTGCTCTGGCATGGGACGCTAACAAGATCAAGAATATCCTTGAGGATAACGCTCTACCAGCCCAGATCGGTTCCACCAACAAGGAACAGATGCTTAAGTCTCTCGGTATCTCCGTCAGTTCTGACTACATCCGCCTTGAGGGCAACCTGACAAGGTACATCCTTGCCGTCATGGAACTCGACAAGGTAACGGCCGGAAACGAAGAGCTCAACTACCTGGTGGCCTTGGCCCAGCTTGGTACGAGCATTCCGTGGACGGATCTCGGATGCAGGGCCCGTACCAGCGATCCCGTAAGCACTGAATCTAACCGCAAATGGTAGAAGGAACGCCACAGTGGACATAAATCTCGAACCAGTATACGAGAGCATCATGGAAGCTGTGTCTTCGGAGGGAGTGTTCGGCGTCACCGACGTCGTCCTCCCGCCGGAAGACATGCTCAGATATCTCGACGCAGAATATCACAAGCTGAAGTGCATTACGGAGCCGACCCAGTGGACGCATCCGGATGACAGGATGGCGGCATACGATGCCGACACCAAGCTTGAGTTCTTCTACGGTAGGGCGAAGGAAAGAATCGCCGACAGCACTTATGGTCTCAGCAACATATCTGATGCCATCAGGAGCAGAAAGTCTTTCTCTACCTCCGCCCGCAAGTACTACATCGGGGAACGTGTCCACAGTGGCAACACTTCCATCTTCGAAGGTAACTGTGAAATCTCAGACGGCCTTTCCGGTCTCGTTCTCCTAAAGCTGGCAGACAGCGTCGAGAGTAATCCCCGGATCGCCAGAGAGAAGCGTGTCCTTGAGGCACTGCACAGGAACGGTGCCCCGCAGTGGAAGCACATCCCCCTTCTTCTGGACAATTTCAAGGCAGGTCCCAGAATGGGACTCGTCATGAGGAAGTTCAACGGATACAACCTATACGACGTTCGCAATATGAAGATGTACAAGGACGGAATTGACAGGAAACATGTCGTATGGATGCTCAACAGGCTTCTGAGTGCGGTAGGGTATGCCCACAGCTGTGGCGTCATACACGGGAACATAGACCCCAGCCACATCATGATAAGACCCGAGGACCACAACCTGTGTCTTCTCGACTGGAGCACGGCGGCGATAAGGCCGTCAGTCACCGGCGACAAGCTGGAATACATATCTGATTTCAGCGCCCCGGAACTGGTCGATGCCAAGACCCCTCCGCTGCCGTCAGCCGACATATACTCCATAGGCAAGATTGCCATCTGGCTCCTCGGCGGAAGCATAAGGAGCAACACCGTTCCGTCATGTGTCGAGAATGAGCTTGTGAATTTCATCAAGGGATTCGCTAACACGAGTCCAATTCAGCGTCCTCAGAATGCCTGGCAGCTTCACGGACAGCTGATATATATAGTCGAAAAGCTTTGGGGCAAGAGAAAGTTCCTGAAGTTCAACGTGGACTGAAATAAATAACGTAGAATAAAAAAGGAGAGTTCGCCATGGGCGGAGGTTATTACGAACGTGATGTCCCTGAACGCAGTTACAGCAGCAGGGATGAAGTATTCAATTACAGTCAGCAGATGTCTGACCCAAGTGCGGCACGCGAGAACGATCGCCGCGAGGTTCATGAGATGCTCAACATCAAGGGCAAGAAACGTGAATGCCGTAACTCAGAGGAGCATCCGAATGTTCTTCCGATCGTTGTGGCCATGGACGTCACGAAGTCCCGTGGTGACGATGCCCTTGTCGTTTTCGAGAAGGTGCCGTTGCTCATGGGTCAGTTGCCCATGACGGGCATTGCAGACCACCCGTCTATTTGCTGGGCGGCTGTCGGAGATGCCACCTGTGGCGACTACGCACCGATTCAGGTAGGTCAGTTTGAGGCGGACGACCGTCTTGACGAGTCACTTTCCAATCTGTGGATCGAAGAGGGCGGCGGTGGAACAGGTCAGGAGTCATACGAGCTTCTTGCCTATTACCTTGCCCGCAATGTCACGATGGACATCAACGACGATGACGGAAAGGGATTCCTTTTCTTCCTCGGCGATGAGGGCTTCTATCCTGAAGTGTCCAAGGATCAGGTTAAGGCATGGTGCGGAGACGATATCCCCGATGACATCAGCTCAGCCAAGATCTTCGAGGAGCTCCATAAGAAGTTCCACGTGTTCTTCGTCTATCCCAAGAAGTCATGGGAGGACCGCAAGGACAACATCGACAGTGAGATCGCCGGCCGCGTGAAGGAACAGGGCGGCATGGTTGAAGGTTGCAGCATCAGGGCTTCCCTGCTGTGGAACAACTACAATGATCTCGACCTGCATGTTATTCCTCCCAGTGGCGAACACATCAGTTATAGTCACAAACACTCTCGCTGTGGCGGATACCTCGATATCGACATGAATGCAGGAGGCAACAGTTCAATGAAGCCGGTCGAGAACATTCGCTGGAAGAAGGGCAGTGCTCCCAAGGGTCGCTACAAAGTGTTCGTGCAAAACTATACCACTCATGGCTACCCCGCAGCTACGGAATGGCGTTCCGAGATCGAGATTGACGGCAAGGTTCATTACTTCGAGGGGACTACCCCGAAGGATAAGATCGGAAGCTCAAGTGACATGACTATCTTCGAGTTCGACTACGATCCGAAGACCGGCATAAAGAATGCTGAAAATGACTACGCCCTGTACAAGGACGAGGTTATTACCGAGCAGTGGGGCAGTGTTCTCGAACACGGTCACTTGATCGAGATCGACAGTCCCAAGGCATGTGTCGACGCCATGATCGGTGCCATTGCCCTTAAAACGGGCAAGAAGACCATGGATGAGTACGTCGAGGATATGAAGGGCCGCGGTCAGACCGAGTCGCGTTGCGACGATGTTAAGGCAGCACTCTCCGGACTGTCCTGCGAGGAAACCGTCGCTCAGGTCGACGAGTCGTACTTTGCATAGGATATGAGCCTGGCAAGGATCCCCCAGATTTTTTCTGGGGGATCTTTTTGTTTACGGTTTGACAATTTGACTTCATGGTATATCAACAGTGTACTGATTTTATAGAAGATAAAAGAAGAATATAGTTGACTTGCTTTCATGTTGTATAATAAGAACTTGTAGGAAGACTGCGAAAATAACAAAGTACCAT
>Ga0114918_10001970_pt1 | contig 18406 bp, 20 predicted proteins | sample LantaG_FD_87015 | JGI IMG/M metagenome (GOLD analysis project Ga0114918, IMG submission 87015) | Deep subsurface microbial communities from Baltic Sea to uncover new lineages of life (NeLLi) - Landsort_02402 metaG | ecosystem: Environmental > Aquatic > Marine > Oceanic > Sediment | place... | reverse complement strand
GAACCCCCCGCGCGCGCCCGCTCCCCCTTTTTTCTCACCCCGGAACCCCCTCACCCCCAACAAAAACAAAAAAAAAAAAAAAAAAAAATCAACAGGCCCTCCCGCGTCGCCCTCTCCTTCAACGGCGGCAAGGACTCGACGGTCCTCCTGCACCTGCTCCGAGCCGCGGTAGAGAGGAGGCGAAGGCGAAGGCGGAGCGGCAACGAAGCGGACGAAGAGGAGGAGAAGGAAGAGGAAGACGAGGGCGACCTCGACGGCATCCGCTCCTTCACCTTTGAGCGCGACGACGACTTCCCCGAGATCTCCCAGTTCGTCTGCCAGGCAGACCGAGAGCACCGCCTGCGGCTCGAGAGGATCACCAGCCCCGCCGCCACCGGCAGCGGCTACGAGGATCTCCTCTCGGCGCTCTCTGCCTACCTCGCTCGGACGGGCGTCGCGGCCGTCGTGCTGGGCACAAAGCGCGGGGACCCGAACGCCGGGGGGCAGGACGCCCTGTGCGCCTCTTCGCCCGGGTGGCCGCCCTTTCTCAGGGTCAACCCCGTGCTGGAGTGGGGCTACGGTGACGTGTGGGGCTTCCTGGACGCCGTCGGGGCCCCCTACTGCTCGCTCTACGACCGCGGGTTCACGAGCGTCGGCGCCGCGCCGTCGACGAGCCCCAATCCTGCGCTGAGGAGGCCCGACGGGTCCTACGCCCCGGCGAGGGAGCTCTCCGATGGGAGGACGGAGAGGGCAGGGAGAGAGAGGAAGGGCGGCGGAAGCAGCGGAGGAGGCGGGAAGAATGAGGCAGAGGAAGGGGAAGAGAAGGCGGGGGAAGCAAAAGCGGAGGAAGCAAAACAGGAGCGACGGCCCCGACTCCCCACCAGTCCCCCTCTCGCCCTCCGCTCCATCCCCTCCCTGCTCGCCCCCTCCGCGGCCATTGTGCTGGTCGGCGACGAGCTCCTCTCCGGCCGCGTCGCCGACGCCAACGGCCTCTGGCTCTGCCGCAGGCTCCGCGAGGCGGGCTGGCTCCCGCGCAGGCTGTCGGTGGTGCCCGACGACGCCGCGGCGATCGCGACCGAGGTCGCCGCCGCGGCCCGCGCGCACCCGGTGGTGCTTGTGGCCGGGGGCGTGGGCCCCACGGACGACGACGTGACCGCCGCGGGCGTCGCCGAGGCGCTGCGGGTGCCCCTCGTGCGGGACCCCGACCTGGCAGAGAGGCTGCGCTCGCACTTTGGGGAGCGGCTGCGGCCCGCGCACCTGAAGATGGCGGACGCGCCGGCGAGGGGTCTGACGGCGCTGGACGCTTTCCGGAGCGACGACGACGACGGTGGCGGCGGCAGCGGCGGTGAAACGAAGAGGCGCTCCCCCTTTCCTCTCCTTGCGGTGGCGTGCGCCGCGACCAACGCCACGGTCTACATCCTGCCCGGCGTCCCCCACCTGCTCAGGAGGAAGTGGCCAGCCCTGGAGGCTCATTTGGGCACGCTTCCTGCCGCAGGAGGAGGAGGGGGAGGAGGGGGGGAAAAGAAGAGCTCTGGCGGCGAAGAAGCAGCAGCAGCAGCACCAGCCGCCAACGGCGACGACGGAGCCAAAAAACTCGGCAACGACAGAGCCAAAAAACTCTCGCCTTTCCACGCTGCCGCCCTCCGGCTCCTGCTCGACGACGAGACCGCCGCCGCTCCAGCGATGGCCGCTGCCTCCGCAGCCGGGGGAGCGATCGTCAGCGTCGGGTCTTACCCCCTTGCGGCAGCCTCGTGCGACGACGGCTGGGGGAGAAGAGGGCAAGGAAGGCGAAGGACTAGCGAAGAGGCCGACATCGCCACGCCGCGCGGCGGCAAGGGCGGCGACGGCGCGACGGTCTGCCTCCTGCTCGAGTCCAAGGACGCCGCGGCCCTCTCCGCCGCGGTCGAGGCCGCAATCGGGGCCCTGCCCGCGGAGGCGCTGGTGGCGGCGGAGAGGGACCCGGAGGGGCTCGGCGGCGGGGGGGCGGAGCAGGCGAGGTAGATAGGAAGCGAGGGTTGGGAAAGAACGATGAAGAGATCGAGTTCGTTTGTGTAGTTTTCTTTGCAAAAGTGTGACGTTGAGTGTACAGATTTATATCCCCAAAGGCGAAAGCGAAATCACAAATCAGAGCTCCACGATGAGCAGGGAAGAACCAGGCGCGCTGCTGCTGCTGTTATTTCTTGGGGCCGAAGAGGAAACCGAAGACAGGACTTCGAGCGCGCTCTTTCTCCCTCCTTGTCCATCTTCTTTCGCTCTCCCCGTTTCTGGCGGCGGCGGCACGGTCGCCGCGGCCTCCTCCAGGGCGGCGCCCACGGCCTCTGCCGTCGCCGAGAGAATCTCGGAAGGGGCCTCATTGGACCAACACGTCAGGAACAGGACCCTCTTGGCGGCGAGCTTGAGCACGGAAGCAGTCGAGGAGGAGAAGGAGGAGGAGGGCCCCTTTGTCGCCGCCGCCGCCGTCGCCGCCACCGACGGCACGTGCGAGGCCGCTCTCGTTCTTCCCAGAAGAGCCGCCGGCACCCTCTCCTCGGGCAGGCTCATATCCAGGGCCTGCTCCGCGGCAGCGGCAGCCGCCCTCTTGGCGCGCAGGGCCGCGAGCTTTCCGCCAGGAGACGACGAGGGCGACGCCGGCGCCCCTCGAGCTTCTCCTTCTCCTCCTCCCTCCTCCCGCTTCTTCAGAGCAACGGAAGGAGCGCTCGCCGCCGTCGCACCTTCAAGCAGCAGCCCCCGCAGGTCCTCGAGCGCGAGCACGCACGCCACCCGCCCGGCGGAAAGGATGGCCCGAACGTCGGCGATGCCAGCAATCGCCGAGGCGCGCCGCGCTGCCGGGGAAGAAGACGATGACGACGAAAAAGACGACAAAGCCGAGTTTCCCCCTCCTCCTCCGGCAACGTCGTTGGCCGCTCGCTCCACGCACCCGGAGAGAGCGGCGCGCAGAGGCGGCGGAGGGACCCCGGGCTGCGGGGGCTGCGAGAGCCCGCTGATGATAAGCGCGGTCTCGGAGAGAAGAGAGGAGGAGGAACCAGGGAGGCGGAGAAGAAAAGAAGCAGCGCCAGCGCCGCAGCCGGGGTCGTCGTCGCTGCGCCCTCGCTCTTCTTCCCCTCCCTTCCCTCCCTCCCCCCTCCTCCTCCACTCCCCGCGGCACCCCCGCATCGCCCAGCAGTAGCCGAAGAGGGCGCAGACGACCATGGCCTCGACCCCCGGGGCCGGGACCCCGTTTGCTCGGGTCGGGAGCAGCGACGCGAGGCGGGGCAGCGGCGAGCGAGGAGGCGGAGGGGGAGGAGGCGGAACGGAGGGAGAGGAAGAGGGAGCAGCCTCTTTGTCGTCGTCGTCGTCGTCGTCGTCGTCGTCATCTTCGTCCAGATCATCGCCGCCAATCTCAGAGACGAGCGCCGTCCCGTCTTTCGAAAGGGCCGGGAGGTGAAGGAGGCAACCGCTTAGAGATTCAGAGGAAGCTTGCCACCAAGGGATCCAGGGCTCCTCTCGTTCGCTCTCTCCCTCCGCCTCTTCCCTCCTCCCGGGCCCCTCCTCCGTTGCCGCGACGGCCTCGAAGAAAGCCAGACGCTCCTCTTCGCTCAGCGCGGCAAAGACGGCTTCTTCTGGGGGGCCTTCGGCAGAGCCGGCGTGCTCCCTGTCGAGCTCACGGAGCCTGCGGGAGGTTTCCGCTGAGAGAGTGATGCCGAGGGTCTCGAGGGGGAGAGGGGCGGTTTCGTCGAAGTCGCCTCCTTCGAGATCGTCGCCGAGGCCGTCGTCGTCGTCGCCGTCGCCGTCGCCGGAGCTCTCTCCCCCTCCTTCCTCTTCGTCGTCTTCAGAATCATCGCCCAGCATCATCTTCCCCCGCAGAGACGCCACCAGCGCCTGCTCCGGATCCAGGGGCGCCGAGGCGTCCGCCTCGCGAATCCTCTTGAGGACCCGGAGCATCGCCCCCCGAGCGGTTTCGTTGCCGTTGCCGTTGCTGCCGGCGACAAACCCGCCCCCGTCGCCGTTGCCGCCATCCGTCGCCGTCATGCCTCGGAGCTCCTGAACGATGTGCTCCCTCGCAAAGGCCTCGGTGCACTGCTCCGAGTGCCGCTGGTAGCACCCCGATGAGCAGTAGCGGGCGTTGCAGCGCGGGCACGAGTAGGGCGGGTCGGGGCGGGAGCAGCTGGTGGAGTAAAAAGTTGAGGTTGAAAATAAAAGAATCAAGGGTTAAGGTTTGCGGTTTGTTTTTGTTTTTGTTTTTTTTGAAGGAAGAGAGAGAGAGTGAGCGCAACGAGCACGGGTCCGACGCCCGAAGAGTGCAGCCTGCAAGTTTATGACGTTTCTTCGATAGCTCTCGTCGCTCGCAGATGGGAAACAGGCAACGCAAAAAAGCGGAACAGGAAGTCGGAAAGCGACGGGGTTTCAATGCTTCTTCTTCCTTCTTCTTCTTCTTCGACGGCTAGACAGGCTGTTTCGGCAGCTTTCTTTCCGCCTCTCTCACGACGGAAACTCACACACGGCACACGCCGCTATCTTTGAGGTCCTCTGCTGAACGCGCCATCGCGGGGACGCTCTGGCTGCCCCTGGCGACGTTCAGATAGAGAGAGCGTGCTCAAGGAAAGATGCGATTCACGGCATCGTGTTCTTTCGTCGAAGCCGTTCTTTTCTTTTCTTCTTCTTCGATTCTGAAGAATTGTTTCCCGTTTTTTTTACAGCAACCTCAGCTCGCACATCGCCTCCCTGCGAGCCGGGGACCACCACCCGCAGAGCCTCAGCGTCCCTTCCGTGCCAGGCAACACGTAATCCGCTCCAAAAACCGTCTCGAGCCTCGCAGGGCGGATCCTCCTGGCCGCGTCTGCCGCGGTCGAGGCTGCCGACGCCAGCGCGCCAGCGGCGCCCCCGCCGAGGCTGCGCCAGTTGAATCCAGGACTATTGCCTCCCCCTCCGCCGCCGCTCGAGGACCCGAAGCCGAAGACGCCGCCGCCCCCTCGCCGCCCACCATAGCCTCCCGTGGAAGAACTCGGCCTGCTGTTGTACCTTCCGGGCGTCGCGGGCCTCCTCAGCGGCGAGAGCGGCGGCAGCAGCAGCCCGCTGCCGACGCCGTCGCCGCCGAGGCACCCGGCGTCGGCCGGCACGGCCTCCAGCGCAAACCTCGCGTCCGCCCTGACCCGCAGGGGCCCCGCGACCTGCTGGACGGCCGAAACGGAGAGGGCGTGCCACGTTCCCCTCCCGTGCAGAGGGTGCGACCTCCCTCCGTGCAGCAGGGCAGGAGGAGGAGCGGAAGAAGGGTCTGACGACGACGACGAGCTGTTTTGGCCGCCGACGAGGCCGGAGAGGGCGCCGTGGCTCGCGAAGCCGCCGATCCCTCCGATCGCGCCCCCGTTCTCGTTCTCGCCCGTCCCGGCGCTCGTCAGGCCCAGGTCCAGCCGGGCGGACAGGTGCGTGTAATCTAAGACGGGGCGGATGAACCTACCGAGCTGCAGCGCGGCGCCGACGGAGCCAAAGGCCCGCAGGGCGGTGTGCCTGAGGTATGGGGTCCAGGCGTCACCGTCTAGAGCCGCCGCGGCCGCCGCGGCCGCGGCCGTGGCCGTGGCGACCGGGGCGCGAAGCAAAGAAGCTGCTGCGGCGGCGACTCGGCGAGCAGGAGAAGGGGCCGAGAGGGAGGTTGTGGCTCCTCTTTCTCCTCCTCGGGGAGAAGAAGAAGGAGAAGCGGAAGAAGCGCTGGCACAAGCGCCGACGGCGTCGAGCTGCTGCTGCGAGGGCGACAGCGGCGGCCTCCCGGAAGCGGGGCGGCGCCGCCTCTGCGCCTCTTCCGCTGCTGCGGAAGCGAGAGCGGAAGCAGAATCGGGGGCAGCACTGGCTCTTGCCCGGCCCCCAGCCCCTCCTCCCCCCCTCCCGACGGCGAAGAGCGCGCCCGGGAGCGGGATCCTCGCGAGACAGCCGACGGCGCCAAAGAGCCTCGCGCCGGGCTGGCCCACCCCGGGTGCGTAGGGCGTCGTTCGGGCGCCGCCGCCATCATCGTCCAGCGGGGGGACGCGAGCCGCGGCCGCGGCCCTCATCGCCCTGCGGAGGCGTCCCGTGAGCGAGCGGGCGGCCGTCGCGGCCGAGGCGGCGGAGCGGACCCTCGCCTCGACGTCGGCGGCGGAAAAGGGGATCGTCGGAGGTGTCGCCCTCGTCGCGGCGGCGGCCTCCTTCTGCTTCTTTCTCTTCGACGGCGAGGAGGCGACGGGAGCGCTCCCGTCGGCGCCCAGATCGATCACAAAGTCTGCGCCGACGAGGGAGGCGAGCGGGTCGTCGCTTCCGGAGGAGGAGCTGTTTCCCTCCTTCCCGTCGTTGCCTTCGCCGTCGTCGTCGCTCGAGGCAGAGGCAGCGATGGCGACCCCGCTGGCCTTGAGCTGCCTGCGCTGCCTCCTCTCGGCCGCCTCGAGGCGACCCCCTGGCAGGGGGGGTTGCCTCAGGCGCGGCGGGCTGCCAAAGGGCGCGTAGCGCGGCCAGATCGAAGGAGAGGTTGCGTCCGAGGAGGAGGCGGAGGAGGAAGAAACCGCGACAGCGGCTGCCCTCGAGTCGGCTTCGTCGGCGTCGTCGTCATCATCTTCGTCGTCTTCCTCGTCGTCCCTGCTCGTCGCCGCCGTCGCGCGAATGAAAGTGCTCTTCTTGGCGGAGAGCGAAGACAGGGAGAGGAGAGGAGCAGAAGAAGAAGAAGAAGAAGAAGAAGAAGGAGAAGAAGAAGAAGAGGGGAAGAGTTTTCATCTCTCTTTTCCTCCGCTGCTGCCGTCGCCGCTTTCTCCTCTTCCTTGCCTTTTTCTGCTCCCGCTCCGGCAACACTCGTATCAGCTGCTGCAGCGTCAGCAGCGACTGCCGCCTCCACAGCAGCCGCGGCGGCCTCCGCCGCCGCGGCAGCAGCCGCAGCAGCCGCATTCTTAGCCCTCCACCCTCTCCTCCTCGGCGGAGGGGCGCGCCACAGGGTGGCCTCCCCCTCGACGGCGACGGCCCCCTGCAGGTGCGTCGTCGGCGGCAGCAGCGCGGAGGGGCGGGAGAAGGAAGAGCGGTGGCGGCCAAACCCGCGCAGCATCCTCCCCTTCCCGTCGTCGTCGCCCTCCTCCGCACCGTCGTCTTCAGCAGAGGCCCAGACCTGGTGGAGCCCCACGCGGTACTGGATCCCGTCCGCCCTGGGGCGGGACGCGACGTCGGCGGCGACGGCCAGCGGGACGACCTCGTAGCTCGCGGCGCCGTCGACGAACGGGCAGCCCTTGGCGACCGAGAGGCGCGCGTCGTGGCCGGCGGGCAGGGGGGCCGTGAGCCAGACCCGGCCGCGAGGGGCCAGGTCCTGCGCAGGAGGGAGGGAGGTCGGGGCGGGGAGGCGCCTGCGACCCTGCTGGCTCTGCTGTCGCCCGTGGCCGCTTCCGCCCCACGGCCCCTCTTCGGCGCCGCCGGTCCCGCCGCCGCCGCCGCCGCTGCTGAGCCTCTTGCTGACCGCCTTGAGCCCGCGGAGGGAGCGCGCATCCGGGGCCTCGAGCATGATGTTGAGGGCCGGGCCCGAGGTTCCCGAGCCCCCAAAGGCGCCCCCGGCTGCGGCAGAGTTGGAGGAATAGGTGCTCCTGCCGGAGCTGCTGCTGCTGCTGCGGTTGCCGAGGCGGATGCGGGCTCGGAGGGCCAGGGAGTAGGCAGAGAGGTCCTGGAGGGCCTCGGACTGAAAAAGGAGAGGAGGAGGGTTTGATTGAAAGAGAATGAGAGAAGGAGGGAAGCAGAGCGGAGACGTGAACCAGAACGAGGGGAGAGAAGAAAAAGAAAGAGAAGAGGAGAAAGAAAACGAAAAAGAAAACCTCCTCTTTCTTTCCCTTCTCACCAAGGGCACGCCCCTCGCGTGCGTGGCCCAGAGCCTCTGGATCCGGGCCCGGCCCAGCACTGCGGCCCACCAGCGGCGCCCTCCGACGCAGCCCAGAGTGCGGTCGACGAACTGGAGGAAAACAGAGTTGATTTTGGAGGGAAAGAGTCGGGGGGGAACGGAAAGAGGAAGAGGGTATTTTTGAGAAGAGGAAACGAGAGACAAAGAGAAAACTTGAAGAAAGAAAAAGGAAGGAAACTCTCACCACTCCTCCGTTCGACCCGTCGTAACCAGGGGTGAGCGGCCCCACGCCGGCCTGCATCGCTAGCAGCTGCTGCGCCCTCACGGCCCCCTGCGGGGCCAGCGCCGCGAGCGGGGCCGGCTCGCAGGGCAGCGCCCCCGCGGCGCCGTCGCCCAGCGACCGCGCGCTCGAGACGGGGAGCTCCCAGAACTGCGCCGCGAGCGCGGTGCGGACCTCCTGGCGCTGGGTCATGCGCTCGGGGACGACCATTGTGCTGCCGTCGGGGATCGGGGAGAGATAGAGCGGTCAAAAGGCAGAGCAGGGGCGCGTGTTCTCCTCGGCTCGAAGAAGGAGGTCGAGCAAAGAAAGAAGAAGGGATCGGCGACAGAGCAGGAAAAAAACAATCGAAGGGCGTCTCTTCCTTGCGAATTTCTCGACGAATATGCTCTCGCCCCCACCGTCTCTCTTCGGGAGCGCAGGGAGCCTATAGAGGAGAGGCCTCTGCGAGGAGAAAGGAACACGAAGAGCTCGTTTGCAGCGTCGCGGCGAGCTGGAAAAGGCGGACCCCTCGTGCTTCTTCACTGCTGAAGTTTTTTTTTGTGTTGCGCCATCGGTGCCGATGGCGATGCCGGAGAGCAATCCCCGATTCACTTCCGCCGCCCAACGCCGAGAGGAGAGGGAAAGCGAAAGGCAACAGAAGAAGAGACAAAAAAAAACAAGGCATCTCGCTCTCTCGTGCCCGTCCCTCCTCCTCATCTCTGCGGCAGCGCGGGCCCTGCGCATGTACGCGCGCGCGCACGTGCGAGAACCCTTGCGTGGCGCGTGACAGCGCCGCAAGAGCAGAGAGAGCAAGAGAGCAGTCAGGGAAGCACCGAAAAGAGAGAGTCGACGGCAAACCGGACCTCTTCTTTCGATGGCGACGCTGGACCGCTTCCCGTACTCGTCGGCGCCCGTCAAGCGCGTCAAGGCGATCCAGTTTGGCATCCTGGACCCTGACTTTGTGGTGAGCAAAGCCGCGACGAAGAGGAAAAAGGCGGCGATCGGGGCGTTTCTCTGCCGGCGAGTGAGAACAGCACTGGCCGTCGCTGCTTTTTTTCCACGCCGCAGTGCCTTGCTTTGCGCCGCCCTTGTGGTGGCGCTTTGCTTCGACTGTTCCGAGTCGCTGGTGCAGCCTCCTGGCGATCGACGAGCTCCTGGATGCGCGAAGAGAATCGCCCGTGCTGTCCTCCACACGAGGCTTAACGAGTGCATTCATCTGGTGACGCCGACGCCCGCTTGCCTGCTTTCCGCTCCGATTCCATCGCCGTCTGCCAACGCGCTTGGCTCTGCCGGGGGGCGCTGCTGTCCCTCTGAGAGCTCGCGAGGGCGCTTTGGCGAGAGTCTTGTGCACGCATTCTCGCACCTCCGTGTGGCTCGCTGCTTGAAAGAGCACGTCAACACAAGGAGGTGGCGACGGCAGAGAGGGCAGCTGCGACGGCGACGGCGACGATCCGCCGCCCCCTCTCGTGCTCTCCTTTGACCTCTTCTCGCTTTTTCCCCTTCTCTCACGCACGACCACCACCACCAAAACCTCCCAACCGAAACCGCCCCCCAGCGCCGCTACTCCGTCGCCAAGATCGACTCGGGCCAGGCCTACGAAAACGGCCGCCCGCGCCTCGGCGGCCTCGCCGACCCCAGGCTCGGCACCGTCGACCGCGCGCTCAAGTGCACGACCGACGGCTGCGGCGTCGCTGACTCGCCCGGCTACTTTGGCCACGTCGAGCTCGCCAAGCCCGTCTACCACATCGGGTTCATGAGCACCATCGTCAAGGTGCTACGGTGCGTGTCGTACCACACGTCCGGGATCCTGACCGCGAGGGACGACCCCAAGTTCAAGCAGTGCAACGCGCACGCGAGCCCGGCCGCGCGGCTGCGCGCGTTTTCCGCGGCGTGTGGCTCCAAGCGCGCCGACGACACGACGGGGTCGCCGCAGCCGACCTACCGCATCGACGGGCCGCGCGTCTGGGCCGAGTTCCCCAAGCTCAGGCCCAACGCCGACGGCATGGACGACGACGCCGCGGCGGGCCTGCCGCCGGACGTCGACCGCAGGCAGGAGCTGAGCGCCGAGAGGGCGCACGAGATCCTGCGCCGCATCTCCGACGCCGACTGCCGCGCGCTGGGCTTCGACCCCTCGCTGTCGAGGCCCGACTGGATGCTGCTGACGGCGCTGCCGGTCCCGCCGCCGCCCGTCCGCCCCTCAGTCGCCGTCGACGCCGGGTCCCGCTCCGAGGACGACCTCACCTACAAGCTGGCCGAGATCGTCAAGGCGAACAACCGGCTCGCGCGGCAGGAGGTCGCGGGGGCTCCGGCCCACGTCCTGAGGGAGTTTGTGGCGCTGCTGCAGTTCCACGTCACGACCTACATCGACAACACGCGGCCGGGGCACCCCGTCGCGGCGCAGCGGTCGGGGAGGCCCATCAAGTCGATCTCGCAGCGGCTCAAGGGGAAGGAAGGTGCGAATGTTCTTTTTTTTTTTGAGAAGAAGAAGAAGAATCGCGGCGAGAGAGGTCCGAACGGACGAAAACAACTCACTCCTTCTTTCCGCTCCTCTCTCCTCCTTCTTTCTGCTCCTCTCTCCTCCTTCTTTCCGCTCCTCTCTCGTCCTTCTCTCCGCCCCTCTCTCTTACCTTTCGCTTCTACAAAACAACTATCACCTGCCCAGGCCGCGTCCGTGGTAACCTGATGGGCAAGCGCGTCGACTTCTCCGCGCGCACGGTCATCTCGGGCGACCCCAACCTGGCCCTCGACGAGCTCGGCGTGCCGTGGTCGATCGCGCTGACGCTGACGGTCCCCGAGGCCGTGACGCCGCACAACATCGGGAGGCTCGCGGCGCTGGTGGCCAACGGCCCGCACCCGCCGCCGGGGCAGACGGGAGCCAAGTAAGAGGAGGAGTTTTTTTGTTTTTTGAGTGCTTATTTTTTCACTCTCTTTCTTCCTTCTTTCGTTCCTTCCCACTTCCCTCTTCTCCCTCTTGTCTTCTTCCTTTTCTCTCCCACGAATAACTTATCGCTAACACTTGAGAATCCTCGCCCATTCAACCCCTCCTCCTTATTAGGTTCATCGTCCGCGAGGACGGCCAGCGCCTCGACCTCCGCTTCGTGCGCCGCGATGCCGACCGCCACCTCGAGTACGGCTTCCGCGTCGAGCGGCACCTCCAGAACGGCGACATCGTCCTCTTCAACCGCCAGCCCTCGCTCCACAAGATGTCGATGATGGGCCACCGCGTGCGCATCCTGCCGCACTCGACCTTCCGGCTCAACCTGAGCGTGACGAGCCCTTACAACGCCGACTTTGACGGCGACGAGATGAACATGCACGTGCCGCAGACGCTGGAGGCGAGGGCCGAGGCGATGGCGATCATGGCTGTGCCGAGGAACATCGTGTCGCCGCAGGCGAACAAGCCCGTGATCGGGATCGTGCAGGTGAGAGAAGAGTTGGAGAGAGGGGGAGAGGGAGAGAGGGAGAGAGAGGAGAGCTGGCTCTTGGCTGTCGCCGCGCTCCTGCGTTTGAAAGAAGAGGGAAAAAACTCACCTTTTTTTTCCCTTTCCTTTTCGCTCCACCACCAACCAAAACCAAACCAAAAAACACAGGACACCCTCCTCGGATGCCGCCTCATGACCGCGCGCGACTCGTTCATCGAGAAGGACGTCGCGTTCAACATGATGATGTGACTCGAGGACTGGGACGGCCGCGTGCCGATGCCGGCGCTGCTCAAGCCGAGGCCTCGCTGGACGGGCAAGCAGTTTATCAGCGCGTTCTTGCCTCCTGGAGTCAACTGCCGGCGGACGACGTCGTGGTACCGCGACGGCGAGCCCGCAGACATGAGCCCCACGGACTCGCAGGTGCTGATCCAGGGAGGGCAGCTGCTGACGGGCACACTGTGCAAGAAGACGCTGGGAGCAAGCGCCGGGTCGCTGGTGCACGTGATCTGGGCCGACGAGGGGCCCGAGGCCGCGAGGGCTTTCCTGAGCCAGTGCCAGGTGAGTGAGGAGAAGGGGAGAGGGGGGGAGAGAGAGAGAGAGGCTGGGGGAAGGGGAGTGGAGAGAGAAGGGGGTCGAAAAAGAAACTCGAAAAAAAAAAGAAAAAAACTCGCCACTCACAATTCTTCAAAAAAAAACTCCTCCCGAACTCTTTTTCCACATTAGTACATCACCAACTACTGGCTGCTCCAGCACGGCTTCTCGATCGGCATCGGGGACACCGTCGCCGACGCGCGCACCATGGCCATCATCTCCCGCACGATCGAGGGCGCCGAGGCCGAGGTCAAGAGACTGACGCAGAAGCTGCAGGCCCGCGAGCTCGAGGCGCAGCCGGGGCGGTCGATGATGGAGTCGTTCGAGAACCAAGTCAACCAGGTCCTGAACAAGGCGAGGGACGACGCGGGGCGGCAGGCGCAGGCCTCTCTCAAAGACACGAACAACGTCGTGAGAATGGTGACTGCCGGATCGAAGGGCTCGTTCATCAACATCTCGCAGATGATTGCCTGCGTCGGTAAGGAGGAAGTTATTTTTCGACATTTTTTTTTAAGTTTTTATTTTCGAGGTCGAGAAAACACTCACACACTAAATAAAATAAAAACCAACAGGCCAACAAAACGTCGAGGGAAAGCGCATCCCCTTTGGGTTCGCAGGCCGCACCCTCCCGCACTTCACCAAGGACGACCTGGGCCCCGAGTCCCGAGGCTTCGTCTCCAACTCGTACCTTTCCGGATTAACGCCACAGGAGCTCTTTTTCCACGCGATGGGAGGCCGCGAGGGGCTCATCGACATGGCCGTCAAGACGTCCTCGACGGGGTACATTCAGCGCAGGCTCGTCAAGGCGATGGAGGACTACTCGATCCGCTACGACGGCACTGTGCGCGACGCCGGCGGGGCTGTCGTCCAGTTTTTGTACGGCGAGGACGGGATGGACGGGTCCCGCGTCGAAGGGACGAGTTTGGACGTGCTACGGATGCGCGAGGGCGCGTTTCGCTCGGCGTTCAAGTTTGAGCTCGACGACCCTGCGTGGGCGCCCGCGTGGCTTCCCGCGAGCACGCTCGAGGCGCTGAGGGCGAGTGTGGCTGCTCGCAGGGCGCTGGACGCGGAGTACGTGCAGCTCTGCGACGACCTGGCGGTGCTGCGGACGGTAAGCAAGGGGAAGGAAGTTGGTTTTCTTTGTTTTTGTTTTTTTGGGTCTCGAGGAGGAAAAGGTCGAGGCTGCGAGAAGAACAAAAAAAATGAAGAAAATGATAACGCGAACTCACCTCTGTTCTCTCTTCCTTCCTCCTTTCCCCTCTCTTCTCACCCCCCTTTGCTTCTAAACCCCCTCACAGGAGGTCCTCCGAAGCGGCGACGCGTCCGTCGTCCTCCCCATAAACCTCAAGCGCCTGATCTGGAACGCCCAGCAGGCCTTTGGCTGCGGCGCGGGGGGCGGCGGCGGCTCCGCCTCGGGCGCCTCGGCTGGCGACGGCAGCAGGGCCTCGGCGGCCTCGTCGTCGTCCGCACTCGACCCGCTCGACGTCGTCAAGCGCGTCAGGGACCTCTGCGAGACCAGGCTGAAAGTCGTCGACGGCGACGACCCGCTCTCGGCCGAGGCGCAGCGCAACGCGACGCTCCTCACGTGCTGCCTGCTGCGGTCGACGCTCGCTGCCAAGCGCGTTCTGCGCGAGCACCGGCTGTCCCCGGACGCGTTCGAGTGGCTCGTGGGCGAGGTCGAGGCGCGCTTCTTCGCCGCTGTGGCGCACCCGGGGGAGGTTGTCGGCACCGTCGCCGCGCAGTCGATCGGCGAGCCGACGACGCAGATGACTCTCAACACGTTCCACTTTGCCGGCGTCTCCGCGAAGAACGTCACGCTGGGCGTGCCGCGCCTCACCGAGATCATCAACGTCTCCAAGTCGATCAAGACGCCGTCGCTGTCTGTCTATTTGGCCGGAGACGCCGCGAGGGACCGCGAGGCGGCCAAGGCCGTACAGTGCGCGCTCGAGCACACGACGCTGCGGCGCGTCGCCGCGGCCGCCAAGGTGCACTACGACCCGGACCCGTCGACCACCGTCATCGACGAGGACCGCGAGTTCGTGGCCGCCTACTTCGAGATGCCCGACGAGGAGCTTGACGTCCGCCGCATGTCACCCTGGCTGCTGCGCATCGAGCTCAACCGCGATGATGGTTGACAAGAAGCTGTCGATGGCCGACGTCGCCGAGCGCATCAACGCCGAGTTCGAGGACGAGCTGTCGTGCATCTTCAACGACGACAACGCTGACAAGCTGGTGCTGCGGATCCGGATCCTGAGCGACGAGGGGGCCATCGACAAGGACGGGTTCGCCGCGGGCGTGAGCGAACACGACGACGGTGAGTTTCGGTTGGTGGAGTTGGGAGCGGGGTGGTGGTGGAGAGGTTGAGATGGCGAGCGAAGAGAGCAGCGAGAGTGAGGGAGGGCTAGGTCAGGCGCTGCGACGGACGCTCACCAAAACGAAATCCTCTTCCGTTCTCCACCGCCCCCCCCCCTCTCCCGAAAAAAAACCCTCTAAACAGCCTTTCTCAAGAAGATCGAGGGCACGCTGCTCTCCCAGGTCGCGCTCCAGGGCGTGGCCGACATCAAAAAGGTCTTCATCCGCGAGACCGAGCGCCTCGTGCCCGACGCGGCGGCGCAGGGCGGCTACGCCAAGGAGTCGGAGTGGATGCTCGACACCGAGGGGGTCAACCTGCTCGAGGTGCTCTGCCACCCGGATGTGGACGCGACGCGCACGATCAGCAACCACCTGGTCGAGGTGATTGACGTGCTGGGCATCGAGGCCGGGCGCGGGGCGCTGCTCAAGGAAGTGCGCGGGGTCATCGAGTTCGACGGTGCGATGTTTTTTTTTTGAGCTTTTTCGAGCTTCTTTTTCCACTTGCTTGCTTCCCTGCTTGCTTCCTTGGCTTCGGTGCTTCTTCTACTTTTCGCCCTTCCGCGGCGTCGGCGATTTCGTCTTCTTCAGCCTCTCGTTTCGTTCGAAGCTGAAGAAGAAGAAGAAGGAATCGCCTTTCCCCCTTTTCCGGGTCTCGACGATGACGACGACGGGAGAGAGAAAAACTCACTCTCTTTCCTTCCTCTTTCCTCGAATTTCTCGACCACCACCGCCACCGCCACCGCCACCAAACCTCCCATTCAACAACACCCCAGGCTCCTACGTCAACTACCGCCACCTGGCCATGCTCGTCGACTCCATGACCTCCCGCGGCCACTTCATGGCCATCACCCGCCACGGCATCAACCGGTCCGAGGCCGGGCCGCTCGCGCAGGCGTCGTTCGAGGAGACGGTCGACATCCTGTTCCGCGCCGCGGTCTTCGCCGAGCGCGACGGGATGACGGGCGTGTCCGAGGCGGTGATGCTGGGCGCGCTGGCGCCGATCGGCACGGGCGCGTTCTCGCTGATGCTGGACGAGGCGAGGCTGGCGGACGCGGTCGAGGTCGGGCTGCTGGGGGGCGGCGAGGGCGGGGCCGGCGGGGAGTACGGCGCCGGCGGGTTTTACGGCGGCGAGGGCGGCGGCCCGGGGGGCGGAGCCGGCGGCGCGACCCCGGGGAGGATGACCCCGGGGATGACGCCCAGCCACACCAGCCCGAGCGTGTTCCGGTCGCCGGGGGTGTGGTCCCCGATGGTCGGGGCCGGCGGCATGGCGGGCTTCTCGCCCGCCGCGGCGGCCGGGTTTTCCCCCGCGGCGTCGCCCGCGTACGGAGCGTCGCCGGCGTATCAGGCAGGGGGCGGAGGGGCCGGAGGGCGGGCGGGGGCCTCTCCGATGTACCAGGCGACGAGTCCTGCTTGGTGCGTGTTTCGTTGTGTTTTCTTTTTTTTTGTTTGGGGGGGGGTCTTCTCCCTCGAGCGGGAGGAGAACGCGGACTTTGCTCCGCGTCTTTTTTCGTCGTCGTTGTCGACGGCAGCGACGGCGACAAATCGTTTCTTTTCTTTCTCTCGCGCGCGCTCTCCTTCCTCTCTCGTCCTCGCCCTCCCCTTTTCTCTCTCTATCTGCCTCCTCTTCGCGATCGACTCTCACGGATCTCTTCCCTTCAAAACTCCACGCGCAAAATCGATTTTAACAAAATGATCAGGTCGCCGACGAGTCCCGCGTACTCTCCGACGTCGCCGAGCTACGCCCCGACCGGCGCCGGCGGCGGAGCGGCCGGAGGCGCCTCCGCGCAGTATTCCCCGACCTCTCCCGCCTACTCGCCCACGTCTCCAGCCTACTCTCCGACGTCGCCGGCCTACTCCCCGACGTCGCCGGCATATTCTCCGACGTCGCCGGCGTACGTTCCGGGGCAGCAGCAGCTGCGCGGCGGCGCAGCCGGAGGAGGAGGAGGGGCCGCCTCGGCGCAGTACTCGCCGACGAGTCCCGCTTACTCTCCGACGTCGCCGGCCTACAGCCCGACCTCTCCCGCCTACAGCCCGACCTCTCCCGCCTACAGCCCGACCTCTCCCGCCTACAGTCCCACGAGTCCTGCCTACAGCCCCACGAGTCCTGCCTACAGCCCCACGAGTCCTGCCTATTCGCCCGACGGCGGCGGTGGGGCGTGAGAGAGAAGAGAGAGAGGAGATGGAGAGAGAGAAGAGGCAGAGAGAGAGGAGAAATGTTTTTTCGTTCCTGTTCTTCCTCTTTCCTGTCTTGTTCTTGTTCTTGTTTATTTTATGCATGGTGTTGCGTATATTCTTGTAGCAGGAGATGTGTCAGATCGCATCGCAGGTTTTGGAATCGAAGAGAGAACTGGAAGACACAGCTGTTGATCATGCCCTCGTGAGCTTTTTTAAGAACTAAATCTAAATTCCAGGGTTGGCAGGAAAAAGCAGAAGAGCATTTTTTTGGTTCTTTCATTTCATATTTTTAAGGCAAAAAAAAAAAGGAGGAGGCGGCGGTCCCTTTCCCGTGACACACGGGAGAATTAAAGGGAGAAGGAGAAAGAAACCTCAAAGCGGCGAGGCCCACTCTCTCAGCAACCCTTGCTCCGAGCAACGACCCTTTCTGAGCGACGATGGCCTCGAGGTAAGTCTGCCCTTCCGGCGGCTCAAGCTAAGCTCGTCCTCAAACAACCTCAGACGCTGGAGCATTTGAGGGTTTAGGCCAGGGCGCGGGCGTAGAGTGGCGGGAGGAGGCTAGGAAGTCGCCGAGGTTGGCCGAGGAAAGGGGAAGAGGGAAGAGGCAAGGCCGCAGAAAAAGAGAAGGTTTCGAAAGAGAAGAGTGAACAGTTGTTGGCTGCACCTCCGCCACACTTTCGTCGTCCTCTTTGTCTTTTCCTTCATCTCGGGGGTAGAGTTGCGGGAGGACGCTAGGTCGTCGCCGAGATTGGCCGAGGAAAGAGGACGAGGGAAGATAAATGGCCGCAGATAAAGAGAAGCAAGAAGACTGTTTCGAACGAGAAGATTGAACAGTTAGCTGCACTGCCGCCACACTTTCTTCGTCCTCTTTGTCTTTTCTCCCCTCTCTTTCCTTTGAACCTTTCTTCAAACCCTCCGCCATGCGATCCGGAGCAGCGGTTCTCCCGCTGCTCGCGGGGCTCGTCCTGCTCTGCTCTGCGACGAGGGCGCAGGTAAGCGTTTTGTTTTTTCGCGTTTGAAATCTCGGCAAGGGAAAATTCAAATTGAAGTCGATGCAGCGTCCAAAGCAGCTGGCGTCATTTCCCCGGCTCTGGAGGAATAGGGCGGGGTTATCGCTCTCTGCTCTTGCTTGATGTGCTGAGCCACGTACTATCGTCAGCGACTGACGAATTTTTTGAGAGGACAGGAAGCCTGTAGCGGGCTACTGCGAGCGCGATGTTGTTCTGCGTCATTGCCCAAAAATTGAAGCCCCAAGCAAAGCGTCCTCCTTTGTCCTCTTTTCGCCGCGACCGCACTGACAGCTCGCCGCATCGAGTGTTATTTCCTTCGAATTGGGCGATGAATATTGTCCAGTTGCCGGACCTGGGGTGATTTCAGGGGACAGGAGCAGCGAGGAAACTCTCGAGCGGCATCCAGGTTGGGGCGTTTCGCAATGGATGAGAGAGAAGGAAAAAAAGAGGAGAGAGAAGCGCTCGTCCCGCTGCGGCGGGAAGCACGCATGAACCCTGAGAAAAGAAAAGGAGAAAAAACGGCTCTTTCTTTCGCTTTTCCTTTCTTTCCTTCCCCAACTCGCGTTCTCTTGCCGTCCTTGCTCTCTTGTCTTCCGTCCAAGAAAACCGAAATCATTCTCTCTCCCCCCTCTCCTCGTGATAAAAACCATCTTCAGGCCACCGATCTCACTCGCTCCTCGCTCGTCTCCCTGACCGCAGGGAACAAGAGCTTCCCTTGGCAGCTCCGCTCGTGGCTCCCGCCGAACAAAAACACGACCGTCGGCGCCCTCGGGCGGGCCGTCGGCTCCGTCGCCAACTCCTCCAACCCGCT
>Ga0114918_10001968_pt1 | contig 18421 bp, 9 predicted proteins | sample LantaG_FD_87015 | JGI IMG/M metagenome (GOLD analysis project Ga0114918, IMG submission 87015) | Deep subsurface microbial communities from Baltic Sea to uncover new lineages of life (NeLLi) - Landsort_02402 metaG | ecosystem: Environmental > Aquatic > Marine > Oceanic > Sediment | place: Baltic... | reverse complement strand
TATTTTTCAGCCGTCTTTCCGGCCAGGACAACTTTATCGTAAGCCCCGTGCAGCATCTCCCATGCTTCTTCTGCTTTCGGAAAATCGGGATATATATACCCATTCTCCAGGGCCTCAACAAGAACCTGGCCAGTGATAGGCATTCCCTTGAATTCTTCTGACTCGGTTACTGAGCGCCTTGAGGGAGGAATATTCAAGTCCAGCCTCATAATCTGCGCTTCTTTTGAGGTTAAAAACTTGAGTAGATGCCATGCTGCATCCATTTTACCCTCATCAATATCAGCATTAATACCAATAGGATGACCCATTGCAAGTGAGCCATTGAAGCCTGCTGGACCATAAGGCAGAGGAGCTATATCCCATTCAAAATTCGCTTTTGCCGTAAAAATCGATATTTCGTAGGTATGGAAAAAATCTATAGCGATATTTCCATATTCAAATACCAATTCTGTGGTTCTTTCTGCAAATTTTGGCATAATATGGTATTTATTTGCCCAGTCAGAAACGAAATTTATAGTCTGGAGGCCGAGTTCTGTTCCAGCGTTGCATGATTTTGTATCCTCACTCCATAAAGTAGCGCCAAATGCTCTCATCATCAGATCAACGAAGACCGGCTCCCAGATGTTGGTCATCATCAATCCGTACTGATCAAAAACACCATCCCCATCACGGTCCTCATTGAACTTGAGTGCCTCTTCAACGAGTCTATCCCAGTCCCAGGTACCATCAGGATAGGAGACCCCGTATTCATCAAACATTTCTTTATTGTAGAAAAGAACATAACACCCTGCATTCAACGGGATTCCATAAAGTGGCCCCTGTCCAGCTCGCAGGCCATCGAATCTTCCATTGTCAACCACCAGTGGAAAAAAGTCGCCCATATCCAAAGAGCTGTCTTGGGCAACAAGGTCATCAAGTGCCAGGAGTTCACCGAAACCTGCCCACTGGGACAGTTTTGAAATATTGAGTACCTCAGGAGCTGTTCCGGCAGCGAACTTGGTGATCATGACCCTTGTATAATCACTGTATGGCATTGGCTCAAAGCCTATCTTGATATCCGGATTAAGCCTGGTGAACTCTGCCAATACTGCTTCCTCAACCTCCTGTTCATCTGCGGTAAGCCAGTTAGCATAACGAATAGTGACCTCCTGGGCAAAAAGCGAATGGGATAAGGAGAGACTCACCAATCCAACTAACACCAGCAACAGTAAAATTCGCTTCATTTTTTTACCTCCTCGTTAGTTTATCTTCTTTCTTTTTTATCTTACTTACCATTCATAAATTATTGAAATTCCTTCTGGATAAAATAAGGCGCTGTCCCTATTTTTCATCCGACAATTGTTTGATAAATCAAACCGCTACATTTCCTGAATCAATATGCTCGGCTAAATAGCCCTATCCTGGGTTCTAATCTGGTTGATATGCTCGGGTGAATAGCTCTGGCTATTCAGTCAATATACTTGGCTATTTAGCAATGTGCGATAAATCACTTACTGACTGCTGACAGCTTATTCTTTTGATTTATCTCTGCGTACTTTGCAACCTCTGCGGTGAATAGTTACCCATTAGTAGCTCATTTCCAGAAATAGAGGCGTAGCGGAAAGGGTTAGTTTAATCTTGCCCTCTTCCTCTTCTACCAAAGGTACCTCTTCGCCCTCCACAGAACCTCCTAGGGGCCGAACTGCCCGAACACCGGCTACGCCTGAAGGTAGGGAAAAGAGATATTCTATTGTTTCTGGCGGGGGAGTGCGGAATATCTTCTTGTAGACAGGGCAGTACCAGAGGACAGAGGTTTCTTTACTTCCATCCAGAGACTTGAACCTGTAGTGATAGACCGTAGGGTCATCCTGGCCAGAGAGGTCATCCACATAAACCATCTCTCCCAGAAGAGTTTTCATGGTAGCAAAATACCAGTAGGTGAGTTTGGGAATCAGTTGGGGAGGAGGATCGGGGTTGGGCTTGGTTCTATTCTCAAACAGACCCATGGAAGAGATCCAGGTGTAAGGAGGAGTCTCATCTATATCTTTGAAGAAGAACCAGAAACATTTTTCCACCCCAGCTCCTCTGGTAATGAGATAACTTCGTATGAGGTAATCGGCAGCCTCCTGTTCTGTAACGCTTTCTTTAGTATAAGGTTTTGAAGCCCACCCTATTTCTGTCAGCCAGACGGGTATCCCCGGAGCTTCGGTGTCTCTCCATTCTACTATCTCTTTCATATCTTTTTCAAGACTGCTCCATTCTGGCCGGGTCATAATCCTCCAGCCCCGGCGTGGATCAGTGGTAAAGGTGTAGAAATGAACATTGAGGATGTCATAGGCCACCCGGCCGCAAGCTTCTGTGATTTTTTTCAGTGATTCTAAGCCGCTGGCAACTCCGGTAATAGAGACGGGAAGGTCAGGATCAGCAGCCTTTATTCCATATCCATCCCCGAGACGACCCTCATCTCCGTCATAGACTGCGTTAAGCATGGTTGCATACTGTTCTGTAGTCATACGGGTGCCCCAACTTTCACCATAAGTATCGGCTTCATTGAATACTTCTAAAGCGGCAATAATATCCAAGCCACTTTTTTTATCAGGGGTAAGAAGTTCGCTGTCATCATGCTTCTTTGAGCCATAACGGGCTGCTACCTGGTAGAAAAATTCTGCTGCTTCTTTATAATTCTGGGGAGAAAGACCATCTGTATCACCACAGGGAGCAAATCTTATAGCGTTCTCATCATCCGGATTAGAACTGGCCCATACAGGTGACTGCTGGATACACATCAAGCTTTTCACTCCTACTTCCTTAAGGCGGGCATATTCGCTGTCAAAGTTTTGATTGCCCACGGCATTTGTGAAAGTGAAGACATTGTTTTGTGGCTCAAACCAGCCCCACTGAGTATAGTCTCTTACCCAGCCAGCAAAAGCTGCCATATCATCCGGATTATCCTTGGCCCCTATCACCGCACTAACACCGAAAAATTCGTTCATGGTTTCCGCTTCCTCGGCCAGCCCAGCAGCTCCTGCAAAAAGAAAGATGCCCAAAAACACACAAACCCCAAAAATACAGAAAAGCTGCTTCTTCATTTAATACCTCTTTTTTTCAATCTCTATCTTCGTTCACCATTCTACTCAAAGTTTATTCTAAATACACCCTCGTCAGTTCCAGTATAGATGGTTGTGGGAGTGAGAGGGTCTATGGCCAGGCTGGAGAGAACCAGATCACTCAATCCAATTGTCATCCAGCTATCTGCTCCATTAGTGCTCTTAAATACCCCACCGAAAGTTACAGCATAGATGGTAGTGGGGGTAGAAGAATCTATAGTTAAAGCGAAGGGATGTTTATCAGTTAATCCTTCATTCATCTCCACCCAGTTCTCTCCCCCATCGCTGCTCTTAAATACTCCACCACCCAAACCTCCAGCATAAATGGTAGTAGGAGTAGAAGGGTCTATGGCCAGACTAAGGATGTGCCAATCAGTCAATCCTTCATTTATCGGCATCCAGCTTTCTCCCCCATCGCTGCTTTTAAATATTCCTCTACCCGGGGTTGAAGCATAAATGGTAGTGGGAGTAAGAGGGTCTATAGCCATGTCATTAATACTTAGATCAGTCAATCCCTCATTCACTTCTGCCCAGCTTTCTCCTCCATCGCTGCTTTTAAATATTCCATCACTCGAAGTTCCAGCATAAACGGTCCTGGGGGTAAGGGGATCTATAGTTAGAGCGGAGATAGTCAGACCCATCAATCCTTCATTTGCTGCCACCCAGTTCTCTCCTTCATCGCTGCTCTTAAACACCCCGTCCCAGGTTCCAGCATAGATAGTAGCAGGAATAAGAGGATCTATGGCTAGACTCTCCACATTTAAATCAGTTAATCCATCATTTGCTGGTGCCCAGCTCTCTCCTCCATCGCTGCTCTTAAACACCCCCTCCCAGGTTCCAGCATAGATAGTAGCAGGAGCAAGAGGATCTATGGCTAGGTCCTCGACACACTCCCCGTGAAGCCCTTTACATATCCACTCATTAACACCAGCATAAGCTATGGAGGTAGAAAATAGAAATACACAAAGTATTAACCATAACCTGCACTTTCGCATCATTTCATTTCCCTCCTTTTTACTGGTTATAGGTGACAATTACGTTATCGTTTACGAAACAAAGGAAATAAAAAATGTATCAATAACCCTATTTTCTTTAAGGCATTTTTACAACATTCTTCCTATTCCTCTTAGGCCACTAGTTTCGGTAACAGCTTAGCTTTTCCAAAGAGCTTATATTTAATCTATCACACACTACAAAAATGTCAATCAAGGCGCATTAATCAGCCCTCCAATTTGACAAAAAGTCTTGTTTGACCTATAAAGGGAAGGTTAGGAAAAACCATGATTAATAAACTATATTACGGCGCTGCCTATTATCCTGAGCTTTGGCCAGAAAAGGATATCGACAAAGATATCAGGTATATGAAGCGGGTTGGCATTACTGTTGTCAGGATGGGAGAATTTGCCTGGGCAAAGATGGAGCCTGAACCTGACAAAATAGATCTAGATTTTTTTGTCAGGGTTATTGATAAACTTTACCGAAACGGCATCGATACAATTTTCTGCACCCCTACCCCTACACCGCCCATTTGGATATCTCATGGACATCCTGAGCGTATGTTTGTTGACCAAAAAGGCACGGTGATGAGCCATGGGGCAAGACAGCATTGCTGCACCAATAATTCATTTTTTAGAGAGCGGTGCAGGATAATCATCACCGCTATTTGCAAAAATATTGCCCATCTACCAGGGATAATTGCCTGGCAAACCGATAATGAATTCAAAGCCCATGTGGCCGAGTGTATGTGCAAAAGTTGCAAAAGACTCTGGCATAAGTGGCTAAAAGAGCGGTATGGAACCATAGATGCTCTTAATGATGCCTGGGGAACGCATATCTGGAGTGAATACTACCAGGATTTTAGCCAGGTTCCCCAACCTCTGCCCACGCCTGCCCTTCATAACGCCTCCCTAACTACCGCCTACAGAGTCTTTTCCCATGAGAAGATAGCTGAATTTCAAGATGAACAGCTGGAAATTATTCGCCGCTATTCCGATACTCCCATAACTCACAACAGCAACAGAAGACATTTCCTGAACCATGATTTGATTTATAGAAATCTGGATTTTGCCTCCTTTGATGCTTATGAGGATTGTGACTCTTATGAGGTGATGCTGATGAACTATGACTTCTGGCGCACAATTAAAAAGAGACGTCCTTTCTGGGTAATGGAAACCAGTAACTATTCTAACGGCTGCCTTTTGGGCTACTGCAAGATTCACAGGAAAAAGTACTTAATTGCGGAGGCAGTTGCTGCCTATTCCCTGGGAGCTCAGGGATTTTGTTATTGGCTCTGGAAACAGCAGCGAAGTGGAGTAGAAATGCCGCACGGAGCCGTCTTAAGCACATGGGGAGCTCCTACTGTTGGCTTTGAAGAGACTGCCCAGGTGAATAGGGTGAAAAAAAAGATTGAGCCGATAATTCTTTCCAGTAAGCCATCTCAGGCTGAAATAGCCATTACATATTCGGATAGGGCCAGAGCATTTTTCTTTACCGAGCCGCTGGAGGCTTTAGATTATTGTAAATTAATGCAGGACTGGTATAAGAAGATTCTTGATACAGGCATTCACAGGGATGTTATTTTAGAGAGTGCCGACCTGGAAGGCTACAAAATTTTAATGACACCGTTCCTGCCCTATATTTCAGAAGATTATTTTGAAAAAGCTAGAAAATTTATTGAGGATGGAGGAATCTGGATTGTAGGACCTTTAAGTGGAGGACGAACCCAGGAACACACTCTACATACTGAAGCTGCGCTGGGAGGCCAGTTAGAGTCGATAGCAGGAGTGGAAACTGTATTTACTTACTCTGCTACAAATTCGGGAGCGGAAGGCTCAGCCTTTGGTATCACTGCTCCTCTTGGTCTTTGGAGTACCTTTTTCAAATCTCGCGGAGCTAAAGTAATGGGAATAGTAAAAGGTGGCCGAAGCCCGGAATGTGCATTTCTCACCGAGCACAAAGTTGGCAGAGGCAAAGTAGTTATGCTTGGCTCAATGCCTCAGGGAGAAAAAGGTACGGCCATGCTCCAGGCAATGATTCAACACTACGCTGCGGAAAAGAAGGTAAGCCTGCGTGCCCATATTTCCAAAGGGACAATTATTGCCCCCCGTAAGACGGATACGGGAATGCTGTGGGTTGTTATAAACATGGATGGAAAGGGAGGAGAGGTAGAAATACCCTCCAATGCAGTTGATCTTTTCTCAGGAGAAAAAGTTAAAAAGGGGAGGCTGGAAATAGGAGTTTATGATTATCGAATCATAAAGCTTGCTTCTTCCAGTTCATAGTTATGAGTTCATGTTCTGGTAGAGTGATTTATCAAACAATTTCAAAATTCATTCTTCAGAGCCTCAAAGAAATCAGTCTATGAGAGCCCATCCGCATTCCTGAGGGTCATCGAAAAACTGGAATAAAGAGGCATTCCATATAAGCTGGACAGGATCCTCATTTTTGTCAATATCGCATAGGATAAAGTCTATGAGCATGATTTCACCTTTTTTAAAGGGAAACCCTGAGAGACCTTTGATGGGGATTCTGCCTTCTAAGATATATCCTGTCTCTGTTTTATTTCGCTTAACTTCAACATTTTCAACGACCTCAAAATCAGGATAGGTAAGAATCTGAATTCCATCTTCAAGATTCTGGATGAGGAGGCGAAGGTCCCCCTGGCTCTCATCATAAAAATCTCGCTGTTTAGGAGTGTTGTTCCTGCTCATACATATAATCAGAGCGTCCTTTGCTGGCAGGTCATCTTCTAAGTCTAGTCCCGTTTGAAAATCATCATCCTCAATAGAAAAAGCAAAATAGAGATTATCAAAGTCGTGCAGAAGCATAAAATCTGCACTGGCATCCATCTCCCCTTCCCAATCCTCATTAAGCTCATAAATCTGTGGCTCATCTCCAAGCCAGTTGGGCCAGGCTCCGCTCCATTCAGAGAGGCTTCCATCAATGACCATCGACTCATCTCGATACCTTATTGTAGCTGCTTGTCGCCTGATAGGGTAAAAAGCGCGGGGCGGGACAAAATGCTGCTGAACCTCTGATATCTGTTTTCCCCTTATCTCAATAAGAGATAGACCTATCGGCCCAATCCCCTGGGCAGCCGCCCATACAAGATGGGTAATCTGCCAGGGGTCAAAGTCCATAACAAGAGTCCCCACGGTATCAACAGCTACTACGTTCTGGCCGGCAATAATAAGGTTACTCTGCACCGGGGTAGGATTCTGAGGGCCTTCACCCTCTCCGCCTACCATACCGTCAATAACAACAAAATCCGGGGCGCGTATAGCGTTTATATCAACAATTACCTTGGGCACTCCAATATCATGCAGTTGTGTTTTCCATCCCTGGCCCGCCCCATATATTTTTTCTGGAGGAACACCCATGCCTATATTTTTTAAACCAAGCGTCACTCCAGCGATGTCATGGGTTTTAAGAACAGGCACATCAATGACAACATCTGCATCCATATAAATTTTTGGTAGGTAAAAGGCTTCTCCAGACAAACTGTTTTCTGGTTTTAAGAGGTAACAGCCAGATCTGCCTGTGTCTAATTCTCTAACCTCGGCCCTTTCTATTTTATCGTAGCCAGCAACAGCTATACTAAGTTCGAAGGAGCCTCTGGCATGAATTGAACATGGGCTTTCTGCCACTATAACCTTGTCTGCCCCCGCTTCCAGGGCCATATCGATAACTACCTGTACCACCCGGTAGTCGGTTATCCTGCCTGCTCCACTTGGCGAAGCAGCAACAATATTGGGTTTTATGAGTACAGTATCCCCTTCTTTAATTACAGAGCTCAATCCACCTGCTGCACTAATAGCCTGGCGGACAGTTTCCTCATAAGCCCCTTTTTCCCCTTGTGCTATACCGACAATACAGTGCTTGTCGGAATTGGTGGGGGCCGGTATAATCGTTACTTTGGCTGCATCAGCGCCTCCTATTCCATAAAGGGTTAAAAAGCTGAAAATGAAAATTATTAAACCTTTTAATAGATTGTTCTTCATATCGTTTCTCCTTTCTGCCCAGTTGTAAGCGGCAAAGATAGTAGCGGTGCCATTTATGACTAAATAGCTAAAGCTATTTGGCTAAATAACTAAAAGTTATTTACCCGAGCATATCAACTCAGGATGTGGCACGATGTCGGATGAATCCGACCGCTACGATGCATTGTAGCGGTGTCATTTATGGCACCTACAAAATAAAACTGCTTAGATATCCTATACAGAGGGCACCGGCGATAATATAAACGATATAGATAAAAAGCCAGCTTCTCCCCAGGACGGCATAAAGAGCGGCTAAATTAGTAGCTTTTGTGGCTGGCCCTGATATCATAAAGCCGAGTGCAGCTCCAGGACTCATACCCAGGAATAAAAATTCTCGAATTAAAGGAAGGCTTCCTCCCCCACATGTGTAGATGGGAACCCCTAGACTGACAGCAATCAAAACAGCCAGGGGATTGTCAGATCCGAAGATATCAAGAAGAAGTTTTCTTGGAAACCAGATATCCACAATGGAAGCGATGGCCATTCCTAGGGCAAGATACTTAGCCGTGAATTTCAGATTTCCTGCCAGATGCCCAAAAAAACTTTTATGCGGGACCTGGTAAAATTGGGAGCAGTTTTGCTTGGGGAAAGGATTTTTCAGAAGTTCCTTATCCCCTTGTCTTCCTCTAAGGCCTTTTTTATGGGAGAAATAGCCCTCTTTAATTTGAAGCGAGCTCTGGGTCGGCTCTTTAGAGGTTAAAAATGAGTTGAAAAAGTAATAGAGAATGCCGGCAAGGCTGCCCAGTACCAGAGCAGAAAGCACTCGGGCCAGGGCAATATGCCAGCCTAGGACAAAACTCATAATAAAAAGCACAGGATTTATGATAGGGGAAGCCACAAGAAAAGCGACTAAAATATGAGTTTTAACGCCTGCTCTCTTACAGGAGCCCAAAATGGGTAAAGCTCCAAATAATCCCAGCGGCGAGATGGCACCGGCCATACTACCGAGAAAAGAACCTGACCAGGCAGATCCGAATCGATTTAACGAGGATTTTAGCCAGAGCGAAGGTGCTTTCAGGCTAAGTAAACTACCAATGGTTACACCCGCCAGCCAGAAAGGGGCAAGAATCTTTACCTGATTAAGATACGTAAGAATAAAACGCTCCATTGTTTCCAATCTCTGTTATTACCCACCTTTCGCCTCATTTCATTTTTCTCCTTGCAATTATTTGGCATGATCTCATTTAACTTCAAAACTTCCTTTTAAACGTATATCTTCCGAGGAACTTCCTATCATTACCTCAAAAATACCCCTCTCCACAACCAAATCCATATTAATGTCATAAAAAACTAAATCCTGGGAGAGAAGAGTAAAGCTTACCTTCTTATTTTCCTCTGGCTCAAGGGTTATTCTTTCAAAGCCTTTGAGTTCCTTGATGGGTCTGGCTAGGGTAGCTACTTTATCGTGAATATATAATTGAACTACTTCATCCCCTTTGTATCTGCCAATATTTTTTACATCTAGGCTGATATTTACTTTTTCCTGGGTAGTTATTTTTTGAGGATTTATCTTGAGATTACTATATTTAAATTCTGTATAACTTAATCCATAGCCAAAGGGAAATAGGGCTTGCTTTCCCCTTAAGTCGACATAATCATAACCTCTACCTGTAGGTTTACAATTGTAATAAAGTGGCAATTGACCGACTGTTTTAGGGAAAGTAATGGGTAACTTCCCACCAGGGTTATAATTACCGAATAAAACATCACCAATGGCATTCCCTCCTTCTTCTCCTGGATACCAGGCTTCAACTACGGCCCCTACATTATGTATCCATTCACTCATAGTGACAGCACTTCCATTGATAAGCACCACAACTACAGGTGTTCCTGTATTGGATATTTCCTTAATTAAATCCTCCTGAACTCCCGGCAAATCTAAATTACATCTATCTTTACCCTCACCTTCTGTTTCTTTAGAATTTCCTACAAACAAAATAGCTGCATTGGATTTTTTAGCTATTTTTATAGCTTCCTCAAAACCTTTCCTGGAACTTCCGGTTAATTTGCAGCCCTGGGCAAAATAAACCTCTGTATTTTTAGAAACCTTATTTTTAATTCCTTCTAAGGGTGTAACTACCTTCACCCCATAGCCACTATATCCTCCGAGTCTTATTTCATTTGCGTTAGGGCCTATGACGGCAATAGATTTTAAATTCCCAGCTAAAGGTAAAATATCATCATTTTTTAATAAGACTATGGCCTCTCTGGCTGCTTTTAAAGCTAATTTCCTGTGCTTTTGACAGTTACAGATCTTTTCAGCATCTTCAGGGTCAACATAAGGCTCCTCAAACAAACCCAACCAAAATTTGACCCTTAGAATTCTGCGAGCTGCCTCGTCAATTACCTCCTCAGATAGTTTTCCTTTTTTAACTAACCCTAGAAGTTCCTCGAAACAATCGCTTTCAGGAAGCTCTATATCTAACCCTGCCTCTATAGCTTTTTTAGCCACTTCAGCCTTTGTTCTGGCAACTTTATGTAGAGTATGTATACCTATAACAGAACCGTAATCTGAGACTACAAATCCTTTAAACTCATATTCTCCTCTAAGAATATCTGTAAGAAGCCACCTATTTGAGGAACAGGGCAGCCCATCAAGAGAGTTATATGCTGCCATAATAGATAAAGCGCCTGCTTCTTTTATAGAGGCTTTGAAAACAGGGAAATAGACTTCTTTTAGGATTCGCTCCGAGGGGTGAATCTCGTTGCTATCCCGCCCCCCATTGCCGACGAAATTGGCGGCAAAGTGCTTGGGGGTGGCTGCCACTTTCTGGCTTTGAACGCCCTTAACAAAGGAAATAGCCATAAGTGAAGCCAGGTAAGTATCCTCACCATAAGTTTCCTCGGTCCTTCCACATCTTGGATCCCTGGCGATATTGATGGTTGGTGAAAGGCATTGATGAATACCGCGTGCCCTCGTTTCTTTTCCAATTGCTGTGGCTATCTCTTTCATTAAATCCGGGCCCCAAGTGCTGGCCAGAGCTATTGATTGAGGAAAAATTGAAGAGCCTTTAGCCATGCAGCCATGTAAGCATTCATCATGAATTATTATCGGTATTCCCAGACGAGTCTCTTTAAGAGCAAATTTTTGAATTTTATTAGCAAGTTCTGCGCTTTCTTTAGGAGAAAATGGCCTAAGGGTGCAACTCAACTGGCCTACGCCATATTTTCCCTTTTCTACAACTCTTTCTTTGTAGTGTTTCCTCCAGAAATGAGTTGACATAGCTTCTAGAATGTCTCTTTCTCCAAAAATTATTTTAGAAAATAACCTTCAAGCTTTTTTCTTTTATCCTCTGATAAACCCTCGACCTCAAAAAGCTTAGAAAATGTTTTCCATAAAGGCCATTCTTTTGCCTTTAATTGGCTGATTTTTTCCTCCAGACTCATCTTGGAAAGTAAGTCCTCAACTCTCCTCTCTACAGGTTGAGTAGAATCTAGATAAACCAGCTTTTTCCCACTAGAGTGCTTATTTAAGCCCATTTTTTCTCCTTTCATAAAATCTTTCCCTCTTCAGCGATCTTGTCCATATTTGGCGTTTTTACTATTTCATTTCCCATACAACTTACAGAATCAGCACGCAGGGTTTCGGGCATAAAAAAAACGAAGTTTATCTTCTCTCTCCTATATAGTTGCAAGTTATAACTTCGTTATCGTTTACGATAATAATAATATAATTGATTCTCCTTGTCTGTCAAATGTTGGTTTTTGAGATGTTGATTTTTGAGATTGGTGTTGAAGTTGAACCCGTCAAGATTTCTAGCGTGTGATAAGCTAGATATAGTCTTTATAGAGAAACTGAACTGTTACTTAAAACCAATGTTCCAGTTACAGAAATTAGAAAGAAAGGGGGGAAGGGGGACAGAAAAATAGATAGAAAATTAATCTACAAAGAGAATTGGGAAATATCTCAAAAGCGCATAGAGGCCTGGTGGCATAAAGAGATCATCGATCGCGTTCCTATCAAGGTGACAGCGCCTCGACACCCAACTAAAACACCAGAGCAAAAACCTGAGAACTGCGAATACCTGGAAAGTTATTGGACAGATCCTGAAAGGGTAATTCCGCGTCTGGAAAGCCTGATTGAGGCTACTTATTGGGGAGGAGATTAACTATGCCTGGCTTCGATACCGGCAGGCATTGGTAGGCATCATTATATGCCGAGCGTGGCGAGGCTTATCTCGTTGAGCATATTCAATAATTGAATCCCTTTTTGGAAGCTTCCATGGAAAAATAAACCAAGTCATAAATTAAAGAAAAACAATATCCTATTCGTTGATATACTACAAAAACATTTAGAGGACTTTGAATGCTTCCGACTATCTCCGCAAGAATATGTCAAGCGCTATTATATTGGCCATTACAGCCCTATGGGAAACCATTTTTTTGCGTTTGCAGTGAAAAACGCTATAGCGAACTGGTTTGATCCAAAACCTCCTGCTTATCGCAGTGACGGAAAATCTTATACCAGTCTGGCTGCCGAGTTAGCCTAAGGAAAAAGTCACCTCTCCAGAAAAATTACCTGTATTAAAAAGTAAAGCGCCGAGCTTAAAGTTAAAGCCCGGCGCTTTTTTCTATCTGTTGGAAAAGCACAATCCGTTGAAATCGAAAGAGCACAATCTATCTAACTGATTCCTACTCCAATATCAATCCATTTCTATTAGATATCATTTACCAGAACGAATATGGGTCTCTCACTTATATCTACTGTTACTTTGCCGCTAGAGATAGTAAGAGAAGTTTCTACCCCATCTGTATCTCCATTTTCCATTTCCACCAGAGTAGCGCTCGTAGGAGAGCCTACTAGAGTTAACTCATAGCCATCTACCGTTGTTCCGTCACTTGTCGGACACCAAAGGACATAAGCACCGTCATCCCCGCCAGTCTTGAACTTGTATATCCAGACATCTGAATTACCAGAGGACTGTTCACCAGTGTAAACCATTCCCGTAAGTCTATTCTTCATGGTATAGACATAGTACCATGATTTCTTTGGAATCCAATCATTCTTGGGCCCAACCATTCCACAAGAGCTAAACTGGGTACCACTATTCGGATTAACATCTCGCAGCATAAACTGTGCAATCCGATCTACTCCGGCAGCCAGACAGACCAGGTATTCACGAATAATCCACTGTCCCTGGACTTCCTGGGCATCATAGCCGGCGTGAGGTACTGCTCTTATAGGTGAGCTCTGGTTGGTATCCCAGCCAAATTCGGTGAGCCAGACTTCCACACCAGGAAGATTCGTATCGCACCAATTCACCAGAGTCTGCATCTTACCTTTTACATCGTCTGCTTCAGGACTGATACCTGTTGGGCCTAGAGATTCTGGGCAATAGTGATGCACGTTGACCACATCTGCGGCAAATTTATCATCGGAGCGGTTAGCCTCAAACCAGGTCTTCATATCGGCAATGTAATCCGTATTAGAAGGTACCCAGCCTAATCCACCCATAACCAGTTTGGCATTAGGATCAGCATTCTTCACACCTATGGTAGTGCCTAAAGTATCCTCATGGCCATCATAATCTGCACTACACTGCGCTGCAAATTCCTGTGGACTATACTCAGCCTTGGCTCCTGACCACCAGTTATCTGGCTCATTCCAGTTCTCATAATACTTGATGAGGTTAAGCCCTGTTTCTCTTGGCTGACCAGAGGCGAGTTTGAGATAACTGTCATTAACTTCAACACTTCCGTAGCGGGCTGCGTACTGGTACATATGGTCAGCATGTTCAATATAGGACTCTGGATCAGTAGAATCATCACTATCGTGAATGGGTTTGTTGACAAGGTTAGAATCTATCCAGGAGACACCCTGTATAACGCACGGTGAAATGACAATGCCGTAGGTTGTGGCTAGATCGTCGTAGTAGGTATCAAAGTACCAGGCATTCCCTCCTGCAGCGTAACTGGGCTGCCACTTGTTCTCGTTGTTGGGATAGCCGGGATAGTTGGGATCGAAATCGCCTTCATCCCAGTTCCAGCCATGATATTCCCGGAGAAATCCTGCCACGGCTATCTTCTCATAAGGATCGTCGATAAAGGCACATGTACCTATGGCCTTATCAACTGTTATATCTCCTCCAGGAATTGGTGTGGGAGTAGGTGTAGGTGTGGGAGCGGGAGTTGTTATCTCTACGCTCTCCATCTCAGCAGTACATAAGGTGGAATCATTATGGGCTGTTACGGCCATACCGATGTATACATCAGTTGCCATGGCTATGGTCATTGCAGCAACTTGTGTCCAGTTTGTACCATCTGAAGATCTGTAGCCAGTAAAACAATTTGCAGAACGCACTACCTTAACCCAGTAAGGAGCTGAATAGCCAGTCACTTGTGTATAATCGCTGCTGCCATCTGTACCTATTCGCCGCTGGAAAGATATTCCCTGGCCTGGCGTCACTACTGTCGCTGCATTTCTCGAACCAGCATCCAGTGTTTCCCGGATCATTACACCAGCCTTTGCCCACTGATCCGTGTTCTCCACGCTTATCACACGGGCTGAAATCTGGCCATCTCCACTTAAGCTCTGATATACAAAGTGGAATTCATCAGCGGTCTCCCAGATGTCTGCGCCTCCACCCTCAATGGTAAAGGTACCGCCCGCATAAAGGGCACTGCCAGTCTGGCCAACGTCACCGATATCCTGATTCTGCCACGGTGATGGAAGACCTGTCCCGGTAGGAGTCGGGGTTGGAGTAGGTGTGGGAGTTGGAGTCGGGGTTGGAGTAGGTGTAGGAGTTGGAGTTGGAGTCGGGGTTGGAGTGGGTGTGGGAGTTGGAGTGGCTCCTGTGGCTACGTTATCAAACTCAGCAGTAGCTAACAGCTCATTATCATGAGCTGTTACTACCATACCGATATACACATTAGTGGCCATAGAGACGGTACCTGAGTCAATGGCTGTCCAGTCTTCACCATCTGAAGATTCGTAACCAGTAAAGGTGTCCCCAGAACGCACTACCCTCACCCAGTGTGGGGGTGAATTGCTACTACCATTGGTGTTTGTGTTGTAGCTGTCAGTAGTATTGGTGTGACGCTGAAACATTACACCACCGCTCGAAAACATTAGTGTGTCTACATATTTCGAATCATCATCCAGTGTCTCCCGGATCATTACACCAGCCATTGCCCAATAGGTACTGCCGCCCTCTATACTTGCCACACGGGCTGAAATCTGGCCATCTCCACTTAAGCTATGATATACAAAGTGGAATCCATCAGTGGTGCCCCAAATATTTGCACCTCCACCCTCGACGGTAAAGGTACCATCTGAATAATCGGCGCTGCCAGTCTCGCCAACATCACCGATATCCTGATTCTGCCACGGTGATGGGAGAGATGCGCTGGCACTAGAAGGTATTAACATCAACCCTGCCACTGCAAAGGCCAGGGTAAGGGCTAGACTTAATAACTTTCTTTTTTTCATTTTACTTTGCCTCCTAACTTATTTACGTTTTAATCTACTTTGCTTCCTCATTGTCCATGTTTTTTCTTTAAGCACCACCTCCTTTCTAGCTGTAAACTGTAAGTCTTAAGAAAAAGAGGCAAAGACCTGCTCTCCCTATTCCACTAAATTTTGCTTCTTGCCTCTCTGCTTCTCTACTTTTTACATCTTGCTTCTTGTCTCTTACCGCTTATAGCTTACAGCTATTTCTAGTTACGTTATCGTTTACGAATCAAGATAAAAAAATGGGAATTTTTTCTCTGCCCCCTTGACACTTCTTTCCTCATTCTGGCTAAATTTTGCCGAATTTTCTTATCTTGAACAAATATGTGCAGAGCCAATTATATACATATACAATTTTTCCGCCAATTTTGAACTTTCTAAAAACTACTTATTTGAGATGGGACTTAACCAGTTTACTGGTGAGGATTTAGAGGTTTTTAAAGGATGGATATTTTTGACCTTGCTAAAAATTTTTTTTACCGTTTTTGTACAATTTTGTCCATTTTTATAAAAAAGCTATTTTAAAAAAGTTCGGATCTAGGCCTCTGGAGAGGTTGAGAGAGTGTACAATTTTGTCCATTCTTTATTTTCTATATAAAACTATTTTTAATTGGCTAGAGTTTAGTCCCTGTCTGGGCTTGAAACCTCTGGAGAGTTTAGAAGGGTGGACAATTTTGTCCATTTTGTAAAAAATTATCCCTACCCAAACCTACACTGGTTGATGCGCTTGATTGCTTGGCGTTGTTTTTTTGACTTTTCCCCTTGTTCGCGTTAAAATAAAAAGGCTCATTTTAGAACACTCAGAAGGAGGTAAATATATGTCTTTTATTAATCCTGTTCTTAGCGGCTCTTACCCTGATCCATCTCTCTGCCGAGTAGGGAATGACTATTACCTGGTTACAAGCTCCTTTCAGTATTTTCCAGGTGTTCCCATATTTCACAGCCAAGATCTTGTTCACTGGAAGCAGATTGGTCACTGCTTGACCCGTCCCTCCCAACTTAACTTTAAAAAATACAAGAATGAAAACTATATCTTTGCTGCTACTTTGCGATATGACAAGGGTATCTTCTATATGACCACCACTGATGCGTACGGAGGAGGAAATTTCTTTGTTACTGCGAGGAACCCAGCCGGTCCCTGGTCTGATCCTATCTGGATTGATTCGGAACTTTTTGATCCTTCCCTTTTTTTCGACGAAGATAAGACCGTCTACTACACCCGCCGCGGCAAAACTGGCATAGTCCAGGCAGAGATAGATATAAATAGGGGAAAACTTAAAACTAAACCCCGAGAGATTACTCACGGTTTCTGCTCGCCTGACATTGAAGGGCCTCATCTTTATAAAATAGGTGGCTGGTATTATCTTCTTTCTGCAGAAGGGGGCTCAAGATACGGTCATATGGCGACCATCGGCCGAAGCAAAAGTCCCTGGGGTCCCTTCCAGGGAGCACCCCACAATCCTATACTTACCCACAGACATTTGACCAGCTCTCCCATCCGAGATACAGGCCATGGTGAAATTATCCAGGCACCTGAGGGAAGCTGGTGGATGTTCTTTTTGGGAACCAGGCATTACACCTATAATAATTTCAGCCACCTGGGCAGGGAAACCTTTCTGGCACCCCTCATCTGGAGAGATGACGGCTGGCCTGTAGTTGGGCAGTCAGGAACCATTTCCCTTGTTATGCAAGGAATGGGCTCATCTATTATTAATGAGCAAAAAATAAAAGACCACGATGACTTCAATTCTAAAGAACTTGCTCTTCACTGGAATTTCATCCGTATACCGGAAAAGGGAAGCCGGAGACTGACAGAGCACCCTGGGAGTCTACGGCTCTGGGGAAATGAAGTAAGTCTGGATGACCTGGATGCTCCTGTATTTGTTGGCCGCAGGCAAACTCAGTTCGACACCTGCACTCAGACTCTTCTAGACTTTTCTCCCAAAGGATCTGGTGAGGAAGCTGGACTTGCCGTTTATATGAACCACCTGCATCACTATGAAATTGGAATTAAAAAAGGTGAGGAAAAGAGGGTAATATTTGTTCGCCGCAGACTCGGTGATTTGTGCTCTGTAGTAGCCGAAGAAGAAATACCGGCTGGTCCTGTATGGCTTCAAATCACATCTGAAGCCATGAGATATACCTTCTCTTACAAGACTAGCAAAACTTCCTCCTATAAAACACTTCAGAGCGCCCTAACCCGCTACCTCTCTGCAGAGGTAGCAGAAAGTTGGACAGGTGTTTATCTGGGAATGTATGCCACAGGAAACGGGAAAAAGTCTTCTACTCCCGCTGATTTTGACTGGTTTGCGTACAAGGAAGAAAGTCTCTTACCCCCATCAATTTTGAGTGATAAAGATAATTGTGTTTTTTAAGATAAAACTTACAGCTTAAGGCTTACAGCTTTTTCGGGTGAGGAGAATTAACCAATTAACCATTTAACTAAACTAACCAACGAGATACGAGATACGAACAACGAGATACGAACAAAAGATATGCTTATTTCGGAAAAGAAAAAATTGCACACCAAATTCTGGAAGGGAGAACTTGAACGCCCTATGCTCGGTGTGTTCCTTCCATATCCCGAGGCTAATTATCCTGCCATAGATATTGACCTTCCAGTTAAAAAAATTATGGAAAAAAATCGAAAGTGGATAGAATTTTTCAACAATACTCCCGATGAGCGTATGCCCTGTGTATGGATTAATTATGGCCCGATTTTTCTAGGGGCTCTCGCCGGAGCAAAAATGGAATGGAATAATGATACTAACTGGTCTCGCAGCCTGGCCAGTTCAATTGATGAGCTCACTCCTCCCCTATTTGATAAGAATGACGGGCTCTGGCAG
>Ga0114918_10001967_pt1 | contig 18426 bp, 13 predicted proteins | sample LantaG_FD_87015 | JGI IMG/M metagenome (GOLD analysis project Ga0114918, IMG submission 87015) | Deep subsurface microbial communities from Baltic Sea to uncover new lineages of life (NeLLi) - Landsort_02402 metaG | ecosystem: Environmental > Aquatic > Marine > Oceanic > Sediment | place... | reverse complement strand
CTCTCTCTCTCTCTCTCTCTCTCTCTCTCTCTCTCTCTCTCTCTCTCTCTCTCTCTCTCTCTCTCTCTCTCTCTCTCTCTCTCTCTCTCTCTCTCTCTCTCTCTCTCTCTCACACACACACACACACACCAATTGCAGCTCCGAGCACACCGTGGCCATCACCCCGGGGGACGTCATCACCTGGGGCCGCAACGACGAGGGGCAGACAGGCCAGGGCGAGCGCTCCGAGCGCGACTGGACCAAGCCTCGAAGTTTGAAACCGCTTCACGGCGCGCACGTGGTCCAGGTGGTCTGCGGCGCGCGCCACACGCTGTGCGTGACGGCGACGTCGCAGGTGTACGCGTGGGGCGCGAACAGACGCGGGCAGCTGGGGCTGGGGGACAACGGTGTTGCCTCTTCGACTTCTTCGAGCTCGAGTTCTTCTTCTTCGACCGCCCGCCGAGCGCCGACGCTCGTCCCGGGGCTCTGGGCCCTCCCCGTCGTCGCCCTGGCCGCCGGGGCGGCGCACTCCGCCGCCCTGACGGCCAACGGCTTCCTTTTCACCTGGGGGGACGACACGAGGGGGCAGCTCGGGCTGCCGGAGCCGGCGAGCAACGCTAACGCTGCTGCTGCTGTCGCTTCTTCTTCGTCGTCGTCGTCGTCGAACGCCGCTCCTAGCACTTCATCTTCTTCCGCTTCCCTTTCGCCCTCCACCACCACCACTTCCCCTTCCCCGACGCGCCGCAAGCGCCGCGCCGTCAACCAGCGCTTCCTCGCCGCCCTGGTCTCGATGGGGATCACGCCCGAGAGGGCCGAATTAGCGTTGGCCTCGACGGGAAACGTCGGCGTCGAGGTCGCTGCCGAGTGGCTGTTCTCGGTCCCGGACGAGGCCGTGGAGAGGGCGCTGGCCGCGATCGACGGGGAGGACGGTGAGGGAGGGGAGGACGGCGAGGGAGGGGAGGACGCGAGCGGGGCCGTGGACATCGGCGGCGGGAGCGGAGGAAACGGAGGAGGGAACGGAAGAGCAAACAACGGCTCCTCGGCTTCGTCGTCCGCCGCTGCGACCCCGACGGCGGCGCAGAGCGAGTCGAGACAGCACAGCGGCGCTGCCTCCACTGCTGCTGGTGCTTCCGAGACCTTCCAACCTTCTCTTCCCTCTTCGGCCTACGTCTCCTTCCCGCACGCCCCTCTCTCGGGCCCCTCGGCGCGAGGCAGGTGCGTCCGGGCTCCTCGGAGGGTGCCGCTCCGCGGCGTCCGCGTCGTCGCCTGCGGGTGGGAGCACACCGCCGCCGCCACGGACGCCGCGGTCTACGGGTGGGGCAGCAACGCCAGGGGCCAGGTCGGGTGCGGGTTTGGTGGAAGCGGTGGAGTTGTTGTGGAGGAATTGGTGGCTGAAGAAGAGGTGGAAGCGGTTCCTGCTGCTGCTGCTGCTGCTGCTGCCGCTTCCGGCGACGACGACGCTGCGGCCGAAGCTGCCGAAGAAGAGCGAGAGGAGGAAGCTGCCGCCGCCGCCGCCGCTTCTCCTTCTCGCGACTCCGCCACCACCACCTCCTCCACCGCCGCGGAGCCGGAAAAGCGCAGGAAGCGCAGGCAGCGCCTCGACCGCGAGCGCCGCATCGTGCGCGCGCCCACGCCCGTCGGCGGCGACCTCGGCCTGAGGCTGGCTCGCTCGTCGTCGTCCTCTTCTTCGACTTCTTCGACCTCGACCTCTTCTTCTCCCCTCTTCCGCGTCGTGGCCCTCGCTGCCGGTGCCGGTCACACGCTCGCTCTTACCTCGGACGGCGCCGTCTGGGGCTGGGGCGCCTGCTCCGAGGGGCAGCTCCCGGGGCTGGAAAAGGGAAGCGAAGAGCAAGGAGAAGGAGGAAGCGGCGGGAGATTCGTGTCGAGGCCGGCCAAGCTCGGCGCGCTCGGGTCGCAGATGCGGAGCGCCGACGCCTCCGACGCATCTTCTTCGTCGTCGTCGAGCGGATCGTCTTCCCTGGAGTCTTCGTCTTCGTCACTTCATGCTTCGTCGCTGGTCGCCGTCGTCGTCTCGAGGATCGAGGCCGCCGGGGACGCCACCGCACTCTTGACGCGCGGCGCGGGAGAAAAGACCAACAACGGCAACTCTTCTTCTTCTTCTTCCGAGGAGCCCTTGGCCGCCTTGGCCCCCCTCCCTTCCCTGAAGGAGAGGCTCGCGGCCGCGATCGATGCGGCAGCGGCCGACGCCGCCGCCGCCGCCGCCGTGGCGAGCGCCGTGGGCTCGGAGGAGGCCGCGGCGGCTCTCGCTGCCTTCAACGAAGAAAGCTCTTCTGCTGCTGCTGCTGGCGCCTCCTCTTCCGCCTCCGCTTCCGCAGAAATCTCGGCGGCAAACAGCCTGGGATGGAGAGCCTGGCCCTCTGCCCGCCACCTCAAGCCCATCCTCACGGCCGTCGAGCTGGTCTTCGGGTCCGCGGCGGCCCTCTCGGCCGCGTTCGGGGTGAGAGACGGCGTCGGCGTCGACGTCGTCGCGCTCGAGGAGACGCAGCGGCGGATCCTGTCGCTCTACGCTCCCGGTTCGAGCAGCAACAACAGCTCGAGCTCCAGCTCCAGCTCCAGCAACCACGAAAGCAAGGGCAAGGGCAAGGGCAAGCGCAAGTCGAGCGCCGGCTCCTCCGATCCTCCCCCGTCGAGCTGGTCCGCCGAGGCCGTCGAGGCCTTCAACGGGGCGCTGTTTGCCGAAGTCGGAGCGAACAGAACCACCGGCAGCGACGCCACCGCACTCGCGCTCTCTTCCTCCATGGGCCCGGCGGCCGCGGCGGCCGTGGCCGCGAGAGAGTCGATAGGCAACCTCTGCTGCACCTCGATCCACTCGTCGCTCTTCCGCGCCACCAACCTGCTGCTGGACGACCTGCACCGCCACGCCAGGCTGCTGTCGACGCCCGAGAGGGCGCAGGCCATGCTCGCAGCCGCGCAGTCCCCACTGCTGGGTGACAGGGCAGCGGCGGCGGTTTTGGTACCCAGGCTGTGCAACACGATCTTGCTCGCGCCGACCGCCTGCCGCCGAGTGCTGGTCAAGTGGTGGGCAGAGTACCCGCCGGAGCTGCTGGAGCTCCGCGTGGTGCGCCCCTTGCAGCGCTACCTGACCGACGAGCTCGCGGCCACCAAGAAGCTGACCGTGGCGGTGATGAGCGCGATCAAGGTGCTCGCGTGCGTCGAGGAGGCGTCGCAGCTCGGCGGCAGTGGAAGCGGCAACGGCGGAAGCAACGGCGGCGGTCCGCTGCTCCCTCCCGAGGCTTTCTACAACGAGCTGATCTCGGACAAGCTTGACGTGGAGGACCATTACGTGGCTTGGAGGCAGACGCACGAGTCCGCCGGGATGATAATGGGGGGCGCCGGGGGGTCGGGGGCGGGCTCTGCGGCAGAAAGGGTCGGGAACAACAACAGTTCGAGTTCGAATTCTTCGAATTCGAATTCTGCAAACGCCAACGCCCCGGCCAACGACGGCCCGTTCTCGTTCTGCTCTTATCCTTTCCTGCTCAACCCCAGGGCCAAGTCCAAGCTGCTGCACACCGAGGCGCGGTTCCTGATGACGCAGACTGTCCACCAGGCGAGGATCGAGCACGTGAGGAACGGCAACGGAGGTGGTGGAAACGTAGGTGGTGGAAGCAGCAACTGCAACAACAACTCTTCTTCTTCTTCCTCTCCGGCCGGTGACGAAAACGACCGCGTGCTGCCGGAGAAGCGCCGCGGCAACAACAGCAACAATGCGGGCTCCCGAGGAGGAGGTTCCACCGTCTCGCTGACCGTCGACGCGTCTTCCTCCACGACCTCGATCGTCTCCTCTGCCGTCGTCGTCGACCCTGCTCCTCCTTCGTCGTCGAGGAGGAGCAGGCTCTCTCGCTCCGGGGGCGCGGAGCCGCCGCTGCCGCCGCCGCTGCAGCGGACGCGGCGCGAATCTGTGCCCAACAACCCTTCGCTTTCTTCTTCTTCGATTTACGCTGCCCCCACCGGAGGGAGCCAGCACCACGCCGCCCCGACCTCGGGCACGTCGCTGCGCAGCCTGTGGGCCTCTGTGTGGAGGAGCAACAACAACGGAGCGGCAGCTGGGCCCCCCTCGGCCTCTCGCACTTCGTCGACGTCGTCGTCGGCCTTCACCTCCGCCACCGAGGAGCCCTCGGCCGCCGCCACTCCTCCCAACGACAACGAAGACGTCCCCGTCCGCCTCGTCGACTTCGCGGCCTCCGCAGCGGGAGGGGCCCTGCCCGTCGACGCGCGCGCCTCGGCGGCGAGGGCTGCGACGCACGCGGCCGCGGTCGCCGCGACAGCGAGCGCCGCCGCGGCGCGCGCGCGCTCCTCTTCCTCCAACGGCGGCGGAAACGGAAACGGTGGAAACGGCCGCTCGTCTTCCCCTCTGGGCTCCGCCGGTGGCTCCCTCGAGAACGCCGCCGCGGCTCTGTCGCTGATGGAGGCCGCTGCCGCCCCCACGTCGTCCCCGGCGGGGAGCAGCAGCAGCAACGCCGGCGGCTATTTCGACGCCAGCACGACGATGAGCTCGACGACGGCAACCCCTTCTTCTCCTTCTCCTCCCCTCCGCCACGGCTCGATGAACCTCCCTCCACCCTCCGAATCGGGAGTGCCGGCCACCCATCCCGACATGTGCATCGTCCGAGTCAGGAGGTGCCACCTCCTCGAGGACGGTCTCGGCGAAATCGCCAGGCAGAGGCCCCGCGACCTGCTGAAACCGCTGAGGGTCCATTTCATCGGGGAGGACGGGATCGACGCCGGCGGGGTGAAGAAGGAGTTCTTCCAGCTGCTGGTCACCGAGCTCCTGTCGCCAGACTACGGCATGCTGGTCTACCTGCCCGAGTCGCGCACCTACTGGTTCAACGCCGCGACGCTCGAGGGCGACGACGAGTTTATGCTGTTAGGGTTGGCGCTGGGACTCGCGATCTACAACGGCGTGCTGCTCGACTTCCCTCTGCCGCTGGCGCTGTACCGCAAGCTGGCTGGCCAGGAGCCTGGGCTGAGGGACCTGGAGGCGATGGACCCCACGCTGGGGAGGTCGCTGAGGCAGCTGCTGGAATTCGAGGAGGAGAACGCCGACGGAAGCTCCAACGGCAGCGTCGAAGAGGTCTTTTGCGCGACGTTTGTCGCTTCGCCTCCGGGCGCTGCTTCGGGTTCCACCCCTTCCGAGCTCGTCCCCGGCGGGGACTCGATCCCCGTCACCGCGGTCAACCGCAGGGACTACGTCGAGCTCTACGTGCGCCACTGGCTGTCGGACTCGGTCCACGCCCAGTTCGAGGCCTTTGCTCGAGGTTTCGCCCAGCTGTGCGGCGGGCCTGCGATGGCGCTGTTCTCTGCGACGGAGCTCGAGAGGCTGGTGTGCGGCAGCCCCGTCCTGGATTTTGGGGCCCTTAGGGCTGCCGCTCGCTACGACGGGGGCTACACTGCAGAGACCGAGCACGTCACCTGGCTCTGGGAGATCGTCAGCGAGTTCGCGCCCGAGGAAGCGAGAAGGTTTTTAAAGTTCTTCACAGGCTCGGACCGCGCTCCGATCGGAGGGCTGGGAGCGCTGCGCTGCGTCATCCAGCGCGACGGCGCGGCCGACACCGCCAAGCTCCCGACGAGCCACACATGCTTCAACACGCTGCTGCTCCCGGCGTACGCCACGAAAGAGAGGATGGCGGAGAGGCTGAGGCTGGCGATTATGAACTCGGAAGGGTTTGGACTCGAGTAGAGAGAGAGAGGGAAAGAAAAGAGAAAGAAAGAGAAAAGAAAGGGAGGGGTTTCAGTTTTGGTTTTTTTTGTGTGTTGTGTGTTTTCTTCCCTAGTTCCCCCCGCGGGTCCCTCCTTGTTCTTTTCCAGCTCCCGCACACCACGCTATAAAAAGAAAAGAGTTAGCTGTTTCAAAAAAAAAAACGTTATCATAAAATCCCCTTTCCCCTCCTATTTTTAAAAAAAGAAAAAAGCAATATTTTTTACTCGAAAAAAACAGAAAAGTTTTTCATTTTTCTCTCTCTCTCAGTTATCGCAATTCTTCCTCTTCTTCCTCTCCAGCAGCAGCCCGCACTCGATGTGGTCCGTGTACGGGAACTGGTCAAAAACAGCAGCAGCCGTGATCTCGTGCGTGCCGTCGTGGCTAGGTTGTTCTCCGTCGATTCCTCCTCCTAGTCGACCTCCTCGATCTCCGTTTACTAGCCGCGCGACGTCGCCGGCGAGCGACTCGGGGTTGCACGAGACGTAGAGCACGCGGTCGAACCTCTCGAGGACCCGCTCGGTCACGGGCCCGACCCCTGCCCGCGGAGGGTCGACGAAGAGCGTGCGGAGGTCGTAGGTGGAGAGGTCGGCGTTGCCGCCCAGGCTGGTTGGGGTGACGCCGGAGAAAACGTCTTCTTCTTCTTTGGTTTTTTCTTCGTCGTCGGCGTTTTCGTTTTCTCCGTTTTCGGGTTTTTCTTCGCCGCTCGAAGAAGCAACAATATCTCCCTCTTCTCCGTCCCCTTTCCTGTCCAGCGCCGCGAGCGCCGCGGCCACCCTGTCGGCGTCGGCCCTCGCGACCACCACGTCGTCGCCCTCCGTCTCGTTTTCTTTGAGGTTGATGACGGCAGAGGCCACGCCGCTGCGGGAGACCTCGGTGGCGACGACGCGGCGGAACGCCGGAGCAAACGTGGCGGTGAAGTTGCCGTTGCCGCAGTAGAGCTCGAGGAGGTCGTCGTTTCGTCGAGAAGAGCCCTCATCCCCCAGAGCTGCCCTCCACGCCCAGCCCAGCATGGACTGGCACACGCGACCGTTGGGCTGCGAGAAGGAGCCCTCTGTCTGGCGGTAGCGCAGGGAGCGACGAAGAGGAAAAGAGGAAGAAAAAGACGAGGAAGACGAAGATGAATTTTCTTCTTCTTCTTCCTCCTTCTTCCTCCCTCCAAACTCGACCTCGAGTACCTCCTCGACGTGGTCCTTCTCCACGACCCTCGCAACACCGCGGGACCTCCCGATGACGTCGACGCTCTTGCACCCAAACCCGGAAGCGGCCCTCAAAAGTCTGTCTTTCAAAATCTGAGCTGCTTCCGTCCAGGCTGCTCCCTCGGCTTCGTCGCCGAGATTACGGTGGTACAGCAGGGTGACGACGCACTCGCCGTTCAGCGTGGTGTGGAAGTTGGCCTGGAAGAGCTTGCGGCGGAGGGGGCCGCCGCGGGACTTGCCGTGCTTTTTCCTCCTTTTGCGGAAGCGCTGCTTTCCGTTTCCGTTTTCGGCTTCTTCTTCTTCCTCCTCCTCCTCAACCAGCACCTCTTCCTCTTCCTCCTCGTCGTCGTCTCCCTCGCCTTTATCTTCCCGCATGGCGGCCAGCGTCTCCTCCATCAGCGCGTTCATCATCGGCGGCCCCACGGGGAAGTGGTCGATGCGGACTTTGGGAGGGGGCTTGATCGAGGGGTCGCGCTGAAAGGAAAAGGAAAGGTTTTTTTTTTTCGAAAGTGAGCGGAAAAAGAGTGGTCTTATTTCTTTCTTTCTCTCGCTCTTTCCTCCTTCTCTCATCCCGAAAAAAACTCACTCACCGTATCAAACATCACGTAGTACACGTCCCCTCCGTCGTGCCAGACCCGGAACTCGGCGCGGAGCCGGAATCCTTCGACGGGAGACGCGAAGACTTCGAGAGGGAAGAGAGGAGCAGCAGCTTGTTCTTCTTCCGTTCCTTTGCCGTCTCCTTCTCGGCTCCTCCGAGGAGGCGGCAGGACGTTTGCCAAGATGGATCGCACGCGCTCGACCTTCTCGTCGAGGCGCGCCTGGTATTCCTGCGGGTCGACGGAACCCGGGGCCAGGGGAGGGAAGCGGTTCGGGCTCGGGGTCGAAGAAGAAGAAGAAGAAGGCGTCGAGGTCGCCGCCGAAGAAGAAGAATAGGAAGAAGAAGCCATCGCCGCCGCCTTTGACGATAGAAACCGCATCGCGGACGTCGGGGCCCGCCGCCGCAGCGCCGCGATCCTGAACGAGCCCGAGCGGCTCCGGCTCAGGACCGCCAACACCCGGCGACAGGCGCCAGCTCGACGGAGCGTCGCGGCTAGCATCCAGGGACGCGCGCGGGCGCGAATTGGAGGAGAGCTTGGCGGCTAGTTTTTTTTTCTTTCGAAATCTGAATTTTTTTCGTCTTCTTTCTTTTCTTTCTTTCTTTTTTGTTTAACTCTCTTTACACGTCCCGGGTGTGAACAAACAGGCTGCCTTTACTCCCTCGCGTCACGCGCACGTCGGCGTCGAGGTAGAGCCAGTCGACAAAGCCGACGTTATTGATTTCTTTTTTGGTGTCCTCCTTCTTCTTCTTCTTCTTCGCCGCCGCCGCCGCCGCCGCCGTTGTCTTCTTCTTATTATTCTTTTCCTCCTTCTCTGCTTCGCTCGTCTTCCTCCGCGACTCGGGGAAGAACGCAGGCCTCGTGTCCGACTCCGTCTTGGCCGTCCTGTCGATCCTCAGGAGCCTCGCTTTCCCTCCCAGGGTCCGCAGCTCGAGGCCGTCGATGTCGACGAGGGTGCGATCATTCGAAAAGGGGACGCAGGTCGCCGTCGCGACGACGTCGAGGAGTCCCGGGACGAGCGAGACGACGTTGGACAGCGGCGTCGTCGCTGCTCCTTTTTCGCTTTCTCCGCCTCCACTGCTGCCAATCACCTGCCAGTTGGCGACGCGGCCCGCCAGGGCCTTTTGTAAGGGAGCGGCGTCCGGGGCCTGTTCGGACCACGCCAGCCTCCATTTCCCCAAAGCCAGCGGCGACTTCGCCGGCGCGGCCTCGCCGGCCCCGGAAGCAGAAAGCTCCGCCGCGGCCCTCTCGACCTCTTCGGCGCTCAGGTTGAGCTTCCGCGCGTCCATCAGCCTCCTCTTGGTTCCCTCTTCCCTCTGCAGCACGAAGAGCGTCCCTTTATTGCCGCGAGAGAGACGAAAGTTACCATCCGGGCTGAGGTAAGTGGTGTCCAAAAAACCTTTCACCTCGTCTCCCAGGTCGCCCTTGAATTTGGAGATCGTCTCGAAAGGGACCGGGTAAGGGATGCTGAGCCCCTTTGTCACGCCGCTGGTGAAGTAGAAGGCGGCCTTGCGGAAGGCGAAGTCGAGCCTCTCCCCGGGGGACCGAGGGGGCGCGATGGAGCTGGTCCCCAGGAACTTTAAGAAGGGAGCGCCGGGACCCCGGCGAGGGGTGAACCCGGGTAAAGGAGCCGCAGCGGTGCTAGTCGCGGCCACCACACGGAGCGTGCCCGCATTCCCCAGCGTCACGACGTTGGTGACGGAACCCGGAACCAGCGTCTCCCCGGTCCGAGGGGAGACGACCGCGGCAGTGACCTCCTGGTGAACCGAAAAGGCCTCGACTCCGGTAAACGCCCTCTGGATCGGTGAAGAAGTCCCCGGCCGCGTGGTGAAGAGCAGCTTCCACCTCCCTGCGAGCAGTGGAGAAGAGGCCGGGTCTCGCACTCCGCGAGGGGAGGTTTCCAGGGCAGAGACGGCGTCGTCGAAGTCGCGGGCTGCCTCGGCGGAGAGGCCCTTGGAGCCGCGGGGCCCAGAGGAAGGGGACGAGACGAGCTCGATGATTCTGGAGACAGCTGCCGCGTCCTTTGCCTTCTGCTGCTGGAGCAGGAGCTGGAGTCTTTGTCTTTCTTCCTGTTCTTGAGAGGCAGCGGCGGCAGTGGTAGAAACGGCTCGCTCGGCGGTGGTTGCAGAGGCGGAGGCGCGGGTTGAAAGCAGCGGTCGAGGAAGAACTGCGCCGCTCGCCGCGGCGGAGGCGTTTGAGGAGGAGCGGACCAAGGAGATCGCTGCGCTTGGTTGCGTCGCGCGTGCTCGCGCTCCGCGCGTCGTCGTCGGCAGCGGCGCAGGCCGCTGCGACGCCGAGAGAGAGGTCTTCATTCTGGGAGCGTAGAGAAAGAAGGACAAGGGCGCGATTGCCGGGGGGCAAGCACGGCGCGGATGCGTGGTTTTTTTTTAAGAATCGACGACCGAGAAAATGATAGTGTGGCGCGAAAGGTCGCTTACGGAGTTTTTTTCATTTTTGTCGGAAGATCAAACAACAGCTCCCAAGAAAAAAAACATCGACCTCGTTGTCTTCGCTTCTCCTTCGCTTTCCAAAAACCATGTCATCTCTCTCCCAGCCGCTCTCGATCCTGGGCTCGATCGCCTTCTTCCCGTGGCCGCTCGTAATGTGGTGAGGAGAGAAGAAGAAGAAGAGGAGAGAGAAAATGGCTGCTGCTGCTTTTTAAAACAGCAAGCCATCGAAACAGCAGCGCGCTTCTTCTTCTCGACTTCCTCTCAACCCCGACCTCTCCTCTTTCCCTTCCCCTTCTCTCTTTCCTCTCCTCCCCCCTACTAGGTACCAGGTCAAGAAGTGCGAGAAGCCCGAGCACCAGGTTCTGCGCACGCTGGGCACCGCGACCCGGAGCTGGTACGACCGCGAGCCGCGGGTCGAGGTCAGGCGCTCGGCGCCGCTCGTCGTCGCCGAGGTCGAGATCCCGAAGAAGGGCTCTTCTTCGACGTCGACTTCTACCTCGGAGGAAGGCGCGATGCGCGACGCGCTGTCTCGCGGGTTCCGCCAGATCGCCAGCTACATCTTCGGGCGCAACATGGGAGGAGGAGGAGGAGAAGGAGAAGGAGACCAGAACGCTGCTGCTGAGAGCGACCCCCGCTTCCTCGACGGCAGCGCGATGGGCGGCGGCACGGGCGAGAAGATCGCGATGACGAGCCCCGTGGTCACGCAGATGCCGCCTCTCTCTTCCTCGGCTTCTGAAGCTTCCGCCTCTGCTCTGTCGGCGACGGAGACGGCAAAGGGATACGTGGTCGCATTCGTGATGCCGGGCTCCAAGTACAAGAGCGCCGCGGTGAGTCTTTTCTTTTTCTTTTTTTTTGCTTTTCTTTTTCCTGAAGTCGGTTTTTTTTTTTCGATGAAGAGAAACACTCATCTTTCTTTCAACCAAAAAAAAAGGAGCTCCCGCGCCCCGCCAACCCCAACGTCAAGCTCCGCGACGTCCCCTCGAAAGTCTCGGCCGTGCTCGGGTGGCGCGGAGGGCCCCGCGCTGACGAGAAGATGGTGGCGGAGCGCCGCAGGGAGCTCGACGAGGCTTTGAGTAAAGCAGGGATCAAGCCCGTCGCCAGCGCGGGGACGACGCTCAACCAGTACTACCCTCCGTTCGCTCCTGCGTGGCAGAGGCTCTGCGAGATCTCCGTCGACGTCGACGAAGCCACGGTCGGGGCGGAGGAGAAGGTTGCGGCGGCGGCGACGGAGTGAGGAGAGAGGGAAGGAGAGAGGAAGCGTCACGCGCAAAAGAGAAAAATAAAAAAATAAAAACTAGCCCCTTTTCTGCGCTGTTGCTGTTGTTGTTGTTGCTGTTGTTGTTGTTGCTGTTGTTGTGTAAAGAGAACCCAATCAATCCGCACTTTCCCTTTTGTCGTCGCTCTCTTTCTCTCCATCTTTTCGAATTCAATTGAATCATGCGTTGCGGCTGCGTTTTGATTTTGTTATAAAATTACGGTCGTTTTTCTCTCTCTCGTTCTCTCTCTTTTTCTTCTCTCTCTTCTCTCCCTCTCTGCTACTTTGAAGAAAACACGCTCCCGAGCGCCGAAGCCGCCACCCCCCCCGCGGCCCTCAGCCCCACCGCACCCCCGGGGACGTAGCTCGCAGCGTAATAGGCCAGCGCACAGATCTGCCCGCCGCACGCCACGAGCGAGAGGAAGTAAGAATGCAGCCCCAGCGAGGCCCAGAGGGTCAAAAAGAGAGATCCGCAGTAGACTGCAGTGAGCGGCCTTCTCTCCTTGGAGAGCACGTGCGAGAGGTGGGTCTTGGTGCCCCTCAGGGCTGCGGGAGCGGCGACGACGAGCCCGGACCCCAACGAAAAACAGGCAGCGAACTTGGCGGGTGCGACGACCAACACTGGAAGAAAAACGAAAAACGCGATGACGAGGAACAGCGCCCCGGAACCCAGCAGGGCGGCAAAATAGGTCACGCCCGTCGTGGATGGCACGGCGCTTGCCGCGGTGCCTATGGCGGCGGAGCCCGCCGCTGCCGCGCCTCCCGCCGCGGCGCTGGCCCCGGCAAGGGCGCGGGCCAGGGCCGAAGAGACGAGCGCCTGCGCCGCGGCAGAGCCCTCCTCGGCCCGCGCCAGGAGGCGGTCTGAGGCGGAGGCTCCTGCTCCTGCGAAGGGATTTAAAGGGGGGGAGAAGGAAGGATAGAAATGAGGAGGTCTTGAAAGAGTGAGAGGAACGCGATGACGAGGGTGAAAAAGTGGGAAGGGGGGGAAAAAGAGAGGTTGAAGGAGAAGAAAGAGAAGAAGAGGCAAGGGAGCTGAGAGGAGTTCAAAAAAAGAAAAAGAAATGCGATGATGGGGATCGATCGATCGATGAGAGAATTGAATCCGTCCGTCTCTCTCTTTCCTCTTCCAACGCACCACCCGCCGAGTAGGATTTCCATTCCGAGAGGAGACCGCTGCTGTCCGCGTCGCTCGCCGAGCCCGGCGGGAGCGCGGCCATGCTCTCTCTCTCTCTCAGAGCACTTGAAAAAGTGCGGAAGAGGTGATGAGAAGGAAAAATCGAAAAGATCGAAGCAAAAATGAAGAATTTTTGTTCTTCAAGTGCTGATTCTCGTTTTCTTGTTTACAAAATCCCCCTCCTCCTCTACTTCTCCTTCCACCCGTCCACGCTCGAGTCCACCTTCTCGGCCAGGGTCCCCACCCACGCCTGGTCCACCGCCGCGAAGCCCCTGACAACGTTGGTCGCAGCCACCAGCAGCACCCTTCCCGCGGGAGCGACGGCGACGCCCTGCGTGCCCTCGGCCAAAAAACTCAGAAACTCGCCCCTGCCTGGGTAGAGGGTCAGGTTGGCGAGGTAGGTCCCCGCCTGCGACTCCACAGCGCGCGTGCAGACGTCGCCAAAGGAGATAGAGTTGGAGTTGGAGTCCTGTTTGAAAGAGCCGAGCCGCGCGACGCACTGTCCGTCGACAAAGGCCGTCAGAGAGACGCAGCTCGGGGCTGCATGCTTCAGGGCCGCCGCGGCCCACCGGAGCTCCTCGGCCGCTTCCGCTGGAAGGTCCCCCGCGGTCCAGTCCAAGGTCTCGTGATCCACAAGGGTCACGGGCTCGGGCGTCTTGGGGGCGATCGTGAGCCACTGGAGGCCCGTAAGAGCTAAGACGGCGGCTAAAGCTACCGCGAGCAGCTCGGCCCGCGACTGCGCCGACGCCGCGTCGAGCGAAACCGAAGAAGAGCTCCCTCCATTTCCTGAGAATAGGAGCCTGTTTATCAGGACCGACGCCATGCCTCCCGAGGCGAGGTAGAGGGGGGCGGCGCGGAGGAGCGGGGTGAGGGAGGTGGAAGGGTCCGAGGGCGGAGGAGGTGGCGGAGGTGGTGGAGGTTGAGAAGAAGAAGAAGAAGCGACGTCGATCGAGCGTGGTCGTCGTCGTGGTCGTCGAGATGATGATAGGGCTGGCGTCCTCCTCAGTTGCGCATTTGGAGCGCTTCTTGTTGCATGACTAGTGATATTCTGATCTATTTTGTCCTCAGGAATGCAAATCGGGTCTCGAGCGCTTGCAGAGGCACCGCGAGGGAGCAGGGCGCGATACATAGTAAAAAAATCAAAATCTCGATTTCTGAAATGTTTGCTCTCACTTTTTATCATTTTTTTTTCGGGAGAGATTCGCCTCTCTCTCTCTTCTCTCTTTCTCTCCGCTCTCTCCCAAAATGCTCGCGTCCCAGCACGCGGACGCGGCCGTGATGCTGGATCTCGACCGGAGCAACAACAACAACGGAGGGACCGCGGGCTCGTCGCCCAAGGACACGTTCTTCGAGCCGAACGAAGCGGCTGTCGACGACGGCGAAACCGAATTCGTCGGCGAAAACTGCAACGCCTCTTCCGCTTCTGCGACCCCGTTCTTCACGCCCAAGCCCTCCTCCTCGTCTTCTGCTCGCCGCCACCAAGCCTGGGCAGACGGCAACAGTACCGTCTCCTCTTCGTGCTCTGACGCAGAGGGCGGATTCGTGAGCGCGGGGGAGGAAGAAAAGGCGGCGTTGCTTTCCTCTTCGGAAGGAGAGGCGTCGTCGACGGCGGCGACGACGGCGCCCTCGTCGTCTTCGTCTTCGGACTCCGAAGAGGAAGAAGAAACAGATGGAGGATCAGCGACTCCTCCTCGTCGGCGGAACAGAAGCGACGCCTCTGTCTCTCTGCTGGCAGAAGAGCGCCGGCGGAGGGAGGCGGCCGAGCGGGACGCCTCCTCTTCTGCAGCAGAGGCCGCGGCGCTGCGTCAGGCACTCGCCACGGCCGTCGCGCAGGTGGCCGCCGCGCAACGAGAAACGGAGAGAGCTTCGCGAGAGTCCCTCGACGCCCAGAGGGCCTCGCGGAAGGCCTGCGCCCTCGCCTCGCAGAAAGAACAGGCCGCAGAAGCCAAATCAGCGGCAGCGAGCGCCGCGGCGGCGGTCGAGGCCAGCGTCGTCGTCGCGCGGCTCGTCTCGTCGGCCGTCTCGCGGGCGGCAGCGTCGGCCGACGCCGCCGCCGAGGCGCGCGAGTCCGCGCGGCTGCTGTCGGCCCGCGTCGAAAGGTTCGCGGCCATGGAGCGGGCCGCGTGCGCCGCGGCCAGCGCCGAAGCCGCCGCCGGGGCCGCGACGACGGCGAGGCTGTGGAGGTGGGGCGCCGTCGCGGCCGGAGCGGTCTCGGCCGCGGCGCTGACGAGTTATCTTTTGGTTTCGTCGCGGGCGGGGAGCAGCGCTGAGGGTTCTTCTTCGTCGTCGTCGACTTCTTCGTCGTCAGAAGCAGCAGCAGCAGCAAAGGCTCCTAGTTGAAAAAAAATAGAAGAAATAAAATGCATTGTTTAGAGAGAAAATAGAGAGAGAGAAGAAAAAGCACTGATGCAAAAAATGAAGTTGAAGAAAAAATTTTCACAGAATTAAGCTTTTTTTTTTCATTTCGGCAGCCACCCTCGCTCGTCGATGTCCTCCTCTCCGTTCACCCTCCCGTCGCTCAGGCTGGCCGCTGCGAGCTCCGCGGCGGCCTCGGCGGCGGCGGCCTCTGCCGCGGCGTGCATGATTCCGTCGTCTTCGGCGTCGTCTCCGTTTCCGGAAGAAGAAGAGGAAGTCGAAGAAGTCGAGCTCGGGTCGAACGAGACGCGCGGCCTCGACGATGAAGACGCGGAAGAGCCGCCGCCGTTGCCGTCGCCGCTCTTGCTGCTCTCCCGCTCGCGGATCTGCCTGAGGCGGTCCTCGGCCGAGAGAGAAGAAGCAGAAGCGGAAGGGGCAGAAGCTGCTGCTAGTCCAGCTGCCGTTGCTGCCTCCGCCGCTGCGGCAACAGCAGCAGCGGCCGCAGAAGACCCCGAAGACGACGAGTTGTTTGGCTTCCTCATCACCGCGGGCGTCGGCGTCGGGGCCCTCGGAGCGAGCATCACGATGTTGTCGCGGTGCACCAGCTCGTCGGGGCCGTCATAGCCCAGGACGGCCTCCGCCGAGTGGTTGCCGCCGCCGCCGCTGCCGCTGTGGTTGCTGCTGTTGTTGTTGGGGTTTTGCTCTTTGCCGCCGCCATTGCCGCCGCAGCCGCAGCCGCCGCCGCCGCCGCCGCCGTCGCCGTCGCTGCCCGATCTCGAGGCGTTTCCGCTCCCGCGCTTCGCCGCAGCCACCAGCGCCCTAACTTCCACCGAAGAGTAGTTCACGAGCCCCCTGGCGATCTCCGCGCCGTCCGTCGAAGCGACCAGAAGCACCGCCTCCTGCGCGTCGAACTCGCCCTCTGCCTCGACGACGCCCGCGGCGAACAGCGAAGCCCCGCGCTCCCTCACCGCGCGCACCGCGCCCACGTCCAGCACCAGCCTCCCCTTGACGGGCACCGAGGTGATCCACCTCTTGCGCCCCCGAGAAGGGTGCGGGATCGCGTGGAAGACGGTGCCGCCGGCGGCGGGGTCGCCGGCGATGACGCGGCGGATGGTTTCGGGGCGCGCGGCGTGCAGCACGGCGGTCGAGCAGCCGGCGGCGGTCGCTATCCGCGCGGCCGTGAGTTTCGTTGCCATTCCCCCCGTGCCCCATTGGGTTCCGGCGCCTCCCGACGGGACGGGAGGGGAAGAGTGAGCAGCTGGAGGTGGGAAGGGTGGAGCAGCAGCAGCGGAAGAACTAGAAGAAGGAGCAGAAGCAGCAGAAGGGGCGTCCCCTTCTTTCTCGTCGCTTCCGCCTTTCTTCTCACTGCCCGCCTCCCCCGTCGTGTTGACCGCCAGCGCCGACAGGTCGTGCACCTCCGCCACCCTCGCCGCCCGCGGGTCCGCGGCTGGGTTGGCCGTGTACAGCGCGTCGACGTCGGTCATCAGAAACAGCCAGTCAGCCCTTACTAAGGTAGCGACCTGCGCCGAGAGCGTGTCGTTGTCGCCGATGCGCAGCTCCGCGACGGCGACGGTGTCATTCTCGTTGACTACGGGGACAACTCCACCGGCAGCAAATAAGGCTTCAAAGGTCGACGCGGCCGCTCTCCACTGGGAACGCACCGCCAGGTTGTCCAAGGTTAATAAAACCTGGGCGCATTTGAGGCGCAGAGCCGAGAGGAAGTCGTCGTAGTGCCGCATCAGGTGCACCTGCCCGATCGCCGCCAGCGCCTTCTTCGCCGCCAGGTCCGTCGGCCTGCTCGCCAGGCCCAGCCGCGCAGCCCCTGCGCCCACTGAACCGGACGAGACCAGCACGACGCGGTGGCCGTCGGCGACGAGGTCCCGCGCGGCCTCGCAGATGCGGGCGAGGTTGCCGAGGTTGAGCGTCGAGGAGGCGGGATGCAGCAGCGAGGAGGTGCCGACTTTTATCACCTGGAGGAGAATTTTTGGTTTTGATTATTATTTTTGATTTTTGATGATGATGTTTATGGATCGGTTGTGAGAGTGGAGGAGCGGTGGCGCGGGAGGAGGAGCAGAAGAGGGGGGGGGGGCGAGGTCGAGAGAGAGGGAGGAGGTCCGGGATGGCAATGGACGTCGACGTCGATTGCCAACGACGTCGACGTCGACGACGGCGGGGAAAAAACGAATCGAAATGCGACATTGTAGAGATAGAAGGACTGCTTGCATCGTCAATTAAAGCGCATGGTACGGTAGCTGTTGACATCTTCTTCCCTGCCGAAGAAAAGAACAGGGAAAAAAGGAGCGGCGCGAGAGCAGAAAACGCGCAACGCAATTCCAAACTAGCCGCTCAACCAAAAGTCCATCACCGGCGTCAACAATGTCTCTCTCTCGTGGAACGCCTTCTTACCACCGTGAGCCCGCCATCCTTCGCCTTGGAGAACGAGGGCGTGCTCTCATTGTGCCGGAGGGACATTTTGGGGGGCTCAAGAGCGAGCAGGAGAGAGAGAACAAGAAGAAGAGCGAGCAGGAGAGAGAGAACAAGAAGAAGAGCGAGGAGGAGAGAGAGAACAAGAAGGAGCAAGAGAAGAAGAAGATTTGTGAACGTCTGACGGCTCGCTCGGGTTTTTTTCTTTTCTTTTCGACCTTCGACCTCCTCTTTCTACTTCTACTTTTACACGGCAAAGGCTCTCTCTTTCACGCCTTCTTCACCAGCAGGCACCGGTACACGGGCAGGCCCTGCGACAGCGTGTGCACCTCGCGCTCTGTCGGGACGCGCAGCGGATTCTCCCGCAGCCAGCCCGCCGAGGCCCAGCTCTCCCATTTCTTCGCTGTCGTTCCGTCGTTTTCGTTTTCGTTTTCCGTTCCGTTTTCCGTTCCCGCCGTTGCGGGCTCTCCGTGCGCCACGCGGCACGGCTCCAGCATCGCGCCCGAAGCGGCCCCTTCGAACGCGGCCCGCATCGAGGAAGCCACCTCCTCGACGTCGGACTGGAGGAAGACGCGGCCGATCGGAGCAGGAGAAGCGAGTTGTTCGCTCCCGTTTCCGTCTTCGCCTTCGCCTTCGCCGTTCTTCGCTCCTCCTCCTCCACCGCTGCTCCTCGGCGAGAGCGCCTCCGCCAGCGCCACGGCGAACGGCGCCTGCACCACCCTCCTCTTCCTGTGCCTCTCCTTGAAGTGCGGGTCCGGGTACTGCACGCAAGCGAGCGCCAAGGGCCCCGGGTACGACGAGAGCAAACCCGCGGGGAGCGAGACCGTCGCGTTGCCCTCGAGGAAGCGCGCGCTCCTCTCCGTCCCGACCTGCCTGGCCCACGCGTTCGCTCTCTCGACGAGCTTGCTGCGGATCTCGATGCCCAGGAGGTTGTAAGGAGGGGCGAACCCCGGGATAATGGGAGAAGAAGGAGGGGAAGAGGAAGAGGAAGGGAAAGTCGAAGAAGAGCTCGCTTCGTGCTCGTCGTCCGCGGCCTTGAGAAGGGCCAGGCCGAAGCGCCCCGAGCCGCAGCCCACGTCGAGCACGAGGGGGCGCGTGGGGTCGTCGAAGTACTCGGACCAGCTCTCCGGGGGCGTGATCGGGACCTGGGGAGAGAGAGAGGAAGAGGAAGAGGTGGTGGTGGTGGTCAGAAAGAGAGAGAGGGAGAGGGGGAGAGAGAGAGAGAGAGAGAGAGAGAGAGAGAGAGAGAGAGAGAGAGAGAGAGAGAGAGAGAGAGAG
>Ga0114918_10001966_pt1 | contig 18428 bp, 30 predicted proteins | sample LantaG_FD_87015 | JGI IMG/M metagenome (GOLD analysis project Ga0114918, IMG submission 87015) | Deep subsurface microbial communities from Baltic Sea to uncover new lineages of life (NeLLi) - Landsort_02402 metaG | ecosystem: Environmental > Aquatic > Marine > Oceanic > Sediment | place... | reverse complement strand
TTTCAATACCGGTGGTATGAAATATGACGAAGCCTGTGCTGAAACCATGAAAACATGGGGAAACATTAAACCGCTTCAACACTTAAGCAATACTGAACCAGGCAATGAAGGCGGGTCATTCACAGAACGAAGAAAACATAGTTACTATATCCACTATATTCCAGAAGAGCAAAAAAGCGTTATGATGGAAAATATTGTAGATGTTGATATTGAGGCAAAAGGAAAAAATTTAGCAGTTATGAAAATGAAAAATGATTTTTCTGGACTTATTTAATAAAGGTGATATACATGCTAAATAACTTATTTGCTTCACTTGCTTTTACATATGACATAAAAATATCACCAAAATATATTATGGAATTTACTATGGATGATGATGAAAAGAAAAAACAAGAAAATATTTCTTGGCAAGAATATATGCACGAACAATATGAATATGCAGATTTTTTCGCCGACGAAGAAGATGATTGTTCGCCTTATTCAAGAATGATATAGTATTTGCGAATGCAATTTGCGAACCTTGCAATACTGAAACACTGACACTTGTTTGTTCTGAAGAACAAACAAGTTTTTTATCTAAATGTCCCAAGTGTCGCACTACATATAAAACAAAAATAAACGGAGAGTGAAATGCTAAAAATAGGTGACTGGGTTGAAATAACTCCGCAATCTGATCTGAGATGGAGTTCTTGGGTTTCTTCAAAGGATACATATGACTGCTTTCGTTCTAAAATTGGAATAATAGAAAATATATGTGAAGACTACGAAAGAGACGGTGAATATTTATATTCTGTACTAGTAGATTTTCCAAATGGACTCAAGAAGCTGGGTCCAGGACAATATTATGAATGGTTTCGCGACTATCATCTGGTTTTGTCCTCAAAGTCAAGATCAATTTTGCAAAGTAATATGGCCCAAGCAGGTAAAGAACTGCAAGAGTGGGAAAAGTTTAAAAAGAATTCAACGAACGAAATGTTGAAAAAAATCTTTTGTCCTCCAGAGGAAATACAAGAACAGTTAGCAAACAATCAAGACGATCCAAACCAGTGGGATCTAAAAACCCCAAACACATATAACGAAAACAACTATGATACTTATTATGACTATTATAGTTATAGTGGAAGTTATACAAACACTACCAATGTAGATCACTATTATTTCATGGACCTTTTAGGAGATGATGACGATCAAAAAATTTGATAAACCTTTTGAAGTTGGAGATCTTGTTTATCTCAATACTTTTAACCCACCAGCAATAGCAATAGTTGTAAAAGTAAAAAAACTTTTACGCTTATACGACATTCTTCTTCAAAAAGAACAAACATATCTGCCAGATATTCCAGAACAATATATAAATAAAATATAAAACACAACACAGCCCCGATAAACTATTTATGTTTATCGGGGTTTTTTATGTCTAAAATAGTTGTAAAGATACAAAATACAAAAACTTATAAAAGCGCGCATGTTGTTATAGTTGATGATGAAAATATTCTTATTTTGAAAAGAAGCGAAATAGATGAGTGGATGCCAGAACATTATGGTTTGCCGGGAGGCAAACTTGAGTCTGGAGAAAATACATTAGACGGACTTTGTCGAGAGTGCAAAGAAGAAACAAGTCTTGATATATTTCCACAAGACTTGGTGTTTTTACCAAAATGCAGTATTGAAAACCAACACGCTTTTTATTATACTAAAAAATATAGTGGAAAAGTAAAACTGGACTTTGAGCACAGCGACTTCAAATGGATAAATCCCAAAAACTTATCTAACTATAAAATAGTTCCAGACTTATTATCAATAGTTGCAGAGACTTGGGAGAAAATAAATGACGCTACGAGATAAACTTATTCGGTTTTCTTACAACTTTACTTGGGTTTCAAAACTTTGGTATTCTTTTACAATGCTATTTAGCAAAGTATTAGAAAAATGCCCTATCCCAATATATGATAATGTTGAAGAAATAAAAAATGCTCTTGGAAAAGGCAGTTTATACAAATATGATATCATTGCAGGTGTGAAAAGCGATTATCTTATACACCCAGGAGTCATTCAGTGTCGTTTAGAAAGTCAAACAAAGTTTGGAGACTGCGATGATCACGCCATTTATTGGTGTTCTGCTATAAAAAAATCAAAATTAGCAAAAAAAGTATGGTTTTCTTTTTTTACAATGAAAGGAGTTGGTGAAGATAAGTCATATTCTTCACACGCTGTATGTGTTTTTCTTGATAAAGAAGACAAATTGTATTGGTGTGACTATAGAAGTCCAAGAAATATTGAAAAATTTGCTGATTTTCAAAAAGAATCGGCAAAACTTTATGGCAACGAACCAGTTTGCTCTGTTATGTGGGAAATTTGCGATATAAAACAGGACGATACGCCGGTTTTTGGAAAAATAACTCGTATTTTGCCAGAACAAAGATAAAAATATGTATAAAATAATAATAAAACTAAAAAAATCAGAAAAAAATGAAAGGTGGAATAGGAGACAAACGCCCAGATAGCGATTTTGACGAAGAACAACTCAAAAACGGCATAAAAGTTGAAATGGAACATACAAAAGACAGAGATATTGTCAAAAAAATAGCAAAAGATCATTTGACGGAAGACCCTAATTACTATAAAAAACTAAAAAAGATAGAAAAACATGGATAATACATACAAGCCAACAATAGATACAAGTATTTTGTCACCAAAAGGTGATCTGTATCCAAAGTTTTGGGATGCAGGAACAAAAAAACTGAATAAAAATATTTCTATAAAACTAAAACAAATAGCCGAAACATTTGTTGCAGGTTTTGAATATCCACTAAAAATAAAAGACATTATTCTAACTGGCTCTATAGCAAACTATAACTGGACTCAATATTCTGATGTTGATCTGCATATTTTAGTTGATTTCGGTGAAATACCAGACGAATATATGGAAGCATTCAAAGATTACTTTGATGCTAAAAAACAAGTTTGGAATAAAACTCACAATATCAATATCTTAGGTCACGAAGTTGAACTTTATATACAAGACAGCAATGAACCTCACTATTCCACTGGTGTTTATTCAGTAATGAATGATAAATGGAACACAGAGCCAACATTTACAAAACAAGATATTGAATATGAAGAAGTTACTGAAAAAACAGAATACTTTATAGATCAAATAAATAAAGTAAGCGAACTATTTGCTAATAAAGACTTCCAAAAAGCAAAAACAGGCGCTGACAATATCAGACAAAAAATAAAAAAATATCGTCAGGCCGGTCTTGAAGACGAAGGCGAATATTCAACTGAGAACCTTGTGTTCAAAATGCTTCGCAATGGTGGATATTTAGAAGCTTTATCAAACCTAAAAATTCAATCTGCCGACAAACAAATGGGAATAGAAGAAGAGATATTCAGTTTTCAAGAAACACTTGAAGAAGCAAAAAAAGATGCCTGCTACTATAAAGCAAAAGCAAAATACAAAGTTTGGCCAAGCGCCTATGCTTCTGGTTATCTTGTAAGATGCAGAAAGAAAAAAGGAAAGATAAAAGAAGAAGAACTCGAAGAAGAAATAGAACTTGATGAAAAAACATTAGAAGAACTATCTCAACTTGACGAAAAAGATACTTTCTCAAAAGAAAAAGAAAGCGGCTTACATGGCTGGTTTTCTCGTCAAGGCGGCAAGGGAAAAAGCAAAGGCTGGGTTGATTGTAATACTTGTCGCAAAGATAAAAAAACAGGTAAGAAAACTTGTAAAAGTTGTGGCAGAGGCGAAGGTGAAAAAAGAAGTAAATATCCTGCCTGTCGGCCAACTCCTTCTGCCTGCACAAAAACTGGAACAAAAAGAAAAAAGAGTTCAAAACGAGTTTCTTGGAAATCTAAAAAGGAAGAATAAAAATGAAAAGCTATCTCACTGAATGGAAGAAATATAAAAATAAAGTAATACAAGAAAGCGTTGAATCTGCCGAATTGGCACTACAAAATGCAAAAGCAAAAATGGAAGGTGCTAAAAAACAAAAAGAAGCAGCAGAACTTGGACTCAAGTTGGCACAACAAGAAGTAGCTGCTAACCAAGATGTTTTAGAAAGAGAAAAACAAATAGAAATGTCTCAAACTGCGATTCCAAATACTGGACCGGCAACAATCGGGACCACCGGAACCACTGCAACAAAAATGGAAGAAGCAAACAATATGAGTTTTGGTGGTCTTGCTGATGGCGCAGTCGGAAATGTTCCATATTCTTCACAAGAATATAAAGACAGACCAAATGCAAGTGGTCCAAAAAATTTGACAATGGACGAAGAACTATCTTTAGAAGAAGAGGAAGAGGCGAGCGGCTGTCACGAAGGAATAGATGAAGCAGGAAGAAGCTGTCAGTTAGAACTACAATATGAAGAAATAGATGAAGAAAAACAATGTAATGAATGTCGTGATTGCACTATGTGCGGTCTTCTTACAGAAGCGAAATATAAAGGCAGAACAGTAAAACTAAATAAACCCATGCGTGGTGATGTAAAAAAATTCAAAGTGTTCGTGAGAGATCCAAACACAGGAAATATAAAGAAAGTCAATTTCGGTGATAAAAAGATGAGGATCAAAAAAAGTAACCCAAAGCGCCGCAAATCATTTAGAGCAAGACACAACTGTGCTAACCCTGGACCAAAAACAAAAGCTCGATATTGGAGTTGTCGTAAGTGGTGAAATAATAATGTTTCCAGAACATAACATAATTCTATTTATACTGTATGAACATTGAAAGAATAAAAAATTTAGTAAGAGCATTTTATCCTTTTGCCAAAACAAAACTGGGATTTGAAGAGCCAGTGAAAATACGATATATAACAAACGATATGGCAAACTCTCAAGATCCTTTTGGTAAAACTGCTTACTATAATCCAGAGCAAAAAAGTGTTACATTGTTTATTTTGAATAGACATCCAAAAGATATTTTGCGATCATTTGCTCACGAACTAACACACCATGCACAGCATTGTCGTGGAGATATTGGTCAAGAAGTATCAACACAAGAGGGATATGCACAAAACGATCCACATATGCGAGAAATGGAAAAAGAAGCATATATGGAAGGTGGTATGCTTGTCCGTGACTGGACTGATACATTAGAAGAAAGAGAACGAGAAATGCTTTTAGAAAACGAAGACAAACAGCACAAAGAAGTTGAAAAAACTAAAAAAACATTACGAGACAATGAAGAAGTAAATGACATGTTTGAAGAAAGAAGAAATAGGTTGAATAAAAAACTTATGGATAAATTTATCAAACCGACAAAGAAAGAAGGAAACATAGAATGACCTCTCCAAGACAAAGAAAAAAATGGGCAGCATTTTTAGCAAAACAGAATGCAGTTGAATCAGTTGTAACAAAACCAGTTGAAGTACAAGCGGTAGTTGTTGTAAAGCAACCAGAGTCACCGGTTGCAGTTGCCCCACAAACTGTGGTAGTATCTGAGCCGGTCGCAAGATCAGCAGCGACCAAGCAAAAAAAGCTTCAAAAAAACGGTTTAGTTGAACTAAAAGAAAAAGTAGAAACATCACAGGAACAAGTTGTAGAACAATCTAAGCCAGAAGTCAAGACTGAAACAAAGGAATGAAATATCATGGGCGGAAAAGCCGGACATCTTCAACACTTGTATGAAAACCCATCAATAACTTTTGAAGAAATAAAACAGATCTTCAAGAAGATAAACGATGGAAAAATGCTTGTCACAGAAAAATGTGACGGGCAGAACTTGCTATTATCATATTCTGTAACTGAAGGTAAGGCAAAAGCCGCTCGTAATAATAACCATCTGTTACAAGGTGGTATTTCTTCTAACCGTATCAATGAACTTGCTGAAAACATTGACTTCCAAAAATCAATAATGGAAGCATTTTCTTCTTTTGAAGAAACAGTAAAGAAACTATCATTAGAAGAACAAATAGATATATTTGGTCCTAATACAAACTATTATTATAATACTGAACTACAAGATCCGAATAATAGCAATGTGTTCAAGTATGATACAAAAAAAATCTGTATTCATAGAACTGGACATCTATTAAATAACAAATATAATGGTGTTATCACTGAAGATATACTGGCAGATCAGTTTAATCGATTAGAAGAAGTTATTAATAAACAGATCATAACTGAAAATATAACAGATAAGTTTGTTGTAACAATCAATCCTATTAGAAATATACAGCCACTAAAAAATAAAATCTGTTATGAAACAGCAATGCACAAACTTCAGAGTGAAATGCTTGTTTCTAAAATGACTGACAAAAGTTCTTTGGCAGAATATATTCTTGAAAGAATAGATCAAGAAATAACAAATATAGTTCCAGAGCTAACAAAAGAAGCAAAAGTTATTCTTCTAAAACGACTTATGAAAGTAAAAGAAGTAACTGCTAAAAATGTTTATAAAGTTCTAAATGAAACAAATAACTCTCATCTAATAGAAAAAGTAAAAAATATTATTGACAATGAAGGAAAACTACATAAAAAATGTATCAGTCCTATTGAAGAAGTTATAACTGAATATGGTGCTGGTGTATTGAGTGAGTTTAGTAGTTTTTCTATCAAAGATCCAATAGCAGAAAACATGCGGATCAAAGAAAAACTAAAAGAAGTTATAACAGCAGTGAATATGTCAAATGATATTCAAGCAAAAAATTTTATAAACAATCAACTTGCCAGAATGAAAAATTTTGACAATACCAACCTAACATGCGAAGGTATTGTTTTCAAGTTCAATGGTAATGTTTATAAAATGACTGGATTCTTTTCTCCTCTGAACCAGGTTCTTGGTATGACCAAATATCAACGTGGTAACATGATGCCAATCAATATTGCAGAAAATGTAAAACCACAAAATAAAACAGCAGTTATCAGTTGGGGTCGTTTCAATCCTCCAACTATTGGTCATGAAATAGTTTTCAAAACAGCCAACGATCTTGCTATAAATGAAAATGCTGATTTTTTTATTATTCCAACAAAAACTGTTGACAAACAGAAAAATCCACTGAATTTTGAAGAAAAAATAAAATATCTAAACAAACTATTTCCAGAATATAAACACAATATTCTAAATAAAGAAAGTATTAATACTATTTTTGAAGCAGCAAAGTATTTTCATGGAAATGGATATACAAATCTAAAAATAGTTGTTGGTTCTGATCGTAAAGAACAATTTGAAGTTCTAAAAAAATACAATAACAAAGAATATGTTTTTGAAAATATTGAAATATTGTCAGCAGGAGAGCGTTTGGACGAAGGTGAAAGTGCAGCCAGTATGTCGGCAAGCAAGATGCGAGAAGCCGCAGCACAGGGCGATATAGGCTTTTTCATGAAGGGTATTGCTGGTCGTATGGAACTTGACGAAGGTATTGAATTGATGAACCTTATCCGTTCCAGAATAGAAGTTGTTGATGATGGCAAAAAAAAAGTTTTGGAACCTATCTCCCGTTCTTCACTGGATGAAGTTATTAGAAAATCTGGCACTAAATGGTGTTTATTTTCTAAAAAGAAAACTAAAGATGGAAAAAGAAAAAAACTTGGCTGCTATCCATCTCGTGCTGGTGCTGTAAAAAGAGAGAAACAAGTTCAGTATTTCAAACATATGAAAGAAGAGCAAGAACTGGAAGAAATATCAGCAGCAGGAGGCGGTGGTCTTCATGGAGCGCCGAGCGCAGATAAGCAAGAAGAAGTAATAAATGTATTCAACCAAAGTCCAACTTCTCGCCTCGGCTTTTCTGCTCAAAAGCGCGACGACGATGACGCTATAAACAAAAAAGAAACAATCAAAATACTATTTAGGGAAGAGGAACAATACATGATTGATAGAAAAGAATTTCTTGAAGAGATACAGCTTCGTAAAATAATAAGAGAAGGTATAAAAAAGAAACTAAAAGAAAAACAAGCAAGTGTTCTCAAAGAAGAACAAGAACTTCGTCTTGTTATTAGAAAACTTCTAAATGAAAAGCAAAAAGATGAACCAAGACATGCAAATACTGGCATCAATTTGCTAAAAGATTTACTAAAAATTATTGTTCCCTCAATTGAAGATGACTACAAAGATCTAACAACTAACCCAGAACAAGTAAAATCGTTTAGAGCACACTTGTTAAATGGTGCAATAAATGTATTCAAGTCTGCAGATGGTTTGCAAGATCAGCCAGAAGCAGGAGCAGAAGAACTAACAGAACAAGAAGTGGTTGATCCAAACCAACCAACTGATCCACGATTTATTCCTATTAAAAAACCAGTAACTGTAAAAAAAGAACCAGTAGATACATTTACTATTCAAGGTCTTGATAGAACCGGCGCTAATGTAGCAAAAACAACATTTAGAAAAATAGAAAATAAAATAAAAAATACATATGAAAATCTAACAGATCCAAAAGATCGTGAAATGTTCAAAGATTATCTTATAACAAATCTAAAACTACATATGGATATTTTTGACAACGAAATGAAAGGCAATATCAAAGAGCCAACAACGCCCGAATATGAAAAAGAAAAACAAAAACTTGACTCAGCGCCAGATCAAGCAGCAGGTGCAACAGACACACCGCCAACAGAAGAACCCCTTGAGGTCAACGAAGGGCATGTCCAGACTATCAAGGCTTCCCTCGCCGACGATCGCCCGAACATCTCCCATGCTGACGTTGTCGCCCGCATGAAGTCCCGCAAGGCGTCGGCGGCGCAGAAGTGAACACTTTACAGCCAATATTTTTTGTGATAAACCAGTGTAATGAAAGACTACATTGGAATAGCAAAAGATATTGGCTCTCTTGTGGAAGAAAAGCAAGAAGCATATGGTGATAGCTTTTCGAAAAGCGAAAAAATAATAAATATTTTGTATCCAAATGGTGTAAAGCCAGAAAATTATCGTGACCTATTAACAGTAACAAGAATAATAGATAAACTGTTTCGCATAGCAACCAGAAAAAATGCGTTTGGAGAAAGTCCTTATCGCGACATTGCTGGTTATGCTTTGTTGGGAATAGCAAGTGACTTGGAAGAAGAAAAGAAAACACGAAGGGAAATATGAACATTATTCACTCTCAAAAAAATTGAGAAGGGATAATAAAACATCAGATCAATTTGAGGTAATGTTAAATTCACTAACTCTTGAAGAGTTGATCGCTCTGAAATTAGAGTTAGCAAACAAAGCAGCAGGTGTTCCTATTTATGGTCTTCCAATATACCGCTCGATGAAAGAGATTGTCAAAGTGGCTGTGCTGATGTATGCTGCCTCTGCGACCCGAACAGAGCGTGAAGCCGCTGCTTTTTTAGGGATCACAAGACTGGAATATCGTATGTATATAAAGCAATACCGTATTCTATCTTATTTTGAAGAGGAAAGAAAAAATGACTGAAACAACACAAACAGAAACCGTTAAAGAAACACAAGCTACTTCCGAACCATTAGCACCAGTTGATGCTGACACTGTGGCGGTAGAACAAGGAGATGGAGATACAACAGTTACCGGAACTGCCACTGTTGAAGTTACCGATGGAGATACTTCATTGTCAGCCACAGCAGATAGTCCAGTAGCACTAACTGTTGCCGTAGTTCTTGGACTACTTGTAGTTCTTGGTTTTGCTGCTAAAAAGTTTTTAAGTAAGTGATAACAAGAGGTATTTATTTGCCTCTATTGCCGACATAGCTCAACTGGTAGAGCATTGCCCTTGTAAAGCAAAGGTTTCAAGTTCAAGTCTTGATGTCGGCTCTGTGGCGAGTTAGTTAAACGGTTATAACGCACGGCTTTCACCCATGTATCGCGGGTTCGATTCCCGCACTCGTCACCAAATAGCAATAGGATACTGTTTATATGTCACAACTTATTCAATATGATGAAAGTCTACCAATCAACTTCAATATGGTAAAAGAAGGCTTTGTTGATGGGCTTGTTGCAGAAAAGTTTCTAACTCCAGAACAAGGAGATGTGATAAAAAAGAATTATGCCATCACTATAGTAAAAAGAAATTGGCTTGGAAGATTAGTTGATGGTTTATTGTGGGGAAAAGACAGCAAGGATGAATATAAACTTGTTATTGTAAAGGTGGTATTTCCAAATAGATAAAAATAATATGGATAGGTGGCCGAGTGGCTGAAGGCACCGGATTACTAACCCGGCATAGGTTAATAGCCTATCGTGAGTTCGAATCTCACCCTGTCCGCCATATATATATGGGCTTGTAGCTCAATTGGGAGAGCGCCAGATTTGCATTCTGGAGGTTGTGGGATCGTCCCCCATCAGGTCCACCAAAGTTTTATTTATAGGTATTTACTAATATGAAAAACTCTATTCTTGACTTCTTGCGTTTAGTGATAAAAGACTGTTGTGACAACGGAGTAGAATTGGTTTTTCATCCAGATGTTGAAATAAAACTTTCAAAAACAGTATTTGTGTCTGGGTTTTGGTCAGATTATGATAAAGAATTGCAAGTTGCAATAATGCATCCAGAATGGCTTACAACTCTAGCGCACGAATATGGTCATTTTTGTCAGTGGAAAGAAAAAAAGTTTATTGACGAAAAAACAATAGAAGCATACAATATGTTTGATGAGTGGATAGAAAAAAAAATTGAACTTGACGATTTAGCAATAGAAAAAATGATAACACTTATACAAAAATGCGAACTTGACTGTGAAAAGCGTGCATTAAAGTTTATACGAAAATATAAACTTTATCTTCATAAAGAACTTTATATACAAAAGTCAAATAGTTATGTTTTGGGATATGAAGCAGTAAAAATAAAAAGAAAATGGTTTAAAGTTTCTCCAACAACAGTAAAGTCTATTTGTAAAAATATGCCTAAAACATTTACAAAGACTTTGAAACCAACAAACAAACAACTGAAATTAATGCTAAAAAATTGTTTTTGAAACGAGAAAGTAATGTATAGTTTATATGTGTTTATGGATAGATATACAAAACCTATTCTGCCTCCTCTTTTAGTGGAAAAAGATTGTGGCAGATATTTTGTAGAAAACAACATTTCTGGTCGTGTCTATCTTGTCAGCGGAGACTTTGAAGACATATTCAGGTTTATTAAAAGTCATAACCAGATATGGCTTGGTTTCCACGATGTCAGCACTGAAGAAAATCTTTTATTAGAAAAATGGATAAGACCGCAGTGAAAAAAGAATATTTTGAGTGCGATTGTGGAAGTGATGAACACAGGTTTTGTGTAACTTCAGAAGACTCAGAAGACGATTTCGCGCCTCAATTATATTTTCATTTACAACTATATCAACATAGAAATATCTTTAAAAGAATATGGGTAGCAGTAAAATATGTATTTGGTTATGAGTGTAAATACGGCCACTGGGATACGATAAATATTTCAGAAGACGACTCTGATAGATTATATGTGTTATTTCATCAGCACAGAGTAAAAATGACAAACTTCAACAAACAATGGGAGCAGAAATGACAGAACAGCAAAAAACCGAACATAAAGATGGCCCACCATGGAAGTCAGCAAGAGTTTTTTCTTCTTTTGAAGAGGCCAGTGTTTTTAGAGCAACTTGCCAACAAAACAAACAACAACAAGTAAAAATCAAAAAATATCTAAACAATGTTGGAGAAAGTGTTTTTGTTGTAAAAACAAGACAAGATCCAAAACTGGTTGTTGAGCCTGTAAAGGAAAAGAAAAAAGATAAAAGTAGCAAATGAAAAAAACCCGGTGAAAGCCGGGTTTTGTCTTACTTGACAACCTTGCTACAGAAGTGTAGGTTGTGAATGGAGTCGGCCATGATAACAGTAGAAAAAGTTGATTCACTGCTAACAAGCAATGTTATAGAAGAAATAAAAAGTCGCATTACAAAACATCACGAACTATACGATAGTAAAATAACTTCTACTTTATGGGAAGAAATATTACATAAATCATTTATAAAAAACAATATGAACTCATTGTGGAATATGTATGGCCATCAGTCTGGATCTGATGTTGAATGCGAAGGAACACAAATATCCTGCAAAAGTGGAATAATAAAAGGCAAAAAAATAAAAAAACTTTGTATATCTTCTTATAGAACAACAGCATTAAAAACAATAGAAGAAAAAATAAATTACTTAGATAAACAACATGAAGACATTATTTTTTCTCTTGTGTTTGATAATGAAAAATATAGTATTTATACCTTTGTTCAACCAAAGGTTGGCAGTTTAGAGTGGAATGAAACAAAAGGTCAATGGAAAGCGATAGACAAAGAAATATGGAATGAGTTCAAGATATCAAAAAGCATGTCAGATCAATTTTGGATGAACTTGAGTATTGATAACTGGGATAAATGGGGAATAAAAGTATATGATCTATGAATTTCTAAATGTAAGAAATAGTTTGAGAAAATTATCAGATCAAGACTTCAATGATAAAGTAGAGCAACTTGCCGAAGAACTTGTTCAAGTCGACTACAAAACAAAATATACTGAAGAGCAACTAAAAAAAGACTGGGATGCGCTAAAAAACTATAACACCGAAAGTGATAGCACCTCTTCAACTGTAAGGGTTGGCATGAAGTTGTGCGAGCATTTTTTTCCAAACTTTTATAATATCAAAAACTCAAAAGGTGCCAGTTTCGCATCTTCGTGGAATAAAGAAAATCTTGTAAAGATTTTAAAATGGAATAGAAAAAGCCACTCAACTCCCTATATGTCAGAAATAAAAAGAGGAATATATTTCTGCACTGGTCTTACAAAAAATACAATGTTCCGACCACATTTGGCAAAAACAGTTGTTTCATATTTTTCAGGAAACACAGTTTTAGATCCGTGTGCTGGTTGGGGTGGTCGTATGCTTGGAACTCTTGCGGCAGGAAAAAAATATATTGGTTTTGAACCAAATGTAGAAACTTATCAAGGTCTAAAAAATATTGCTGACTTCACTGGAGAAAAACCAGAACTCTACAGTACAGGAGCAGAAAATATCAATAAAAATATATCAACCACAGTAGATATTATTCTTACTTCTCCTCCATACTTCAATCTTGAAGTTTATTGTGATTCTCCAAATCAATCTGAAAACATGTATAAAACATATGAAGAATGGCGCGATAACTGGTTGTCAGAAGTTATATACCAAGCAACGGACTGCCTAACTGAAACTGGTGTGTCTTGTTGGAATGTGCATGATGTAGGTAAAATGAACATGATCAGTGATGTAAAAAATATTCATAACCAATATGGTATGGGTCCAGTAAAAACTTTTTCTCTTACTTCATCAAAACGACAAGCAAACCAAACTGTGTCAAAGAATGAAAAAAATGCCGATATAACGATCTGCTACCGCCGTTGATCTGCAGCGCGTGACTTGACAAGTGCCCTGATCGCTGCTATGATGGGTCATCAACGATTTGTGGGAGTATGATGTAACGGTTAGCATAGAGTTCTTATAAAGCTCTCGCCTAGGTTCAACTCCTAGTACTCCTACCAAATATATTATGACAGAACAAAATAAAAATCAAATTATTATAACAGAAACTTGGGCAGGTGCCACAAAAGAGTTTTTTAAACAACTTGGTGGTTTTTCTACACTACTATTACTTATTCTAACAATAGGGCAATGTACTGATTGTGTAGATGTTTATAGGCTGTTGGGAAGATGAAGGATATGCATCCGTATACCCTTCGGTTTCTACCCGAGTGAAAGGTTAATTGGATACATACAGGTTCGAGTCCTGTCGGGTGCGCCAAAATGAATACAAATAAAAAAGAAAAGTCAATATTGAAAGCGGTATTGAAAGCGGTATTGAAAGCGGTATTGAAAGCGGTACTGAAAGCACATCGCATGTTAGAAAAAGCACAAAGAAAAACAATTAAAGACCCAACAAAACTTTGCGATTGCTGTATGAATGAATGGACCTACTTTACAATAACAGAAGAAAAACTGTGTGATGAGTGTTATAGGGAAAAATATGTCAAGACCTAAATGGGATGAAATATGGATTAGTTTGGCATTTCATGTATCGCAACGATCACCTGATACAAGGCTAAAAGTAGGTTGCGTTGTTGTTACAGAAGATAACTCATCTGTATTAAGTCTTGGTTACAATGGAGATCAACATGGTGGAACTCATAAACCTGATAGCATGGAGCCGGGTAAAAGTGGTTTCATCCACGCAGAAGCAAATGCACTCATCAAAATGAATTTTGCAGATCACAGACAGAAAAAGTTGTATCTAACCCATTCACCTTGTCCTGTCTGTGCTCGCATGATAGTAAATGCTGGAATAAAAAAAGTTATATATTGCGATGAATACAGAGATGCAAAAGGTATAGACATACTGAAAAGTTCTGGTATCTGTATAGAGAAATATGAAATGTGTATGTCCGAATAGGACACTTGAAATATAAAGGAGAACATATTATGTCAGATAAGCGTGAAATTGAACTAAACCTTGATCTTGAACTTCGTGCCCGTCAGGATAATGAAGTTCTAAAACTAACAAAAACTGTGGAAGCAAATTTTGTTCCACAACATGGAATGGTTGTTATGGTTGACGAGATTCCCTTTAGAGTAAAAACTATTGCTCTTGCCAATCTAAATGGACTAAAGCATGTCGCTTTTCCAGTTACTACAAAGGGTATCAAGTTTATTTCTCGTACCGATACAGAAAAGGGACGAGACTGGTTTTCCAGTAGGACTGAGCATTTCAAGCGGCTTGGCTGGAAACTTGCTTGATCAATAAAAAGAGCTGCCCGACTTATCGGGCAGTCTTTCTAAATGGTGTAAAATGAAAATAAAAACCCTGCATGATGGAAAAGAAGTTAGTCTAAAGGAAGTTCTGCGGGATAAACATGATGTAAAATATCGCGTTGGCTGCGACAGTCTAAATGTCAAAGAATACACAATATTTATTACAACCCTTGTTGGTATCCACCCAGAACGTTCTGGTGCTTTTATCTTGTATTCAAAAGAAAAAATTAGCAAGATTGTTGAACCACGAGTTCGTTTATGGAAAGAAGTAGAAAAAGCAATAAGTTTTGCTACGAATCTGCGAAATGATTTCGGTGTTGAAATAGACTATATTGACTTTGATCTAAATACCGATGCTACTTATGAATCCAGTAGACTTGTAGCAAGTGCCCTTGGATATGCAGAAGCAATGGGATTCAAAGCACGCTGCAAACCAGAAGCACTATATGCTATATGCGCATCAGATTTTATATTGCATAAGGGCAATGATTCGTATAAGAGAAAAGGATTGGCAACATGAAAAAAGTAAAAGATTTCTTTGTAAAAAATATTAAAAAAATTCTTACAGTTCTCAGTGCGATAATCGTAGGGGCTTGTTTAGTTGTTCTTGCACTAACAGTTCAACAGCGAGTATCACAGCACTTGTCTCAAGAAAGCTCTAAATTAGCCTGCCATCAATCGTACAGAATGATGTGTGTTCAAGTGCATACCTGTACAAACATGCCTGTTGCTATTTGCGATGAATTGATAGACGGAACGAAGCCATGCGAAGGTGAAAAGCCGTTACCAAGTGAAGAGGTTATTCATCGCTGCACAGAGCAACTTCGCCATGTGCAGTGTGATGGGGAATTGCCGGCAAGTTGCGGAACTTTTATGGAGTGAAAAAATGAGAACAGAAACTCGTCGTCAAAGATACAAGAACAAACAAAAACTCTCTGTTAGGTTTCCAGTAGAGGTTGCTTGTATAAATTTTATGCATGAACCAAACATTGGATATGTTGTGCGCGCTGCAGCTTGTTTTGGAGCAAGCAAAGTAAATCTAATAGGTTCAGCGCCAGAACCAAGATACTTGCGCGAAATATCAGGAACAACAAGCGATTACATTGATATATCAACATATTCCAATCCACATGATTTTTTAGAATACATCAGAAAAAACAATATCCATTTAGTTTCAGCGGAGATCACAACAGATGCTAAAAGTATTCATAGTTACACTTTTCCAAAAGATAAAAAAGTTTGTATTGTTGTCGGAAACGAACAGTCAGGAATCACAGCCGACATTCTCAAGCACAGTGAAGTTGTCGAGATTCCAATGCCGGGAATAGGCTATTGCCTAAACACCAGTCAAACTTGCAATGTTATGTTGTATGAATATGTAAAACAGATGTCAATTGTTTGACAAACAGCGAGATCAGTGTTATGCTGATCTCGTTCATGCCCCGGTGGTGGAATGGTTTACACAGCAAACTTAAAATTTGTCACCCGCAAGGGTTTGTCGGTTCGAGTCCGACTCGGGGCACCACTTTTATGATAAAATCAAGTAACCACGCAAGCTTACCTTATCATTTTTATTGTTTTGTCGACAATTCTTATCTTGGAAAAAAAATGCCTATTGGTAAAACCGAATGTTTATTACATTCGGTTTATTCTAAAATAGGTCAACATATGTCGACTCATGTATTGTTAGAAAGTGGAGCGCATTGGAGTGGCTTACCATTAATTGCTCTTTCAACAAAAGAAAAAATAGAAAATGAGTATGATTCATCCATTTTAGAACCTTGGGGTGGAATGGGAGACAATATAACTACCAATCATCTACCTTTTCTTGAAGGTCTAAAAGTTGAATTGATAAATAAAAATATATTTGGCCGACACACAGGAATAATAATTGACTGGTCAGATGGTTATTCTCGCTACCCACAAGAACACAAGCCTTTGTCTCTTATAAATCTTGAAAATGGACAATTTTGTTTATTACCAAACAATTATTTTCTTTTATAAGATAAACATTTTGTCAATAATAAATCATTAGAAAATACAAAATTCTATAAAAGAAATGAAAAAGTATTTTGGGAAGATTAGTTATTTTATAATACTATTAATAATATCAATAAGTTTTTGATTTTTGTTCTCTAATACAACTTTTAGTTCTTCACGGAAAACTTCTGTAAAAGTATATTCAACAAATGCCATTGTGCGTTCTTGATTCACGCACATCATTATATGTTGAAAGCCGCTTATTCCTCTGGATATTATACCTATTATTTCCCAATTATTGTTAAAAATAGGAGAACCTGAACTACCACCCATACCAGATATACTGTGTATATCTAATGGGTGTTTTTCTTCTTTTAGTATCATTTGCCCTTGATAGTGTCCTTCAAAGGACAGCGACATATTTGGTCCATGTATTCCCATAGGTGCTGCTATATTATAAACTTTATCACCTATTTCTGGCTTTAAATTGCTGGCTTTTATAGCGGGCCAAGAAATAAATTCAGTTACCAATATACACAAGTCATCTTCTTTAGAGCGAATAAAAGTTATAACTTCATAATGTTTTTCATAATAATCTAAAACTCTCATACCAACTGTGTTATCTTTACAAAGATGACCAGCAGTAAGGATAAGAGTTTTTTCTTCAATATGATTAACAATTACACCAGATCCAGTACTGATATATTCGTTAGTAGGAACTTCAATTTTTACAAAAGAAGTTCTTGGAGCATCTTTCATTGTAGAGAGAACGCTGGTGGTAGCGCAGCCACAACTGGTGCAAAAAACCAGAAGTGTTATTATGCCAAAGAGTTGTTTGAAAAACTGCGGCATATAAGTAACTATATTGCCGCAACGTAAAAGACAAAATAATATAATAAAGTTAGGAATAAAATGAAAAAAATATTCGTGTTAGATACAAGTGTATGTCTTGCCAGTGCCAACGCCGTATATAGCTTTGGTAAAGATGATGTTTATATACCGCTAAAAGTTCTTGAAGAAGTTGATAAACATAAAAATCGCCAAGATGGTGTTGGGCAAAATGCTCGTATGTTTATTAGAATACTTGATGAACTGCGAGATAAAGGATCTTTACAAGAGGGTGTAAGATTACAAAAAGGCAAAGGCGTTCTTCGTTCTGCCGCACTTACAGCTCCTGATTTTCCATCAGATTTGGATCTTTCTGTTCCTGATCATGTTATTATTGCAACTGCTTTTGGTATAGCGAGAGCAAATCAAGATAAAAAAATTGTTGTAGTGTCACGCGACATAAATATGCGCGTTATTTGCGACTCTATTGGTCTTGGCTCACAAGACTACGATGCTAATCAAGTTATAAACGATAGTTCAGAGCTTTATTCTGGCCTTTGTGAAATGGTTGTTGATGACGAGTTTATTGAAAGAATATATAAGGGGGAAGATCTCTTCCTTGAAGACAGCAAAACAGATAAATTGTTCCCAAATCAATTTATAACTCTTGTATCAAACAAAAATGTAAACAAAACAGCACTGGCAAGATTTCTTACAAAAGAGCAGCCATTGCGCCGTCTCGCTGAATACAAAGGTCGTCACAAGGTATTTGGAGTAGAGTCCAGAAACCGAGAACAAAGTTTCGCAATGGATCTACTTATGGACCCAAGCGTTCCTATTGTTAGTTTGGTCGGTAAAGCCGGCTCTGGTAAAACACTGTCAGCAGTCGCAGCAGGATTGGCCCAGTTGCTTGAAAAGGGCAGTTA
>Ga0114918_10001965_pt1 | contig 18430 bp, 24 predicted proteins | sample LantaG_FD_87015 | JGI IMG/M metagenome (GOLD analysis project Ga0114918, IMG submission 87015) | Deep subsurface microbial communities from Baltic Sea to uncover new lineages of life (NeLLi) - Landsort_02402 metaG | ecosystem: Environmental > Aquatic > Marine > Oceanic > Sediment | place... | reverse complement strand
TGCCCGACTCAATCCCCACATCAATATCATGTAGATCATTTACATTTTCAATGTTGAATTTTGGAACCCATTCAGGCATTACTTGCATGAGCCCTCTAGCGTCTACTGAACTGACAGCCATAGGATTAAAACGAGATTCAACTTCAATCATACCAACAAGGAGTTCAGGTGATGTTTTATATTGTTTTGAAAACAACATAATATTATCAGCAATTGATGATGCCACTTCTTTTGGTATTCTTGTATATCTTGTTTTGATATACATATAAATATCTTCTCTGAATTGTTTTGTGTTTGTTACTTCATACTCATCTAAAGAAAATTTTTCTTTATCCTTTTCACACACTTCAACTGACGCCTTTAATTTTTTTACTTCTCGGGTTCGTTCATTTAACATCCATGAGCCCCCAATCAAACTCGCTACAAGTATGGTGAATATGACCAGATTTCCAATGTTGTCTGTAAATTTAAATTTTTCTGACATATAGTCTCCTTATATGTATATATCTATAATTTGACCTTTCTTAATTTCAACATTAATTCTTCGCTTAAATTTATTGTTAAATTTTTCTTTTAACAACTTTAGAAAGGTTGGGTTTCGTTTAATTGGTTCCAAAACGTAATGACCCTGATCTGTTATTGATACAACTTCACATGGTCCATCTATCATCAAAACTTTTTTGCCTATTCTCATAATAACTCCTTAAAATGTATAACCGATTTTTACACCGGAAAAGTTTGTTTCAAGATCGGTGAAAGAAGTTCTTTCATAAATATACCCAACAGAAACCTTCTTCCATTTAAATCCAAGCTCACAAACAAATCCTAATTTTCCACTCATGTTATCAGAAGAATTAGTTTCGTTCCAAATTGGATATGTGCCACCAACTCTTGTATATAATATATTCCATTTACCATCAACTCCAAATTTACTATTTAAATAATGTAATGTGGTAAATGAGCCAACATCTCTATCCCAAGAATTATAATCCAATGAAACAAATGGTTGTATTTTATCTCTCTTTGTTTTTACTTCAGCACTTACTTTAAAACCAGCTTGGGGCATCTCAGGATCATCGTCTACAGCTTCAATCATTGACCATCCTTCAAGGGTATATTTCATTATAACCTTATCCCATTTTTGTGATATATCTATCCCAAGAGCCGTATATGCCTTATGTCCCTCTGATATATTATGTTCCACCAATTCCATTCCCCCAACTTTAGTGTAGGGTTTTACTTCAGCATAAACATTACTTGTCATGATTGCCAATATAACAACTAAGATTTTAAATGTGGTTTTCATATTCAATTCCCTCCATATTTATGGTTACCCGATCCATAAAGCAAATTTTGTAAATTCGGGCATATTTCTTTTGTATCTAATTTTATCATCAAAGATAATATCAATATGATATTCTCTGCAAATTAATCCTTTTGACTCCCACCATATTTCTTCATCACACCACCAATTCCCTTCTTCTTTCCACATAGGAACACCTTTATCCTTAAGAAAATCCACAACTGATATTATTTTAGATTCATCTATTATAATATCAAGCTGTAACAACTCTACTTCAACCTGTTTGGCGGGTGGACCAGATATGATAAAAACCTCATACTCTGGACAAACATCAAGCAAATCAAGAAAACTTCTAATAGTGGGATCAGAATCCAACGTCCCATGAACATCAAATGCAACTCGCATGCTTTACCTCCTCAATAAGTGCAAAATGTATTATTTTTTTGCATTTGGTTATATTCTTCTCTTGTGAATTTTGACATGATTATATTCTCCTGCCCTATATAAAGTTGATAATCACATCGTTTTATATATTCCAAAGGTTCTCCTTTAAACCCTTTTATTTCTATATTTATAACTGCACCAGTATAAGGGCATTTATCAAAATCGCGATCATAACATGGGCATGGTTCCATAATTTGCCTCCTTTATTTAGCTTTATTACAGATAGAGCAATACACAACAGGATGTAACCAATCATCGCCATATACAGTTAGAAATGAACCACATTTAGTACAGCGATTAAGTTTCCACCAAATAGTTTTTTGCCACATAAGTTTGATCCAATATATTATTGTCTTCATTATTTAAAATCTTACACTTGCAGGATCATCCCAATTGGTGTATAAATGTCCATTATCTTGATAAATCAAACTACGAACATCGTCCATCTGATTACATTCTTGTATGCAGTAATCAGAGAAACAAACAGACATTCCTTTATAACTATATGTTGTAACTCCTGTTTGAGGTATTACATAAAGTTTTCTTAAATCTCTTACTAACATTTGTTTTGCTAATCTGTCGTATTGAACTGGATTAACATTTTTATCAATCCATTTAACATACGGATTTTCTCTATCCGCATGAGTAGGATAACTAATTTTTCTAAATAAAACTTGATGTATATTTTCAACCTTAATCAATATATCCACAATTCTATCAAAGGTAAAATGATCTGTTATCATATTGGTTAAATTTATACAAACTCGAGTAATCATTTTATGGTTATTTATTACTTCAAACCCTTTTGCATACTCTTCAAGAGTTTCTATTTTATCAATAGAAAACGCCATAACATTCAAACCAGCTTTATAAAGATCGCGACACGCTGATTCTGGATGTCTGTTAAATTTGATGCCGTTGGTTTGGAGTTCAAGGTGATAATCTGAGAATTTATTTAATGTCCAAATCAGACCATCATAATTTTGAAAAGGCTCATTTTTACTTGTAATTAAAACATTATCAACACCAGCTTGATCTGCTGTTCTTTTTACCTTTTCCATATTTCTTTGAACAAGAACTCTATCTGGTATTGCTCGCCATGTTATATTACTTATACAATATGAACAATTTTTATCACATACATCGGCTGGTACACTAACTGTTAAATTATGAGTTTTCATAGATTTCTCCTTATATAAAAAGTTAAAAATAATAATTAAATTCCTTTCATTTATTTATATATATAGAAAAACTTTTATCAACGTAGAATAAAAACTTTTCATTTAGAACATAAAATAAATGGTTAGTAATGTAAAAGGAGATTTAATATGGTTGATAATTATGAAGAGGAAGCAAAAGAATTGATACGAAAAATGCACCTACAACATGAAATGATGAATCCACATTTAAAAGCTGGAGAAATTATAAATAGACAAACCCCTGAGCAAGGTCTTTTAGAAAATACAAATGTTTCAACACAAAATATAAATCCATCATTACTCAAACCAGGTCCCCCACCAACGCCGGCACCAACACCAGGAGCGTGTCATCAATGTGGTATTCTTCATCCTCCATTAAGACAAGGAGAAAAATGTCCAATTGCAAAAGTTGAAGTCACATCTGAAAAAGAAGGAAAATCAATTGATGTAAATAAATATTTAGTTACTCTTAGAGATATTTTAGTAAGTCAAATTAGTATAAAACAAATTAAAGATCCTGATAAACTTTTTAAGAACATAACACTTGAAATAACTAAATTTTTAGAGGGGTATAATGAATGATTAACACCAACAGAGAAATGACATATGTAAATATGTATTTATTAGAGAAAGAAGTTCACTTAACAGATAATGTTAGAAATGCATTGAATAAAATTTATTATTATATGAGTAAAAAAGGCAATAACAAAGCTGAGGCAATTCATAAAACACATCTTTATTATAAACATAAAAAGAATGTTATTTTAGAATCGAGATTTCTTTGGAAACAATATAATAGTAGACAAGCTCATATTAAAAATGGAAAAGTTAAATTTCAAGAGTGGGCAAAAGAAATACGTGAACTTAGTCTTGGTATAATAAATGAACTTCCCTTTTGTGCTTGTGGTTGTGGAGAAAGAGTTACTAAAAAAGGTAATAAATATATCAATGGTCATAATTTAAGATGTTTAACTCAAGAACAAAAAGATGAAAATGCAAGACATATGAGAGAAATTAAAAGTTTGAAAAATAGAAAAGATAATGTTCATTATCTAGATACTAAAATTTGTAAGATAGGAAAATAAAAAATTTCTTATGGTTCTTATAAGATTTCTTAAGGATTTTTATTTCTTAAGGTTCTTAAGGATTAGGGGGCGCTTATATATAAATAGTATAAGCACTAATAAATTAATGCATGATAATATATATAGTAATACTAAGTAATTAATCCAAGGAAAAATAAGAACTTTATATCTACCTCCCTTCAACCCTTTTCAGGGGACCTTTCAGGGTTTCAGGGGATAGGGCAGAGGCAATAATATAGGTATTTATCAGAGAACTAAAAATCATCTATTAGAACATATAAATGATAGAGTACAAACGAAAGGAGATTAAATCAAATGTACAACGATGAAGAAACTAAGTGGTTCAGTCAGACTTTATTAAACTACAAGGATAAAGTCTATGGAACGGATGGTTATCTACGTATTTCAATTTCTACAAACACAACGGATTATAAATTCTTTAATACACCTCTACTTAATTTTTCAATAACCAATCAGTATCAAAAGTCATGTAATATTAATTTTCAAAATGCACAAGATTTATATAAGACATTCAAAAGAATATTAAATCAAATAGGTCAAAATGGAGAGATTGATATTCAAAGAAAATATCAAAAAAATTTAATTATTCATTTTTCATTTAAAGTTGATAGTAATAATAAAGAAAGAATTGTTGTTATAGAATTAAGAGGTGGTGAAACAGATTTTACAAAAATAATTGTTCCTCTACAGGTTGTGTTTGAAGGTATAGTTGGTTGTGTTAGGTTGTTCACTGAAACATATATGGAGTTATGTCATAAGTTATTAGTACAATCAATTCATGGTGAATCAGCTCAAACCATACAACAACTTCCAGGATTGATTAAGGGAATATCATCTCAGATTGTGGCTCAGACTCCCGCGCAACCCTTTAAAGATGAAAATATTTCACCCGAGATTACAAAAGAGGCTGCAAAAACACAAGCAACTATTGCGGATCTTGATAAGTTTCTCGGAGATGATATGCAAAATATAACTATTGCCGAATTGGATAAGGAAGAAAAGAAAGCGATAACAGAAGTTAAGAGTTTATTTATGGAGAATGTAATTAAGAATGATCTATCAAACTTTGAAACTATGTTAGCAAACTATTCAATGAGCCTATCTCCAATTTTAGCTCTTGCAAATGAAATAAAAACAAAGATTCAAAATGATATTGATGGTGAAAATTTTTCAATGCTTCCTGGTATTAATGATGATGAATTAAAATCAATAGTATATTTATCTAAAATGTTTTGCACACTTTCACATCAAAAACATATAAACGAAGGAACACCATTACCCTTTTCAGTTACTGTTTTTAAATATAACCCAACTACATATATGAAGGAAAATATAGATATAGCATTAGATATATTTGTTATTAATTTGTATGTACGAACTGTAAGACGAAGATTGGAAAGCAAAAAAGTAGATATAACTCAAAATAAAGCATTGTTTTATTTACAATTAAGATGTTTGACAGATCCATTAGTGTTCAGTTTTCTTGATAAAATAGAAGATCCAAAACAAATACCATCAATTGTTGCTTCTAGATTTGAGTATTATGAAAGTATTGGAATTTTTGATAAGTATATAAAAATGTTAGCAGAAACATCAGTTCCAGAAATAACAAAAGATGATATATTGGCAGCAGCAATAGAAAGTAATGAAAAGATAATAGGTATTAGTCCACAGGTAAGGATTGTACATGATAAATCTGTAATAGAAAATGCATCAAGAGTTGAATCTAAAAACACATACACTTTAGAACAAATTATAAATGAGATCATCCCGTTAGAAATTGCTGAGAAAACAGGGAAAGATATTACAAATGATGCAATCATTGCTGAATTAAGAGAAGTATATCCAATTTCAGATGAGATTCTTAATATATTTCACGGAAAGAAACCAAAAAAGGAAAAATATTCTTCTGGGAATTTAGTTAGAATAGTAAATTTTTATAAAGATGAGATTCCTGAACAATACAGAGATGGTTTTATTAAGTATATTGAAGAGGTAGGAAATAATAAAATAGATTTTAGTGGGTTTGAATTTCCAATAGAAGAATGCGGAGATAATATTATCAAAGCGTTATATCTATGGGATCCTGATGGAGATCCATCAGTAACTAAAAAATATAAGTACTATTTTGCAAAAGTTAATAATGAGATAATGGAACGCAGTTTAATTTTAACTCAAATTAAAACAAATGAAGATCCGAAGGTTAGTGGTGATGAATGGGATTTTAGTTAAGAAGGAGATGAAATGGCACTGAAGCTGGGAAAATCATTCGATCGAAATTATAATTTAAGACTCCCTTTTTTGAATAGTCATTATGATGTAGGGATTTTTTTTAACAGGAAATCTACATTTTTACTATTTAGTGTTGAACCAGGATTTAGAGGAAGCGATGTTAGTGGAGAGGGTGTTAAAGTAAATATGTTTAAAAATTTAGAGTCTTCTAAATTCTGCGAGACGTTTCTTGAACTTCATAATTATCGAAAAAGTACACTAGATATATTTAATCAATTCAAAAGTATCAAATCGGAATATTATCATGAAATATCATTTATTTTAAACGAGACGATTAACTTAGCCAGAATTGAGATATATGAAGACAAGACATTATTTGATTGTTTGAATATTTATGGATTTACTTTAAACTCATATTTAAACGAGTTTATTTTTATAATAACAGAGCGCCAGAATATCGTTAAAAAATTAAATCGAAAAATTGTTAGAACCAGTGGGATTCAAATTGCAACAGGACAAGCTATTAAAATGTTGAATGATTATCATTCTGAAAGTTTAACATCTGGAAGAGCTGGTATGGAACAAATGGTTCCAATAAATCAAGGTAAGAAGGAAATTATTACTCTTGATAATGGAGATTAAATAAATGGGTGGAGATCCAAAAGGACTAAATAGAGAACCTCGTAGAGATTTGTATTGGTTCATTCATAATGTATATGCTAATTTTTTTAAGGATTCTCTCGATTATTTTTCGTTACATTTATATCCTAGATTTGAACATAGGGTTGTTGGCACATATGACAAAGCGGTAGAGTATATTCAAAAAGAATGCCAATATGGTCGGGAAGTAGATAGACCCATGTTACCATCAATAATTTTAAATCCATCTGGTGATTTTGATTTGGCAGAGGGAAGTGCAGGAGGAAAACAACTTTGGAGATTTCCTAATTTAGCTCCTGGTATGATCAAAAGAATTTTCGATCCTGTATATCAAGATAAAAATATTGAAATTGTTGTTGGATTTATTCGTATTCAAGGAGATCTTGAATTATTAATGTTATTAAATAGTTTTTATGAATATTGTGATTTAAAGATGTTGTTCCTTCAAATATTTGCAGGATATGAACGATGGATTTATCCACAATTTTTTACTACATTTGTTATTTTGCCAGAGGAATTGGTAAATTATACATATAGCAATCCATATACTGGTTTACAATATAAACTTGATTGGGAGTCTGCTGGAGCATATGATAAACTTGTTAAGACAATAGCTAAGAATGAATTAGTTATACCATGTAATATAAAACCAACTTATAAATTGACAAGTTTTAATGATGCAAGTCAGAGATATGGTGGAGCAGATCAATTAGCAGATTGGAGACTTGGGGCAACCATTAGATATGAAATTGAAGTTCCCGCATTTCTAGTCTTAACTTCTGATTATCTTGTTGAACAAGTTGATATATCAATAAATGCGCAGTCTGTATATTCTGAATTTACTTCTTATGATGTCCCAGCATATTCTGATAAGATTAGGGTAACATATGATTGGGGACTTGATGAAACATCTCATTCAGTTATAAATTTAGATTCAACTTGTCATACAATAACCGAAGGAGATTATGTATTTCATACAAGATATATGCTTACCATAGTTGACCCAAATATTTTATCATATCCAATGCCCGAGCCAATAACAGATTTGAAAACTTTAATAGTAAATGGTAAATATGGAAAGATGGATTATGGGGATTATTATATCCTTTCTGGCGATGGAGAGACATTAACCTTTCGTGGAACTGCTGATTTAGAAGAAGGAATGGTTATTGAATTATATGTATATAAATTAATTGAGGGGTCGTAATGAAATATATTAATACACTTAAAGAATCAATTATTGGAGATACAAGTAGAGTTGAAAAACGTATTAATGCCGCTGCTGGCGTTATTATGAGATATGATGAAAATAATAGGAAGCAAATTTTATTATTACAAAGGGCTAAAGAAGATCACTGGCCAAATTTTTGGGAATTTCCTAGAGGAAAATGTGATAAACCAGTCGGAGAAAGTTTAACAAAATGTGCTGCCAGGGAAATAAAAGAAGAATCTGGTCTGGATGTTGAGCCTGTAGCTCTGATTGATACATTTGATTATACAGCAGAAGAAGGCAAGAGGTTAACCACGTGCCATAATTTTCTTTGTAGAATGAAAAATCCAGAACAGAAAGTAAAATTATCTAAGGAACATCAGGATTATAAATGGGTATCTGAAGTTGGTGAAGTTGAAATGTTGCTTTTACCAGAGCAGAAAAAAACAGTTGAAAAAGTTTTAAATTCAGACCGTTCAATTTCTTCTTACCCAGATAATGATTTTACTGTTAATAACTCAATGGTCGAAAACTATCTAAAAAAGATTCAATAAGGGAATATAAAAATGATTGTTTTGAAAGTAAAAGAAAAAGGGCATCTTCTTAATATACCGGGGATGATACCTGTTCGAAGTCCAGTAGAAATTAATATTAGCAAGTTTAATGTTGATCTTGTTATTACTAGTTTAAGAAAACAAGGTATAAAAAATTATGAGATAACAGAGTCAGATGACACTTCTGATAAAAAAATAGAACGAAAACAACCAGCTGAAATAGTTGTTAAAGAAGATAAGTTTTATAGAGAAGAAATTAATAAGAAATTTACCAATTTAGAAAACATGATTTCAGAATTGGTTAAAAATAGAACTGGAAATACAAATGAAAATAAAGAACAAATTACTGATAAACTAGATACTTTAGAGCTTCTTACAAGACATTTACTTAACAAACAACGAGACGATATACTTGAAGAAAAACTTTCAAAAGATGAACCAGAAATTGAGGAATTGGATAAATTTATCCCAAAAGTCAATATCAAAAGAATGGAATTAAAAGGCAAAACTACAAAAACAATAATTAAACAAGATGAAGTAGATCCAGATGATGTTGATTTGCTTTCACAATTGTTGGATAAGAAATAGGGAGGTATTATAGATGTCTGAAGCAGCGAAAGAGGAAGTCGTTGAGAATCTAGAAAAGAAGAAAGTTAAAATAAAAGATGAGATTATCTCAATTGGTTTAGATTTGGGGACTATGCATCTAGTTTCTGCACGATCTGATCAACAAGATGTAAAAATTACCAGAAATGTGTTTTTACCATTAGATGAATCTGATATACAAATATCAGAGCTGAGCGATATAAGTTATGTCCGAGGTGAAGATGGAGATCTGTTTATAATTGGTTCTGACGCTTTTAAATATGCAAATATATTTGGTCAAGTAGTATCAAGACCAATGGAGAAAGGATTAATATCCCCCAAAGAAATTTCAGCTATTGATGTTTTAACTCTTATGATTAAGGATCTAATTGGAGATGTCCAAGGTAAAGAAGCGTATTGTTCATATTCAGTTCCTGCTCAAGCTATAGATGAGGGTAGATCTATTACATATCATGAAAATGTTTTTGCTAGGATTTTGAAAAGTCTTGGTATTAATTATACATCTGTAAATGAAGCTATGGCAATTATTTATTCAGAATGTGCTAAAGAAAAATATAGTGGTATTGGAATAAGTTTCGGAGCTGGCATGGCTAACATAGCAGTATCATATAAAGGTATTCAGGCATTAGCATTCTCAACTGCAAGAGCAGGAGATTGGATTGATAAAGAGACTGCTGATTCATTAGGAATGGTTCAAAATAGAGTAACAAGTGTTAAAGAAAATTATATGCAATTTTCAGGTGAGGTTTTAATTAAGAACAAAAAAACAAAAAGAGTTTTAGAAGCTCTATATTATTATCACAAGGCATTGATAGATTATACAGTAAAGAAGATCATCAAAGAGTTTGATGAAAAAGTCGATGTTGAAGTTGATGAAGCAATACCAATTATTATTTCTGGCGGAACAAGTATGCCAAAAGGATTTGTAGAAATATTCAAAGATATTATTTCAGGATATGATTTACCATTTGAAGTTTCAGAAATTCGTAGAGCATCAAATCCATTAACAGCAGTAGCAAATGGTCTACTTGTTAGAACAATGTCAGATGTGCGAGGAATGAAATAATGTCAGTGTTGCTTAAGGATTATTTAAATAATTTACAAGAAAATGAAGAACAAATATGTAGAAAAAAACATTCATCATTAAAGAAGAAAGACTTTTTAGCATATAGATATTATATGATAATTTGTCAAATGAATTTAATTGAGAAAAAGTTAAAACCTTACAATAGTCAAATGAATGAATTAGAACGAAACTATTGTAAAGAAGAAGAAATTAAGAAAAGAAAAAATGTTAAAGTTTTATGGGATCCTTTGTCTATCAGAAAATGTTGGAAAGAACGAGATAAAAAAATAGAGCAAATACAGAGTAAAACAAAACGTTTACGAAAAAGATGGTGGGAGCTTAGAAAAGAGTTTGTAGAAATTCAAAAAAAGATTCATGAACGAAATACTAAAAGAGGGATGAAATAGAGTATTAATAGGAGTATAATTATGGTAAAGCAAAAATGTAATCCAGGATACAAATGGTGTCCAATTCACAAAAAATGTATGCCTGTAGATAATGTTAAAGGTCAGGGTCAAAGAGGGGCTAGAGGACAAGGGAAAGGACCGATGGGAAATCCCAGAACTCAAGAAGCTATTGAGCTAGTTGATATAATCTTTGATGAAGGTTTTGAAACATATGGAAAATTAAAAGCTGCTGAAAAAGAATTAGATATGTTACTTGATATGTGTGGAAAACCTCATAGAGAAGTGTGTGAAGATGAAAAAACAGATAATTATATTGATTTTGGAAAGGGATCTATTTCTACAGGACGCCCATATGATCATCCGATAAAGACAAGGGTTAGAACAATTGTTGATGAGTGTGAAGGATCGGGAATGGGTCCCGCATCTAGCGCTGGTTTTGTAGATTCCGAATTTGATGAAGGTCCAGCAAAAGAAGAAGATCCGCAAAAGAAACAGAATGTAATAAACACAGTTCCTAATCAAGATATGGGTAATCTATACATGGCGGTTCGAAAACAAATGGTTGAATTTAAAAATTTGTCAGAAGAAGCAAAAGAAGATTATAAGGCATTTTTTAATAGAGTGTTAAAGAAGTTTGGTGTTAATTCACCAGCTGAGTTAGATGCTGATCAAAAGAAGAAATTTTTTAATGTTGTGGATAAAGGATGGACATCTACTAAAGAACAGAGGTATGGTGGTGGAGATCCAAATAGACCAAGTGGCGGATTTGGAAGTATAGGCGGTAAATCAACTGCGGGAGGATTCGGAAGTATAATGGGTCGTCCAAAAGAACAAGATGATCTTGAAGATGAAGATGAAGATGAAGTAGAAGAACAAGTCATAAGGAGACCAGATAGTTCACCATCTGGAGGATTTGGAAGTATAGGCGGAAAATCAACAGCTGGAGGATTTGGAACTATAAAAGGTCGTCCACAAGAGCAAGATGATCTTGAAGATGAAGATGAAGAAGAAAAGGAAGAATAAAGAGCTGCTAATTTAACAGAAAGGAATTTAGAGAATGGAACCGAATAGACCCGATAGACATGGTATGTGGAAAGCAGATGTGCAAAAGAAAAACTTTCGCCCACTAACACAAACCCAACTTAGAAAATTTGGATTAACTAGAGATACTGCGCAACATGTCAACACTTTAGATGAGTTGGAGAGTTCTCCACCAAACATTATAATATGTGAAGGGAAAAGAACTTTTAAGTTTATTCAAAATTATTTTAAAGAGCAGGAAATAAAGAAAAGAGTTAAATATGTTATGGGATTGGGAGTTTTTCAACAATTACAACACGGAGGAAACAATCAGAAAGCAAAACTTTTAATTCCTTCTTCAATGCAGTTTAAAAATATGTATCGTCCTTATAAAGGTCAAAATATAGACGATAGTACAATTTTAGTATTCAGAACAGGAGGTATTGGAGATCTCTTGTTTATCCAACCAAATTTAATATACCTAAAAGAAAAATATCCCACATGCACTATTAAATTTGCCTGCGGTCCGCAATATCAACCAATGGTTAATAATTGGGATTGTGTTGATGAAGTTCTTGATCTTCCATTTTCTTTAAAACATCTACTTGAATCAGAATATCATCTATTATTTGAAGGCGTGATTGAAAGATGTAAAGCAGCAGAAACTACAAATGCATATAATTTATTTTCTACGTGGTTGGGTCTTGATTTACCTGATTCGTTATTAATTCCAAAACAAGAGCCAGAAGAAGAGTTGCTTCAAAAATGTTTAAAAATAGTTGAAGAATGGGGGCTTACAGATAAACCAAAGGTTATTATGCAACTACGAGCTAGTTCTCCCATTAGAACTCCAAGACATAATTTTTGGGTTAAAATTATTGATGAACTTACTGATAGAGGATATAATGTTATATTGACTGATAACCCACGACAAACCGAAAACATTGATGAATTTATGGGACTGACAAAGAACAAAGATATGGTTTTCAATTTTTGTGAGCACTCTGAGTCAATTGCACATTCTATTGCTTTAACTAAATTAGTAACAGCTACAATAGCTACAGATTCTGCCTTATCACATATTGCGGCTTCGTTGGATGTTCCATGTTTTGGAATATTTGGTCCATTCCCTGGTTCGATTCGTTTAAAAACATATCCAAAAGCAGCGTGGGTTGATGCTAAAACAGACTGTTCCCCATGTTTCATCCATAGTCATAAACCATGTCCCAAAGCTTCGGTAGAGGGATATAGTCCATGTTATGATGAATTAATTGATACAGAAGATAAACTAAAAGATGTTATTAATAAATTTGAGGAGTTAGTTAATGATTAAAATATTCATTTCAGTCAGAAATAGATTAGCTATAACCAAAAAATGTATTGAGGCATTACAAAGACATTCAAAGTTACCACATCATATTTACGTTTATGATAATCAAACTAATTATTTACTTAAAGAACATTTTGATTATTTTTGTAAGTTGTATGCGAGAAGGGATATTAAACAAGTAACATTTACTACAGATGAGTCGAATTTTAATGCTTTTAGCAAAGCTTCAACCTGCAATTTTTTCGGACAACAACACGAGATGGATCCGAAAAAAGATTCATATGATTTTTTAGTAATGCTTGATAATGATATAATTGTAACACCTGGTTGGGATGAAAAATTAAAACTAGCTTGGGATCATGTTAAGAAAAATAAAATGAATAACATTAAAGTTGTTGGTCAATTACCAGGGGGAATAAAACAAGTTGATAAAGAACCAATAATTATTGGCGATATGAGAGGTAGAACTGGAAGACTTGGAGGATCAGGTTTGTGGGCAGTTCAAACCAATTTTTTTGTAGATGTTGGATTTCTTCCTTTAAAACAACTAATTGGGCATGATAAAAGACATGATCAAATATATTGGAGACTTCTTGGAACCGCATCTGGAGGAAAATCTTATATTTTGGGATTGAGAGAAAAATTGGGAATTCATTGTGGAAAGGAAGCAGGATCGGTCTGTAATAAGTTAACAAGAAATAGAGGCAAAAAAGAGAGGTTTGAATTAATAAAATTTTCACATGCAGAGGAAAATATTTCAGAGTTAACTTTTGAACAATTTTATGAACAAATAGTTAATGACAAATATCTTATAAAGGATTGGTAGTTATGGAAAAAGCTATTTTAATGGGGCCTTTTGTTGGAGAATTATATTGGGAGGCAGGTAGGTTTGCCCCAATGCTTCCATTTTTTGAGTTTAAAAAATTTAAAGGACAAAAGGTAAAATATATAGTATTGACGAGGAAAGAGCGATTTGATTTATATGGACGTTATGCTGATATTCTAGTTCCATTAAAAATTGAGGGAGATTATGAAGGTAAGAGACAACCGAATTGTTTTCTGCTTAATACATATTCACGTGAAGAGTATATAAATCTTGCTAAAAAGTTTTATTCACAATATTCTAAACGATATAAAATAATACAACATATTTATCCAGATATAACCCGGAAGAAATGGCTCAATAAAAACCAATTTCCTTCACATAAAATGATGTATAAGTTTAGACCAAGAGATCAAAATTATGATTTGGTTGTAAAACATATTCCGAATAATAAACCTTGGGTTTTATTAGCGCCAAGATTTAGAAAGGGATTTAAACGAAATTGGCCACATTGGAATAAGTTTTATGATTTAATTTATAATGATGCAGAATTGATGGAACATTTTCATTTTATTATTTGCGGAAAGAAGGGGGAATATATTCCTGATGAAAAAAACAGATTTCATGATATGACTGAAATAGAACTTGGAAATAGTTCTTCGTTGATTGGATTATTATTAGTATTAATGGAAAAAACTGTATTGGTATGTGGAAGTCAATCGGCGATTCCAAACATTGGTTTATTATATCATCGTGAAGTTTTGGAGTTTGGGTGTCAGAAAAAACTACACACTGTGACTTATAATGTAACAAAAGCTCCTATTACATTTATTGATGATAGAACATATAAATTAGAACCACAGGTTTTATACAATAAACTTATAAAACTAACGAAAAAATATAAGGAGAAAACGTAAAATGGCACAACACAATAACATTTGGATTCAAGTGAACAACAAAAACATTTCATCCATTAAGCGTCAGTTAGTAGAATATAGCTATGCTGGATCTTATGGCGGAAAAATCCCATTAATGCAAATCAATAGTATTATTGATGGTGCATTACTCGAAATTAAAAAGTTACAGAGCGAGAACGATGAACTTAAAGTTTTAATCAGAGAAGCAATGGCAACTAAACAAAAAGAGGAGCCAGCAGAGAAAAAGGAAGCGGTTGAGAATGCGGGATAAGGCATATTTATTCGGTCCATTTTTTGGCGAATTATCATGGGAATATTTTAGATTTGCTCCATATGCAATTTATTTGAAAAAAATATCTCCCAATATAAAAATGATAGTTCTCACAAGACCATCAAGATTCGATTTATATGGGCAATACGCTGATACTCTTGTAACACAAAGAATTGCACTTGAAGATGAATATAATCAATCTGCTTTTAAGTTAAAAAATTATGGTGATGTTATTTATGAAAATCTAGCAGAGAGATTTAGATCAATATACGAGAAAAAATATAATATTATTGATCACCATTATCCAGATATAAGTGGTTGGAGATACAAGGTTAAATGGCAATTTCCAAGAGATAGAATGGATTATAATTTTATTGCTAGGACAAAAAACAAAGAAGTTGTTGAAGATTTTATTGATCCCAATTCTAAAATAATTCTTACAAGCAGAAAATATGATTATCCGTCAGATGATTATAAGATAATAAATATAAATGATTTTAAAGAAACTATAGATGATAAAATTGATGATAAAAGGATTACTTATTTGGGATGTTTAATTGAGTTGATAAAAGCATCTACTATAGTTGTTTCAACACTACATCAAGATTTGGGGCATTTAGCAATTCTTCTTCGTAAACCATTGATCTATTTAAATAGGAGAATGAAAAAAGATAATGCTCAATTAATGAATCCTTTAAATACTACAATTATTGATTGCAGAGCGGTAAGCGAAGGGGTTGAAATTTATGAGAATAATATTTGATTTTAGAAATGTTGGAATGGGAAACAACGGAGGAACTCTTACTGTAGTTAAATCTGCTAACACCCTTGTTGAAATGGGGCATGATGTATTCATTATTGATAGTTTTAGAAATCAACATACATGGAATAAGTTAAATGCTGAACACATCATACCAAAAAATAATAACAGAATTCCTGATGCAGATATTATTATTGCTACAGGTTATAAATCAGTTTCTACTACAGTTACAGCTCCTGGTAGGTGTGGGTTAAAAGTCCATTGGATTAGGGGTTGGGAAACTTGGCAACTGTCAGAGAAACAAATAGTTGAAAGAGTTTTATCAGCACCAACTCTTAAATTGGTGAATAGCATATGTTTACAAAACAAACTAAAACAATTCAATTTTGATTCAACGATTATAAGACCTGGTTATGATTATGAGGAACTATATCCATTACCTAAAACAGCAGCATGGGCGAATAAAGATTTTGTAGTTTTGGGCGGGTTATATACAGAAGGTAAGCATGTACCAATTAAAAGACCTGGTTGGATTTTTCATGTAGCTGACGTTTTAAATAAAAAATATAAAAATGTGGTTTTAACAATGTTTGGTGCACCCAAGATAATGAAAGTAAAAAGCGTTAAATTCTATTATAGTAATCCATCAATAGAGGAGAAGCTTAAATTTTATAATCAAATTGATATTTGGTTAGCACCCACTAGACAAGAAGGATTACATATGCCTCCAGCAGAAGCAATGATGACTGAATGTCCTGTTATTGCAACTAATGCTGAAATGTCAGGAACACAAGATTATATGGTTCATGGAGCGACTGGACTAGTTTCCGAAAATAATCTTGACTCTTTTTTAGAGTGTACTGAAATATTGTATAAGAATTCTTATTATAGAACTAAAGCTGGACAGGAAGCAAGAAAACAAATTATTAGACTTGGGAGCAGAAAAGAAAACATGAGAAAATTTGTAAATTTAATATCGGGAATTATTTAATGAAAATTTATACCACTCAAGATATCTTAAACAAATTGGATCATTGTATCCGGTATAAGATTCCTTTCTCACATATTAGATTTGGTGATGGTGGTATTAAATTTATTCATTCCGTTCTTTTTAATGATTTTAAACAATTGAATGTTATTGTTAAGAAAGAAGGTCTTCCATATAATAAAATTGCTGAAATATTTGAGTTATGGGGTTATTATGCTAGACAAGCTGATTTTATAGATACTCCAGAAGTATATTATAACGGTACATTTTGGCCACGACTTAAGAAAAAAAGTAAACCAATCAATCTAGAGACTGATCACAAGATGAGAATTTGGAAAGATTTATATAACAGAGCTGAAATTGATAATGAAAATTATTGTAATCCAGAATCTAATTGTTTATTGATTTTAGATATTCCTGGTAGGCGAAATATATTTGATATAATGAAAAATCGAAAAGTATGTATCATCGGTGCTAAACCTGAAGTTAAACATGTTCTATTTGGATATGATATTGATATAGTTGAAATTGTGGGTCAATGGCAAAATCATTATAAAAATTCTTTTAGTAAAACTATTGATATAATTCAAAATTCTGCAAAAGAATATGACTTTTGGATGGTAGCGGCTGGAGAACTTGGACGAATTTATACAGGCATGATTAAAGAGCTCGGAGGAAGAGCAATGGATTTGGGATTTGTAGTTGATTATTGGACAGAAGGTTATTTGCATCCAAGATTTTATAGATTTATTTCTCCAAGTTTAAATAATAAATTAGAACTTAGATTGACTTATGAGGGAAAACAATATATTGATTATATTTAGAGGAGTCTTAAATGGATTTTATTTTCGATAAAAAAATAATATGCCCACAGGATTATAAATCTTTAAAAAGAGTAGAACAATATAAAGAGTATTATAAAATAAAGTATAAACTCTGTAAGGAACAGAATCCAAAAGTGATTGCAGAAATAGGTGTAAGAGCTGGATACTCTGCATGGACATTTTTACAAGCATGCCCAGATGCTAAATTTATAGGATTTGATGCTAATAATGGAACTCATGGTGGACAAGGCGGTGAAGATGGAAAGTATGCTAGTTGGGCAGCAAAACTACTTAAAAACTATAATGTAGAATTAATAGAGTTTGATACACAAACAACTTATGATTTAAAAATTAAAGGTGTAGATTTTTTTCATGTAGATGGAGATCATAGTTCAGAAGGAGTACAACATGATTTAGATCTTGCTTTTAAAGCTATAAGTGATACAGGATTAATTGTTGTGGATGATATAACTTATATTGATACTGTTAGGGATGGAGTTTATAAGTGGTTAAAGAAAATGACAAAATTAGTTACTTCAGAGTTCGTTGAGTCATTACGAGGCGAGATGTTAATAAGGAAAATTGGCAAATGATAATAACTAATTCTACAGCTGATGAATATTATTTTGATCAACTGATTGCTTTTCTTATGTCTATCAAAATTAATTCTCCAAAACATCTTGGTATAGTAAAAGTATTTTTAGCTAACT
>Ga0114918_10001963_pt1 | contig 18442 bp, 9 predicted proteins | sample LantaG_FD_87015 | JGI IMG/M metagenome (GOLD analysis project Ga0114918, IMG submission 87015) | Deep subsurface microbial communities from Baltic Sea to uncover new lineages of life (NeLLi) - Landsort_02402 metaG | ecosystem: Environmental > Aquatic > Marine > Oceanic > Sediment | place: Baltic... | reverse complement strand
TGTGTGTGTGTGTGTGTGTGTGTGTGTGTGTGGTGTGTGCGCGCTTTTTTCCGTCCATCCATCTAACTCTCCGCAGCAGCAGCCCCGCCCGCGGCCGCGGGCGGGGCCGCCACCCGGTCCCCGGTCCCCTCATTCCCCCGCTCCCGCCCGGGCCCCCTGAGGGCGATCAGCCTGTCCTTGGCCACCGCCGCGACCAGGAGCGTCGCCACAAGAGCAGGCACCGAAGCGGCCGCCAGGCGGCCCGCCAGGGGCCAGGCGGACCGGCCCGCCGCGGCCGCCGCGGCCAGGCCGCACGCGCCCAGGACGGCCGCGAGGGCCGCCCACCCAGCCGGGCGGGTCACGTGCGTGCCCACGCCCCGCAGCGCCTCCCCGTCCGGGCTCCCCTCCCCGCCCTCCAGGCGCGTGAACACGAACCGGCTGCCGAACGAGCCCCGCCCCAGGCGGACGCGGCGGTCCAGGAAGGTCGTGGACAGCTGGACGGCTGAGGGGGGGCCGATGCGCAGCGCGGCGGCCGCGGGGTGGTCGGCCGCGCCGAGCAGCAACTCGGGTGGGCCGAAGGCCACGCGAACGGTGTCGCCGCCCTGCGAGGCCGGGTGGGCGGACCGAGCCGCGGTCGCCGGGTCGCCCACCACGCTCACCACGCCCCGCAGGCCGATGTGGCCCGGCAGGAGGCCGCCGAACGCCCGGAAGGACACACAGTTGGTCACCAGGGGCGCGGCCCCGCCCTCCCCTTCATACACGCCTTGGCGCACGGCGGCCGTCGCGAACAGCGCCCGACCCAGGCGGGACCGGAACCGGCCGCCCGCGGGCTGGCCGGACTGGCGCGTGTTGCGGGTGCCCACGTAGGCCACGTCCCAGCCGCCCCAGAGCAGAGGGTTGCCCTCCAGCGGGCGGGGCGCCTGCACCGCGCCGTAGGCGGCCAGGGCGTCGACGAGCGCGTCCGCGGCCTCCGACGTGGCCGGCGGCGCGGAGGAGCCACGGTCCGTGTCCGCGATGAGGGCCAGCAGGTCGGAGACGGCGGCGGCCGCGTCGGCGGGGGTGGTGAGGGCCGGCGGAGGGGTGGCGGTGGTTGGCGGGTCGGCAGCCGCGTCGCCGGCCGCGGCCGGGCAGCGAATGCGGGGGTGCAAAGGGGGCGCCAACCGGAGCACTGTCTGCAGCCGACGCTGCACAGGGTGCTGGTGACCTAGGTCGCCATGCAGGCGCATGGTCATCGGCCTCATAGGATGTGCGGTGTGCGGGCGGCGGAGAGGCGCGCGCGTGAGAAAGGGTAAGAAAAAAAAAAGAGTGCGTGCAGACCGTTCTCTTTTCTCAATCCACACCCCCCACTAGTCACCCCCGCCCCGCCGCCTGCCTCAGCGCCGCCAGGGCCGCCACCACCGCCGGGCTGGTCGCCACGCCGCCGCCGCCGCCCCTCCCTCCTCCCCCTCCCCCCTCCTCCACACGTTTAGAAGCAGCAGCAGCAGCAGCAGCAGCAGCGGCCCTCTGCTTTCCCCGCTCCTGCAGCGCCGCCGCCGCGGCCGCGACGGCTGGAAAAGCAAGGACCGAAGCGGCCGACGGCCGGTCGCCCGCGCGGGGCGCCAGGAGGCGGTCGACCAGGGCGTGCGCAGCGGCGCCAAGGCGGCCCACGGGAGGTGGCAGGGGCGGGCGGCGGCCCGACAGGATGGCGGCGCCGACGCCGCCGACCCCACCCCCCCCGCCAAACGCGGGTCGCCCGCCCGACAGGCACTCGAACAGCACGCACCCCAGCGCCCACACGTCCGCGGGCGGGGACCCGGCCGCGCCGGGCGTGCCCGCCACGACTTCCGGGGCCAGGTAGCCGGGCGTGCCCGCGACGGCCGGGCCGGAGGAGGAAGCGGAGGAGGAGGAGGAGGAGGAGGAGGCGAGACCAAAGTCGCCGAGCTTGACCTGCCACCCCTCCGCCCCGTCTCCTCCGCCGCCGCCGCCCTCTCCCTGCGGGGTGCGCCGGGCCAGCAGGACGTTGGCGGGCTTCAAATCCCGGTGCGCGGTGCCCCGGGCGTGGCAGTGCGCCAGGGCGCGGGCCAGCTGGGCGGCGACGGCAAGGGCGCCAGGTGGTGGCAGCGGGCGGCCGCGCCGGGCGGCCAGCGCGGACGCCAGGTCCCCGCCCGCACAGAATTCGGTCAGAATGGCGGCGGCGGGCGTGTCGGACGCGCCCGCGGCCTCGTTCAGCGCAAAGGCCGCGACGTAACGGACGATGTGCGGGTGGGAGAGGCGGGCCAGGGCGTCCGCCTCGGCGGGGGGGCCTCCGCCGCTGGCACCGCCGCCGCTGGTGCCACCGCTCCCTCCGCCCACGACCTTGGCCACCAGGCGGGCGCCGTCCGCGCGGCGCCGCACCAGGACGGCCGCGCCGAACGCGCCCCGGCCCAGGGGCTTCAGGGCCTCGTACTGCAGGAAGAATAGGCCACCCGGCGCGAAGAGGGAGGAGGAGGAGGGCGGGGCGCGGGTGCTGTGGGGGCGAGGGGGTGGGGGTGATGGAGGCGCCAGGGCGACCGCCGCCGCCGCCGCCGCCTCATCGCCTTCACCACCCATCAGCTCGGCCGCCAGGGCCTGCCAGCCCGCGATGGAAGGGCTGGCCCCCGCGGCGGGCGGAGGGGCGCTTGCCATGGCCGCGGCCACCGCCGGGCGGCCGCGCTCCCGGCCGTGGCCCGGCGGCCGCGCCGCCACCGCGGCGGCCAGGGAGGTGGTCGCCGCGCCCAGGCCTGTGCCGGACACCGTCGTGGAGCCGGGAGGGCGAGGACGAGCCGCGCCGGCGGCCACCACACCGCTAGTGCTGCTGGTGGTGCCCCCTCCCCCGCCCCCGCCCCCACCCCCGCCACCGTCCAGCGCGTCCCGCAGGAACGTCGGCCGGTCGTCGTCCGGGAGGCCGGCTGGCGGGGCGGCGACAGGACTTGCCAGAGACACCGACCCAGCCGACGAGAGGGACGCCGCCGCCGAGGAAGAACCGGCCCGGGAGGCGAGGAAGGCGGCTAGCGTGGTCGGCGGAGGTCGGCGGGAGGCGGCGGCAGCAGGGGTGCTACTGGAGGGCAGCAGCGCCGCCTGCGGCCGCCCGGGAGGCGAGGGCGGCGGGGACAGAGAAAATGAGCCAGGCCCTTCCATCGCTGCCCAGGCCGCGCCGGAGCCGCCCGAGCCGCCGGCCGGGCCGCCGCTGGGGGTGATGATGGACGCCACAGACAGGGCGGCGGACGCGTCGGCCCGGGCGAGCGGGGTGGGGGGAGGAGGGGCGGAGGCCGCCTCCTCGGCCGCCGCGGCCGGGATCAGACTGTCCGTGCGGGACGGGGGCGGGTCACCCAGGGGCGGGGCGCGCTGGCCCTCGGGCAGGGCGGCCAGGGTGGCTGTTGAGAGGGAAAGAGGGGATGGAGAGAGGGGGGGGTGGTCAACAGGGACAGGGCGTCCTTTTTTGACCAGGCTGGGGAGGAGGCGCGAACGCGCGGGAGAAAGAGGGGAAAGCCACCGGTCCTCACACTCTCCTCCTGCTACTCGCCTTCAAACTTGGGCGGCGTCGCCCGGCCGGCCGCGCCACCCATCGGCGGCGGCCAGCTGTGGAGGCCGACGGGCGGGAAGGGCGGCGGGCGGAGGGGCGGGGCAGAGCCGGGGCCGGGGCGGCCGGCGGACGGGTCGCCACTGCTGCCGCCCGCCGTGGTGGCGTCCGCAGTCAGGGAGATGGATGATAGGGTCGTCTTTACCGTGGGCGGGGCGGCGGGGTGGGAGGCGCAGGCACCCATGCCGGCGGGCCGGCCGGGAGAGAGGGGGAAGGGAGAGAGGCAGGCTGAAAAATGGAGAGGGGCGCCGGCTGAGACTGCTCACACTCGCTTCCTTCCCGCCCCCCTTTCCTTTCCAAGTAGAAGGCAAGTCGTTGTTCACGCCCGCGTGCGCACGCAGAGGGGGCGAGCACATGCTCAGGCCTTCACACCGGCCGTGGAAAGCCGTGCCGTGTGGGGGCGTGGGCGCGCGCCGCGCCCGCCGAGAGAGGAAGAGAGGAGAGCGGGAGCGCGCTGCAGCCGCCGCGGCCCCCCTCCTTTCGGTTCGAGAGGGCGCGCCCGCACCAGGGGCCCGCCTCCGACATCGCCTGCTCCGCCCCGGGGGGTCGTGCAAACGTCTTAGCCGACCGATTTGGTGGGCGTGTGTAGGCTCTGAGCGCCGAGGTGGGCGCGCCTCGGTGGGCGCGACCGCGGCGAGCGAGCGATCGCTCTCCCCCAATCAGCGGCCCGAGCAGAGCGCCTCTCGTGCTCCCGCGCCCGCTCTCGCCACGGTCCACGCCCCCTTTTCGCACGCCCAACCGCCATGCCACTCACTCTCTACACCCTCTCGTCTTTTTCACCCCTCCATTCTCAACAGGGTTTCATTCCCTGTGGTCAAACTTGCCTAAAACACACTCTAAAAAATGGGTCACGCCGACGTCTACGGCTCGCACAACAACGAGCACGCCAAGGGCGGCCGCTCCTGCCGGGCCTGCGGCAACCGGTGAGTTTGGATGGACGTGAAGATTTTGGGGGTGGGATGTCTGCAGGCGGGAGAGCCCGCGGCGAAGGCGAGAGAGAGAGAGAGAGAGCAATCGGCACGCCCCCGCCGCCGCCGGCAACCCCTCTCACGCCCTCTCTTTTCTTCTCTCTCTCCCCTTCTCTCAGTTGGGGCCTCATCCGCAAGTACGGCATCAACATGTGCCGCCAGTGCTTCCGCGAGTACGCCAAGGACATCGGCTTCGTCAAGTTCCGGTGAAAATGGCGGAGAGGCAGGAGCGAGAGAGCGGTGGGGCGTGAGGGGCAGAGAGAGCGAGAGGGCGGCGGCGGGCCCCCTCTCAGGCCCGCTGCCCTCTCAACCTCTCTCTCCTTTCCGCCCGCTCTCCTCCGTGTGCGCCCGTTAAAAAAAACGAGGCCGTGGGACGTGCTTTTTTTTGTAAAAACGCGTTTCTTGCCTTTTTTATTGTGACTCACAATCTCAACAGCCCACGGCCGTCGCCAGGCGGGTCCCCTCGCCCGCCCGTGCGCTCGCAAACAGGCGCGCGCCACCGCCGCCGCCGCCGCCACGCACGCACGACACCGCCCACTCCCGCCCCAGCTCGGCCGCCGCCCAGGCCGGGGCGCCCAGGCCGGCAGACGCAGCAGCAGCAGCAGCAGCAGCGGGCGCGGAGCGGGCCTCCTCCTCCTCCTCCTCCTCCTCGGCGCTGCTCTCGTCGCTCTCTCCTCCATCCTCCTCATCCTCACCACCAGAGGTCGAGCCGGGTGGCAGAGACCCATCCGAGAAGCGGACGGGAGGCGCCACGGGCGGTGCTGCCGCGACCGCCGCGCTGCCCCGCCGGGCTGCGGCCGCCGCCTCCACCCGGGCCCCGACCGCCCGGCGCTCGGACGGCGGGACGGGGACGCCGCCACGCCGGCCGGCCATCGCGGACGAGAGGCACCCACCCGCCGTCAGGGGCGCGCCCGGCAGCCGCGCCGCCAGGGCCTCCGCAGCGACGGCCACGCCCTCCCAGGCTGCCAGGGCAGATAGCAGGGCCGCCCCCGTGGTCGGAGCCAGCGGCAACGCCGGGTCGGCGGGCGCCGCCGCGGCCGCAAAGGCCGCCGCAAACGCGCCCGCCGCGGCCACCGCGCCTGGCGCGCTCCCCACCCCGCGCCCGCTGCCCAGGGCCGCACCCGCGCCCGCCACCGCGCACGGCACCAGCTCGTTCCACGCCAGGCCCGGCGGCAGGGTCTCCAGCCAGTGCAGGGCGCGCTCGCCGTCCGACGTCGGGTCAAAAAGGCGGCGCTGGGCGGACGCGGGGAGCGGGCGGGCCGCCTCCCACAGCGCAGCCCAGGGAGACGTGGGCGCGCCTCCTCCTCCTCCTCCTCCTCCTCCTTTCGCCTCCGCCACGGCGGCGGCGGCGATGGACGGCGGCGGCGGCGGTTCCCGGGGATTTCGCCACGCCAGGAAGGCGGCCAGCGTCGCCCGCCCCGGGTTGGCGGCCTTGAAGGCTGACGCGTCCGAGGCGACGAGCGGGCGCGCGAGCGCGGCGGCAGCGCCCGCGCACCCGGGCGACCCACCCGCCGCCAGGGCGGCCGCCGCGGCTTCGCGGGACGCCACCTGGTCGGCCATGACGGGCGGGCGACGTTGGAGGATAGGCGCGAAGAAGGGCGTGCCGGGGATGGGGCGGGCCGCGCCGGGCGGGAGAGGGGAGGCTGGAGCGCCCTCTCCATCCACCTCCTCCTCATCCTCCTCCTCGCTGCTGCTGCTGCCAGCCTGCCCGCCCTCGCCCTCGCCCTCGCCTGCCTCCTCCTCGCTATCGTCCGCCGTGTAGAAGACGTCGTCCGGGCCGCCCACCCGGGGCGCGGGCGGCGGCGGCGGCGGCGGCGGCGCAGGCTCTCCCTCTTCCTCACCCCCCTCCCCGGCCGGCAGGGGCACCGCCGCTGCGACCCGCCAGAGCGTGGCCAGCCAGCCCGACCCGCCCCGGGCCAGGCCGGCGCTCTGGTCGCCGCCCTCTCCACCACCGCCACCGCCCGCTGCCGCCGTCGCCGCCGCCCGGGCCGCGATGCAGCAGTCCAGCATCGCCAGCTTCTGGTGGAGGAGGGACGCGGCCAGGTCGGGGCGGGGCGGGAGGGCGTGGGCGTGGGCGCGGGCTGGGCTCGTTGCCGACGCCGACGCCGTGCCGCCGACCGCCATGCCGGCCTCCCAGCACCGGAATCGCAGGGCGCGGACCACTCCCGTCCACAGGGCCGCTCCCGCGCGGGGCGTGGCCAGGCGGGCGGTGGCCAGGGCCCACCGGGAGGCGACCGACCCGGGCGGCGCGGCGCGCGGCAGCGTGGCCCGGAGAGAGGGAGGGAGGAGGAGGCCGCCGGGCGGGGGGCTGCACGCCCCGCCGCCGCCGCCGCCGCCGCCGCCGCCGCCACAGCCGAGGACGGCCTCCACGGCCGCCTCCACCACTCCAGGCGCGGGCGGGCGGGGCAGCGGCCACACCCGCCCCTCCGCGCCCCGCGCGTCCCACCAGGCGTCGGACGCGAGGTCTGAGATCGAGCGGGCCGCGCCCGCGTGCGCGCCCCCGGCCAGCAGGGCGGCGACCAGGGCGGACAGCGGGGCAGGGGCGGTGCCGTCGGCGGGCGTGATGGAGGAGGGGGTCGGCGGCGAGGGTGGAGGCACGGGCGCGGGCGAGGGCGAGGGCGGGGCGGTGAGCGGGGACGGAGGGGCAGCAGGGCTGGCCACCGCCAGCGGGCGGCGCACGGCCGGCCCGCCCCCCCACAGCGCCGCTGCCGCGCCGCCGCCGCCGCCGCGACCGCCACCACCGGCCCCTCGCCCCGGCGCGGGCGGGCCCAGGGCGTGCACCAGCCACACGCTGGCCCAGGCAGGGCTGGCCAGGGCGCCGCCGGACGGGTGGTGGTCAGCATTCCCGCACTCCCCACCCCCGCCGCCCCACGCGCCCGGCCCGGCCAGGCCGTCCCAGCAGACGTCCAGCTCCAGGCCGCCCAGCGGGTCAGGGTAAGCGCCGCCCAGGCCGCGCCAGGGCGCGGCTGCGTCCCAGGGCGGCGGGCCGGTGGGTGGCAGGGGCTGGGAGGGCGGCGGCGGCGGCGCCTGGCCGCCACCCACCCGCCGGGCGGCCGCACTCACCGCGGCCGCCGCCGCGGACCGCAGGGGGGAACCCTGGGGCGTGGGCGCGGTCGTCGAGGTCGGGCTCATCGCCAGCACGTACGTGACCCGGGCGTCCACGGAGACGGCAAAGGCGGCGGCGGCAAAGGCGGCGGTGGAGGGCGGCGGGACGGCGGCGGTCCTGCTGCTGCTGCTGCCGCCCAACCCGTGGGCCCGCCCCCGCACACTCCCTTCTCCGCCTCCTCCTAACACCGCCAGCGCTGCCGCGGCGGCGGCCGCCGTCTGGGAGGCGATGCCCCGGTCCGGGTCGGCGGCGGCGGCCAGGGCGGCCGCCGCGCCCCGGGCGGACGGCCCCGCCCGGGCCGCGAGCAGGGCCGCGCCGCGCGGGCCGGGCGCGGCCAGGCCGGGCGGCAGGCACCCGCCCGCGCCGCGCCGGCCGTCCGCGTCCAGGCTGCCCAGGCCGCGGGGGCCGACGCCCACCAGCCCGTCCCGCCGGCCGTCGTGGACGGGGACCAGGGCCGGCCAGGGGCAGGCCGCCGCCGCGGACGCGGCCGCGAGCGCCGACGCGAGGGTCGTCCCCTCCCGCCCCGCGTCCAGGACGCGCCCCGAAAAGGTGGCGGGCGCGAGGGTCAGCCAGGGCGTGTCCGGGGGCAGGCCAAACCAGGCTTGGGTGCGGTGCAGGCGGTCCCGCAGGAGGCCGGGGCGGGCGACGGAGGAGGCGGAGAGGGAGGCATGAGGAGTCGCCCGGTCCCCGGGCAGGTCTGGGTGGTGGTGGCCGCCGGACCCGCCGCCGCCGCCACTCAGCCCGCGCGTCAGCCGGGCCAGCCCGCCCGCGACTGCCCCGCTCAGGGAGCGCACTAGGGCCGGGGCTTGGCGGGGCGCAGGGTGCCGGCCGTCCTCCTCCGAGGTGGACAGCGGGCCGCCATCCCCACCACCCCCACTCACAAAGCACCCGCCCTCCGCGTCCGGGGCCGGCAGGTGCAGGGTCAGCACGTACGCGTCGCCCCGCAGGTCGGGCAGGCGGGCGGGCAGAGTGACCGCCACTTCGAGGATGGGGGAGGAGGAGGAGGAGGAGGAGGAGGGGGCGGAGGCGGCCAGGGCGGCCGGGCCTGTGAAAGAGGGAGGGGGGAGAAAGGGCGGGTTGAGAAAGAGAGCGCAGGAGAAGAAAGAGGAAAGCACGCAGCACTCTCTCTCTCCTCTCGCTTCATCCCTCATTTATCCGCTGCCAGTCATGCAGCTGGCGCTCGATGGCGCTGACGAGCCTGTGACGTGGAAATGCGAGTCGAGAGGGTTGAGAGGGAAGGGGCGAGAGAGGCGAGTGAGCGGGCGCATTGGTTTGCCCACGCAGCCCCTCTTTGCTTCTCTCGTCTCACTTTTCCCAGGGCGTGACGGTCGAGAAGTCAGAGAATTCGTCCATGACGGAGGGGCGCGGAGTGGAGGACCTGATGCCCCACGCGCGCGTCAGCCACAGACGCGCGCGCGGCGCCCCCCTGTGTGGGCTCCGCTGAAAGAAAAAAGTGAGCGGGGGGGCAAGCGCGGGCACTCGCTCGCTCACACACACACCGTCTCCGGCCAGCGCCGATTCCTCTCGCGCGCGGTGGCAAAAGCCCGCCCCACCTCATCCTCCTCACCTGAGGACGACGCTCACACACTCTCAATCCTCTCACGCTCAAGCAACCATGCGCGGCGACAAGGTCCTCAAGCTCGCCAAGGGCTTCCGCGGGCGGGCCAAGAACTGCGTGCGCGTCGCACGCGAGCGCGTGGAGCGCGCCCTCCAGTACGCCACCCGCGACCGGCGCGCCCACAAGCGCGACTTCCGGTCGGGCTGGGTCATGCAGATCGGGGCGGGCGCCCGGGAGCATGGGGTGAGTTTATGTGGAGTGGAGGGGCGCGGGGCTGTGTGTGTTTTCTCTCGACGCTCGCCCCGGCCAGGGCGGCGGCGGCCGCCGTCGCCTCTTCCCTCGACCTCGACCCCCCTCTCCCTCCGCCTCTCTCTCATCCACGCGCTCCGCTCTCTCCCCTCGTCCATTTCACAGCTCACCTACTCGACCTTCATCTCCGGGCTGAAGGCCCAGGGCGTCACCCTGAACCGGAAGGTCCTGGCCGCCCTCGCCTCCCAGGAGCCGGCCTCCTTCAAGGCGCTGGTGGGGCAGGTCGCCCGGATGAGAGGGGGGGGGGAGGGCGGCCCTGCGGCGCCGCCGCCGGCGGGGGGGGCTTGAAGGGAGCGAGTGTGGGTGTGGGTACTCCCTGTAGATGATCGTTTAGATGAGAGCGAGTGTGGGGCGTGCCCCCCCCCCCACAGTGCGTGCGTGTTTTTCCCAGGCGGGTCGGGGGACACCCACACCATTTCTTCTTCTCCTGTGGGGGGGCGCTTGTCCAATGCGGTCCGCGGGGGGCCTGCCCGGCGGCGGCGCGCCCGCCTGCCCACCCCGCCAGGCCAGTCTCCACCGATCACTCCCGCCGCTGAGGTGCGACGTGAGCGCGGCGGCGGCGAGGAGGGGCGAGGCCTCGACGTCCCAACCGCCCGCTGCTCGTCGTGTCAACCTGCCGCCACCTCCTCTGCCGGCCTCGTCGCCCATTGAGCCCGGCGCTGCGGCCGCGTTAACAAGCCTCGGCCTGGCCCCGCCCGCCGCGTCCCGCCTGCTGCGCAAGGTGGCCAAGTTGAAGGCCGGCCTCCACGGTCGGGACGACGGCAGCAGCGGCGGCAGCGGCAGCGGCGGCAGCGGCAGCGGCGCCACAGGGCCCGACCCGCTCGCGTCTTCAGACTGGAGCAGCGGGGGCGAGTCGGAGGGGGGGGGGGGCGGCGGGCGGCGGCAGCGGCCGCCCGCGGGCCTGCCCGACCGGGGCGTGGTGGAGGCGACGGCGAACGCCCTTCTGGGCATCGGCCTGCGCGTGCGGGACCTGGCCTCCATCCTGGAGCGCGCGCCGGGGCTGCTAGCCCTGCCTCCCGGCGTGCTGGCGGGGCGGGCGGCCAACCTGCGGGCCGCCTGGGGCTTGGGCGCGGGCGCGTCCCTGGACCTCATCCGCTTCCGCCCCGCCCTGCTCTGCTCTCGGGGCGCGCGGCGGCGCCTGCGGGCCACGCTGGCCGCCCTGACGGCGCCGGACGCCTCCAACCCATCCCTGACCGGCCTGACGGGGCGGCAGCTGGGCTCCGTCGTCGACCGCTGCCCGGCCGCGCTGTGGGTGCCGCCCGCCCAAGTGGACGGCGCCTGGGCGGCCCTGGTGCCGGAGATGAAGGCGCGCAGCAGAACAGGGTCGCCCTCGATCGTCACCCAGGAGGCGGTGTCCGCGGCGGCCGCGGCCATCGCCCGCCACCCGGCCGCCCTGATCCTGCACGGCGGCGCGCGGAGCGCGGCGGAGCGGGTGGAGGCGGAGCTGGTGGGCGCGGGCGTCCCGTCGCCCGTCGCGGCGGCCGCCGTGGCGGGCGCGGGCGCGGCCGCCCTGGCCGCCGCCCCGCCGGGCCACGGCGCCGCCGTGCCGGACGCCCTGCGGTCCGCGGGCCTGGACGAGGCCACCGTCGCGGCCGCCCTGACGGCCGCGCCGGGCGCCCTGCTGGGCGCGCGCTCGGCGGCGGTGGTGGAACTCAAGGCGCGGCTGGCCGTGGAAATGCTGGGCGCCCCGCCCGCCGCCCTGGCCTACGCGCCCGCCGCCAAGATCTTGTTCCGCAAGGACGTCGGCGCGACGACGGGGCCCCGCTTCGCGTTTGTCCGGGAGCTGCTGGACGCGCGCACGGAGAAGGGGCGGGGATACGGGAGGTGGGTGAGGTCGGCCCAGCCGCCGCCCTCTCCGTCTCCGTCATCCTCGTCGGGCCGCCGCCTGCTGGACAAGGGCCGCCAGGCGGCGCCGGGCGTGGTGTCGCCCGTGTCGGACGAGGACGGCGACGGCGCGCCCCGGCCGCCGCACGCTGTGTCCTTCCCCATCGACTCCCCGCCCCCGGCCACGCCACGCGCCGCAGGCCGCCGCCTGGCCGCCATCCTGCGGGGGACGGACGCCACCTTCGCGTCGGGCTGGGCCGGCGTCACGCCGTCCGAGTTCCTCGTCTTCAAGTGGCGGTGGCAGGACGAGGTCCTGCCGGGCCTGGGGCCGGGCGTGGCCCGCCCGATCCGGGCGGGGCGGCGCCTGGCCGCGCCGCCGGGAGGCGCCCCCGGGGCGCCGACGGCGAAGCGGAGGTGAGAGACTGAGTGGGTGGGTGGTCTTTTTAATCGGTAACAACCTAAACACGCATAGAGAGGTATACAAAAAAGGGATAGGAAAAAAAGCGGGGTGTTTTGCGCGGCCGGCGGGGCGGCCGGGCGGGCCTAAAAGTGGGGGAAAAGGGGGGAAGGGGGAAGGGGGTGGTTCGCCTCAAGCGAAAAAAATTGTTTCGGGACACACACACACACACACACACACAGGGCGCGCGCGCTCCGCGCCACGGCTGCCTGCCCTAGATCGGGCAGGACTCGCCCGGCCCGCCGCCCGGCCCGCCCGCACCACTCCCGCCGCACACCCTCCACCGCCTGGACGCCAGGATCGCGGCCAGGCGGGCCTCGAACGCCTCCAGGAAGGCCGCCCACCGCCCGCCCTCCAGCCCCGCCAGGGGGCAGGCGGGGGCGGGCGGCGTGGCGGACGCGTCGCATATGATGGCGGTGCCTTCATCGAAGGCGGAGGAGGGCGGCGTCGAGGGCGGGGAGAGAGTGGGTGGCGCGCCGGCGACGTGCGGCGGGGGGTGGTGGTGGTGCAGTGGGCGGCGGAGGCCGCCCGCAGGGCCGCCACCGACCACCAGTCCGCCGCCACCGCCGCCACCACCCGCCCACCCGCCGCCCGCGACGGAGTAGGCGACCGGCTTGGTGGCAGGGGTGTGCGGCGGCGGACCCAGGGCGGGCGAGGGCGGGGAGGGGCCGTCGCGCAGCAGGGGCGAGGGCGAGCCTGGGGAGCCGGCCGAGAACGTGCGACCACCGCCGACACCGGCGCTCCCGCTCCTCCCACTCCCACCGCTCCCGCCGGGGGGCGGCGATGAACCGGACGACGCCGTGGCCTCCAGGTGGAACAGGAGGGGCGGGGGCGCGGAGGCGTCGGAACTGTCGGAGCCCATGCGGCCGCCCAGCAGCACGCGCGCGGCCGGCCCGCGAGCGGCGCCGCACCCGCCGCCGCCGCTCGGGCCCAGCCCCACCGCCCCGTCCACGTCCGCCCGGGCCGCCCAGCACAGGCGCTCCAGCTCGGACGAGGACGAGCCGGAGCCGGAGCGGCCGTCCACCAGGGGCCGCGTCAGGGCCGCACCCACGTCTCGCAGGGTCAGCCCCGCCGCCATGCAGCGCTGCAGCAGGCGGGTCCCGACCTGCAAGGCCCGCAGCGACTCGTCCCGCAGGGCCGGCAGCTCCGCCTGCAGCAGGGCCACGTCGCCGTCCGGATCCAGGGCGGCCACGTAGGCGGCCGTCACGGAGTCCAGGGGCAGGGCGGCCTGCGGCCAGTGCAGCCATTCCAAGAAAGGGTCGGCCGCGGGGCCGCCGAGCTGCTCGGGGAGGCTGAAGCCGTGGTCTATGGGGACCAGCTCGCAGGTGGGGGGGGGGAGAGGGGGCGGGGCGGCCGCGGCGGCGGCGGCGACGGCGGACGCGGGGCAGTCCGGGCGCTGGACGGCGGCCGCCAGCGCGGCGGCCGGGCCAAAGGGGGCGGGGCCGTAGACGGCCGCCGACGCGCACCCGCCCCGGCCGTTGCCGCCGCCGCTGCCACTGCCCCGCCCGCCGCCTCCTCCGCCTCCGCCTCCGCCGCGCACCCGCACCAGGATGTTGCCCGCGTGCCGGTCCGTGTTGAGCAAGCGCACGTCCAGGATGGCGACCGCGTGCACGTCCCGGGTGGGGAACCGGCCGGCGCCCGCCTCGCCAGCGTCGCCCGCGTGCGGGGTGAAGGCCTGGAGGGAGGCGAGGGTGAGGGAGGGGAGCGCCAGTGGGGAGGGCGGGCGGGGGAGCGGGGAGCGCGGCGGCGGCGGCGCGTCCGTCGTCAGGGCGGTCGTCAGCAGGGAGGGGCCGGGACCGCCGGGCGGGCGTGGAGGAGGAGGCAGGGGGGGCGTCGCCGCCGCCACCGCCGCCGCCCCCGCCGCCCGGCCGCCCAGGGCCGCCCGCGTCAGGCGGACCAGCGCGGTCGGCGGCACCTTGGCAAACCCGCCGTGGTCGAGCAGGTAGGCGGCCGCCTCCCGCAGCATGGCCTCGCCCGGCCGGACACAGCAGGTGAACGCGCCGCTGCCGCTGGCGCTGGCGCCGACGCCGACGCCGACGCCCCCGCCACCACCACCACCCCGCCACGCGCAAGATGGTTCCTCGTCGCCCGGCTTGACTAGGGCCACGGGCGCCCCCGCCTCGTCCGCAAACACGTAGGCCCCCCCGCAGTGGCCGCCCGGCGCCCGGCGCGGCTCCTGGGCCGCCCTCAGCCCACCCACCACCGCCCGGGCCAGGCGGCGCACGGCGGGCGTGCGGTGGGTGAGGGTGCCCACCACCTCGAGGGCCGGGGAGGCGGCGCAGGAGGCCGCGGCGGCGGACGAGGGGAGGAGGGGTGGCGGGGAGGCCAGCTCTGCCAGGCCGGCCAGGCCGACAGAGCGCGGGGTGGAGGTGGCCGGCGCGGGCGAGGAGGCGGAGGAGGAGGCGTGCGACCAGCGGGGGGGCCAGGTGGGGGCGGGCGGGGCGGGCGTGGCGGGCGTGACGGCCGGTGAGGCGGGCGCGACGGCGGGCGGGGTGGTCGCGGCCGTGGTGAAGCCGTACACGGCGGGCGGGGCGGGTGCCTGGGGGTTGGTTGATGGAGAGCCAGTCCGAGTCGAGATGAGAGGAGGTGGTTTCTCGGCGGCGCGCCCCCGACCCGCCCCGCCCCATCTTCTCCTCTCATTCCACGTCCCCCTCCCGCCCACGCACCGCCCCGCACCCACCCACCTTTTTCCGTGTGTCCTCCTGAGAGGAAGCCATGAAGGTCGCTTTTGGGGCAAAAAATCGGAGGACACGCCCCGTCTAGGCGGGTGGGGAGGCGTGCGCGACGGAGGATTACTGACTCAGCGGGAGGAGCGCGCGAGGGCAAACGCTCTTTCTCTCTCTGGCCGCGCTGGATGGCCAAGCGCGCACGGCGGCAGGACGCACAGATTTATTTGGCGAGTTGTCCCTTGAAGATCTGATGAGGGGGGGTGAGGTGTGCGTGTGGCGCCGCCGGGGCGCGCGCCCCCCCGCAAAACCACACAAGAATGGAGAGACTGTTGTCGCGCGACGAGAGCTGGGCGACCTCTCACGCTCGCCCCGCCCCGCCCGCTCCACCCTTCCACTCTCCCGGGAAGCAGGTCCTAGCACTACAAGACGCGCACTCTCAGCTCAGCTCAGCCCAAACCCGCCCGCCTCCCGGGCCGCGTACAGCAGCCGCTCCCGCACCAGGCCCACCACACTCAGGCCCGGCCCACCCCCGCCGCCGCCGTGGGAGCTGGAGTAGTCCGGCAGCTTGAGCAGGTTGAGGCAGGTCGCGGCGGACGGCAGGCGGGCGGGGTCTCCTCCGCCCCCGCCCCCGCCCCCACCCCCACCCCCACCTCCACCCGCGGGCACAATCGTCAGCGGCGGCGCCAGGCGGGCAAAGCCCAGCAGGGGCGGGCGCCCCGCCGCCGTCACAAAGCGCAGGACCGCCGCCTGCTCGCCGGGCGCCATCCCGGCCAGCGCGTCCCAAAAGGCCCGCACGGCAGGGTGGTCCGGGCCGTACCCGCCGCCGTACCGTGCATGAGCCCGCATGTCCTCGATGTCCAAGGGCGGCAGGGCGGACGCGCCGGAGGACGTCGACCCGCCCAGGAGCAGGCCAAACTCGGCCGCCCCAAAGGCGGACCCCCACCCGGGCGGCAGCGTGGACTCCAGCCCTCGCCGCAGGGCGGCCACCGCGGGCGCGACGCGCGCCGTCAGGTAGTGGTGCGCTGCCCGGAGGACGAACTCGATCACGTTCTCGCCCGTCACCGCCCGGCCCGCCCCGCCCGGGTGGAGGTCGACCTCGCCGCCGGTCGCGTCGGAGGCGGTGAAAGTGAGCCCCGCCGCCGCGACGTCGGCGGGGGGCGCGGCCCGCAGGGCGGCCAGGGAGGCCGCCAGGGCCGGGTCCAGGGAGGGCAGGTCTGCCAGGCCGACGGGGCGCCGGAGCAGCTGCTTTGTGATGAAGGGCGCGAGCGGCACGCCCGAGGCCAGACCGTCCCGGGCCAGGCGGCCCAGGAGGCGCCCCAGGAACTCGTAGGTGGCCAGGGAGACCACGCCGGACGCGGCCGGACCGCCCGCACGGGAGGCGGCGACCGCAGCCGCGACGGCGGCCGGGTCGGGGTAAAGCTCCCGGGCGGGCGTCTCGGCAAACAGGCCCGCGCCGCCGCCGCCGCCGCCGCCGCCGCCGCCGCCGCCGCCGCCGCCGCCGCCGCCGCCGCCGCCGCCGCTCTCCCCGCCCGCCGTGCTGAAGGCGGCGAGGACGATGAGGTTAGCCGCCTCCTTCCACAGGCCGCCCCCGTCGATGCCGGCCTCCTCCAGGCCGTGCTCGTCCACGAACTGGATGCGGATGCGGCCGGTGGCCAGCGTGCGCGGGGGGAGCGGGGCCAGGGAGGCCAGCGCGTCGGCGAGGACCGCCGTCCGGCGGATGACGGCGAACCGGGGCGGGGCGGGGGGGGCGTGGCCGCCGTGCCCCGCCCACCCGTGTCCGCTTCCCCAGCCGCCGTCGTCGCCGTCGTCCATGTCCTCGCCCAGGGCGTCCGTGAAGGCGGCCACCCGGTCCGGGAAGGGGACCAGGAAGGGCGCGGCCGCCAGGACGGACCGGGCCCGCGGGGAGGGCGGGGAGGAGGCCACCTCGGCCCGGAACCGGGCGGGCGGCAAGGCGGCGGGTGGGGCTTGGAATAGGGCCACGGGCAGGGCGGGGCCGCCGTCTGGGCCCGCCCAGTCGTGCAGGGCGCGCAGCAGGGCGGCCGTGCCGGCCAGGGCGGACTCCCGGAGGGAGGTGGAAGACGGAGAGGTGAGGGTGGGCGTGGCGCGCAGCGTGGTGGCCGCCGCTGCGGCGGCCCCGGGCGCGGGCGCGGACCAGAGCAGGTGCGTCAGCACCGCCACGCACACCCGCACCAGGGGCACCAGGTCAGCGCCGGCCAGGCCGCCCAGGGCGAACGCGCTGGGCAGGCTGGAAGAGGAGCCCGCCGACCCGCCGCCACCGCCCGCCGAGGAGGCGAGCGAGGTGGCCAGGATGGGCGCCAGGACGGCCAGGGGTGGGAGGAGCGGGGCGACGGCGCCGGGGGCCAGGGGGGGGCGGGCCTCGCCCTCCTCGACACCGACGCCCACCCCGCCCGCGCACGCCAGGGGCTGCACCACCCGGCCCCACAGCAGGGGAGCCGCGCCCGTGGTGGCCAGGGCGGCCAGCGCCCGGGAGCGCAGGCCCCGGCGGGAGGTGAGGGCGGCGAGCAAGGCGGGCGCCGGGGAGGTGAGCGGCGGGGGGCCCTCCCCGCCCAGGGCCGCCTGCAGGAGCGGGCCCAGCACGGCGGGGCCCGCCAGGACCGCCACCTGGGCCGCCGTGACGGCGGAGATGGCGGCATCGGGCGGGCCGGCCCAGGGCAGCCAGGGCGGCGGGCCGGCGGAGGCGGGGCCGTCGGGGGCCATCCCCTCCACCTCATCCTCGCCCTCCTCCTCCTCGTCCGACGCGGTGGCTGCAGCGGCAGCAGAGGCGCTGCCAACCCCGGCCACCGGCACGGCCTCGCCCAGGCCGCCCCCGCAGGGCGGGCAGGCCTCAATCAGGGCGGCCCCCGCCGCGCACAAGGCGGCCGCGGCCGCGGGCGCCGAGGTCAGGCCAGGCGAGGCGGCGGCCACGTTCCCCAGCAGCGCCGCGGCCGCGCCGCCCGCGCCACCCGGTGGACCGCACCCGGCCGCCAGCAGGGGCGCGACCCAGGCGGCCACGGCGGGTGTGGACGGGACGGCGCCGCCTGAGGTCGCTCCAACCACCCCCTCACAGGCGGCCCGGGCCAGGCGGCCCGCCAGGGGCGCCAGGGCCGGGCAGCGCGCCCACAGCCCAGGGGCGGCCGCGAGCGCGCGCGGCGGCGCGGCAGCCAGGGCCGGGTGGGCCCGCCCCGCCGCCAGGGCGCGGGCCGCCGCGTTGGCGACCAGGCCGGCCGCGACGGAGACTGCAGTGCTCGCCCCGCTGCCATGCGACGGCGGCGGCGGCGGCGGCAGCAGGCCACCCGCCCGGTCAAACAGGGCGCCCCGGTGAGGGAGGACGGCCGCTGCCAGGGCGACAGACGCCGGGTCGCTGCCGGCGGCCGCGTCCGCCCAGGCCGCCGGGTCGGCCACCCACACGATGTAGTCGGCTAGGGCGGAGGCGTGCGACGGGGGTGCCCCCCGGGGCGCGGCCAGGGCAGCCGCCCAGCCGGGCTCAGCCCGGTGCGCCCACAGCGCGTCCACGGCCGCGGCCGCGAGCGCGGCCGCAGCCGGCGGGGTCAGGCAGATGGAGGAGGCGAGGGCGGCGCCGGTGGAGCGGGCGACAGCTACCGCGGCGGCTAGGGCGGTGGCTAGGGTCGCCGCGTCCTCAGCTGGCGCCACGAAGAAGGCGAGGCGGGACAGGAGGGTGGAGGAGGGCGGGGCGAAGGAGGAACTGAATGGATGATGGAGAGAGCGAGAGATGTGAAGAGAGAGAGGGAGAGGGACTGGGTTTGAAGGGCGAAGGGAAAAAAGTGGGGACAGCGCAATGCTCCGTGCCTCTCCGCCGGCCGCGCGCCCGCGCCCACATCTCTCTCTCTCTCCACCCCGTACCTGTCGATGTGTTCGCCGTCAGCCCCGTACGCCGCCACCCAGGCGGTCCGCACGCCCGCCCGGGACGCGACACGCCCGGCCCGACCCCGCCAGCCCGCCTGCAGCGTCGTCGCCGCGCCTGCCTCGCGCGCCGC
>Ga0114918_10001961_pt1 | contig 18450 bp, 15 predicted proteins | sample LantaG_FD_87015 | JGI IMG/M metagenome (GOLD analysis project Ga0114918, IMG submission 87015) | Deep subsurface microbial communities from Baltic Sea to uncover new lineages of life (NeLLi) - Landsort_02402 metaG | ecosystem: Environmental > Aquatic > Marine > Oceanic > Sediment | place... | reverse complement strand
TTGAACTACTATCACTACTTGAGCTAGAACTACTAGTTCTTATTTGAGTTGAACTACTATCACTGCTGGAAGTGCTCATTATTTGAGTTGAACTACTATCACTACTTGAGCTAGAACTACTAGTCATAGCCTGCGTTGAACTACTATCACTACTTGAGCTAGAACTACTAGTCATAGCCTGCGTTGAACTACTTGTTCTTATCTGTGTTGAACTGCTAGAAATTGAGGAATCACTCGATATACTGCTTAGGCTTGAACTACTTTCAGTACTAGACTTAGAAGAACTACTTTCGCTGCTAGACTCTGAAGAACTACTTTCGCTGCTAGACTCTGAAGAACTACTTTCGCTGCTAGACTCTGAAGAACTACTGGAACTCAGTGAGCTTTGCGAACTGCTAGACTCTGAAGAACTAGAAGCAGAACTTGACAGGCTACTATTACTTGAAACAGAGCTAGATGAAATTGAACTACTTTTGCTGGAACTAGATGCGGACGAAGAATTTGTTGATGAACTATAGGAACTAATACTAGACAAACTACTTTCATTTGAGCTTTCGCTAGACTCTGATGAGACACTTGACGAACTTAAACTAGAAAGATCACTTTCAGTGGCGCTTGAACTACTAGACTCCTCTCCACTTATAGATGAATTCCTAATTACATTCCATCCATAACCACTTGATATAAACAATGCGGATTGCCAGACATCATCAAAAATTACAAAATCTTCTCCATCTATCTTGTCTCCTAATATACCCTCTATTGTAACATCACTAAATCCTAAATTTTTAATTAGTATTACTTTTCCCTCAACAGAAGACCCTAAAGGAAGTTCTATTGTTATAGGAGAGGAATTTGTACATAAAATAAGATCGGATGCTGACGCAGAATAATTAATATTTGTGGTGACAGTCGTAAAATTACTTAAATAATTAGACAATTCAGACGATATCTGAGATGAACTCCACAAAGACACGGAAGACTCTATGGCGTCATTTATTATTCTATGTTTTTCTTGCTCGTCATCTGTGAGTTGGCTATGTCGGTCTGCCACACCTGACATCTCCTCTTGTGCTACGGTAGATAATTCTTCTGAGTCATATAATACAAGTTCAAGTAATCCTGCATTTATAGCACTATCTATATTCTTATTCTTCCTAAAATGATCGTCTATTGTCACTGTTTGATTAGGTCTAAGAGCTAATCGAATGCTTCTTACACTATAAAATGGAGACATGTCAGCAGTAGGATGGATTTCCTGAGTGCTTATGTCTAATATTCCGCTAGAATGTATAGCTCTTAAAATCATGCTCTTTCAAGGAGTTCCTCAATTGTTAAAGTAGATTCATACTCTATTTTCCCATCTTTTTCGACGGGTCTCATCTCCATGCCATGATCATCCAGCATGAGTTTACCATCTTTAATTTTGCATTTTGCTACTCTGTCCATTTCTAGGCTATGGTCATAATCCTTGAATTGAGGATGAATCTCAGATTTGTCGTGAGGTCCACTTGAATCGTCATTCATTAGAGCAGACTGGAATATATCTCCTGACTCACGTATTTGCGCTAGTGCTTTTTTGTATTGGTCATCCTGCCACTCAGAGAGTACCGTCTCCTGTAATTTAGTTTTTTCTTCGTCTAAATCTGACTGGCCGATAAAGGCTTGTAGCATTGGTGACATTTTCTTGGTTACTTCTGGTTGTGCCATAACATGCTCCCTGTAATGAAATCTTGTGTCGCACTCCGGACTCAAGCAAAAAGATGAGTACAAAGTTTATTTCTATATATCTCTGCGTTCCCCTCTTTCAAAGGATTTTTCACTATTAAACAGAAAGCAAATATATGAACTGGTATAACACACATAAAAAGAACAAAAAGAAGAATGCAGCTGGTATTCTCTTTCTGTGTTCTGGAAAAATTCTTCTCGGCCTTAGGAGTCAGAGCGTCAGTAACTCCGGTACTTGGGCTGTACCCGGAGGAAAAGTCTCAAAAATGGATGCGAATTACTGGGAAACTGCTTCAAGAGAAACCATAGAAGAGCTTGGGTTCATGCCTAATGATTATTCAAAGAAATCTGTGCTCAAGAATAAAAACAGCAGTGGGCGTACATTCACAACCTTCGTACTTGAAGTTAGCGAGGATTTCATCGAGCAGTCACAGAACGATTTCGTAAAAAACGACGAATTCGATGAAATCCAATGGTTCTCTCTTGATGATCTTCCAGACAATATGCACCGGAAAACTCTCCTAGTAATCAACAAACTTCGTTCTACACATGACTAGAACCAGACATCGTTCTACACATGACTAGAACGATCTACAGGTATATGTATATCTGTACACACTGTACTATTAGTGCTGCTGCAGCTGCTGCTGCTGCTTTAACACTAAAAGAGAAAAGAAAAACTAAAAGAAAAGAGAAGTTAGAGACCGATCTTGCCAGCCTTCATTCCCTTCTTAATTCCGTACTCTGCCTTGATCTGTTCTTTCTCAGCCTTAGTCATCTTCTCACCTTCAGCTTTCATCTTCGCAAAAGTATCCTGAGATTTCTTCATCTCCTGCTCTGCTCTAAATTCAGCTAGACCTTTTTTCTCTTGCTGTTGAAGTTCATTTCGGTAGCCATCTCTATAGTCTTTGTCACCTTTTCTTCTTTTGACTAAATCAAGGTGTTTTCCTGTGTAGCCATGGTTTCCATAGTTTGGAGTTCCGTTGACTACGTGGAAATTGATTGCGGTAAAGAGTTTCGTAACATTTTTACCTCCGCAAATTTCACAAGTCTCATATTTGTCATTCATCCTATGTATAATTTCACGAACTTCATCGCAGTCGTCGCATCTGTAATCATAAGTTGGCATTTTTTCGTCTCCTTTAACACTTTTTGGTTTCAAACTCAATTCTTGCTCACAAACGGCATCTCAACATGTATAATGTGGACAACGCTTGGATTATCATTAACTCACCTAATAATTATGGTTTCTGAAGGAATCTCCTTTTTTACGTTGTACTCTAAGCATATACACATGAACTTGATTTTGGAGCTTGAATATGATTAGGACCAGTAAAATTACCGATTTGAAGTATGTTGAGGATGCAGTTATAGACAAAGCAAAAGATTTTGGAAGAACAATTCCTGAGATACGTTTCTTTGTTCTTGACGCTAGTGAATTTGTGTGCCTTCTTGAGAAGAATGTCTACCCAACTAGTCCAGTAAATATCTGGGAGGGAAAAAACGTCATTAAAAGACGTTTTAACAGCGAGATAGGCAGAGATACTGGAATTTACTATGAAGTCGTACAATGTGGAAACCCTTCCTATGCTTATCTTAATGAAAATAATTCTCTGACAACTCAAGCCTCTGTAATGGCTCATGTTGTGGGCCATTGTGAGTTTGCTGAACTCAACGTACTTAAAAGTTCTAACCCGGACCGAACTGAGTTTGCCATGTATCTTACTAAGAAGATTGACAACGCAGTTAAAAACATGGGTTTCTATAATTATACTAAATATTGGAACGCCTGTGAGTCAGTTATTCCACTTGTTAGTCCTAATTCTCAATATAATCTTGATAATTCAGTACAAACAGAATTTAATGAGGTTCGAGAATCCTCAATTCAAGAAGAAAAGCAAGAAAGACAGCTTTTTAGAGGATATTCATCTACTCTAGACAGCGTTCTTAGTCCAGTCGATACTAAAGGCATCTACAGAGAGGACAAAGAGAATAAGGATAGGCGTGAAGCGATTAGTAGACATGGATACAAATTGAAGGCACCTTGCCAAGATATCTTAGGATTTTTGAAAAAGTATGCCCCGGCGAGTGAAAATGAGAGAAATATATTAGAATATATGTATTATGTGGCCAAACATCACGATTTTGTAATAAAAACTCAGATCATGAATGAGGGTTGGGCTATGTATTGGGAAAAGAAAATTATGATGGATCTCTTCAGCAAGAGAACTGTTCCAGATGTGGTTGATTACTGTAAGATTTTTTCTGCCGTATGTAAACCTAGACCATTTTTCATGAGGAATCCATACAATGTAGGCTACTACATGTGGAATCATATAGAAGAATTGTATAGAAAAGGGAAAATATCCCTAGACTATACAGAGGAAAAAGACAGGGATACAAAAGACAAGTGGGACAAGGGTGGAAGTGTAGATCCAATAGCTAGTATGGATCATCTTGTTGGTACAATAACTGATTATGAATTTATCAGAAGATTCTTAGATAAAGAAATTATGAATAAGCTTTATCTGAACAGATTAACTCATGAGGCGGCTTATCATTATGGATTTCTACATCCAAGCAATGCTGATAAGATAGACAGGACAGACAAGCAATTTGTATATTTAGATTATGATTTTGTGAAGAATTATATGTTGGACTTTTTCGTTGACTATCATAGGCCAATGGTGTATATCGTTGATACTGACTTTGAAGACGGTGGTCTATTGTTGTATCATCGGCATAAAGGCAAAGATTTAAGACCGGACTGGATAACTCCAACGCTATCTAATGTAAATACAATATGGAAAGCTCCGGTGTATCTACATACTGGAGAGACATTCTATAAAGTTTCGGGTAAAACAGCAACCAAAGAAGAAGTATCTCCTCTGGGCTTTGATGTTGTTCGCGAGAAAATGTTTGAGAACAAGAAACCATTTTTAATGGAAGACAAATAATATGAGTTTTGATTATAGACAATTTTTAATAAGCCCTAAGGCAGGCTCAGATTCATTTTCGTCATTTATGGAAGATTTGGTTGCTACACCGAAGTCGTTTCTCTATACATCACCATCTCTTGTATCTGACGCTATAAGGAGTTTTGGGTACAAGATAGTTGTGAGAAGCGGGGAACCTGTTATTAACTACTCTATTTTTGCAGATCCTTTTTCAGATGGAATTAATGCCATTTATGGGCAAGAATTCTGTATCGACAAAGTTCTTGATATTGTTGACTCTGCCGACCAAGAGTCTGTGCCAAGAAGAGGAATTATTTTAGTCGGACCTCCGTCTAGTGGAAAAACAAATATCATTGATATGGTGACGCGAGGATTAGAGGAGTTTACGAGAAAGGAGAATGTGAAAGTCTGTACTTTCTCTATTATTTTTGAAAAAGATGGTAAAAAGTTTGTTTATCAATCTCCATTTCTGCATAGTCCGATACTGCTTGTTCCTATCACTTCAGAGCAGGATGGTAAAATTGTCTATCCTAGAAAAGAGTTTTTTGCGGAGATAGAAAAATCTAACCCTGACTTAGTTGTACCCAACTATTATAAGAACGCTACTTTAGATAAGGTTACTTTGAATATTCTTGATCATTTAGTTAATACTTCTGGAAAATGCTACGCTGATGTATTGGATGATTTCGTGCATGTTCAGAGAACAAGTTTTTCTATTGCTCAAGGCAGAGGCATAGCTAACATTGATGACATGGGGAAATTGAGAGCCGACACAAAATCTGTTAGAATAGGTTCATCCTTTCAGGATATCTTGGATAGTTTTATACCCGGGCTTGATGTTTATACATATGAGGGTTCTTTTGTGTCCTCGAATAGGGGGATACTGCATATTCATGATGCTTTCAGTAAGACAAAATCAGATGAGAAATACAGACCATTATTGATGCTTTTAGGAAGTGGTAAGATATCAGTTGAAGCTACGCAGACATTTTTAGACACAACGGTATTTATAACGACTAATTTAGAGGAAATGCAGAATCTTGAGGATGAGCTTACATCTAAGAAAATCCTCGATAGAGTTGAAAAGGTGCCTGTAAATTATCTTGTTGATGCAAATTCTGAAATGGAAATTTTAGAGCGCGACATGGTTGGAATTAGAGACAAGTATGACATTGATCCTAACTTAATTAGGATAGCATCGTATTACTCTGTTATGACTAGATTATTTCCTACACTTAGAGAAGAGGGTGAAATGCCCAAACATTGGACTGACGAAAAGAAGAAGTTTTATGATAGACTTCCTCCTGAGAAAAAGTTACTTATATATTGTTCACAATGTAGAGACCCAATCAAAACAATTTTGTCTTTGCCTCCATTGCATCAGTTTAGGAATGAGTGTTCAAAACTCGGTTTGGATTTATCTGATTCTGAATCATTTAAAAGTAAGGTATTTAGGAATGAGAGGGCGATGAGTCTTGAGGAAACTGGGATATTTAGTAATGATGAAATTAAGATGATTGATGATGAATTTATGAGGATTCTTATACGCGAACACTGTATGGCTGAGGGTAAATATGGAATGAGTGTGCGCCAATTGCAAAATATTATGAGAGATACTATTGCTTCTTCTGATGGACAGAAAGTGACAGTGAATCAATTTATTAAGCAGTTGACAAAAATAGTCCTAGAAGGTTCCAGCAGTCATTATTGGCTTAATGATGATCATATTTATGGACTCTGTGATGAGAAAATACTTTGCGACAGGTTTATAGGAGATGACATTTTTGATACGACTGATGGCATGTATGGAGATTATCGCGAGTTGATTGATCTTACAGTGGCATTGCATAATTCAATAATAAGAAAAGAGATTACGATAGCCGCCGTTAATAGAGACCCGGCAAAAATAGAAAATGACTTACGAAGGTATGTTCAATATGTTTTATTGCATAGAGCCGCTAAGAATAAATCCTTTTCTAAGGTTTTGGTTGAGCAATATTCATTTGTAGACCCAGTAAGAGGATTAAAGGTTGATAAAAGTGACCAGCAATTTATGGTATCTATTGAATCAATTTTAATGAAAGAAAAACCTACATCTTCTCAAAGGGAATCGTTCAGAGATATGATAGCTGACAAGTTCTTTAAAATGAAAGATTCTGGAGAACTGGATATACAGGATGGATACAGTATAATAAATTCAACGGATGATAACCTACGATTCTGTTTTGGGCAGGAATATTCTACGCTACTTTCTCATGGCAGAGCCATGGATGGCATTAACGTAACCCTTCTTGAAGAAGCTTTTTATCATAAATATAACTCTAAGGTTAAATATGAAAAGTGTAATGATAAATTGAAAAAGTTGGTCGAAATGATTTTGAACAATTTAGAGAAGAATAATGGATATTCTAGGGGTATGGCGTTAGAGACTGTGATTTATGCGCTCTCTGAACACATTATTGAATTTAATGAGATACTAAGTTAATAGGAGAAAACCTTATGCATGATAAACTAAAGGGCGTTTTTGGGGATTCGGTCAAAAATTACAACGGAAGCAGCAACGAAATAATTTCTTTTGATGAGTATATTGATGTGGTCATAGAAAAGCCATGGATAAGTAGAAATATGTTTCAGCTTCTTTATGACATGATTGTGTCTAGCGGAGTTGTACATAAGCTATCTCCGGGCAAACCTCCTACCCATAAGTATCATTTCTTTGAAGACAATGAATACGTGGACGGATTTGTTGTTTTTGGACAGCAGAAAGCTAAGGAAAATCTTGTGGAAAGAGTCTATAATGCCTCTCGTCAAAATGAGGCTTCAAAAAGACTTTGGATTCTACTTGGACCCCCTGGCTCGGCAAAAAGTAGATCTATGGAAGCTATTAAAACCGGACTCAATCGTTATTCTAAGATGGATAACGGTAAGACATATACACTCCTGCTTCCAACCGTTAATCCAAAACTCAAAAGCAGAGCAGTTTTAGAAGAAAATGGTATTTACTATATCCAATCGCCGTGTTTTGAGCGTCCTCTGCAAATAGTTCCATGGGATAATAGGACTGATTTTCTACAGGAATTAAATGGATCTTTGAATAAGGATTCTGTTCAAGAGTTCCTTGAAAAACATAGACATTACGACAATGGATTTAGTGTCGATATTGATGGGGTTATGTCTCCTGCTTCACAATACATTGTTGAAGAGTTTATGAAAGATAAAGGCATTTCCTTTGGGGAAATGCTTTCATTTGTCAAGGCAAAGAGAATGATTTTCGATGCGAAGACGAAGACCGGAATTGGCTCCTATACTCCTAGAGATGAAAAGAGTCAGGAAGCAGGATCTCTTGTAGGCAACATCGATTACACTCTTCTTCCTCAGTTTGGAAGCGAGTCGCATCCTTTAGTCCATGATTATAAAGGTGAGCTATGTGTGGGGGCAAATGGATTCGTTGAGATTCATGAGATTCTCAAATTGTCAGATAGATTCCTGTATGAACTTCTGTTTGCAACTCATGATAGATTCTTCAAACCAGAAGGACAGCCACCAATCCCATTTAATGGAGTAATAATTGGTCATACTAACTTCCATGAGTACAATATGTTTCAGCAGAATGAGGCATTTGAGGCGCTGAGAAAAAGAACGGTTTTCATTGAGATGCCTTTCTCAACGAACTTCAAGGAAGAAGAAAAAATCTATTCTTTCACATATTCGAATAATGCGAGAGAATGGAGTACTGAGAAGAAATATACGGCGCACGTAGCCCCTCATAGTCTCGAACTTCTTAGCTTAACGGCTGTTATGTCAAGGCTTTATGAGTCGAAGAAGAATAGGGATCTACAGCTAATTCAAAAGGCTTTAATCTATGCTGGTAGAGTTGATTCTGGTGTAGACAATAATATGGCAAACAGTATTATTGAAGAGTTCAAATTCAATAAACCGTCTGAGGGAACTTTCGGACTTGATCCAAGATTCATTCAGAATTGTTTTGAAACAACTGAGCACTTTCAGATCAATGAGTTTCTAGCAAACATCGACAAGTTGAATGAAGAAGGTGGAGATAAAACCATGTTGGATTCTATTTCTCTTAAGAACCCTTGCGTAACTCCTCTTGATATTCTTCTGAAAATGGAGAATGATATTAAAGAAAATTATGCGATGGATAAAAATCTTCTTCAGAAATATACTGAGAACGTTATCCCCCAAGCAAAGCGTTGGATCTATTCTCAGATTGCCAATGATGTCTATAGTTCGATTCTGAGAGACGATACTATTATTGAGAATACATGGAAGAAATATACTGACCATGTTCGCGCATTTGCGCATAACACTACCGTTAAACATGAAATAACTCAGAAAGATGTTAAGCCAGACGAAAAATTCATGAAAGCAATTGAAGAATATATTGGAGTCCCAGACAGGGAGATTTTTAGGAAAGAGTTAAGCGATGCTATTTCAAGCGTTGGACACATAATCCTTCTTAAAGATGAGCCTTCTTACCAAGCAGCTATTAAGAAATACGTTTTTGAAAATGAGTTTAAGTCAGGCGAAAATATGAAGCTTCTAGGATGGATCAAAAGTGGATTCTCATCCGCTGATGCTAACTCAAAGGAACAACAGCAATTGAATGATACGATTAAATACTTAATGGATAACATGGGTTATTGCGGAAAATGCGCTCATCAGGCGCTAGTAATAACGGCTAATTCTTCTTCGATTGTTGAATAAGGATTTTGAAATGAAACTAATTAATACAACAGAGACGACTCTAATATTTGATGATATTAACCTTGTTCTAATGTATGATAAGGATAGAAAAGGTCAAGATGTTGACGATTGCGATATAAAGAATTCGCCAACGTTAAAACACTATATAGGAAGAGGTCTTGTAGAACCTGTTGAGCCTAGCGAAGAGAACATAGTCTACCGGGAAATTAAGAATAGATCGGAAGTTGTGGAGCGTCAAGGACGAAAGTCAGGAGATGTAAAAACAGCCCATAAGATTAAACCTAACCATTCTTCCGGTTCAGACATTATATTGGGCGGGCAATCTAGAGTAAGAGATTCTAGGGTAAACAGAGTTTCCAAGACCTCTTCTATAACTAAGTTTAGGGAAACTGGGCATATGGATGTGGCTTATTCAGGTCCGTGCTTTGCTCCTGAAACGATAGTGATAACTAGCGATGGCGTAAAGCTAATTAAGGATATTGAAATAGGCGACAAAGTAATAACTCATAAGGGGAATTGGAGGAAGGTGACTGAACTCAACAAGAGTCTCTATACGGCATCTCCTATATCTATTAGGCCAACTCTTTCAAGCGGGATTCAGATAAATTGCACCCCAGATCACAAATTTTATACTAGAGGTAAAGAGGAAACAGGATGGATAAAAGCTATTGATTTAATAGAAGATGAAGATTCTCTTCTAGTCCCTAAGATTGGGTTCGAGAAAGGTAGTGATTTTCTTCTATTATCTGACCTTATAGACCTCGATGTTGATGAAAGGCGGGGCGGGTTTTCGTCTGTGGTAAAAATTACAGATGGTTTAATGAAAGTTATTTGGACTTATATAAATTCAGGACATATAGAAGGCGATTCAAGAGTTGTTTTCAAAGTAGATAAAAAGTTTTTTCTTGAATTCATTAGTTTAATGCGCGAAATTTTTGGCGTTAAATCAGTAAAGTATACTGAGCATGAGAATTATTTTAATTTCTCGTGTTTTTCTTTTTCTCTAGTTGAGTTTTTCGGACATTTTTGTGGATCATTCGATAAGCGTATTCCTTCTTTCATTTTTAGAAATGGATATTCTGGACGATTTCTCAAATTGGTTTTGAGCACTAAAGATCCAGACAAAAAGGGTACAGTTGCAATTTATTCCAAGCATCAACTTGTGGCCTGGGGAGTCAGACTTTTACTCCTTGAATCTTCGGTCCTTGCTTCGATTCAATATATTCCATCTAGGAAGAATTATTCAGTTTCTTTTTCACTCAAGCAGTATGAAGATGTTTTAAAGAAGAATTCAATTTTGGAAGAATCTTATAAGTGGGTTGACAATAGCACAAAAAGTCGCTCCGTAACGTACAATTTTACGGATGATGGAGTGTTCTTGCCTGTATCTTCTATTGAGAACGGAGATTATGTTGAATATGTATATAATTTTGATGTAGAGGAAGATCATTCTTATACCGCAGGGTTTTGTTCAGTACATAATTGCTATGATGCTGGCGGATACGCTAAAATGAACAGAAACTACATGTTTGGTCTTGATTCCAAGACGGATACAACTCTTAAGCTTGATTTGCCTAAAGACATGTCTATACGCAAACAGGTAGAAGACGAATTGGTTGATAAGCTTGATCTGTTAAGAAAGAATACGGTAGAAGAAGATTGTGTCAAGATATTTGGAAGTACAGCAACAACTCTTCTTTGGGGAGGATACAAAGTTCTCTATACAATGATGGAGACAGAAAAAGTACACCCTCAGTATATTGATAAATGCAATACCGCGAATGAAGTATGGTTGCCTACTGACTGGTGTATAGAAAAATTCAAAGAGAGCGGACTGAAAACAAAGATTTATAAGATGCCTATAGGGGTTGATCTAGATACCTATGGTGAGGGTATGAAGCCAGTTACGTTCGAGGGTAAGGAGAGGGATTTTGTATTTTTGTCAGTATTTGGATGGAGTCTTAGAAAAGGTTATGATGTCTTGTTGCAGGCATATTATGAAGAATTTTCTAAGGATGATGATGTTTCTCTTGTAATTTGTAGCAGATTTGCCGGTAAGACCGATAAGACTTCTAAACAAGTTATTAAAGATGAGATTAAAAGAATAGAAAATTCCGTTAAGAAGCCGAATAAACCAAAACCTCCCCTGCTGGTGGCTGACGTTATCCCTGAAAAAATGATGGGAAATTTGTATAATTCGGCGCATGCGTATATTTGCATCTCAAGAGGAGAGGGCTTTGGTATGCCATTTTGTGAGGCGAGTATTTGTGGATTGCCCGTGATAGCTTCTAATTATTCTGGGCAGAAAGATTTTCTAAACAGTAATAATTCATTTTTGGTTGAGCCAGAAGGTGTAGCAGTAAATCCAGGCGCAGAGTGGGTTTCGTTTTACTATCAAGATATGCCTATGGCTAATTTTGGACGCAAGTCAATAGATGAGACTAGAGCACATATGAGATATGTCTATGAGAATTACGCTCTTGCAAAGGAAAAGAATAAGAAATTGCAGAAGTTTATAAGAGAGAACTATAATTGGGAAGGATGTATTGATCGCATGCATGATAGATTGAAGATCATATATTCCGATGTTAAGCATAGAGGTGAAAAATGAAACCGTTTGTACTTTTAGATGTTGATACAATGGAGTTAGTATTTGTTATTAAGAATATTGTGAAGAGATTTAAGATATCAAATCTTGACAATGCTGAAGACTTTATTGATGAGTTCTACAGAAGGTTCAAAGAGATTAATTTCGTGCCTAAGTATAACGTAATCAATAGAAAAGAATTTATGGACATGGTAACGGGGTTACAGAATACTCAGGTTGCATCAGTGGGAAATGCCGAACAGCAGAATGTGTCTGTTAATAGACCTGCCCCTGTTTCTTCTGGCGTTGTTGTGGAAGAGGTTGCCGATGAAGATTTGGAGAAATCTACCTTAATCAGAGCGAATACAGAGAGAAAGATAGTTATTGAAGATCTGAATATGCGTTTTGATGAGCCTTACGATTACTTTGATTTGTCTCTTTATGATCAAGAGAAGATAAAGAAGTCAACTCATTTGAACCATTTTTTGACAAAAGGAATACTCGTAAAGACCACAATGGATGAGATTGCCAAAATTAGGTCTGTCACAATAGCACAAAAAGAAAAAGAGAAGAGAGACAGACAGGAAGCCCTTATAGTAGAGAGAGATAAGAGCAAAGATGAGAATCTTATTAGTTCAGAAGACTATAGGAATGCTGAATCTAATGAAAATATAGATGTAGAGGGGGCTATGAGGATTAATACTGGAAAGCCAGTTGATATCGGCAGTTCTGAAGGCGCTTCGGCAGTTTTTGAAATGTTTTCTAAAAGCGATGCTGCACTTGGCGCGGATTCTGCCAGAAGTATGGATGATTTATTAAGGAAAGCATAATGAATATGACTGAAACATTTGCTACAAATTTTACCCAGCTTTATGAACAGGGAGTTATCTCTTCTAGAACATTGCTGTCAGAATTTGAGATAGATACTGATGAAGAGATGAAATCCATGCGTGAAGAAGAGAGTTTACAAAAATAATTCGAAAAAGAATATTGTGCCGAAGGGGTTAATACATCGAATAGATTTTTTGATGAAGAATTAATTAGAAATGCTCAAAAACAGATTAGTGAAGTTGCGAATGACCCTGACATGACCATAGTTACATCTAGCCATATTCCTACTGCCGATTTCCTCGATGATTTCACTGAAGCAGTCGGTAGGGCGTTAGGACTTCCTCAGGAGTTTGTTTTTAGTCCTGACTCTAAATTTTCTAAGCTGAAAAAAGGAGATAACAATAATAACATTGAATATATTGGAGGAGTTTGTGAACAAATTCCCGAAGACAATGTAAGAGACGTTTTTGACTATAACGATGTGATAAGCTATTTTGAAGAAAAGGGAGATAAGAATAATGGACAGAGATATTGAAGAAAAAGATGTAATTACTGGTACAATTTACCAAGAGACTCTTTCTGCGATGAAGAGAATTTTAGATCTTGGAGAATTTAAAATAGGGGCTTCAAACTCAAGAGATTTCGCATTTTTTAAGAGAGAAGTTATGGACAGCACATATACGGCTCTTTCTAATATTTATGCTGAAATGGAAGAAGATGGAATCGCAAAGCAATGCCCTTATTGTGATGCTGATTTGCGAAAGGGATGGAGATCCTGCACTTGTCGCGGATCAGGATATGTTTCTTGCTAATAAGAGATTAATATAAGGATAAAATAAGATGGAAAAAAGAGATAACATTATAAAAATAGCACAGGATCTAGATGGAAAAAAGAAGCATGCTCTTTCTAATGAATTGATTAATCTTTTTTCCAAAATGTCTTCTGTGGAAACACAGGAAGAATATGACGGAGTTAAAGATGAGTACGAAGCTTTCATGACTAGAGTCAAGGAAGCAGATTCAGATATTCATGATAGATTATTGAAGACCGCTGCGTTTAGGTGGTGGGACCGGTTGGGAGATTGGTTTTCTGGTGCTTTTAAAGGACAGGATGCTAGAGAAAATAGAATTCGACAAAGAGTAACAGACCAACCAGCAGGCTCTCTTGGGATACAGCCTGGAGCAAGTGCTCAAGACACATACAAAGCCGTTATTAATCAACTTACTGGCGGTGGACAATTAGAATCACAGATAGCAAATTTATCAACACAATTAGGAACATATTCAACTGCGGTTGCCGCCGCTGAAAAAGGCGCTCTAGATATAGTAAGAGATGCCGGGGCCATTCAGGCCGACATAGGAAACAAAGTAACCAATTTAAAGAAACAAAACAGAAACGATGCCGATGTTGGATTATTGATTGATGCTATAGCACAACCTTTAGTTACTGATTTGAAAAATGTTGTTCAGCAAGCCTCTAATCCTCAATTTAATGGTTCGCACTCAAGCATGATGAAGGCATATGTTGAGGGTTTACCTGCTAGATACCAAGCTGTATTAGCTAAAGGCGGACAAATGGCCCAAGCGGCTCCAGAACCGGGCACGGAACCTGGCACGGAAACAGACCCTACAGCACAGCCCCCTCCAGGACCTGAAGGTGATGATTCTGGCGGTCTTCCACCAGTAGTAGACACAGAAGGATGGGAAGTACAAGACCCAACCGGCAAAAAGGGACATTATAATTCCAACACTGGACAGATTACTTGGGAGGATGGGGTGACTGATGTGACTCCAATAACTACTGAGCAGGCTGAAACAATGAGAGCAAAAACTACAGGACTCCCAGGACAAGCTCCGCAAGGACAACTTCCAGCAGGACAGCCTCAGGAAGGTTTAGTTCCAGCAGGGCAGCCTGCAAATGAGAGTTTGGGGGTTCAGCCACAAACTGCTCTTCCTATACCTCCAGAAGCTCAGCAGAAAGCTCAGGAAATGTTGAGCATGACTGATGAGACACAATTTAATATCGCATTAGAACAGCTTAAACAGCAGGCGTCAAATCCAGCTACGGCAGAATTTGCAAAAGCAGTAATGCAGTCTGTAATGCAGTCTATGCAGAAAAATCAAGCGCCACTTCAGTTAGCGCCAGGAGCGACAGGGGTTCAAAACCCAGCAGCCGAAACTGACTCAAAAAAAAACGTCTTGAGCCAAACGGAATAGAGTTCCCAGGCACAGCGTTAACTCCTGAGCAACAAGGACTTGCGGGCTATATGAATGATGCCAAGATGTTTGATCCAAAGGAGCCAGAAGCAGTTCCTAATATCCCATATCCTGGTACTGATCTTACGCCAGAGCAACAGGACCTGGCTCGAATGATGTCTCAAACTCCTACTGAAGCTCCACAAGTACCAGACAATATTGAAGATCTTCTTTCCGGTCATGGAGTGAAATTCGAAGATAATCAAACGGTTCAAGAATTGCAAGGACTTCTTGAAGAAGAATTTAACATGCCTGGCTCGGAAGGAATTGCAGGGCCTGGAGGAAGTACTTTTACGTCGATGCCGGAATATATGAGTTTCTTGAATAAAGAGCTTCAGCCTTCGAATACAGAGGGACAGCCTACCTTAAGTGATTTAGCTGGCGATAAAGCTCCAGGATTAATAGAAAACATTGTTAGTTTCCAGGGAGGTTCGTTGGCTAAGTATGATGCATTAAAGGATTACTTGTCTACTCTTCCACCAGAAAAATTACAAGTAATAATGGATGATCCATCTCCTTTCCAAAGCTTAGTATTTGAGGCAAGCAGAGATGAGTATCCTAACCCAGAAGTCGCCTCTCTTATGGATATGGATTTTGCAATATAGGATGAATAACTATTATGTTTCCACTTAGACCGATAACATCTCCTGGAACTTATGCACAGAGTACTTTGGCAACATTTGTCATAACTACAATTAGATCCAAGGGAGAGCCATCAGGATTTACGAATCCTTATCTCCGTATTGAGAGCACTGATGGAACCAGTACAATATTGGCAAGCTCAGAAATGAAGAGAGCGCCAGAGTCTTATTACTTCTATGATTGGGAGGTTCCGGCCGATCTTACTCCCGGAACATATAAGGTTATCTTTTCTGCCGATTTGGAATCTCAGACCTATGAAAAGGCTCAGCTAATAACTGTTATCTCAAATAGTAGTTTGCCAACTCAGGAGATTTTAACATCCAACACGGAGTCGGAATTGATTGTTGGGTTATATTACATGATCAAGAAGACTCAAGAAATTCCCATGCAGAATGAGCAGGCCACCATATCCCCTAACGGACTTAGGGCCACATTCGCATTTGATAAATGGAATATCTTCTACAACAAAACCAGAATTTATAGGAATCTTGAAGAAATTTCTACTGGGTATACAATAAACTATGATGCAGGGGAGATTATTTTCGATAGCGCGTTAGGAGAGCATGAAACAGTGAGCGCAGACTATAGCTTTTCATGGTTTGGTCCAGAGGAGATGGCTACTTTTCTGAAGTTTTCTCTGAACGAAATAAATATGGTGCCTCCAGGCTCTTCGAAAACTTTAGCGAATGCTCCTATAGTTTGGTATCCTGCTATTGTTTATGGCGCGGCTAAAAATGTCTATCGAAGATTAATTCATGATTTAGCTTATCAGCAACCGAAACTCGTATATGGATGGGACGGGGCAGATGGCGGAACATGGAAAGATGCAGTAGAACAATTCAGGACATTGAAGGAGAATTACGAAAAAGATTTTGAGCAGATGTCTAAAAACGCAAAAAGAATGGTTTGGCCTTCTCCTGGTATCGTTGTTACGCCTGAATTTACAATGCCTGGTGGTCGCTCAAGATGGTTTAGATACCTCTATAAGGGATAAATATGAATTGGTATAAAATATCGAAGATAAATAGAAAAGCCGGGATTATGGCCTCGATAGCTAGACTATTGGCTATTGGGATGGCTCATGTTGCAATAATTGCTTTTTTGGTGAATAATGAGGGAGTGAGTCCTCAACAGGCAGAGCAACTTGTGGCAGACTATAAACAACAAAATGAAACTCCCAATGTGGGAGAACCCGCTCAGATACGGCCGCAGGTTCAAACTGAACCCCAACCCCAGCCACAACCTCAAGCCGAACCTCAATCTAGCGATATTACTGTGGATGAAATAGTTCAGAGAATGCTAGAGCAAGAGGGCGTTTTGAAATATCCTGGCAAGACACCAATAATGGCAAAAGGAAAATGGAGAAAAAGTATTCTCAGAACAGGCTTGGCTTATGGTTTTGAAGTTGATAAAGCGAAAATGGCCAAAAGTAATTTTATACATTTGAAAAATCCCAGTGATGTTCCAAAAATAGTTCGTTTTCTTATAGAAGAAAGATACCCAGGAAGATTTGGTCTTACTGATAGTCCTACTTTAAGAGAACTTATTCCTGTTTTTGACCAATCTAATTCTGCTGGAAAAATAGAATACATGATGCAGAAGATGCCTCTTCTTGATTTAGATAAACCGCTGTCTTTTTATAAGTAGTCATGTAGTTTATAATTTTTCAGCTAGACTTCTCGCTCAATGTTTTATTTATGTTTTTCAGGGGAAGGAATGACCCCCAGAAAGCACGAATCAATCAGTTAGTGTCATGTATAATGATTTTTACGAGGAGCATGTATTAGATGAAGAAGCTAGAGTTTTTTGATACCGAGACCGGCGAGTACTTTAAATCCTCTCAATATGAAATTAGAGATGTGGGATTAAGAAAATTTGCTATTGCACAAAGTCTCGATGAAACTCATGAATGTTGGATTGTGATGAAGAATGAGAAGCCAAAAAAGAATAATGATTAACGTCTTTACTGTTAGTATTTCCTGATTTCTATACTATAATGGGGAATTTTTGTGTAATTTTTACGAAGCGACAAGGGAGAATTTTAATGTTTAAGACCGACCTAGCAAGAAAAAACTGGGAAACAAAATATCAATACAATAACGAGACGCCGTTTGAAACACAGCAGAGAGTTGCGAGAGCCGTAGCCTCAATAGAAGACAACCCCGAGGAATGGGAAGAGAAGTTTCTAAATGTGTTGGTTAAGTTTGATGATGAGGGAAACCCAATAGGATTAAAAAACACATTCGGAGGAAGGGTTACAGCAAATTTAGGGACTTCTTATGAAGGAACAACTCTTATTAATTGTTTTATAAATGGACCAGTAAGTTCTGCTAAACTCACCTACGAGAGGAAAATTCCAGGTACATCTAAAACAATACCGATTGAAATCAACACCGAAGAAACCGCAGATAATCTAGCAAACATAATGCTGACTCTCCTTGAACAAGCAGAGACATTAAAGAGCGAGGGCGGATACGGAATTAATTTTGGATTTATTAGGCCCAGGGGTACACCAATACGCTCAATTGGCATTAAGCACCCAGGTGTCGTCCATTACATGCGTATTTGGGACGTTGTGGCAAGCGTCATTGTTATGGGAGACAATGATGGCTATAAAGATACCGTTGAAAATCATTTAGAGAAATTAGATTCAGATCTTATAGATGGTTTGAAAAAGCAGGCGAGAAAAGGCGCTCAAATGGCAGTTCTTCCAGTTTGGCATCC